>Ga0066710_100003952_pt1 | contig 12887 bp, 8 predicted proteins | sample GraSoiAngelo_159_FD_79666 | JGI IMG/M metagenome (GOLD analysis project Ga0066710, IMG submission 79666) | Grasslands soil microbial communities from the Angelo Coastal Reserve, California, USA - 14_1009_16_40cm | ecosystem: Environmental > Terrestrial > Soil > Grasslands | place: USA...
ATCCTCACCGCCCGCGGCGGCATGACCTCTCACGCCGCGGTGGTGGCGAGGGGGATGGGAAAAATCTGCGTGGTGGGTTGCGGAGATCTCGTCGTGGATCCGGAGGAGCGGGTTCTGCGCTTCCGAGATCGGGAGATCCAGGAGGGCCAGCCCCTCTCCATCGACGGCACCACGGGTGAAGTAATCCAGGGCCCGATCGCGACGATCCCATCCGAGATCATCCAGGTCCTGGTGCAAGAAACCCTCTCGCGTGAACACTCCGTCTTGCACCGGCAGTTCTCGACGCTCCTGGAATGGGCCGATGGGATCCGACGGCTGGGCGTCCGGACCAATGCCGATACACCCACGGACGCGCGGGTCGCGAGAGCCTTCGGCGCCGAGGGGATTGGGCTGTGCCGGACCGAGCACATGTTCTTCGGGAGCGAACGCATCGTTGCCGTGAGGGAAATGATCCTGTCCGAGACCGAGGAGGAGAGACGCCGGGCCTTGGGCAAGCTCCTGCCGATGCAGCGCCAGGACTTTCTGGACATCTTTCGGGCGATGGGAGGTCTGCCGGTCACGATCCGCCTCCTGGATCCGCCCCTGCACGAATTTCTCCCACGGGAGCGCGCCGCCCTCGAAGAGGTGGCGGCGGAGATGGGGGTGGGCGTGGAAAGGCTCCGGAACAAGGTGGAGAGTCTCCACGAGTTCAATCCTATGCTAGGCCACCGGGGATGCCGTCTCGGGATCACCTACCCGGAAATCTACGAGGTGCAAGTACGGGCCATCTTCGAAGCCGCCTGCGAGTTGGCGCGGGCAAACCACCCCGTGCTCCCCGAGGTGATGATCCCTCTCGTGGGGATCACGGAGGAGTACCGAAGGCTTGCGGCCCTCGTCCGACGGGTGGGGACCGCGTTGATGGATTCCAGCGGGACCCGGTTCGAGTTCCGCATCGGCACCATGCTCGAGATTCCGCGGGCCTGCGTCGTGGCCGAAGAGATCGGCCGTGAGACGGAGGTTTTCTCATTCGGGACCAACGATCTGACCCAGCTCGGATTCGGGTTTTCCCGGGACGATGCGGGAGTCTATCTCCCCTCCTACGTCGCACTGGGAATCCTCCCCCACGACCCTTTTCAGAGCCTCGACGGGGAAGGCATCGGCGCGCTGGTCCGGCTCGCGGTGGAAGGGGGCCGAAGGGGAAACCCCTCGCTGAAGCTGGGCATCTGCGGGGAGCACGGGGGAGACCCGGCCTCGGTGGAGTTTTTCCACCGTGTCGGTCTCGACTACGTGAGCTGTTCCCCCTACCGGGTGCCGGTGGCCCGGCTCGCGGCCGCCCGCGCCGCGCTCGCGCGCCCGCTGTGAACCGGCGGGACCGGCCGGAGACTTGTCCTTGAGAATCGCCCTTCTCTCCCGGAAGCGCACCCTCTACACGAGCCGGCGTCTCATCGAGACCATCCGTGAGATGGGGCACGAGCCGGTCGTCCTGGACCCCCTCAAATGCTTCCTCGTCCTGGCCCGCCGCTCGCCCCGGATCTATTACGGCGCCGCAGATCGACCGCTGCCGCCGATGGACCTGGTGATTCCGCGGATCGGCGCCTCCGTGACGGAACACGGCCTGGCGGTGGTCAATCAGTTCGATATGATGGGAGTGCCTCTCATCAACAACTCGCAGCCCATCGCCCGCTCGCGCGACAAGCTTCGCTGCTTCCAGCTCTTGACCCGCAAAGACATCAACATGCCACGCACGGTGGTGGCCCGCGAGCCCCACCAAATCGGCCCCGCACTCGAAGCGGTGGGAGGGCCGCCGGTGGTACTCAAGCTCATCCAGGGCACGCAGGGAATCGGCGTGATCCTGGCCGAGACCGAGCAGGCGGTCCAGTCGGTGCTGGACACCCTGTGGTCTCTCGGCAAGACAATCCTGATCCAGGAGTTCGTGGCCGAGTCGGAGGGAAAGGACATCCGGGCGCTCGTGGTGGGCAACCGGGTCGTTACCGCCATGCGACGACAGGCCCGATTCGGAGAGTTTCGGTCCAACATTCACCGGGGAGGGGACGGGGCCATCGTCGAGCTGGACGAGGACTACAAGCGCGCGGCCGTCCAGGCGACCCAGGTGGTGGGTCTCCGGGTCGCCGGGGTGGACCTTTTGGAGTCCCGGGAAGGCCCCAAGGTGCTGGAGATCAATTCTTCGCCCGGCTTCGAGGGCCTGGAGCGGGCCACGGGCCTGGACATCGCCCGTTCCATTCTGGAGTACGCGGTTCGCTACGCGAGAAGAAAGGCGAAGGCTCCATGGCGGAAGAGCTGAAGATCGGAGGGAAACCCGTCAACCCCGGGGAGGCGCAGGAAATCCTCCTCAAGATCAGCGAGTTCTATACGGCCCAGCCCGTGAACATCCAAGTCACGGTCATTCGAGGGCTCGAGGAAGGCCCCCGGGTTTTCCTGACCGCGGCGATTCACGGCGACGAGCTGAACGGAGTCGAAATCGTCCGGACCATCATGAGCGAGCTGGAGCCCGCGCGGGTGCGGGGGACGGTCCTCTGCATCCCGGTGCTCAACCGGTGGGGATTTCTGAGCCACTCGCGCTACCTTCCGGGTCGCAGGGATCTCAATCGATACTTCCCCGGGAGCGCGGAAGGAAACCTGGCGGAACGGGTGGCCCACAAGATTTTCATGGAAATCGTCCAGCGATCGGAATGCGGGATCGACATGCACACCGCTTCGGTGGGACGGACCAACCTGGCGCATGTCCGCGGCGACATGGGCAACGAGAAGGTGCGCAAGATGGCCAAGGCCTTCGGCACCGAGATCATCATGGACCGCCCCACGGCGGGGAGGACCCTTCGCTCGGCCGCCACTCGATCCGGCATCCCCACGATCATCCTGGAAGCGGGGGAAACCTTCCGGTTCCAGCGCCCGATGGTCACCAAGGGCGTGATCGGGGTCAAGAACGTTCTTGCGGATCTGGGGATGATCGACTGGGAAGTCCAGGAGCCTCGCTTCCAGGTGATCGTGAAGGTCTCGGAGTGGATCCGGGCGGAGCGGGGAGGGATCCTCGACATCCAGGTCCGACCCGGACATCTCCTTTATGAAGGGGACGAGATTGCCGTCGTCAGCACCCCGTTCGGGCGCGAGGTGACGACCCTTCGCTCGCCCTTGACGGGGCTGGTCATCGGGATCACGACCATCCCCCTCGTGCAGCCCGGCGACGCCATCTGCCATATCGCGAAGCTGGAGAAGACCCTGCCGACCGTCGAGAAGCACAGTATCGAAGATGGAAAGGGGCGGCGGTGTTTGGCCCTGGAGGAAAAGTAGGCCGGCCATGGGAAAAATCAGGGTGCTGGATCCACGGGTGGCCGATCAGATCGCGGCGGGCGAGCTGGTGGAGCGACCCGCCTCCGTAGCGAAAGAGCTGGTCGAGAACTCCCTGGACGCAGGCGCGCAGACCCTCCAGATCCGGGTCAGGGGAGCCGGCGTGGAGGAAATCCGGGTCCTGGACGACGGCGAAGGCATGGACGAGGAAGACCTCCTCCTTGCGCTCAGGCGCCACGCCACATCCAAGATCTCACACCTTGACCAGCTCGCGTCCCTCGCGACCCTGGGGTTTCGAGGAGAGGCGCTTCCTTCCATCGCGTCTGTTTCACGGATGATCCTCGAAAGCTCCCCCGATCCCTCCGGGAAGGGGACCCGCGTTCGGATCGAAGGCGGCAGTGTTTCGAGCCCCGAGATCGTGGGTCACCCGCGGGGGACCACCGTAACGGTTCGGTCCCTCTTCTTCAACGCTCCCGCTCGGCGCAAGTTCCTTCGTGCCCCTTCCACGGAAACGGGGCACCTCGTCGAGATCGTCTCTCGGACCGCTCTGGCCCACTTCCAGCGCCGGTGGAATTTGGAGGTGGACGGCAAGACCGTTCTGGACCTGTCGCCCGCCGGGGATCGGAGAGAGCGGGTCCGACAGATCTTCGGAGAATCCCTCGCGCGACACCTAGTCCCGTTTGCACGGGAGGCCGGACCCTACCGCGCGTCCGGGTTCGCTTCCCGTCCCGATTTCACGCGGCCCACGACGCGGGATCAGTGGCTCTTCGTGAACGGCCGCCCGGTGAAGGACAGGGCCCTTCTGCATGCGATCACGGGGGCCTACCACACTCTGCTGCCGAGGGGCCGGTTTCCCCTGGTCCTGCTGTTCCTGGAAGTTCCTCCCGAGCGCGCTGACGTGAATGTCCACCCGACCAAGGCGGAGGTGAAACTCGCCGACCCGCGCTCGGTCCACGAGCTGGTCCGCCTCTCCCTCCGGCGGGCCCTCGAGGCGGAACGGCCGGTCGCGCCCCTCACCGGATTCTGCCCGCCGCCCCTCCGGCTCGGCGAGCCGTCCGGCGATAGCGTGTTCCCCAAGGGCTCGGAGCGGATCTCAATCGCGCTCCGACCCGCGTCGGAGTCCGAATCGGTGGGCACCACCCACGTCTTCGAGCGCACGGAAAGCGGGGGATTGGGAACTCTCGTTCCACTCGCGCAGTACCGGGAGAGCTACATCCTGGCCGCCGACGCCGAGGGACTGATCGTCGTGGACCAGCACGTGGCCCACGAGAGGGTCCTCTACGAAAAACTGCTACGGGAGACCCGCAGCGCCCGCGTCTCGCGCCAGGCCCTGCTGTTTCCCGTCTCCGTCGAAGTCGGCCCGGCCCACTTCGCCCACCTCGTCGAGAGGAGCGAAGCCCTCCAGGCGATGGGGTTCATCCTGGAGCCGTTCGGCGGAACGAGCCTCCTCGTTCGGGAGGTACCCTCCCTCCTGGGGAAGGCCGACGTCGCCAGCTTGCTTCGGGACCTCACAGGAGAAACGGGGGGGGACGGACCCTCGGAGAGCCTGGAACGGTTTCAGGATCGCGTCGCGGCTGCGACGGCCTGCCACGCCGCCGTCAAGGTGAACCACCCCCTCAACCTGGAGAAGATGTCCTTCCTCCTGGAGGAGCTTTCCTTGACCGCCAGTCCGATGACATGTCCTCACGGTCGGCCCGTCCTCCTGCGCCTTAATCATCGCGATCTCGAACGAAGCTTCCACCGGCGCTGAATTCGGGTTGACGGATCGCCCAGATCACCGTAGAATTCGAGCACTCTGGGAGATTGTGGCCGATGCCCTGGTTCCGTCGCATCCCGCGCTCGCCTCGCCTGGGGACCGTCCTGGGTCTTCTCCTGGCCTTCTCGGGTCCGGCCGTCGCCGGGCATCTTGTGACGTTCCGGTCGGGAGCCACCCTCGAGATCGAGGGATTCAGGATGGAAAGGGAGGTCGTGATCTTCTCTCTACCGGGTGGAGGGGAGATCGGTTGCGGCACAAGACAGATCTCCCGGATCGACCCACGCCCATCGCCCGCGCGACCCACCGCTCCTTCCGCCGCTCCTGCGAGCCCTTCCCCGATGCCCCCTGCGGGGTCGGTTTCAACTCTCGCCCCGGTGGAGAAGACTCATGTGTCACCGCTCGACCCCGAACCGGGCGTCCGCGCACTGATTCGGCGGATTGCCCCTCTCTGGGGCGTGGATCCGGGGCTGGTGGAGGCGCTGGTCCGCGTCGAGTCGAACTACGACCCCTTCGCCGTCTCCCCCAAGGGGGCCATGGGATTGATGCAGCTCATGCCTCGGACCGCCCAGCGATTCCAGGTCACAAACGCTTTCGATCCTCTCCAAAACCTCGAAGGTGGAACGAGGTATCTCAGCGAACTGCTGACCCGCTATGGCGAGGTCCGGCTGGCTCTCGCGGCCTATAATGCGGGAGAGGAAGCCGTGGATCGGTACCAAGGCATGCCGCCCTATCACGAAACCCGCCGGTACGTGGGCCGGATCCTAGAAGGAATTCGTCCCTAACGCGAAGACCTGCCGGGGCCAAAGATCGCGCGCCGATCCCTCCGGGCCGAGCAGGGCTTTGGCCAAGTCACGGGTCCGAAACCCCTCCCTCGTCGCCGCACGACTGTAAACCTCCCGCGCCTCCGCCTTTCGGCCCTGGGCATCCAGAACCCTCCCGAGATAGAGATCTCTCCAACCCAAAATCCATGCGGCCACTGCCTCTCCGCTCGTCTCGTCCGGAATCCTCCGGAGGCGGGCCTCCGCCTCGGCCCATCGTTCCTGCTCGAAGTAGGTCCGGGCCAGTTGGAGCTGAACGAGTGGCAAGTTCGGGAAGCGGGAATCGATCTGTTCGAGCCGCCTACGCGCCTCCACGGGCTTCCCGCGCTCCATTTCCTGGAGTGCAGGCCTCAATGTCGGGAAGATCCGGATCTCCTCCGGTCCGGCGCCAAATCGTGCTTGAAGTCTCGGGCGTTCCTCCTCCGTGACCGAGAGGAGCCGGTAGATCCGCTCCAGCCGCTGCGTAGCGCCCAGCCGCGTGGCCGCCTGGGTGGCGACGGTCAGGGCCCGGTTCCGGAAAACGGGCTGGATCTCGCCGCCGTTCAGGGCCGTCTCCAGCTCGTCCATCGCTTCGACACTGTGCAGGGACAGGCTGAGACTATCCGAGAGGAGAATGCGGCTCATCCTGGCCAATTCCTGCTGCTCCGGATCTTCCGAGCGGCCGGCAATCTCGATGCAGCGTCGCAGCGTCGACTGCGCGTCGGGATAGCGGCCGAGCCGGATCTCCATCTCGCCGATCGTCCCCAGGATGATCGGCGAGCCGGGATTCAGTGCCAGGGCCGAGCGGAAATGCCCCAGGGCCTCCAGGTAGCGGTGCTCATGGTGATTCTGAAAGATGATGCCGAGGAGGAGGTGGGCCTCCGTGCGGAAGTAATGCCCCCGTTCGGCCACCTCTCGGAGCTGGTTCAGACCCTTTTCGCTGTCTCCCCCGGGGAGGAACAGGAGCGTTCGAAGCCCCTTGACGAGAAGATTGACCTTGTCGGAATAGTAGTTATAGGCGCCCAAGCCGAAGCGCGGATCCACGAGCTCGGGATCCCGAGCGACCGCCTTCTCCAGGAAGCCTCTCCCTTTCTTCGCCGCGCTTGCGGCCCGGAACACCTTCTTCTGCGAGGCCCGGTACTGGGCCAGGAAAATATAGGCCGTTCCCAGGGAGGAGAGCGCCTGCGCGTCGCCGGGACTCTGGTTGAGCTGCTCCTGCGCCACCCGAACGGACTCCAAGAGGTGGAAGTTGAGATTCTCGCTGTCCACCGTCTCGCCCAGCTGGAGGAGCTTCCACCATTCCGAGAAGGCGAGGAAGAGATGTCCCCGAGGATCGCTGGGATCCGCCTCCAGGAAGGCCCGAAATCGGGATTTGCCGTACGAGAATCGTCCCTGGTGGATCGCGGAGAGCCCATCGAGAAGGGCGTCATCCGGTGCGGCTGGCGGCGTGCGAGGCGATGGGGGATTCTCTGAGGCCTGGATCAGGCTGGCGATGCAACACGCGATGAAGACCGGGGCGATCCGCTTCAACGCTGAGGTCCTCTCCCGAACGGCAAATTGGATTTCACTATAGCATGGCCGCTTGACTCGCGGCCCGGCGTCCGCCAGGATTCGTTTCCCGATCGAGGCCAGGCATCATGCTCACCCAGATCGCCGCCATTCTATTCGACCTTTTCGATACTCTCTGTCATCTGGACGAGCTTCAGTACCGTGAGGGAAAGCGCCGGTCGGCCCGGATCCTGGGCCTCGAACCGAACCGCTACTTCGACGCTTGGCTCGACCTTCAAGAGCTGAGCCAGCGGGGCCTCTTGCGGACGGCCCGGGACAGGATCCGGGAGGTTTGTCGAAATCTGGGACGGGCTCCAGGGGAGGAGGTCCTGGAGGCCGCCGCCTGGCAGGAGGAGGAAGTGCTCTTGCGTTGCGCTACACTCCACCCCGACGTCGTGCCGACCCTCGAACGCCTCCGCTCTTTCCCGGATCTCCGGATGGCGTTGGTGAGCAACGCGACTCCTTCCGCCCGAGCCCTTCTCGGCCCCCTCGGGCTGCAGGAGTACTTCCCAGTGGCGGTGTTCTCCTGTGAGGTGGGCTCCGTCAAACCCGAGCCGGCCATCTATCAAGAGGCCTGCAGCCGGCTCTCGGTGGCGGCTCCCCGGTGCCTGTTCGTGGGGGACGGCAACGGTCGCGAGCTGGACGGGGCCCTGGGTGTGGGCATGAGGGCGGTCCGGATCGAGCGTCCGTCGGTGATGGCTCCGTACCGGCAGGACCCCAGCCAGAAATGGGATTTCTCCCTCTCCGATCTCCGGCAGCTGTCCGACCTCCTGGAGGGGCGTCAAGGCTCTGGCACCTCGGCGGAATCCTGACTGGGAAACGCGGCCGCCATCCCGTTACATTTCGCGACGCCCAACTCCGGGCGCCCCTGCCCGCGACGACCCCGGCACCGTGGGCCCGCATCGCTACCCTTCCTGCTTCCCTGCAGTTAGATCCCGCCCCGCTCCGTGTCCAGTCTCTGGAACACTTCTTGCTCAACGAGTGGACAGGACGGGGCGCCCCAGAGCGCGGGCGGTGATCCCACTCCATCCCCGGACCTGGAAACAATTCTGACGAGGGAAGCGAGGAAACGAAAGGAGAGCGATGGAAGGCAACCCTTCGACGAGAGCCCATATCCTGCTGGTCGAGTCGGACGCGCCCCAGGCGGAGCACTTCAGGTCTCTCCTCGCGTCGACCGGGCATCAGGTGACCGTTGCATCCTCCGGTTCTGAAGCTCTGGAGAGTATCTCCTCGCACGCCTTCGACATCCTCCTCCTTGACCTCTCCCTGGATGACATGGACGGGGTCCGGGTGCTTTGCCGCGCCAAGGAAGCGAGACCTGAAAGCCTGGTTTTCATCCTTACGGGCGCGCCTTCGATTGAGACGGCGGTGGAGGCGCTCCGACGAGGCGCCTACGATTACCTCCTCAAACCAATCCAGGATGACGACCTGCTCCACCTGGTGGAGAAGGCCCTTCGGATTCGGCAGCTCGGAGAGGTGCGCCGACGGGCAGCCGAGGACCTGGAGAGCGAAAAGGTGAGGAACATCGAACTGCGCAGGGACCTGCAGATCCGTTACAGCTTCTCATCCATCTTGGGGAAAAGTCCCAAGATGAAGCAGATTCATGACCTCGTCCTGGAGGTGACTCGCTCGGACTCCACGGTTCTGATTCAGGGGGAGAGCGGTACCGGCAAGGGACTGATCGCCCGCATCATTCATTACAACAGCTCCCGCTGCGACCGGTCCTTCGTGGAGGCCAACTGTGCCATCTACTCCGAAGGCGTCCTTCAGAGCGAACTCTTCGGTCACGAGAAGGGGTCCTTCACGGGCGCCGTCAAGCAGAAGCGGGGCCGGTTCGAGCTCGCGAACGGCGGGACCATCTTTCTCGACGAGATTGCCGAAATGAGCCCCGCCACCCAGCTGATGCTGCTGCGCTTCCTTCAGGAGCGTCGATTCGAGCGTGTGGGCGGGGAGGAGACCCTGGAGGTGGACGTGCGGGTCCTCGCCGCCACCAACAAGGATCTCGCCCAAGGGATGGAGCGGGGGACCTTCCGGAACGATCTTTTCTACCGACTCAACGTGATTCCCATTTTCATCCCTCCGCTTCGCGAGCGGACCGAGGACATCCCGCTCCTGGCCAGCCGCTTCTTGGAGGACTGCGCCCGCAAGATGGGCAAGTCCTTCCACGGCTTCTCGGAGGAGGCGATGCAGCTGCTCATGGGACATTCCTGGCCGGGGAACGTCCGCGAGATGGAAAATGTCATCGAGCGCTCGGTGGTTCTGGCCAAGGGCGACGTGATCACACTGGCCGATCTGCCCTCCACTCTGAAGACCGCCGCGGAAGAGCCCTCCGACATGAAGCTCTCCCTCCACGAGAACGAACGCCTCTACATCCTCAAAACGCTGGCGGAGTGCAACTGGAACAAGAAGCTCACCGCTTCCGTCCTGGGGATCAACCGTTCGAGTCTTTACAGCAAACTGAAAAAGCACGGCATCGGGGCCGAGTCCAACAACTGATGCCTTCCCGCGGCAGGGTCACGCGTCCGACCCCGGGAGTGCTCCGGAAAGGTCACCGGGCAGAGCTCGAAACGAGTTCAGCTCGAAAATCGCTCCCGAGGGGCATCCATCGCCGCCGAGCCGAACGCCCATGACCACCGAGAAGCTCAACCGAGGCCAGTGGATCTACCTCGCCGTCGTAGACGCTCTGGGCCTCACCCTCGCCATCGCCTCCCTCGCCTCGGCCGGACTGACCTTCACCACCCCGTTTCTGATCCTCGCCATCATCACGGCGGTCATGGCCCCACACTCCGTCCGCATCGGGATGAGGATGGAGATGAGCGTTTTTCACCCGTTCATCCTGACCGCGATGCTCCTGATGGGGCTCAACGCCTCCCTGGTCATTGCCGCCGTGGCGGTTTTGTCGCTTGGATTCAGCCACCGTCCACGCTGGGAAGCTTACCGGACCCTTTTCAACGTCAGCGCCTTCATGATCACGACCTGGATCACCTGCCGGGCCTATATCCTGGCCGGCGGACGCGTCGGCCTGCGTCCAGGGGAGCGGGCCATGCCGGCCCTGCTGTTGGCAACGCTCCTTTTCTACCTGACCAACACCTTCCTCGTCGCGGGCGTGGTGGCGATTGCGAGTCGGTTGAACGTCCTGCGAGTATGGCGGGAGAAGTACCTCTGGTCGGCTCCAAGCTATTTCGCAGGCGGGGCGCTGGCGCTCGGGATGACCCACCTGGTCTATGCGTTCGGAATCTATAGCCTTCTCCTCTCGCTCCCCGTCTCCATCCTGATCTACTACTCCTACCGCCTCTATGTGGACAAGCTCGAGGAAAAGAAGCGGCACATGGAGGACATCCAGAGGATGAACGAAAACCTGGAGCGGAAAGTCCGGGAGAGGACGCAGGAACTCGAGATTCTGAACTACAAGCTCAAGGAGTCCAACGCCGAGCTGGTCCGCGCCAACAATCTCAAGAGCGAGTTCCTCGCGAACATGTCCCACGAACTCCGGACTCCCCTCAACGCCATCATCGGTTTTTCCGAGCTCCTTCTGGATCCGGGGGACGCCACCCTGAACACCGACCAGCGAGAGTACGTCGGCGACATCCTGTCCAGCGGACGCCACCTGCTCGAACTCATCAATGACATCCTCGATCTGTCCAAGATCGAGGCGGGCAAGATGCGGCTCGCGCTCGACGAGTTCGAGATCGTCTCTGTGGTCGAGGAGGCCCTGGCGACCCTGAGGGTGGAGGCGAGCCGGAAAGGAATCAGCCTGGAAGCGACCCTGGATCCCAGCATCCCCGCGGTGGTCGCCGATCGAGGGAAGCTGAAGCAGATCCTGACCAACCTTCTCTCCAACGCGGTCAAGTTCACCCCGGCGGGCGGTCGAGTGACTCTCTCCACGGACCGGGACGGGGACTCTCTCAGAGTCCGCGTGGCCGATACGGGCATTGGCATCCTGCCGGAGGACCAGGAGAGAATCTTCGCGGCTTTCGTCCAGGTGGACGGATCCTATGCCCGCAAGTACCAGGGCACCGGGCTGGGCCTGACGCTGGTCAAGCGCTTCGTGGAGATGCACGGAGGGGAAATCTCGGTGACCAGCGAGGTCGGGAAGGGAAGCGTATTCACCCTCCGCTTCCCCAGCCAACCCAGCGTGCATTCCGCCGAGTCGTCGTCCGCCGAGCAGGTCTCGATTCGGGCGACTCCCTCCCGCAGCGCACCTACCCTTCCGGAAGGACCGGGAAGCCTGATCCTCGTCGTGGAGGACAATCCCGCGAATCTGAAGCTGGTCCGGGAAGTCCTCAAGTCCAGGGGGTATCGCGTTCTGGAGGCGACCAGCGGCGAGGAGGCCCTCGACGCCGTGAAATTCATTCGTCCCGATCTGATCTTGATGGACATCCAGCTTCCCGGAATGGATGGCCTCGCGGCCACCCGGAAGTTGAAGAGCGACCCCTCCACCCGGGATATCCCGACCATCGCTCTGACCGCCCACGTTCTGAAGCGCGACGAGGCCAGGGTCTTGGACGCCGGATGCGCCGGTTTCATCCCCAAACCGATCGATACGGTGCACTTTCCCAACCGTGTGGCCGAATACCTGCAACGCCATTGAACCGGACCGGGCACGGAGCATCGACAGGAGAGAAAATGGAGCAGCAAGCCAAAATTCTGGTGGTGGACGACGACCAGAGAAACGTGCGGCTGATGGAATCGATCCTCCGGTCCAGCGGGTATCCGGTGGTCAAGGCGTACGACGGGGAGGAGGCGCTGGAAAAGGTGGCCGCCGAGAACCCCGACCTGGTGCTCCTGGACGTGATGATGCCGCGGATGAGCGGATTCGAGGTCTGCCTTCGCCTCCGCGACCGATACGAGACACGCCTCCTTCCCGTGATCATGGTCACCGCACTGAATTCCCTGGAAGAGAAGGTCCGAGCCCTGGAGCTGGGCGCCGACGACTTCCTCTCCAAGCCCGTCAACAAGGTCGAGCTTCTGGCCAAGCTGCGTTCGGTTCTCCGCGTCAAATCGCTGCACGACGAGGTGGAGCGGACCCGGAAAGAGCTTGAAGAGAAGAACAAGGAACTGGTAAGGATGGAGGAGTTCAAGGAGAAGCTGGTGCAAATGGTGGTTCACGACCTCAAGAACCCCCTCTCTGGAATCATGGGGAACCTGCAGCTTCTCCAGATCCAGGGCCCTGGGCTGGAGCCGGAGCGGTTCAACGAAATCCTTCTCCGCACCGAAGAGAGTTCCAAGCAGCTCCTCGGCATGATTCTGAACATCCTGGACGTGGGCAGGCTGGAGGAGAACAAGCTGGTTCTGAGACTGAAGCCCGTGCAGCCGGCCGAGATTGTGGACTCCTGCCTGCGGGAGGCCCAGGGCCTCGCCACGAGGCAGGAGATCGCGCTCCGACGCCAGGTGGGAGAGGCCCTGCCGGAGTTGACGGGCGATCCCGACCTTCTCGTGCGGGTCCTTGGGAACCTCGTCAGCAACGCCCTCAAGCACACGCCTTCCCGAGGGAGGGTCGA
>Ga0066710_100003954_pt1 | contig 12885 bp, 12 predicted proteins | sample GraSoiAngelo_159_FD_79666 | JGI IMG/M metagenome (GOLD analysis project Ga0066710, IMG submission 79666) | Grasslands soil microbial communities from the Angelo Coastal Reserve, California, USA - 14_1009_16_40cm | ecosystem: Environmental > Terrestrial > Soil > Grasslands | place: USA...
ATCACCGGCGCAACCGATATCGAGGTGCTGAGCGGTTTGCAGGAAGGCGACCAGATCATCACGGGCAGCTATAAGACGATTCGCACCATCCGGAACTCGGCGCGCGTGAAGGTTGACAATAGAACTCCTGTGTTGGCCGACACGAAGGGCTGAGCAGGCTCCTAACGTTACAATAAATAAGATGGAACAGGCGGCGGTACTGGACAACCTTGATCGTGGAGAGCAGCTCAAGCGCGACGGCATCATCATACGCACTTGGGATCTGCGGAAAACGTACCTCATGGGCGATCAGGAGATCCACGCCGTCTCTGGTGTCGACATCGAGATCAAGAAGGGCGAATACGTCGCTATCATGGGCCCGTCGGGATCGGGCAAATCGACGCTGATGAATCTGATCGGCTGCCTGGATACGCCGACTTCGGGCTTGTATTATCTGGCCGGAAAGCTGGTCAGCGATATGGACGACGACGAGCTGGCGCGCATCCGGAACAAGGAGATCGGCTTCGTCTTCCAGACCTTCAACCTGCTGGCGCGCGCCACGGCGCTGCATAACGTGGAGCTCCCGCTGATTTACGCGGGGCTTGCTCACGATGTGCGGGAGGAGCGGGCGAAGCAGGCGTTGCGCGCTGTTGACCTGGAACCGCGCATGTACCACAAGCCCAGCGAGCTTTCCGGAGGCCAGCGCCAGCGCGTTGCGATCGCGCGCGCCCTGGTGAACAATCCGTCGATCCTGCTGGCGGATGAGCCGACCGGCGCGCTGGACACCGTCACCGGAAACGAGATCATGGCGCTGTTCGAGAAGCTTCACCATCAGGGCAACACTATCGTGCTGGTAACTCATGAGCACGACATCGCCATGCACGCACGCCGCGTCATCCACATTCGCGACGGGAATGTGGAAAAGGACGAGAAGCTCGGTTAGCCAGCCCGACGCTAGAGCAGCGCCCGGATCAATGCAAAACTCGCCGCGCAGGTCGCGAGCATTGCGGCTGCCCCCACCGCTAACGCCGCGCCGCCGACCTTAGCGAACAACTTGAGATTCACCTCGAGGCCCATGGCCGCCATCGAAAGCGTCAGCAGAATATTCCCGGCCTCGGCCAGCGCGCTGGCCGAGCTTACCGAATATCCGCTCTGAAATTGCAGCACCGGCAGCCATCCCAGAGAATTAAACAGAAACAGGCCGAAGAATCCCCATAGAAACGGGGGCACCAGGCGCGTGTAATGCACGGTCACGCGATCCTTGCGCCTGTGGGCGTACAAGAACGCCAGCACCAGCAGCAGCGGAGCCAGCAACGCCACGCGTACCAACTTCACGAGCGTGGCCAGTCCGCCCGCCTTTGGGCTGAATGCGAATCCGGCCGCTACGGCCTGGGGAACGGCATGAATCGTGGTGCCGGCCCACACACCGTAGCCGTCGTCTCCCAAGCCGAAGAGACCGCCGGCGAGAGGGCTCACGAACATTAACACCAGGCCGAGGACGTTGATTGCGCCCACGGACAGCATCACGTCGCGGTCCTCGGCGTCGATGAGCGGAGCCACGGCGACGATCGCGCTGTTGCCGCAGATCGCTGTGCCGGCGCCCAATAAAACGCTTGTTCGCGGCCATAACCCGCACATCTTGCCGAACACCCAGGCCGCGGCCATCGACATCGTCATCGTCGCCAGGATGATGGCGAATGCGCGCAGGCCAACTGTTGTTGCGTGAGTAAAGCTGAGACTGGCGCCGGTAAGCACGATAGTCAGCGGAATAGAGTGCCGCACGACGTGTTTGGCTCCCTCGAGCACGCCTCGAAATATCTTGGACCGGAGCGGCAGCAGGTTCCCGGCCAGCGCTCCCGCAAGAATCGCAAGAATCGCGGCGCTCACCGGCCTGCGTATGCCTGACGCGCCTTCCACGCGGAAGGGAGCGAAGGGCAGATAGTGGATGCCGTAAGCGACAGCGGAGACAGCCACCGCCGCTGTCCATCCGGGCCACGGGTTTGGCTTGACCGCGGGTTTAGCCGGCGGCGCCACCGCGCGCCGTTCGACCACCGGCAGATAGCCTTCCATCGACCCAAGCGACTGCAATGCCTCGGGGCTGAGTTTGAGGGAAAAACTGGCCGGCGGCATTTACTGTGTAATGCCCGCCTTCTTGAAATCCCCTCCTTTGAAGTAGGAGATCGAGGCCAGATTGATCCGGCGCTTGACTGCGGCGTTCAGGTCTGCCGGCGTAAGCGCGGCGATCTTACGCTCGAGCCCGGCGTCGCGCGCCATCGTCCAGCCGTATTGCGCGTTGCGCGCGAGCTGCTGCGCCAAAGACCGGTCTTGCGATCGGTTCACCTGGCGTTCCTGCAGAAAGGCTTTTTTTGCCGTCTCGACTTCTTCGGCGGAAAAGCCCTCTTCGATCACTTTGGTCATCTCCTCCTTGAATGCATTCTCCACGTTGAGAATATTCTGGGGATTGCAGATGGCCAGCCCGATGAATTGGCCGAACCTGTCTGCCGCGCCTGCGAAGAAAATGCTTTGCACGGCGTAGCTCAACCCGTCCTTGTCGCGGATGCGGCGGTAGAGCCTGGCTTGCGCGCCGCCGCCGATCATCGTATTGGCGAACAATAACGCTGGATAATCCGGGTCGGCCTCGCCGATCTCGAGCGCAGTTGTGGCGCCGAAGAACGCGTTGGCCTTGTCCGGCGTCTCGATCATCCGGTTCACTGTGTCGAGTTTCTTCCAGGTACGCTTCACCTGGGTGTAAGGCGAAGGGCTTTTCCAGCCGCCGAACAATTCTTCCGCGAGCTGCTGAAGCTCGGCAGCGTCGAAATCGCCGACCACGGCCAGCTCCGCATTCGAGGCGCCGTAGAAATCCGCGTAGAACTTCTTGGCGTCGGCGAGCGTGACCTTCTTATGGTTTTCGATGTCCTCGTCCAGCGTTGCGATGGCGCGCGGATCTCCGGGCGGATAAGGCGAGGCGTGGCGATTCAAGGCGTTGACCACCAGCGCCTGGGGCTCGCTACGGGCGTTCTCGATGCGTCCGATGGTGGATTGCCGGAGCTGCTCGAATTCGGATTCGGGGAAAGACGGCTCGCGCAGGACCTCGGCCGCCAGGCGCAACGCGCCCGGTAAGCCGGCGCGCACCGTGTTGATCGAGACACTGGCGCCGGTCATCGAGCCGGACGCATTCATCTGCGCCTTGAGCTTATCGAGCTCGTCCTGGAGCTGCTGGCGGGTGTGTTTCTGGGTGCCGCGCATCAGCATCGCACCGGCCAACTGCGCCGCTGCACTCTTGCCGAAGACGCTCTTCTCATCGCCAAAATGCAGCGCGATCACCGCTGTGACGTTGCCGCCGCGGGTTTTCTTCGGCAACAGCGCAAGCTTCATTCCGCTGGGAAGCGTGGCACGCACCGTGCGTGCGTCGACGTTGCCGGGCGAGGGGTCGAACGCTTCGCCCTCCTCGACCGCTGCTTGCCCCTTGTAATCCTTTAATATCGCAGCGACGTCCGGTGTCGGCGGAATTTCCGAGCGGTCCGGCGCGGCGGTTGGCAAGAACCGGCCTAGCGTGCGGTTCGACGTCTTCAGATACAGCCTGGCCACGCGTGCAACGTCTTCCGGCTCCACCTTCTTGATGCGGTCGCGGTTGAGGAACAGCAGGCGCCAGTCGCCCATCGACTGCCACTCGCTCAGGTCGATGCCGACATTCTCGGAATTATTCAGTGACAGCTCGATGCCTTTCAGAAGGCGCGTGCGCGCGCGGTCCACTTCCTCTTTCGACGGCGGCGCCTTCACCACGCCACCGATCACGTCGAGCATGATTTTTTCAGCATCGTCAAGCGAGCCTTCCTTTCGCACCTGGGCGCTAAAGACGGCGACACCGGGATCATGAAGCTGGAAGGTGAATCCGGTGGTGGAGATCGCCTTCTTGGTCTCGACCAGCGCCTTGTGGAGCCGCCCCGACGGCGTATCACTCAGGATAGAGGTGAGCACCTCCACGGCCGCAAAGTCGGGATGGGAACCGGCGGGGATATGATAAAGCGCGGTCACTGCCTGGATGTCGCCCGTACGCCGCAGCACCACTTCACGCTCGCCGTCCTGCGCCGGCTCCTCGGTGTAGGTCGGGATGAGCTTGCGCGCCGGCTTGGAAATCGCACCGAAGACCTCTTTGATCCAGGTGAGCGTCTTGTCTTGATCGAACCTTCCGGCCACCACAAGCATCGCGTTATCGGGCTGGTAATAGGTGCGATAGAAGGCCTGCAGCCGGTCAATCGGCACGTGCTCGATATCGCTTCGGGCGCCGATGGGGAGGCGGCCGTAGCCGTGCCACAGATACGCGGTCGAAAGCGCGCGCGCCAGGAGCACGTTGGTGGGGCTGTTCTCGCCCAGCTCGAACTCGCTGCGCACGACGGTCATTTCGCTGTCCAGGTCCTGGCGCGAGACGCGCGAGCTGATCATCCGGTCGGCTTCCATTTCGAGCGCATAGCGAAGATTCTCATCGCGCTGTTTTTCGTTATCCGCCGGAAGCGTTTCGAAGTAATTGGTGCGATCAAATGACGTGGAGCCGTTGTACTCGGCGCCGTGGTTGCGCAATTCAACTTTGATGTCGCCGCGATGCGTGGTGCCCTTAAACACCATGTGCTCGAGCAGATGGGCCATGCCGGTTTCGCCGTAGCCTTCATGGCGCGAACCGACCATGTAGGTGATGTTCACAGTGACCTTGGGCTTGGAATTGTCGGGGAACAGAAGCACCGCCATGCCGTTATCGAGGCGATATTCGGTGATGCCTTCGACGCTCGTGATCTTGGTTTGGGCGAAAGATGCGCAAGCCAGGAACGCGAGCGGAGCCGCGAGAATCCTCATGAACTCAGGCTAGCACCGCGCTGAGAGAAACAGAAAAAACGGCTATCGACCGGTGATTCCCGGCGGATTTCGCTTGACTTTCCCCGTGTCACTATTTTAAGGTAACGATTCGACTTGGCCCGCGCAGGCTTGGCCGGCCGTGTCATTACTATGGCAGATGAGCAGGGCGCCGAGGCGCGGACGGTGGAACAGCTGTTAGGCTCCACGCTCGAAAGCGTGGATAGCGCCGAAGAGACAGTCCTGCGCGAGGCCCAGGAGCTGGGCTTCGATGAAGACGACCTGCATAAAATCGGGATGTCGGTCCGCGAGTGCATGGTGAACGCGGTGGTTCATGGCAACCGGTATAACGCGCGGAAGAAAGTCCGATTGACCGTTTCGCGCGCGGCAGACCGGCTGATCGTGGTAATCGCCGACGAAGGGGAAGGGTTCGATTTCAATGCGCTGCCCGATCCGCTGGCGAACGAGAATCTGCTGCGCCATTCGGGGCGCGGGTTGCTGCTGATTCAAGCCTTCATGGACGAGTTTCAGATTCGCGCGCGGGAGCCGAAGGGTACCGAAGTGAAAATGGTAAAGTACATGGCGAAGTCCAGTTAAAGGAGGATCTCCGTGAGTGTGAAATTGACCACCCGACAGGTGGGCGATGTAACGGTCATCGATGCCGTGGGGCGTATCACGCTGGGCGAGGGCGCGAGCACGTTCCGCGATACGATTCGCAGCTTGGCTTCGAACGGCCACAAGAAAATGTTGCTCAACCTGGCCGAGGTTTCCTATATTGACAGCTCGGGAATCGGCGAGATGGTTTCCGGGTTCACTACCGTTGCCAATCAGGGTGGCACGGTTAAGCTGCTGAACCTCACCAAGCGCGTGAAGGATCTCCTGCAGATCACGAAACTCTATACAGTATTTGAAGTGTTCGAGGACGAAGCTGCGGCAGTTCGCAGTTTTGCCTGAGATTTGAAGGGTGGTGTTGCACCGCCACGGATGGTGCAGTTTGAGACCGGCGTGTTTTGGCCGGAGGTTCGGAATTCCAGAGAATTACGGCGGCTTTGGCTCACTGTAAAGAAGGGTGCACGCATCGGGAGGAGCGCCTGCTGGCTGTTCCCGGAAAGTGTTGGCGCCGTGTTGGCAACTGACGATCATGGTTCCGATTAGAGAGCTCAAGACTTATTCCATTCTTATCGCCGACGATCTAACGTTGGTCAGGGAAGGCTTGGCCGCCCTCTGCGAAGCCCAGCCCGGTTTCCGCGTAATGGGGCAGTGCTCGGAGGGGGCGGTTGCGCTGCGGTTAATCACGGAAGAAAAGCCTGACATTGCCGTACTGGATCTCAACCTGCCCGACCTTTTCACTTTGGAGATCGTACGGCGCGTCAAAGAGGCGGACTTGCCTACGAAGCTTGTCGTACTTTCGACCCGCCGCGATCGCAAGACGGTGGTAGAGGCCTTGCGCTGCGGAGTCAGCGCGTTCCTATTGAAGTCCGGACCCTCGCATCAGTTGCTGGAGGCTTTCGCACAAGTCCTCGACGGGGGGATTTACGTCTCGCCCCAGCTCGAGTTGAGCAAGATATTCAACCCGGGCCAAAAATCGGCTCAGGAGGATCCCCTCGAACTGCTGAGCGCACGCGAGTACCAGGTGTTCTCGCTTCTGGTCGAAGGCGTTCGCGCAAAGGAGATCGCCGCCCGCCTGGAGCTTAGTCCCAAAACGGTCGACACCTATCGAGCCAGCCTAATGCGGAAGCTCGACATCCACGACGTCGCCGGACTGGTCAAGTTTGCCATCCAGCGTGACCTGACCTCGTCTCGATAGCGACATGCTAAACTGAAATCTACCCGGAGTCCGCAGTGGACCGCTATACCCGCAAGAACCTCAAGACCGATAAGTTTGCCCAGGAAGTCACCCATGGGTTCGAGTTCCTTAGCGAACACAGCACCGATGTAAAGCGGTACGCCGCTATCGCACTGGCCGTGCTCGTTTTGGCCGCGGGAATCTACTTCTATATGCGCCACCAGGCTGGCGCTCGGGCGGAAGCGCTCGCGCAGGCGCTCCGCATCGACGATGCGACGGTTGGCGGCGCCGTCAATCCCGCCAATCTCCACTACAACACCCAGGAGGAGAAGGACAAGGCGCGCACGAAAGCTTTCACGGACCTGGCAACCAAGTACCACGGCACCCAGGAAGGGGCGATCGCCGGCATTTACCTGGCTTCGGACCTCGCGGACAAGGCCAAGCTTCCCGAAGCCGAGAAAGTCTTTTTAGATGTGATGAATTCGGCTCCGAAGCCGTACGCCTCGCTCGCCCGGATGTCGCTGGCGCAAGTTTACGCGGCCGAAGGCAAGACTGCGGAAGCGGAAAAACTGCTGCGCGCCGCGATCGCCAGCCCGACGACTCTGGTTTCCAAGGAAGCGGCGACGATCGAGCTGGCGCACATCCTGGCGAAGACGAATCCGGCCGAGGCGCGTAAACTGCTCGAGCCGCTGCGCACCGAGCGCAGCGCCGTTAGCCGCGCGGCGGTGCAAGGGCTCGGAGACATTCCGCAATACGCCGGGAAATAGGTGCCGCCGGCCGCGCTCGCCCACCTCAGATTTCCATTGGAGCGCACCTGCGGACGCCGCTACCGCGAACCACCTCATCCTTATCGCAACGAGTTCCAGCGCGACCGCGACCGCGTGGTGCACGCCCGTGCATTCCGGCGCCTCGAAAACAAAACGCAGGTCTTCACGCCCGGCCTTTCGGATCATTTCCGCAATCGGCTGACGCACACCATCGAGGTTTCACAGATCGCGCGCACCGTGGCCGGGGTTCTGGGGATCGACGAAGATCTAACCGAGGCGCTCTCTCTGGCCCACGATATCGGCCATCCACCGTTCGCCCACGCCGGCGAGCAGGAGCTGGATCGCCTGCTGAGCGGCTTCGGCGAACGCTTCGATCACAACCTGCACGCGCTCAGGATCGTCGAGTCGTTTGAGCGTCCCTACCCGAGCTTTCCCGGGCTGAACCTGACGTTCGAGGTGAGGGAGGGCATTGTGAAGCACTCCCGCGACTTCTCGCCTGGCGAGATTCCGGAGCTGGACGAATATTTTCCGGGTATGCGCCCGCCTCTCGAAGCCCAGCTTATTGATCTGTGCGACGAGATTGCATATAACACCGCCGATCTCGATGATGGATATCGCGCAGGACTGGTGGACATCGACGATGCTTGCCGCGCCGTGGACAAGGTTCAGGAACTGGCCGAGACTGCTGCTATCCAGTTTCCGGGCGCGCCGGAGCGGGTGCGGATGCACTCGGTCGTGCGGGGACTGATTAACTGGCTAGTTTCAGGCTTAATGGAGGGCACCGTGGCTGCGGCGGCCGCCCTTGCCAGCGTCGAGGAAGTTCGTGCCTGCGACGGCCGCGTCGCCCGATTTTCGCCGGAGACGGCTGCCGGAACGCGACAGCTCAAAAGTTTTCTGCGGGATACCGTGTACGAATCGGAGAGGCTCGTCTCGGACCGGCGGTACTCAACGGGGCGGATTGCGGGGCTGTTCGAATTCTTCCTGGCTCACCCCGACCGCTTGCCTGCCAACTACTTAGAGGAATCGGCCGACCAGCCGCTCCATCGCCGGGTATGCGATTACATCGCCGGGATGACCGATGGATTCCTGCTCCGGACCTGCGAACAGATGAACATACCGTAATGCCAAAAAACGCCAGTCAACTTCTTGCCAGGTCCGGCGTTTAATAGAGAGAGGGTCATGGAGATGCGCAAGACGCCGTTCACCGCGCTCGCTCTTATCTTCGCTGTAACGCTCGCTCCGGCGCGAAACACGAAGAAAACGCCGCAAGCCGATTACGCTCAGTTCCAGAAGAAGTTGTCGAAGGACCAGCAGGTGTTGCACGCGCTCGACCGCCTGACGTTCGGGCCGCGGCCCGGAGACGTGGAAGCTGTTCGCAAGATGGGGCTGAAGAAGTGGATCGACGCGCAGCTTCATCCGGAGCGTATTCCCCTGAGCAGGGAACTCGAAGCCAGGCTTGCACCGCTCGAATCGTTGCGAATGACTCAAGCCGAAACGGTGGCGAGCTATCCTCCGCCACAATTGATCCGGGCCGTCGCGCAAGGCAGGCGGCCTCTGCCCGACGATCCGGTCGCGCGCGCCGCGGTGGAACGGATCGCGCGGCGTTTCAAGGTGAAGAAGGACGGCGGCGACGGCGATGGTGCGGTGGAGCCGGTGACACCGTTGGACGAACTGCTGAGCAAGGGCGAAATCAGGGCGCTGCGCACCGGCACGATTGAACAGAAGAAAGAGGTGCTGGCGTCGCTCCCGCAGGAGAAAATGGACGACCTTGTGATTGCGATGCCGCCGGGAATGCGCAACCAGTTGATGGCGGCGGCGAGCCCGGTCATGCGGCGTAAGATGCTGCTCGCCAACCAGCCTCAACAGGTGGTCGCCTTCGATCTTGCCGAAGGCAAACTGTACCGCGCGATCCTGAGTGACCGGCAGCTTGAAGAAGAGCTGGTCGATTTCTGGTATAACCACTTCAACGTTTTCCTGGATAAGGGCGCGGACCGGTTCATGGTGCCAACCTATGAACGCGAGGCGATCCGCCCTTACGTGCTGGGCCATTTCCGCGCTCTGCTCGAAGCCACGGCTTCGAGCCCGGCCATGCTTTTCTATCTCGATAACTGGCAGAGCGTTGCGCCGGACACGTTGCGGAGGCCCGCCGGTAACCGGCCGCAGCGCGGTCTGAACGAAAACTACGCGCGCGAACTGATGGAGCTGCATACGCTGGGAGTCGACGGCGGCTATACGCAGAAGGACATCATTGAAGTGGCGCGGTGTTTCACGGGCTGGACGATCAAGAACCCGCAGCAGGGCGGCAATTTCATTTACAACGATCGCGTCCATGACAAGGGCGAGAAAGTCGTGCTCGGCGTCACGATCCAGGCGGGCGGCGGCAAGGAAGATGCCGAAAAGGTTCTCGACATTCTGGCCGCGCATCCCTCGACGGCGAAGTTCATCGCCAGGAAACTGGCGCAGCGGTTCGTGGCCGACAATCCCCCGCCCGAACTGGTCGAGCGGATGGCGAAGACGTTCCGTGACACTCACGGCGATATCCGCGCTGTGATGAAGACCATGCTTAGCTCGAAAGAGTTCTTCTCGGAGGGCGCCTATCACGCGAAAGTAAAAACTCCCTTCGAGATGGTCGTCAGCGCGATCCGCGCCACGGCCGGCGAGGTCGAGTTCGCGTTCCCGCTGGCGAACCAGATCGCGCAGCTCGGCGAGCCCCTTTATCGCAAGCAGGAGCCGACGGGCTATTCCAACGCCAACGCCGAGTGGATCAACTCTGCGTCGTTGCTCGCGCGCATGAATTTCGCGCTGGCGCTGGCACAGAACAAGCTGCCCGGCGTCAAACTGGATCCCACGCGGTTCAGAGACGAACCGGCACTGGTGGCGCGCCAGGTTTTGTTCACGGATGCCTCGCCGCAGACACGCGAAGCGATCGAGAAAGCGCTCGCTGAGCACAAGGATAAGAACCCGCAGGCCGCCCCGACGCCGGCGATGGTGGCGGGCCTGGTGATCGGATCGCCGGACTTCCAGAGGAGGTAACCAGCATGACAACCCGAAGAATCTTCCTGAAAAGCTCCGCGCTCGCGATGTTCGGAGTCGGCTCGACCCCGATCTGGCTCTCGCGCGCTTTATACGCGGCCGATGCGCCTAACCCGCGAAAGAAGGTGCTGGTCGCGATTTTCCAGCGGGGTGCGGTGGACGGCTTGAACGTCGTGGTGCCGCACGGCGAGCAACGCTACTACGAATTGCGGCCTACCATCGCAATCCCGAAACCTGATGGGACCCCGGACGCAGCGATCGACCTGGACGGCTTCTTCGGCCTCCACCCGTCGCTCGCGCCGCTTAAGCCCATGTATGACTCGGGACACCTCGCGATCGTGCATGCCGCCGGATCGCCGGATCCGACGCGGTCGCATTTTGACGCGCAGGACTTCATGGAGTCGGGAACGCCGGGTCGAAAGGCGACTAACGATGGATGGTTGAATCGCGCGCTGCCGCCCGTGATTGAAGGCCGTCCGTCACCGGTACGCGCGGTGAGTCTTGGGGCTCAGCTGTCGCGCTCGTTACGCGGGCGGAACGACGCCGTGGCCATCAACAACCTGAACTCTTTCCAGGTGAGCGACCCGCGCGAAGCGGCGACATTCGAGAGCATGTACACGAACACGCCCGACAAGTTTCTCAACGGCACGGGGCGGGAAACTTTCGAGGCCGTCAAGTTAATGCAATCGATCCAGAAACAGAGCTATACGCCCGCGAACGGCGCCCGTTATCCAAACGGGCGGCTCGGCCAGTCCATGACGCAGATCGCCAGGCTGATCAAGTCAGAGGTCGGGCTGGAGGTGGCTTTTGCCGACGTTGGCGGCTGGGACACCCACGTCAACGAAGTTGGAGGCAAGCCGACGGTTGGCCAGCTTGCGAACCTCCTAAACGATTTCGCGCAGGCACTAGCCGCGTTCAATCAGGATCTGGGAGATCGGATGGCAGACGTAAGCGTCGTCACAATGAGCGAGTTCGGGCGCACCGCAAAGGAGAACGGCAATCGCGGCACCGATCACGGCCACGCCAACGTGATGTTCAGCTTCGGTGGCAGCATAAAAGGCGGCAAGGTCTATGGAGACTGGCCGGGTTTGGAATCCGAGCAGCTGTATGAGAATCGCGACCTGAATCTCACCACGGACTTTCGGGATGTCCTCGGCGAACTGGTCACAAGGCACTTGGGTAATCGTGAACTGAAGACCGTGTTCCCCGGTTACGACCAGCCGAGATTCCGCGGGCTAGTAGCGTGATTCTCCACCTGAGACGCCGACGGGCCCTACTTAACACCACCAAAGCAGCCGATAAGATTCCTGGAGACGAATAATTCGCTATGTTGTGGCTCTATCTTCTGGGTATAGTGACGTTTCTTATCATTGTGTTGCGAAGGGTTTTGCGCAAGCAGAAACCCCTCCACGACGAACTTTACTCAAAGAAAGTGGCCATCGAGTACGTGTATACGGGCGTGGCGTGGGTTGGAGAGGACAGCAAGTTGGGGTCGGTGAATCCGGCGTTGGCGCGCGCGCTCCAGATCGACCAGAATTCCTTGATCGGGCGGGACTGGTACGAGATCTTCGCCGTGGGTGATCGGAACCAGGTGCGCGAGGCGTACAAGCAAATGCTGCTGATGGGTAAGGCGTCGCTCGAAGTGCGCGGATTGCGCGCCGACGGTTCGTTCGCGTTGTTCGACGTACTCCTGGTAGCGGTCCACGATCACAAAACCCGCCTTGTTGGCCATCATTGCTTGACGAAGGACCGGACCCGAGAGCACGAACTCGAGCAGCGCGTCGAGGAATTGTCCGGTAGTGCTGTTTAGTTACGCGGAACCCTTTCCCAAGCGTTCCAGCACCCGGTCGATCAAACGCTCCACTACTGCGTTTTGGAGCGGCGTGACGCCGCTTTTCTCCGGACGCTCCCATTCGCGCAGGATCCTCTCGACCACCCCTTCGATAACGCGGCCGCGTATATCATCGAGAACGCCAGCCTGTGACGGATCCGCCGCGCGGGTCGCGCCCGATTTTTGAAAATAAGCCTCAAGCTGCTTTTCGAGGTTTTCGCGGGCTTCATCCGGCTGGTCCCGGCCCTGCGTGCCGGTTTCTGCCCTTAGACGCGACTGTAGCTCCTGAATGAGCGCGCGCGCTTTTTCTGCAGCATCGGTTATGTCTGGTTCCGGCTTATTTTCTGCGTTCTTCCGGGACGCCACTTTGCCTCGCTTGGATGATCAGTGTATTATAACGGAGAAGTTACCGCCGGATGTGCACTGCAATATCCAGGAGGTAATCGTTGACAGTACCCAACATATTGCATAGAATATGAAGCGTCCGTCCTCCCTCGAGAATTGGGCCTGATGACCTCTCCGCAAGCCAATCCGTTCTGGAAGAATTCGGGCGCCGTCAATCATCCGGTGCGGTTCCGGTTTCGGGTCACGTGGTCCACCCTCTCCACGCCGCTAAACAACGCCTGGAGCCAAAACACGCTGCC
>Ga0066710_100003955_pt1 | contig 12884 bp, 11 predicted proteins | sample GraSoiAngelo_159_FD_79666 | JGI IMG/M metagenome (GOLD analysis project Ga0066710, IMG submission 79666) | Grasslands soil microbial communities from the Angelo Coastal Reserve, California, USA - 14_1009_16_40cm | ecosystem: Environmental > Terrestrial > Soil > Grasslands | place: USA...
GCGCGGCGCCGAGGCTCCCCAGACGACGCCTTCCCTCGTCGCTGCGCTCCTCAGTCCAGGCGCCGTCCGCCCCGGCGCTGACGTTGGCGCTCGCTGCGCTCGCTACAGCCGGAACCGCGCCACCAACGCGTGCAGCTCGCTGCTCATGTGCGTCAGTTCGGCGGCCGCGTCCTGGGACTGGCCGACCCCGGCCATCGTCGTCGCGGCCGCCCGCGCCACCCCGGCGATGTTCGCCGCGATCTCCCGGCTGCTGTCCGCCGCCTGTGCCACGTTGCGGTTCATCTCGCTGGTCGTCGCGCTCTGCTCCTCGACCGCGGCGGCGATGATGTTCTGGTAGTCGCTGATCCGGCCGACGATGCTGACGATCTGCTCGATCGCCTGTACCGCGTTGGTGGTGTCGGCCTGGATCGCGTCCACCCGGCGGGTGATGTCGTCGGTCGCCTTGGCGGTCTCGCCGGCCAGGTCCTTGACCTCCCCGGCGACCACCGCGAACCCCTTGCCCGCCTCGCCGGCCCGCGCCGCCTCGATGGTGGCGTTGAGCGCCAGCAGGTTGGTCTGCTCCGCGATGGCCGTAATGATCTTCACGACGTTGCCGATCTCCTGCGACGACACGCCGAGCTTGGCGACCGTGGCGTTGGTCTGCTCGGCCACCGAGACCGCCTGGGCGGCAACCGTGGCCGCCTCGCTGGCGTTGCTGGAGATCTCCTTGATCGACTCGCCCATTTCGCCGCCGCCGAGGGACACGCTGTCCACGTTTCCGGACACCTGTTCGGCGGCGCGTGCGACGACGCTGGCCTGGCTGCTCGCCTCCTGCGCGGAACCGGCGATCTCGGTGGAGACCGCGGACAGCTCTTCGGACGCCGACGCGAGGGCGGCGGCGTGCCCGGCGAGCGCCGACATCGTGGTGTGCAGCGAGGCCGCGGTGTTGTCCAGCGCCGTGCCCAACCGGCCCAGCTCGTCACCGGTACCAAGGCCTGCCTGTGCGGTGAGGTCGCCCTGCTCCAGCCGGCCCAGGGCGCCGACCACGACGCCGAGCGGCCGGACCACCGAGCGGGTGGCCCAGACGGCCAGCACCACCGCGAGCAGCAGGGCCACCACCAGCGTGGCGCCGAGGACCAGGAGGCTGGTCCGTTCCACGCGGGCGGCCTGGGTGCGCAGCGCCGCCATCCGGCCGTTCACCGACTTCTCCAGGGTCGTCGCGGTGTCCAGCACCTTGGTGTACGCGCCGGCCGCGTCGCCGCCGTTGATGCTCGACATCGCCCTGGCGCGGGCCGCCTGGTTGTCCGCGCGCAGCCAGTCCATCACCCGGTCGTCCCAGGTGAAGAAGTTGTCCCAGGCCGGGCGCAGCTGCGCCCAGGCGGTCCGCTCGGCCGGCGTCATGTCGGCGGTGTGCGCGGAGTCGAGGACCTGGTACAGCACCTTCTTGTCGGCCAGTTCGCCCTTGCGGTTGTACCCGTCGGGGCCCAGCGCGTATCCGGCCCCGAACGCGCCCGCGTCGGCCACCACCAGCCCCTGCCAGCCGGTCACGTCGGAGGCGTAGAACTTGGCCAGCTGCACGTCGTCCTTGACCAGTTCGAGCTGGGCGATCCGCTGGTCGATGCCGCGCTGCTGGGCCATGCCCCACCAGCCCGCTCCGGCCGCCACGACGATGAGGATCGCCAGCACCAGGAAGGAACCACCCAGTCGCCGGCCCACCCCGGCGCGTCGAATCTCCACGAAACCACCATATCCGCGCGAAAGCCGTCCGGTTCGGTGATGACTAGACTGGTCCGCGGACCGGAAGCGATTGGCGGGGTAGATGAGCTCTGTGGCGGACACCGCCCCGGCGGGCGGGGCACAGCTCAGTCACCGTCAGATCCTGGAAGTGCTGTCCGGCCTCATGCTCGGCATGTTCCTCGCCGCGCTGGACCAGACGATCGTCGCCTCGGCGATCCGTACCATCGGCGACGACCTGCACGGTCTGAGCATCCAGGCGTGGGTCACCACCGCCTACCTCATCACCGCGACGATCAGCACCCCGCTGTACGGCAAGCTGTCCGACATCTACGGCCGCAAACCGTTCTTCCTCACCGCCATCACCATCTTCGTCCTCGGCTCGGCGGCCTGCGCGTTCGCCCAGTCGATGTACCAGCTCGCCGCCTTCCGCGCGGTACAGGGACTGGGCGCCGGCGGCCTGTTCTCCCTGGCGCTGGCCATCATCGGCGACATCGTGCCGCCCCGGGAACGGGCGCGGTACCAGGGCTACTTCCTCGCCGTGTTCGGCACCTCCAGCGTGCTCGGTCCGGTCATCGGCGGCTTCTTCGCCGGCAGCGCACCGATCCTGCACGTGACCGGCTGGCGGTGGGTGTTCCTGGTCAACGTACCCATCGGCGTCGTCGCGCTGGCCGTCGTCGCCAGGGTGCTCAACATCCCGCACACCCGGCGCGAGCACCGCATCGACGTGTTCGGCGCGGTGGCCATCACCGTGTGCCTGACGCCCCTGCTGATCGTCGCGGAGCAGGGCCGCATCTGGGGCTGGACCTCGGACCGCGCGCTCGTCTGCTACGTGGTCGGCGCGGTCGGCCTGATCGCCTTCCTGATCACCGAGAGGCTCGTCGGCGAAGACGCGCTGATCCCGCTGCGGATGTTCCGCAACGCCACGTTCAGCCTGACGTCCGTCGTCGGGTTCCTCATCGGCATGGGCATGTTCGGCGGGCTGATCTGCCTGCCGCTGTACCTGCAGATCGTGCGCGACGCGACCCCGACGAAGTCCGGCCTGCTGCTGTTGCCGCTGACCGCCGGCATCATGCTCGGCTCGGTGGTGTCCGGTCAGCTGATCAGCCGCACCGGACGGTACAAGATCTACCCGATCGCCGGTACCGCGATGATGGTCGCCGGCATGTGGCTGCTGCACACCGTCAACGAGGTCACGCCGTTCTGGCGGACCAGCCTGTTCATGGCGCTGTTCGGGTTAGGGCTGGGCAACGTGATGCAGCCGATCACGCTGGCCGTGCAGAACGCGATGCCGCCGCGGGACATCGGCGTGGCCACCTCGTCGGCGACGTTCTTCCGGCAGATGGGCGGCACGGCGGGTACCGCGGTGTTCCTGTCGGTGCTGTTCTCCACCGTCAGCGACAAGATCGGCGGCGCGTTCCGGGCCGCCGCGCGGACGCCGCAGTTCCAGGCGGCGGTCAGCGACCCGGCCGTCTCGACCCGGCCGGAGAACCAGCCGGTCATCCACCTCCTGCGCAGCGGCGGCCAGGTCAGCGGCTCGGCGATCAACGACACCTCGTTCATCCAGAAGCTCGACCCGATCCTCGCCCAGCCGTTCAAGGTCGGGTTCTCCGCGGCGATGGACAACGTGTTCGTGCTCGGCGCCGTGGTACTGACCTTGGCCTTCCTGTTCGTCATCTTCCTGCCGCAGGTCCCGCTGCGTACCCAGTCGGCCATGGCCGCCCGGGAGCCCGCGTCGCCGCTCGGTGAGCGGCCGGTGGAGCCCGCTGCTGAGCTGCCGGCGGACTGATGGCATGCGTCGTTTCCTGACCCCCCGGTGGCTGGCGCGCCATGCCGCGCTGGTCGTCCTGGTGGGGGCGTTCCTCGCGCTGGGCTGGTGGCAGCTCGGCCGGGCGCGGGCGGGCAACGTGCTCAGCTACGGGTACGCCGTGGAGTGGCCGCTGTTCGCGCTGTTCGTCGTCTTCGTGTGGTCCCGCGAGGTCCGCGACGAGCTGCGCGCGGGGCCGCCACCGCCGCCCACCCCGGCGGTACCCGACGATCTGCGCATCGAGGTACCGCGGCGCGCGCCGGTACCCGTCGAGGAGGACGCCGCGACCGGCGCCTACAACGAGTACCTCGCCTGGCTGGCCGCGCACCCGGAGGCCCGGCCCGGCGACGCTAGCCGGCCGGGTTCCGGCACAGCCTGATCCACCGGTACCCGTAGCGGCCCAGCTCCAGCTCCGCGAGCCCGTCGACGGGCTGGTCCGGCTGGTCGCCGAACACCTGGTTCGGGTGGTCGGCGTCGAGGTCCACTGTGGACAGATCGACGGTGCACGGCGTCTCGCCGAGGTTGTGCAGGAACAGCATGCTGCCCGGCGGCCCGTCCGCGCGGTGCACGAAGACACCGGGCGGGAGCTTCACGTCGACCGGGGTACAGGTGCCGGCGCCGACCTCCGGGCTCTCCCGCAGCGTGTGGATCATCCGCTCGAACCAGGCGAGCAGCGAGCCCGGGTCGTGCCGCTGGTCGGTGACGTTGACCTTCTCGTATCCGTACTCCCCGCCGGAGATGACCGGCCGCACCAGCTTGTCCGCCGCGCTGAACCCGCCGTTCGCCGCCTCGGACCACTGCATCGGGGTGCGGATCACCTCCCGGTCGGGCAGCGACAGGTCCTCGCCCATGCCGATCTCCTCGCCGTACCGCAGCACCGGGGTACCCCGCAGGGTGAACTGCAGCGAGTACGCCATCTCCAGCCGCGCCCGGTCGCCGCCGAGCATCGGCGCGAGCCGGCGCCGGATGCCCCGGTCGTACAGCCGCATCGACGGCTGCGGCCCGAACTTCGCGAACACCTCGTCGCGCTGCTCCGCGGTGAGCCGGGACAGGTCGATCTCGTCGTGGTTGCGCAGGAACGTGGCCCACTGCGCGCCGGGCGGCAGGCCCGGCGTGTTGCGCAGCGCCTCCAGGATCGGCTCCGGATCCTGCCGCGCGAGGGCGAGGACCAGCCGGCCGTTGAGCAGGAAGTCGAACAGCATGTGCAGCCGGTTGCCCGAGCCGCCCTCGTCGCCGAAGTACCGCACGATCAGGTCGGGCGCAACGTTCGCCTCGGCCAGCAGCACCGCGTCGCCGCGCCGCCACGAGGTGTACTGGCGCAGTTCGGTCAGGAACCCGTAGTCCTCCGGCGAGCTGGGGTTGCCCGGCTCGGTCAGCTCGATGACGAACGGCGCCGCGTCGATGCGGAACCCGGCCACGCCGAGCTGCAGCCAGAACCCCATGATTTTCTTCATCTCCGCGCGCACCGCCGGGTTGCGCACGTTCAGGTCCGGCTGGAAGTCGTAGAAGCGGTGGTAGTACCACGCCTTCGCGCGCCTGCTGTACGACCAGGTGTCGTGCTGCTCGCCGGGGAACACCATGCCCTGGAACCGGTCCGCCGGCTCGTCGCGTGACCAGACGTACCAGTCGCGGTACCGCGAGTCCGGCGAGGAGACGGCGTCGAGGAACCACGGGTGCTGGTCGGAGGTGTGGTTGACGACGAGGTCGATGATGACCCGGATGCCGCGGTTCTCCGCCTGGTGCAACAGTTCCGCGAAGTCGCCGAGGCTGCCCAGCCGCGGGTCGACCGTGTAGAAGTCGGTCACGTCGTACCCGTCGTCCCGGCGCGGCGACGGGTGGATCGGGTTGAGCCACAGGCAGGTGACGCCGAGCCGGTACAGGTAGTCCAGCCGGCCGATCAGGCCACGGAAGTCACCGACCCCGTCGCCGTCGGAGTCGGCGAACGTCTCCACGTCCAGGCAGTAGATGACCGCTTCGTCGTACCAGTGCTCGCTCACGCGACCCTCGTTCCCGGCCCGGCCGGCGGGGAAACTACCAGGTGCCCCACCGGAACCAGGCCCGCGCCGCCCGGGTGCACAGCAACGCGACGTACAGCAGCGGTAGCACCAGCCCGAGGAGTACCTGCTCGTCCTGGTACCGCCACGCCTCGTAGAGCGTCGCCCCGATGCTGAGCATGGCCAGCGTCAGTACCGTCATCCGCGCCCACTGCTGCCCGCGCTGCAGCGAGCGGGCGATGATGAGCCACATCAGCGCGAGTACCGCGAGTCCGACCGCCATCACCGTGACGGCCTGCCCGTCGGCGATGCGCTCGCGCACCGCGGGCGGCACCTGGATCCGGTTCTCGTCGATGATCCGCCCGTGGCCGTACCGCAGCAGCACGATACCGGCGGCGCCGAGCAGCACCAGCAGCCCGGCCACGTACTGGCACAGCGCCACGAGGTGTACCGAGGCAGGCGCCGTCACCCGCCGGTAGTTCGCCACCATCGCCGGTCTGCCGTAGTGCGCCGGGTACCCCATCCCTCGAATGTGACCTGCCGGTGCAACCCGCGTCGGTCACGAATTGGCCGCCGTACACTGGGAGATCGCTGATGAGGAGGCAGGGCCTCGCGGAGCGAACCAGGAGGCACGGTTGACCCGCCCGACGCCAGGGATGGCGCGCAACACCCGGCAGCGCGCCGAGGTGCTCGCGCTGCTCGCCGGTACGGACGAGTTCCGCAGCGCCCAGCAGTTGCACGCCCAGCTCCGCCAGGCCGGCTCCGGGGTCGGCCTGACCACGGTGTACCGGACCCTGCAGATCCTCGCCGACGCCGGTGAGGTCGACCAGATGCGGCTGCCCGACGGCGAGCAGCTGTACCGGCGGTGCAGCCGCAGCCAGCACCACCACCATCTGGTCTGCCGGGTCTGCGGCCGGACCGAGGAGGTCGAGGGGCCGGCGGTGGAGAAGTGGGCGGAGAAGGTGGCCGCCGAGCACGGCTTCACCGAGGTCGGCCACACGATCGAGATCTTCGGCCGGTGCGCGGCGTGCGCCGGACGGTGACCGGCCCGCCGGCCGACCGCCCGCTGGTCGAGGTGCGCGGCGCGACCGCCGTGCTGGGCGGGCGCACCATCTGGTCCGGTGTCGACGCCACGGTCGGGGCGGGCGAGTTCGTGGCGGTCCTCGGGCCGAACGGGGTCGGCAAGTCGACACTGCTCAAGGCCGTACTCGGGCTGATCCCGCTGGCGTCGGGGACGGTGCGGCTGCCGGCGGGTGGCCGGCGCGCCGTCGGGTACCTGCCGCAGCGGCGCAGCTTCGACGCGGCGCTGCGGGTACGCGGCTGGGACGTGGTCCGGCTCGGGCTCGACGGGGACCGGTGGGGCGTACCGCTGCCGGGCGCGCGGTCCCGGGCCGCCGATGCGCGGGTACGGGAACTGATCGGCCTGGTCGGCGCGGAAGGGTACGCCCAGCGGCCGATCGGCCAGCTCTCCGGCGGCGAGCAGCAGCGGCTGCTGATCGCGCAGGCGCTGGCCCGCCGGCCTCGGCTGCTCATGCTCGACGAGCCGCTGGACAGCCTCGACCTGCCCAACCAGGCCGCGGTTGCCGCGCTGATCAGCAGGATCTGCCGGACCGAGGGGGTGGCCGTCATGATGGTCGCCCACGACGTGAACCCGATCCTGCCGTACCTCGACTGCGTGATCTACCTCGGCCACGGCGGAGCCGTGTGCGGCAAGCCGGTCGAGGTGATCACCTCCGCGACGCTGACCGAGCTGTACGGCACGCCGGTCGAGGTGCTCACCGCCTCGGACGGCCGGCTGGTCGTGGTCGGCCAGCCGGAGGCCCCGGCCTACCACACCGACCGGCACGAATCGTAAGGGTACGGTGCGGCCGTGCTGACGATCGAGGACGTCCGGGGTGCGGCAGGCCGGCTCGACGGCGTCGCCCGGCGCACGCCGGTGATGACGAGCCGCACGCTGGACGACGTCGTGGGCGCGCACGTCCTGGTGAAGTGCGAGTCCTTCCAGCGCGGCGGCGCATTCAAGTTCCGCGGTGCGTACAACTACCTGTGCTCGCTGTCGCCCCAGGAGCGCGAGCGCGGCGTCTGTGCGGTCAGTTCCGGCAATCATGCCCAGGCCGTGGCGATCGCCGCCCGCGAGCTGGGGATCGGTGCGGCGATCCTCATGCCTGAGGACGCGCCGCCGGTCAAGCTCCAGGCCACCGCGGGGTACGGCGCGGAGATCGTGACCTACGACCGCTACCGGACGCCGCCGGTGGTGGCCGGCCGGCGCTTCGCCGAGGAGCGCGGCTCGACGTTCGTCCCCGCCTACGACGATCCGCGCATCGCGGCCGGCGCGGGCACCGGCGCGCTGGAGCTGGTGGAGGAGCACGGGGCGCCAGACGTGATCGTCGTGCCGATCGGCGGCGGCGGTGTGATGAGCGGGTGGGCGACCGTGGCGAAGGCGGCCAACGCTCGAACGCGCGTCGTGGGCGTCGAGAACGTCGCCAACGCGTCGACCAGGCTCTCCCTGGAGGCGGGCCACCGGGTGAGCGTGGAGCTGCGGCCCCATCTCGCCGATGGACAGATGCTCACCACGCCCGGCGAGTTCACGTTCGAGGTCATGCGCCGCCTTGTCGACGAGGTCGTACTCGTCACCGACGGGGAGATCCTCGCCGCGATGGCCTTCCTCTTCGACCGCCTCAAGCTCGTCACCGAGCCCAGCGGTGCCACGGCGACCGCCGCGCTGCTCGCCGGTCACGTCAAGCCGAGGGGCACCGTCGCGGCGTTGATCAGCGGCGGCAACGTGGGCCTGCGGCGGTTCGCCGAGCTGGCGCTTACGTCGTGAGCGTTCGACGGGAGTCCCGCCACCCCGTCCGGGGGACGGCCGGCGTACATGCCGCGCGTGATGCCGCTCTGACTGCTGTACTATCTGCAGCATGATTGACATCACCCGGAAGACCATCCCGCTCACGGAGGAGGAGTTGGCGTTGGTCGATCGGGCGCGCGTCGCGGGCACCCCGCAGCACGCCGCGATGGTGCGGTTGGCCGGAGAAGACGTCTCCCGCTCGGAAGCCGCGACGCTGCACGCCCTCGTCAAATTCGCGTTGACCGCGCTCGGCGAGGAGATCGCGATGCACGACTACGAGCAGCTCGCCGCCGCGCGGGACGCCGACGACGAGGAGTACGAGCGGTCGATGCGTCGACGGAGCCGCGACCGGTGAGCGTCGCGGAGCTCGTCCCGGTGCGGGGCAGGGTCTACATGGCGGACCTCGGCCACGGCGAGAAGCCGTTCCTCGTCGTCAGCAACAATGCCCGCAACACCAAGCTCGGTGACTGCCTTGGTGTGCGGATCACCACCAGCCCGAAGCCCGACATCGCCAGCATCGTGCCGTTGACCGCGGCCGATCCGCTCGCCGGTCGGGTGCTGTGCGACGACATCGCGCCGCTGTACCGCGACGAGCTGAAGCGCGACGTCGGGGCATTGAGCACCGCGACCATGGCCCAGGTCGCGGTCGGGCTCCGGTTCGCACTCGCGATCTGAGGGGCGGTCAGGCGGTGAGGGCCGCGACCCGGGCCACCGCCTCGTCGACGACGAGGTCCAGCGGCGTGCTCTGGCCCGCGGTCCACGCCGCAGCGAGGGTACCGGTGTCCAGCGCGGCACGCAGCGTCGCCAGCCCCGCTTCCCGTTCCGCCGAGGCGTCCGCGGTGTCCGGCAGGCGGTGTCGGGTACGCAGCGCCTCGGTGGCGCCGAGCAGTCGCGCGGCCAGTTCCGCGTCGCGCGTCGCGAGGAGGTACCCCAGCGCCTCCAGCGAGATCGCCAGGTCTTCCCGGTCGCCGACCCCGTTGCGCAGGGCCAGCGCCGCGGCCACCTGGCGCAACGCCGCGGTACCGTCGCCGTCGCGCAGCGCCACCCGGCCCAGCAGGTGCCGCGCCATGGCTTCGCCGAAGACGTCGCCGAGGGTACGGCTCAGCTCCAGCGCCTCCTCCAGGTGCACCCGGGCACTGAGCGGGTCGTCCCGGGTCAGCAGGATCTCGCCGAGGCAGAGCAGCCCGAGCATGATGCCGCGGGTGTTGCCCTGCTGGCGGTCCAGTTCCAGGCAGCGGCGGGCGTGCTCGCTGGCGGCCGCGACGTCGCCGGTACGCAGCGCCAGGCGGGTCAGGTTGCCGTGCGCGACGGCCATGCCGAGCGCGGAGCCCTGCTGCTCGCAGATCGTCAGGCTGTCGGTGAAGAAGCCGCGCGCGGCGGGGTAGTCGCCGGCGGCGATCGCGGCGATGCCGAGCGCGTTGCACGCCTGCGCGGTGGTGTGCGCGTCGCCGGCGGCACGGGCGCGCTCCAGGCTCTCCCGGGCCAGCGCGGCCGCGGTCTCGTGATCGTCCTGCCCGCCGGCCAGTACCGCGGCGGCGTGCAGCAGCTGGGCACGCATCCGGTCGGACAGCGGTACCTCCGGGGCGAGCAGCCCGGCGAGCCATTCCCGGCCCTCGCCGATGTGCCGGCCGGTGCGCCAGAAGCGCCACAGTCCGAGCCCGATCCGGGCGGCCGGTACCGGTTCCCCGCGCTGCAGGGACCGGCTGAACCCGGCGCGCAGGTTCTGGTACTCCCGCTCCACCCGCGCCGTCCAGGCCACCTGGTCCCGGCCCATCATCTCGGCCCCGGCCCGTTCGGCGAGGTCCGCGTGGTACCCGGCGTGCCGGCGGTACGCCTCCTCGGCCGCACCGCTGTCGACGAGCCGCTCGATCGCGTAGGACCGGATCGTCTCCAGCGTCGAGTACCGGGTGCCGTCCGGCCCGTCCGGTTCGGCGCGGACCAGGTTCTTGTCCACCAGGCTGTCCAGCCGCTTGGCCAGGTCCGGGTCGGGGTAGATCCGCGCCAGCGCGGCGAGCTGGAACCCGCCGGCGAACACGCCCAGCCAGTGGAACAGGTCCCGGGTGTCCGGGTCGAGCAGGTGGACGCTCCAGTCGATCGCGCCGCGCAGGGTCTGCTGCCGCCGCGGCCGGTCCCGCGCGACGTCGCCGCCGAGGTCGAGGTGGCTGGACAGCTCGGCGAGCATCTGCTCGGGGGACAGCGTGTCGACGTGCGCGGCGGCCAGCTCGATGGCCAGCGGCAGGCCGTCCAGGCGCCGGCACAGCTCGACGACCGTGGCGAGGTTGTCCGCGGTGATGGCGAAGTCGTAGGCGGCCGACCGGGCGCGGGTGTTGAACAGCGCCAGCGCGGGCGAGGTGGCCAGCGCCCGCTGCGGCGTGGTCAGCGTGGCCGGGTCGGGCAGGGCCAGCGGCGGTACCCGGTACACCTGCTCGCCGTACACGCTGAGCCGTTCCCGGCTGCACACCAGTACCCGGACCCGGGGCGCGGCGGCGAGCAGTTGCGCGATCAGTGGCGAGGAGCTGACGACGTGCTCGTAGTTGTCGAAGATCAGCAGGAGGGACAGCGCGGTGAGGTGCTCCAGTACCGTGGCGGCCAGCGCCTGTCCGGGTACCTCGGCGACGTCCAGCGCCTGGGCGAGGAACGGCACCACGAGGTCGGCGCCGGTCGCGTCGGCCAGCGGTACGAACACCGCGCCGTCGGCGAACCGGTCCGCGACGGCCGCGCCGACCGCGAGCGACAGCCGCGTCTTGCCGATCCCGGCCGGGCCGATCAGGGTGACCAGCCGGCGTTCGGCGAGCAGCTGCGCGACCTGCACGGTCTCGTTCTGCCGCCCGACCAGCTCGGTGATGGGTACCGGCAGCTGGTGTGTGTACCGCTTCGGCTTGGCCAGCAGGGCCGGGGCGATGGTCAGGGCGCCGTGCTCCGCGCGTACCAGATGCCCGCCTGAGGTGAGCCGGTCCAGCTCGCGTTGGGCCCGGGCGGGCAGTCCGGCGCTGCGCTCACCCATCCAGTCGACCAGTGCCAGGCTCGGTTCGGCGCCCAGCGTGGTGCGCAGCCAGATCCGCAGCGCGGCCGGCGACCAGGGCAGCAGTTCGACGCTGTCGAGTACCGGAAGGTCGACGGGCGGCTCGTCATCGCGCCCGATGGTCGCGTAGACGAGTCCGACGGGGACGTCGTCCGGCAGGTGGCGCACCAGCTCAGGAACCGTGCCGGTGCCCCGGTCGGCGACCACGAGCACGCCGCTGGCGGTACCCAGGTCGGGCACCGGTTCACCGGCGGCGATCACCTGGTACCCCCGCAGTTTGGCCGCGTGCGCCGCGGCTTCGAGGAACCGGGTGTGCCCCGCGCCGGGTTCGCCGGCCACCCGCAGCGCGCCGCGCGGGTCGACCCGCAGCCGGGTGAGGAAGTCGTGGACGGTGGTGAGCGGCACGTCGCGTTCGAGCATGCGGGAGGAGACCGGGCGCGCGTCGCTCTCCGCGTCGTCGGCGACCGCGCACGCCCGGCCGCGCTGCTTGGCCAGGTAGTTGCGGCGGTCGGCGCAGGCGAGCAGGTCTTCGGCGCGGTCGGCGTCCTTGGGGAACATGGCCACCCCGAGGCTGACCGACACGCTCAGCGGCGGCTGCCCGGGGAACTGCGCGCCGCGCACGCCCTCGGTCAGCCGCAGCGCGACGCTGACCGCGTCGGCCTCGCCGGTGTCGGGCAGCAGCAGGACGAACTCGTCGCCGCCGTACCGGAACAGCACGTCGTACCCGCGCACGAGCTGGCCGACCCGTTCGGCGAGCTGGCGCAGCACCTCGTCGCCGCGGCTGTGCCCGTAGGCGTCGTTGACGCTCTTGAAGTAGTCGACGTCGAAGAGCATCACCGCGAACCCGGTCGTCGAGCGGGCCGCGCGGGACAGCTCCTCGGCCAGCCGCGGGAAGAGCAGGGCGCGCGAGTAGGCACCGGTGAGCGGATCGACGATCCCGTTGTGCGTGGTTTCCTCCGCCACCGTCACCTCCTCTTCCTGCGGCCACATCGGCGCGGGGGTGGAGGACCTGAGCATTGCCGGTACGGGAGCAGTCGGGTTGCCGTTCGGTTCGGGGTACTTACATTCCGTGACGGCTGTGTCATCGTCGGTAGCGAACCAGGGAGGATCACCATGATCGTGTCACGCCGGGCCGGTGTCGCCGCCGCCGCCGCGCTCGTCGCGGGCGCCGTCTTCGGGCCGGCTGCCGCCAGCGCCGCACCGGGTACCGCGTCGGCGCACCCGCACGGCCACTGGCGGTTCGACAGCTCGGCCACCACGGTCACCGACGTCGCCCGCGTGATCGGCGCCGACAAGCTGTGGCACGCCGGGAGCACCGGCGACGGGGTCGGGGTCGCGCTGGTCGACACCGGCGTGGTACCGGTACCGGGGCTGCGCGCCGACCACGTCGTCAACGGACCCGACCTGTCCCTGGACAGCGTGAACGGCGACGCGCGGTACCTGGACACGTACGGGCACGGTACCCACCTGGCCGGCATCGTCGACGGGATCGCGCCCGGCGCC
>Ga0066710_100003958_pt1 | contig 12882 bp, 18 predicted proteins | sample GraSoiAngelo_159_FD_79666 | JGI IMG/M metagenome (GOLD analysis project Ga0066710, IMG submission 79666) | Grasslands soil microbial communities from the Angelo Coastal Reserve, California, USA - 14_1009_16_40cm | ecosystem: Environmental > Terrestrial > Soil > Grasslands | place: USA...
GTGTCCGTGAGCAGGACCGGCTTCCTGGCGATCTGGGCTCCGGCGTCAGCCCGGCCGAGGATCAGGAGCTGCGTGATCATCCGCGCCATGCGGTCCGCTTCCTGGCGAATGTCGGCCCATGCCTGGGCGGCGAATGCCGGGTCGGTCTCTCCCAGGCGCGCCAGCATGTCAAGGCTGCTGGTGATCAAGGTCAGGGGCGTCCGCAGCTCATGCGCGCAGTCAGCCAGGAACTGACGCAGCCGCTGGTTGGACTCGTCCAGCTGCCGGTAGACCGCGTCCAGCTCCGCCAGCATGGCATTGAAGGTTGCCGCCAGCCGGCCGACCTCATCGTGTGGGCCTGCGTATGTCACACGCTGGCGCAGGTCCCGGCCGCGCGTGACAGCTTCCGCTGCCGCCGCGACCCGCTCTACCGGCCGAAGCGCGGCGCGGGCCACGACCCAGCTCACGACCCCCGCCAGCAGCAGCGCGGCGCCGATCACGCCGTAGAGGAGGCTCCGCAGCTGGCGCAACGCCCCGTAGATGGTGACCGGTGAACGGGCCACGATAATGTAGGTCCCGTCGGAGAGCGGCGCTGCCGTGAGGAACAGCGGACGTCCGCCAACGCGGGCTTCGACGACCTCACCGCTGCGCATCCGCTCGTCCAAGAGCAGCACGCGGCCGCCGAGATTTCCCGAGCCGGCCACCGGTGTTCCCCCAGCGTTGACCACCTGCAGGAACACGTCTGGCGCCGCAAACACGTCGAGCGGGTAGGGCGGCTGGGGACGGCTGGCCGCGAAGGTGGCGGCGCGCCGTGTCACGTCCCGTTCGATCTCAGTGAGCAGGCCGTGCCGGAGCAACTTATACGTGGCCGTGCCCACCAGCGCCAGGGTGATCCCCACCAGCAGGGTGACGAGAACCGCCAGCCGCGTCCGAATGTACATGCCTACCCTTTCAACGCGTACCCGACCCCGCGGACCGTCTGAATCAACTGTGGTGAGTCCAGTTTTTGGCGCAGATAGCCGACGTACACATCCACCACTTTAGTGTCCCCCGCGAGCTCGTACCCCCACACCGCCTCCAGGATGGCGTCACGCGTGAGGACCTGTCGCGGGTGACGCAGGAAGTAGACAAGGAGCTCAAACTCCCGCGGAGTCAGCGCCACCGTCCGGTTCCCGCGCGTGACTTCACGCGTTGAAAGATCACAGACGAGGTCGGCGAACGCGAGCCTCTCGGTCGCGTCACCGGTGCGACGCCGCAGCACGGCCCGCACGCGGGCGATGAGTTCGTCGAAGGCAAACGGCTTGCTCACATAGTCGTCGGCCCCCAGGTCCAGCGCACGCACCTTGTCCTCCACGTCGTCCCGCGCCGTCAGCATGATCACGGGCACATCGAGGCGCGCGCGCAGCTGCCGGCACACGTCGAACCCGTTCAGGTCCGGCATGCCGATGTCCAGCACCACCAGGTCCGGGCGTTCGGACTGAGCCAGTTCGACGCTGTGTACGCCGAGCGTGGCGGTCTGCACCTCAAATCCTTCGAAGCGAAAGCCCCGCTCCAGCAAGGAGAGCAGCTTCCGGTCGTCATCGACGAGCAGCACGCGCGGCATTTTTACACCTTGGATAACCAGTAACCACTAGTCAGTAGCCAGTGAACGTACCGTGCCGACCAGCGCCCGGTTGGCTGAAAACCGGCAGAGACTACCAGGCTCGTCGATCGCACTGATTCAGGCGACCGGCGACTGCTTACTGGCTATTGGATACTGGTTACTCTGTGCAGACAGCGCCCTCCTTGGTGAGTGGAGCTGGGGGGAGGAGTCCTCTGCCGTCCGAAGAATCCAACGTGGCGATATGTCTCTCCGCAGGATCGCCGCCCTGGCCGTCATCGCGGTCGGCGCTCTTTTTTTGGCCGCGTGCCAGCCGACCGTCGATGTCTCCCGGGCCGGCGGCAACGTTCGAGCAGGGTTGTCCCTGGCGCCTCCCGACAAGCCGCTGTTGCCTCTGGGACGCGATGGGACGCCGATCAAACCTTCCGCTGTCGAAGGGTCGAAGGTCTTCATGAAGGCCCAGTGCGTCGTCTGCCACGGCCCAGAGGGCCTCGGCAACGGACCGGCGGCCGCCAACCTGAAGTCGCCCGGCAAGGACCTGCTCACCGACTTCCTGTCACTGATTGGGATCCGCACCAGGGGTGAGCAACTACCCAGCCATCCTGCCAATTTCCACAATGTGGTGCAGATGCGCTTGAACAGCCCGTTCAGCATGTACGAGACTGTGACCCGCGGACGGCCCCACACGGCAATGCCGTCCTTCGGACCGCGGCCGGCGTACGGTGCGGCGACGTTCGGCGTGCGACTCACCGATGAAGAGCGGTGGCATGTGTTGTTCTTCGAGTGGGCGTTCTCGACGACCCCCCAGGAGGTCGCGCGCGGCAAACAGATTTACGAGACCCGGGCCATCGACGTCGGCGGCCGGGCGCTGACCTGCGCCTCCTGCCACGGCCCGAACGGCGACGGGCGGGGGCCGGAGGGCCTGGCGCTGTCCGCAAAACTGTGGAACTGGGCGCGCGGCCAGGGTCCCGGAATCTTCACAGACGTCAACCTGATGGCCCAGCGCAAGCCCAGCGAGTTGTTTCAATCCGTCATCGATGGCCATGGAGAGATGCCCGCGTATCGCGGCAAACTCGCTGAGGACGAGATTTGGGCCCTCGTGAACTATATCTGGACGTTCATCTACGAGTACCCGGCAAAACCGTAGCCCAGGGACCAAGGTACCTGGGAACCAGGCGGGCACTATAGCCATGTCGCCGCGATTCTCCTTAGAATAGAGACAAGGCACGCGGGTCCCTTGGACCCTCGGTTCCCTGGGCTCATTGAATGAGGCGGCTGTGGACACCAAACCCGCTGAGATGATGGCACGGCGCAAGTTCCTGAAGCTGGTGACGACCCTGCCGGCGCTGGCGGCAACGGCGGCACTGGTGTCGCCACTGCTGCGGTTCCTCAAGCCCAACGTTGAGAAGTTCAAGATCTACGCGCCGACTGTCCAGGACGCCGCGCGCGGCGAGGTGATCGCCGTGGCGACGCTGCGGGAAGTTGCCAATCCCTGGGACTACAAGTATTTCGTCTTCACGCAGAAATATCCGCAGTATACTCCGGAGGGTTTTAAAGCCGCCAACGTCCCGGGTGTGGTGATCAAGCTGCCCTATAAGATCACCCTGTACGATCCCGCCACGGGCCAGGGACCATGGCGCTGGGCACGGGATATCGGGAAGACCCCGAAGGTGACGGAGAGCGATCTCATCGTTTTCTCCCGCATCTGTCCCCACCTGGGGTGCATCTATAACTTTGTGCCGAACTACAAGGAAGTCACCGCCGGGTATGGCGGGTATCTCCCGCCACCCCCACGGCAGCACGCGCTGATGGCCTGTCCATGCCATCTCAGCATCTACGACCCGGCTGACCCGCAGCTCCCCGGGCGGGTCCTGTCCGGTCCGGCACCGCGGCCCCCGCGGACGTTTCTGTATGAGATCCAGGGAGAGAACATCATCGCCACCGACGTGGAGCCGGGAGGCATTGCCTGAGTAAAATGACGGGAACACGGGATCGCGGGAGCGCGGGAACAACGGCCCTGATATGGAGTTTCGCGTTCCCGCGCTCCGCCCCGAGGGAGCGAAGCGACTGTGGGGGTTCCCCTGTTCCCGCGTTCCCGAGAACGACGAAGCTCGAAATGATCAGACTCCGTGAGGCCAGTTGATGTGGGAAAAAGTTCGTGACTGGTTAGCGCAGCGTCGTCAGAAGCTCGATCTCTTTGACGAGACGCTGGTGGCCCGTCAGGACAACCCGCTGTACCTGATGGGGCCGATGCTGTATTACTTCTGGCTGATCACCGTGGTCACCGGCGTGATCTTGATGCTGTGGTACGAGCCGACCACGACCGGCGCCTATACCTCCATCGAGCGGATCCAAAACGACATCGGCCGCCTGGCGCTCACCTTTCTCGGCCGCCCCGTGACGCTCGGAGGGTTGACTCGCGGTCTGCACAAGTACGGCGCCGACGCGCTGATCACTATCACCTTCCTCCGCATTTATCGGATGTACTTCCTCGCAGAGTATAAGAAGCCCGGAGAACTCTCTTGGATGCTGGCCTTCCTGGGGCTCATCCTGGGAATGGTGTCCGGCATTACCGGCTACCTGTTGATCTGGAACCAGCGGGCGTTCTGGGCGGCCAAAGTCGTGCTGACCGTGCCGGTGTACTTCGATGAACTTCCGCTCATCGGGCCGCTGAAGTTCGGCTCAATGATCGCTTTCCTGTTCCTCGGCGGGCCGGCCGTCGGGCAGGCGACCATCACCCGTTTCTATGCCCTCCACTTCGGGATCTCGCTGGTCCTGCTGATCCTGGTGGAAGTCTTCTTCCAGCGTACCCGCCGTAAGCGCATCAACATGTCGTTGTTCCCCCTGGCGCTGTTCCTGGTGATGCTGGTCGTGATCTCCATCATCTTGCCGGCGGAGAGCGGCCGGAGGGCGGATCCGACAAAGACGCCGCTGCCGATTCTGTCCGACTGGTACTTCCTGGCGCTGTACCAGTACGTAAAGTACACGCCGCCGTTGTGGGCAGGCCTGGGGCCCGGTCTGCTCATTGGGTTCGGGTTGATCGTGCCGTTCCTGGACCGTAGTAAAGGCCGCCGGCCGCTGGAACGGCCGTTCTTCACCGTCGTCGGCGCCCTGGCGGTGCTCTACTTCCTGGCATTCACCGCCCTGATTCTGTTCAACATCGCGGTGATCGAGCGCGACCCGTTCCTCATCATGAACATCACGCTGGTCGTCCTCGCCCTGGGGCTGTTCTGGGAGCTGAGGCATCGCAGGCAACAGCGGCAGGCCGCCGCGGCCGGCATCAGTCCGCCGGCCAGGGCACCGGTGCACGGATGAGGCTCGGCATTGCGTGAAAGCCCTGGCGTTCGTGGCTGTCTTCCTGGTGGCCATGTGGGCGCTGGCGGCTGGATGGGCGGCGCTGCGACAGACGTGGCAGATGCCCACGCCGGCGGGGCTCATGCACACGTTGCTGTACACGGCGGTCTTCGCCGGATCGTTCCTCTATCTCGGTTTCTGGGTGTATGCGTGGGACCGGGCGGCCGGCCGCGTCAAGCGGCGCATCGGACTCTACGAATGGTTTCTCCGGGGCAAGTAATAGGCTTCGGATCTGCCAGGTACGCGGCCAGGAGAAGGGCGGGATTAGGGAGTAGGGATAAGGGATTGGAAAACATCAAGGTGACTGAGATCCCGTTGCATTTGCTAATCCCCAATCCCTCATCCCGCAGTTCAGGGGGTTAAAGGGTGCGTACCGTCTACACTATGGGCGTCGCGTTGCTGAGCGGATTGTCGCTGCTCTTCGCCGTAGGCATCATCTACGGAGAAGCGACCGATCAGTGGTTCTTGGGCGGCGGGTCCGTCGGCGCATTGCTGATCGCGTATTCGTTCATCGTCTTGCTGCTGCGGAAGATGGGCATGACCGGGCCTCGGAAGACTGAGCGATGAGCACTGTAGTCGAGCGCCAGACACCCGGACGCTACGCGCGGCTCATGACCACGCTGCTGCGGGAGACGCTGCGGCTGGATGTCTGGGTGAACAGGCTCTATCCCACCGATTTCAACCCGCTGTACTACACCGGTGGGCTGTCCAACCTGTTCCTGTTCACCCTGGTGCTGTCCGGCATCTTCCTCTTCTTCTACTATGATGCCAGTCTGGGCGAGGCGTTTGCCTCTGTGCAGTACATCACCGACCGCGTCCCCTACGGCGGGATCGTGCGCGGCGTGCATCGCTATGCTGCCGACGGCTTCATCGTCGCCATCCTGCTGCACCTTCTTCGCAACTGGTTCACCGATCGCCACTTGTTCGCGCGCGACAACCCATGGATCTCTGGGATGTTCCTGCTCCTCTTTGGCGGGTTCATCGGGTTCACCGGCTACCAGCTGGTGTGGGACGAGCGAGCGCAGTTGCTGACGTCGATGTTCGTGGCCATGTTGCGCAGCATTCCCGCATTCGGCGCTACGCTGACCCGCCTCTTCATCGGCGGCCTCGGGATCAGCGATGGAACGCTGGTGCGCATCCTGTTCTTACACATCGGCCCCGCCACCGCCCTGTACGCGTTCCTGTGGTGGCACTACGTTCGGTTGCGCCATCCGAAGATCTGGCCGCCCGGCGTCTGGGTGCTGTTCTGCGTAGGTCTGGTGTTCTTGCTGGCCGGAGTAGTGCCCATGACTCGAGAGACCATTCCCGCCGCCGCACCCGCGGCGCACCCCACCAGCTTCCCCATGGACGTCTTCTTCCTGATCCCGTTCTGGCTCCTAAACTTCCTCCCGGCAGGCGTCGTCGTGCTCTTGCTGGTGGCCCTCTTCGTGGGGGGCCTCGCCATTCCGTACGCCAGCCGTCGTGAGACCCCGGTGGAGATGGGTGTGCGCCACTCTGGGGTGGCGCAGGTCATCGATGGCAACTGCACCGGCTGCGAGTTGTGTTACTACGACTGTCCTTACAACGCGATCGTGATGGTACCCTCGCCAGGACCAGGCCTGAGCAAGGCGGCGGCCAACCGCAGCCTCCTGGCGGTGGTCATAGAGTCCCGCTGCGTCGAGTGCGGCATCTGCATCGGCGCGTGCCCGTTTGAGGCTCTGGAGCTGCCGAAGTTCCTGGAACGAGACGTGCTGCGACAGGTCGCGGAGGCCCTTCGACCCGGCTCAGGGCAGGCGGTGCGGGCATGACCCGTTCCAACCCCCGGCGCCGCAGCTTAGGGACGCGATTCACGGATCGCGGAGGTCGGAACGGGTCATGACTCAGGTGCCGAAGGTCATTGGCTTCATCTGCGATTGGAGCGTGGACCTCAAACCGCTGTCCGATGGCGGTCGCCTGCGCGAGTTGCCCAACGTGCGCGTCGTTCAAGTGCCGTGCTCAGGGTTCGTGCGCCCGGATTGGCTCGAGGAGGCGTTGAATCGCGGCGCTGACGGCGTCTTTGTCACCGGCTGCCCCTACGGAGACTGCCTCAATCGCGAGGGGAACTTCCTGATGCGCGACCGGATCGATCAGCTGCAGCGCCGGCTGCAACGCCGCAAAGTGGATACTGCGCGCATCGGAATGCTGGCGTTCGGACTACACGACGGGGCTGCGTTCCTGGCCGAGGTCAAGGCATTTGTGGATCGGATTGCCGTCCTGCCGCCGGCCCAACCGGCGCGGACCGCCGGGCGCCCGGCCGTGGCCCAACCGGCGGGCACGCCTGAGGGTGAGCGGACGTGAGGCGGAAGCCGCTGCGCGTCTATCTCGCCTACCTGGTGTTCTATCTCCTCTGGTTCTTGCTGCTGACGTTCATTGCCTCATTCGGGTTGATTGCCGAAGCCTAGTGCGCGGTCGCGGAGTCGCGCGGTCGCGTGCCTCTCGAGCAGTTCTCTTTCGCGACTGCGTGACTGCCCGACCGCCCGACTGCGTGACCCTAGCCACCTGTCATCTGCTTTGCTATTCTAATTAAGGTTTTCCACCTTATCATCCGTTAAGGGAGGATGGCAATGCGCAGATGGATCTGGTTGGGGATCGTCGTCATGCTCGTGGCCGCCTTCGCCGCAGCGTGCGGCGGCGGTGGGCAGCAGGGTGGTGGTCAGCCGAGCGGGACCCCGGAGGGGTCCGCCGTGATGGTCTCGGAGAAGGAATGGACCATCCAGTTCGCGAGTTCGACGATGAAGCCAGGCAAGGTGAAGCTGCTCATCAAAAATGAAGGCACGATCGAGCATAACTTCGTCATCGAGGGGACCAGCGTCGACTTAGAGGCCATTCCGCCCGGCTCCACAAAAGAGGTGACCGTGGACCTCAAACCCGGCACGTACAATGTCCTCTGCACCATCGCCGGACATTCCGAAGCCGGCATGAAGACGACGATCACCGTGGCCCAGTAGGATACGCCACGGCCGGCGCCCTTCGACCCGCCCCGCGCGGGCCGAAGGGCGCTGCTGTCCTCCCTCGAAGCTTCTACGTATGCGTTCAGACGAATCTCGCCTGGCAGGTTCCACGACCACGCGCACGGATCTGACCACGATCTACGCGCCTATCCAGGACGAGCTGTCGAGGCTCCACGGTCTGCTGGAGCAGGAGCTGGTCGCCGAAGATCCGTTTGTCAGTGAGCTGGTTCGGCATGTGCTGGGCACGCGAGGCAAGATGATCCGGCCGGCGCTGGTGTGTCTGGCGGCGCAGGCTGGAGGCGGCGCCGGGGAAGCCCGGCTCTGGCTGGCGGAGGCGGTAGAGCTCATCCATATCGCCTCGCTGATCCACGACGACATCATCGATCAGTCGGAAGTGCGTCGCGGCGTGGCCACCGTGAACGTGCAGTGGGGAAACCAGATTGCGGTGCTGCTGGGGGACTACCTCTTCGCAAAAGCCTTTGATCTCCTCAGCCGCATCCGCCATCCAGACGTCGCGCCCACCCTGGCCGCGGCGACGGTGAAGATGAGCCAGGCGGAAATCATGCAGATCAAATACGGGCAGGAGCCGCACGACGACGAGAGCGTCTACTTTCAAATCATTGCGGGCAAAACCGCCCACCTGTTTTCGGCGGCCTGCCGCGCCGGAGGGCTAGTGGCCGGCAATCCAGCCGCCGCCGAGCGCCTGGGGACCTTCGGCCTGCAATGGGGAATGGCGTTTCAGATCACCGATGACGCGTTGGATCTGACCAGCCGGGAGGATACCCTCGGCAAACCGATCTATAGCGACGTCCAGAGTGGCACGATCACCTTGCCGGTGATCCGGGCGTTGCGTGAAGCCGCGCCAGACGACCGCGCCCGGCTCACCAGTCTGCTGGCGGGTCCGGCGGGCGACGGGCGGATGGAAGAAGTTCGTGGGCTGCTGCATCGCTACCGGGCGATCGATTACGCGCTGGATGTGGCAGGCCGCTATTCGAGGCAGGCCGGCGAGGCGCTGTCGTTTCTGCCCCCCAGCCCGGCGAAGGACAGCCTGCTCGCGCTTACAGAGTTCGTCGTCGTGAGATCCCGCTGAGTAGAACGCAGACGGCAGAACGCAGAACGCAAAGAACCCTGAGTGCGCTGGGCAGTCTGCGCTCTGCCTTCTGCGCTCTGCGTTCTCCGCATCCGTCGTGACCGCGTCTGAGAATACTGGCCGACCGGCCCCAGGCATTGTCGCGGTCACCGGCGCTGCGGGTTTCATCGGTTCCCATCTTGTGCGCATGCTGCGTGGAGAGGGAATCGATGTGCGCGCCGTGGTACGACCCGGCACGAAGAAAGACCTCCGCATGGCCGCCATTCAGGGCCTGGGGTGTACGGTGGCCTACGCCGACGTCGGCGACGTGGGGGCCTTGGAGCGGGCCTTTGACGGCTGCGCTGCGGTGGTGCACCTGGTGGCGATTATCCGAGAACGGGTCGGCGCCACGTTTGATCTGGTGAACCGGCGCGGCGCAGCAGAAGTCGCCGCGGCGGCGAGGGTCTCGGGTGTCAAGCGGATCGTCCACCTCAGCGCGTTGGGCGCTGGGCCAGAGGCGCCGCGGTATCTGCAGTCGAAGTGGGCGGGCGAAGAGGCCATCCGGCACAGCGGGGTCCCGACCGTCATCGTCCGGCCCTCATTTGTCATCGGCCCGGGCGGCGGCGCCGCCGCACAGTTCGCCGCCGTGGTGCGGCTGGGGCCCTGGTACCCGTTGTATCTGCTCGGCGCGCCCGAACGGCCCCTCGCGGTCCTGGCTGTCCTCACGCCCATCGTCCCAGTCCTTGGTTCCGGGAAGTACCGCTCGATGCCGCTGGATGTTCGTGACCTGCTGGCCGTGGTAGGTCAGGCCCTCAGGCGCGACGACGTGCTCGGCGAAGTCTACGAACTCGGCGGTCCCGACGCGCTGGCATACGACCGTGTGCTGGATGAAGTGATGGCGGCGCTGGGCGTCCGCCGGTGGAAGGTGCACATGCCGATGTCGCTGGCCCGGGCGCTGGTCAGGGAGTTTAGGTATTTGCCAAATCCGCCGATCACCCAGGATGAGTTCGAGGCGCTTTTGGTGGACAACGTATGCGATAATACAAAGACTGTGCGCGCCTTCGGGCTGAATTTGAGACCTTTTCGGGATGCCGTCGGGTATGCGCTCCAGAACGCCGTGACGGCTGACGGGAGTGGGAGGTCATGAGCGAGGACCCGCAGTCAGCAGGATCCGAGCCGGTGACCAGCGTCGTCGGCCGCCTGCTCCAGCACATTGTCGCCCTGCTTGAGGCGCGCGTGGATCTGACCCGACAGGAGATGCGCACGGCCCTCCGCGACGTGGCGATTTCACTATTTCTGCTGGTCTCGGCGCTGGCCCTGGTCCTGTTGATGATCCCGGTGGCGGTGGCTGTGCTGGTGCTGGTGCTGGCGCAGGTGTTGCCGACGTGGCTGGCGACGGCTATCGTGCTCGGCGTCATGCTCGCGATCGTCACCGTGCTACTGATCGTGGCGCGGCTCAGGCTGCGCAAGCGGCGGCTCACTGTCCTGGCCGGTCTACGCGAGGACTGGCGGGCGATCCGCCAGGCGTTGGAGCGGCAGCGATGAAGCCGGGTGCACCCGACGAGGAGCGCATTGCGCAACTGCGCCGGCAGATTACAGCCGATCTGAGGTCGCTGCGCCGGACGTGGGGCACCCGGACGCAGTGGACACGCCGCACTGCCGACGGCTGGGCGTCGCAGGCGGCGCGCCTGCGGGGGTTACCCACCTGGGCAATCGGCGCGCTCGCCGGGCTGCTGGCGGGAGTCTGGTCTGTGCTGCGCCGGCCGCGCAAGGTCCAGTAGACAAGGGTGTATAATCGAGTCCGGGGGTGACGCATGCCCAATGTCGGATGGCCGGAATTGATCGTCATTCTCCTCCTGGCGTTGATTATCTTCGGTCCCCAGCGGCTGGCGGGGGTCGGTGGCGCGCTGGGACGGGCGATTCGAGAGTTCCGTGGAGCGGTGCACGAGGCGGAGAACGAACTGGACAAGCCGGCGTCGCCACAGAAGAAAAACTCCTGACCTGAGGGTGGGACGTTGGACGACCGCCCGATGACGATCGTCGAGCACCTTGAGGAGCTGCGGAAGCGGCTCCTCTATTCTTTGGCCGCATTTGGCGTGGCGACCTCCGCCGGGTATCTGTTCGTGGAACGGATCCTCGCCGCGGTTTTGCGGCCGGTCGGGCAGGTGGTGTTTCTGGCGCCGACCGAGGCATTCTTCGTGAGGCTGAAGGTCGCGGCATTGGCGGGGGTGTTCCTGAGCCTTCCGGTGATGCTGTATCAACTCTGGCGATTCGTCTCGGTGGGGCTCACTCCGACCGAGCGGCGGTACAGCCTGTCGCTGGTTCCAGCGGCGCTGGCGTTGTTTGTCAGCGGCGCCGCGTTTGCCTTCTTGGTCATTCTCCCCATCGGCGTGCGGTTTCTGCTGAGTTATCAGACCCCCGACCTCGTTCCGATGATCTCCGTCCAGGCCTACACCTCGTTTGTGACGGCGTTCGTCCTGGCGTTTGGGCTGCTGTTCCAGCTTCCGGTGGTGATTCTCTTCCTGGCGCGGCTGGGGGTCGTAACCCCGGCCTCCCTGGCCGCCGGCCGCAAGTACGCGTTGTTGGCCATCGTGACCGCCTCCGCGGTGTTGACCCCGGGGGGTGACGTCGTGTCCCAGATGTTGATGGCAGTGCCGACCTACATCTTATATGAAGTGAGTATTTGGGTCGCTCGCCTGGTCAGCCCACGGCCTGTTGCGCAGGAATCCCCTGATACCAACTAGTAGCCAGTAGCCAGTCGCCAGTAACCAGAGCCCGCCGGCTTCTCGACTGCCTACTGGTCACTGGCTACTGGTTACTCGGCGTCGAAGTTCCCACCCTGGACAGAGGTGACAGGTGCGTCGGACGCGCAGCCCGTGGTGGGTCTTAGTCTTCGTGATCGTCGTCGGAGCCCTATTGGGCAGCGTCATCGCCGAGGCCGTGGCCGCCTATCCGGTGCTGTCGCTGCTGTCCCGAGACGTCCGCGCCGGGATCGATCCGCCGCTGACCCTTGACATCCGCGTCCTGACCTTCACGATCGGAGCGACCGTGCGGTTGAACCTGGCTATCCTGATTGGTATCGTCGTCGCCATCTGGATCTTTCGGCTGCTGCAATAGCCCAACTGAGCTATCCCCTGCATTTGAATCGCGACAGGTGCGTTGCTATACTTGTTCCGCTGTTTGTCGATCCCGCGGCTCACCAGCGGTGTGACCATCAAAGAACTTCCCGCCGAACTTCGCCCCCGCGAGCGCCTCAGGACTAGCGGCGCGGGTTCTCTGTCGACGGCAGAGTTGCTGGCTCTCGTGCTCGGGACGGGCACAAGGCAGGCCACTGCGCTGGAGGTCGGCGCGACGCTGCTCGGTCGGTTCCGGTCAGTGGGCGGGCTCGCCCAGGCGACCCTTGAGGAGCTGGTCACCCTGCCCGGCGTCGGAGAGAGCAAGGCGGCCCGGGTCCTGGCGGCCCTGGAGCTGGCCCGGCGGCTCCTGGAGCCTCCGCCGCAGCGCCGGATCATCCGCTCCGCCGCGGACGTCGCCGCCCTCTGCGCCTCGATGCATACGCTGGACCGGGAACACTTCCGGGCCATCCTCCTCAATACCCGCCATGAAGTGCTCGGGGTCGCCGACGTGTCCATCGGAGGCCTGGCGTCAGCCCCGGTGCACCCTCGGGAAGTGTTCAAGGAGGCCATCCGCCACAGCGCCGCCGGGGTGATCGTCGTACACAACCACCCGTCAGGGCACCCCGAGCCCAGTCGCGACGATATTCTGATTACCGAGCAACTCCGTGCGGCCGGGCGGCTGATGGGGATCGAGGTCCTGGATCACATCATCATTGGGGAGCGCGCATTTGTGAGTTTGCGTGAGCAGCGGCAGGGATTTCCCTAGCGGGCTGAGCAAGAGCATGTAGGGGCCTA
>Ga0066710_100003959_pt1 | contig 12881 bp, 11 predicted proteins | sample GraSoiAngelo_159_FD_79666 | JGI IMG/M metagenome (GOLD analysis project Ga0066710, IMG submission 79666) | Grasslands soil microbial communities from the Angelo Coastal Reserve, California, USA - 14_1009_16_40cm | ecosystem: Environmental > Terrestrial > Soil > Grasslands | place: USA...
AAGGAGCTCGACCGAGACGACGAGCAGTCCCTTCTTGGGATTCGTGTCGACCAGGATTCCTTCGATATTGGCGAGCGGCCCCTCGGTGATTCGTACTCGCTGTCCGTGCCGAAGGTAGGGATACGGCAAGACGGTGAACTCGGAGTCCGCGAGTCTCCGGATCGCCTCGAGCTCCGAGTCGGGAACGACGTCCAGACGGTCCCAGCGCTCCCCGAGCACGCGTACCAAGCCGCGCGCCTTGCAGACCTCGAGGTAGCTCGCCCGATCCATGTCGTGGCGCACGAAGAGGTACCCGCGGAGCAGCGGAACGCGCGCGCGCGTTCTCACCCTGCCCCGACGCGACCACGCCTCGGTGGTCGGGAGAAACAGGTCAAAGCCCCGGACCGCGAGCTGATCGTGGACGAGCCGCTCGCAGTTGCTGTGTGTCCACAGGACACGCCAGGGTTTGATCAACGTCTCCGCGCTCTCCGGCAAGGCTTCGCCCCCTTTGGTCTCAATCCCGGGTGTCCGGTGCAAGACCAATCGGTCGTGCATATTCACGCCTTCGACACGAATCAACCGAACCGACTCTCGTCACGAAAAGCCGCCCGTGACGAGCGCTACCCATCTACGGCGGTCTGTTTCCCGTTGGTCATGCCCCGAAAGCCGCGCCGCTGCTTCGAGGCATAGAAGCCGCGCGACACGTGACGATCGTCTCCGTTGAATACGAGACCCACGATCTTGGCCGGCTCCATGAGATTCAGGGCTTCCTGCAGGAGCGGGCGCGGAGTCCGGTGCGCCGCGACGACAATCAGAAATCCGTCCACCCATTTCCCGATGACCCGGCTGTCGGGGACCGAGACCAGAGGCGGCGTGTCGAGGATGATGTAGTCGTACCTTTCCCGGGCCTCGGCGAGTATGGTCCCCACCCGAGGGGACTTCAGCACCTCGTACGGGGAGGCCGGACTGCAGCCCGCGGTGACAACCGACAGGTTGAGGTCGGGACGCTCCTGCGTCACGCTCTCGAGCGACAGGCTCGAGTCGAGGATCACGTCCACGAGGCCGGCCTCGCCGCTGCCGCCCAGCCCGAGATTGGCGGCCAGACTTGGGCCGCGGAGATCGGCGTCGACGAGCAACACTCGCGCGTCGGGCGCCTGGGCGAGTGTACCGGCCAGGTTGATGGCCGTCGTCGTCTTGCCGTCAGACGCATCCGGACTGGAGACCGCGATGACCGAGAGCTCAGCCGACCGCCGGAACTGTTCGATCGTATGCCGGAGCGCCCGATACTGGTCGGCTTCGAACGAAGACGGTGCGAGTAAGCTCACGAGATGCTCCTCGAGTTGTCTGTCGCGCCCCTCGGGATCGCGATCCGCCTCGCGGCGAGGTCGGGGGGCTACGGCCGCCGGCTTGCGTGGCCTCGGCGTCGGCGCGGTCGGGCTCGGCTCCCTCGTCGGGTCCGGCAGAGTCACCGGCGGCTGAGGGGCGAGCTCCTCCCGGGCCGGGACGACGGCCGCCGCACCGGGGATCGCTTCCTCGGAGGGTGCCGGCGCCGGCATTGTCGTGCGCCGAAGGGCGCGCTCCTGCTCGGCTCGCTCGAGGGCCCTGAAGAATGTGCTCATGGCATCACCAGGTGGCGGATGGACTGAACGAATGTCATCGCCGTCGAGTCGAGGCGAAGCACGAGAGCCACGACCGCCAGGGTCGCGACCAGGGTGCCGAGGCTCCATCGCACGAACCGCGCCGTCGGCCTGTTAAGCTCTCTCGGCTGGGGTCGCGTGCCCGCCTCCAGGTACTCGATCGCCTGATTGACGATCTGCCGGCTGATCCGGCGCTTCTGATCGGCATAGCCGAACAGCAGACAGTGGTCGCAGACGGTGTTGATGACTCTGGGGATCCCGCCCGAGTACGCCGAGAGGCGGACCACCGCCTCGTCACTGAACAAGCCGAGGTCCTTGGCTCCGGCGATCCGCAGGCGGGTGCGAATATACGCGCGCGTTTCCTCCAGGGTCAGTGGCGGGATCTGGCATCGCAAGCCGACGCGCTGCTTGAGTTGCCTCAGCTCGGGGAGGTCGAGCTTGGCCTTCAGCTCCGGCTGACCCACCAGCAGGATCTGCAACAGCTTGTTCGTGGGGGTCTCGAAGTTCGAGAGCAATCGAATCTGCTCGAGGGTGGCCGCATCGAGATTCTGCGCTTCGTCGATGATGAGGATCGTGTTCTGGCCGGCCCGCTCCCGTTCGATGAGGAAGTTGTTCAGCGAGATGAGTCGCTGCGCTCGGGAATCACCGCCCTTCGCGATGCCCAGGTCCTCGAGGACGTATTCCAGGAGCTCGTCGAACCGCAGCGTGGAATTGACGACAAATGAGAATGCGCTCTGTCCGTTGAGCCGCTGGCAAAGCGTGTGGAGCAGGGTGGTCTTCCCGGTTCCCACCTTCCCGGTCAGAACGATGAAGCCCTTTCGCTCCTGAGTGCCGTAGAGGAGCTGGGCGAGCGCCTCACGATGCCCCGGACTCATGTAGAGGAACTTGGGATTCGGGGTGGTGTTGAAGGGTCGGTCGGCGAGCCCGTAGAAGTTCAGATACATGTCGCAATCCTCAAGAGGCTAGCCGCGCTAGCAATAGAACGAGTCGTTCGTTCCCGTTGGCGGCGACATAGGTGGTGGCGACGATCGCGACCAGAGCGATGACAACCCCGCCGGCCTTGAGCGGCACCTGCCACCACCTGCGATGCACGTCCGTTCGCGTCACAATGCGCGGGATACTCACCAATACAGGTACGTTGCTGAACGATCGAAGATCGTCGATCTCGTGGAAGGAGGTGTCGATCCTCTCGATGAGCATCACCGAGCCGATCGCTAACCCGAGCGCACCCGCCAGGATGACCATCAAGAGGCGGGGTCGGTTGGGCGCGGCCGGCTGCGAATTCGGGACCGCCGGGTCGAGGATCCGAAATTGTTCGCCCTTCTGCCGTTGCTCCATGCTTTCCGCGAGCTGAGCCTCTTCGTAGCGCTTCAAAAGTGAGCTGTAGAGCTCGCGAGTGCTTTCATAGTCGCGGGAGAGCTCCTTGAACTCCTGTTCTCTCCTCGGGACGTTTTCGACCCGGCCCTGATACAGCGCGGTGCTCTCGCGGAGGTGGCTCTCCTCGCCCTTGAGAACCTTGATTTCAGTCTGCACGTCCGTGAGGGCCTCTTTGAGTCGCAGCACGTAGGGCGAGGTCACCGCCGCCGGCGGCCCCGGAGTCGTCGGAGTCGAGTCCGGTTTCGGAGCCCGGGCTCGGGCTGCGGCGAGCTCACGCTCGAGCTCGGCAACTTCCGCCGCGAGCTGGACGACATCCGGGTATTTCTCGTGGAACTGACTCCGGGCCTTCGCCAGCTCTTCCTTCTTCTGGGCCAGCCGGTTCGCTTCCCGCAGCTCGGGCGTCGCGAACGTCACGACGGGCCCGTTGGGGCTATTGGCGTAGGTGGTCGCGAACGATTCGACCTCGGCCAGCTGGGTCGTGAGCGCCTGACGCCGCTCGGCGGCTCGCGTCTGACTGTCGGCGTTCTGCCGAAGCTGAGCGTGGAGTCGATCCAGCGTTTGAAGGTTCATGTCCATCTGCTGCGGCAGCTCCCCGAGGTGTCGCCGCTTGAACGAGCTGACGCGCTGCTCCTGGTCGTCGAGCCGTTTTTTCGTATCGCTGAGCTGGACCTTCAGGAATTCCGCGGTTCCAGTCGCCTGGCGCTCCCGCGCCTTCAAGTTCTCGTCGATGTAGAAGCTGGCGAGCGTGTTCGTGACGAGCGCGACCGTGGCCGGATCGTTACCCTGATAGGTGATGGCAAAGGCGACGGTGGCCTCGCGCAGGCCGCGCAGCTCCGCGCTCTTGATCTCCAGCCTGATATCGCCGCGCATCCGACCGATGACGTCCTCGAGCGCCGCCCGCTTCCGGAGCTCGACGTACAGGTCGAAGCGGTTGATCAACGCCTCCAGCCGCGAGCGGCTCAGCACTTCCTGGCTGATCGTGTGGAGGCGGGTCTCGAGGGCGCTGGTGACCGTGGATCGCACGAAGGCCTCAGGGACCTGCTGCCGATCGACGAGAACGGTCGCCGTGGACCGATAGAGATTCGGCAGGAAGGTGATGAGGCCGAGACCTGCCGCCGTAGGAATGACGAACGCGAGCATTGCCAGCCATTTCCGACGGCTCCAGACCGCCAGCAACGTGTCCAGCTGAGATCGTTTGCGAGGCTCTCCGGTCATCTCAGAGTCCCTCAGGGCACCACGACGATGTCGCCGCTGCTGAGATAGAAATTTTCCTGATCGCCCGGCACCTTGTTGTAATTGAAGGGGATCCGCTTCATGGCCGCGCCGCCGTCGGGCCGGAGGACTACGATTCGCGATCGAGTCGCGTACTGGGAGAACCCACCAGCCAGCGCGAGCGCGTCGAGCACGGTCGTGCGGCTCTTAAGCTCGTAGCGACCCGGCCGGACGACTTCGCCAATGACCGATACCTTGAAGCTGCGAATGTCCGAGACGATCACGGAGACCTCGGGGTTCGGCATGAATTCCGCGAACTTGCGAGTCAAGATGTCGCGGAGCTCGAGAGCCGTGAGTCCGCCCGCCTGCACGTCATTGAGAAGAGGGAGCGAGATCTTGCCGTCAGGCCTGACCGGGACCTGGCGAGTCAGCGCCTCGTTCTTCCAAACGGAGATCAACAGCATATCTTCGGGGCCGATCCGGTAGGCCTCGGGCGCGGTGACGCCGTTGGCGTCACGGGTCGGCGAGGCGGCCGCCGATCCTTGGGCGTGCACCGGCGCGGTCGCGATCAGCACGGAGGTGAAGATCGCCCAGATGACTCCTGCGTTGACGATGACGTGGTTCATGTTCTCCGCCGCCTTATAGGGCCGAACGGGCCGAAGGTCGCTCCGCACCCAGCCCGGCCTGCTTGATCTTGTAGAGAAGAGCGCGGTAGCTGATCCGCAGCGCTCGCGCAGCCCGAACTCTGTTCCACCCCGTCAGCTCCAGTGTCTTGGCAATGGCCTCGCGCTCGGCGGCCTGCGACGCTCGGCGCGAGATCTCCTTGAGCGAAGGTTCTTGCGGCGGGCCAAGCGATTCCGGCGTCGATGGAGCGACCCGAGCGGTGGGCCCGTCGGCGACCGCGTCGGGCAACGGAATCCTGGACAGGAAAGGGTCGTCGAGGACGATCATGCGCTTGACCAGGTTTTCCAGTTCCCGGACGTTCCCGGGGTAGCGCAGGCGCGTGAGGCGGTCCATCACGGACCGGGGCACGGTGAATCCCTCGCGACGGTAGAGCTTCGCGTAGCGCTCGACGAAGTAGTCGATCAGAAGCGGGATTTCGAAGACGCGCTCGCGGAGCGGCGGGACGAGCACTTGAATCACGTTGAGCCGATAGTAGAGATCTTCCCGAAACCGGCCTTCGGCAACGGCCCGCTCGAGATCCTGGTTGGTCGCGGCGAGGACCCGAACATCCACGCTCAGCGTCGATTTCCCGCCGATGCGCGAGAATTCTCCGTCCTGCAGGACATGGAGCAACTTCGCCTGGAGCGCCGGGTGGAGGTCACCGATTTCGTCGAGAAAGATGGTGCCGCGATGAGCGGCCTCGAACCGACCGATCTTGAGCTTGTGCGCGCCGGTGAAGGCGCCCCGCTCGTAGCCGAAGAGCTCACTTTCCAAGAGCTCGCGCGGCATGGCCGCACAATTCACCTTGACGAAGGGACCACCCCGCCGGGAAGAGAAGTGGTGGATGGCGCGCGCGACGAGCTCCTTGCCGGTGCCGGTCTCACCGGTCACGAGCACGGTGACGTCGACGCGGGCCGCCTCGCGGATGATCTCGCGAGCTTCCAGCATCCGGGGGCTGCACCACAGGTCGATCTCGCGGCGAATTCGCCCGCCGAGCTGCTCGGGGGCGGGCCCCAGCGCCTCGGCCTGGGGACGAACGAGCTTGTCGATGGCCTGCTGCAGCTCATCGAGGTTGAGCGGCTTGTAGAGCCATGTCTCCACGTCGAGGGGTGAGAGCGCGAGACCGTCATCGCGACGGTTGGCGACCGCGATGAGAGGGCCCGAGTTCGGGCCGCGCACCTTGAGGCACTCGACTAGCTTCGCGTCCGCGCCGTTGCCGCTCAGACCGACCAGTGTGAAGCTGAAACGCCCGTCGGCCAGGGCCTCGACGGCTTCGTCGGCCGACGAGACCGCGATGCATTGATATCCGCGGGCCCGGAGAAATCCTAGGAGTCCCAGCTGGGTCGCTGCGTCGACTTCCACCACAAGCGCTCGTCGCTCAGTCATTACCCACCTGTTTCTCCCTCCTCGTGGAGCGGAACAAGAACTAGGCAAGTCGTGTACCAGGGGGGTACTCGAGGCGCGCGGATGGGTCCATGCTCTCGATTTCTCAGGGGACTTCGGCGGCGACCGAGCATGCAACGAGCTTCACAGTGGCGAAGGTCGATGTGGGTAGTTCGGGACCCATGATGAAAACGTTTACACTTCTGGAAATCTGCACAAGAACTGTCGAACGTTGCATATCCGGAATGGAGCCCGCTCCCCACGTGATGAATGCCCGTTTAGGAATTGCGCAAAGAAATGCATCTCGGTGGGGGCAAGCGCGCTGAGAAATCGGCCGCGAAATCAGCGCGTTGTCTCAACGAAGCGTCATTGGCACACGGCGTGCACCGGTCGTAGCCGCTTTGAGAGCTGTTGGAGAAATCTAGGACGAAGGGAGCGGGAGCATCACGAAAACGTCGAGCATTCTCGGTCTGACGTTCGTTTGCGTCGTCACGATGGCTTCACCCTTTGCGGCTGCTTCCGCGGCGACTGACATCGTGCCCGCTGACCTGAATCGTCCGGAGGTGGTCGGCGGCGCCGGCTTGATAGCGCGGAACGGAAGCCCGGGCTTCGTCGTAACCGAGCCGGGGACGCTACTGCTCCTCGGAATGGCCCTCGTCAGTGTAGGCGCGTGGACGAGGCGGATGCTCGTGCACCAGAAGAGAGACCTCTAGGAGACCGTTGCCTAGAGGTCTCTCCCAAGCCGTCGGAAGGACCGTACGGCGGCCCCGAAGCTCGCACAGCAGATTTCGACTCATCGCCTGATAAGCCTCATCCAGAGCCTTCCTCAGCTCGGCGACGTGAGCGATCTGGCCGGTGTGCACGCAGGCCATTGATGGCCGCTCGGAGCGCCTGAACGTGGACGGTCCTGATGGGCGTGCTCGTCGCCACGAACGGCTCGTCGCTGAAGGCGATCGGCGAGTCCCCTTGCTCTGCCGGCCCCGCCTCGCAACAGGAAGAGTCGGTCGACACGTTCTCGGTTCTCGCCTACCCGAACAGGCCCCGACGCGCGAACAAGCCCCGGTGCGCACCACGAGACACGGCCCCGGCCAGGGCGATCCAAGACGTGATACACCTCGTGAGAGCAGGCCACGGTACGCATCCCGCTTGCCCGAAGTCTTCCTACATTCTTCACACTCTCTGCAACTAGGTTCATGTTCGCGGGTAACCACGAACTTCCCTCGGAGGGCTAAGCGTTCGATTTCCGGAAGGCCGTGGGCCTTTGAGGGAATGGTGGCGCGGGGATTGCTATTCCAGCGGTGCCACACCGCGTATGCGAGACCTCATGACTGAAGGACCCGGCGTTGGACCGCTCCCTGTGAGTGGCGGCATGATCGTCGATGAATCGCTGTTCGGACTTCTCGTGGACTTCGAGATTCAGAAGGCCCGGCGACTGCGCTACAGCATCTCGCTGGTGTACTTCGACATGAAGCCTGAGTCCGGCGGGAATGGGGAGCCCACGGTCCGCGAATCCCTCGCGGAACGCGTCACGCGCCATCTGCGGAGCACTGACGCGGTCGCGGTGTCGTCCCGAGGATGGGTGTCGCTGCTGCTCATCGACGCCGAGACGACTCACCTCCCCTCGATTCTTCAGCGAATGACCGCGCGTCTGACCGGCTGGAGTGCAGGTGGCTCGTGTTATCCAGGAACCGCAATGCGAGCGGAGGACATGCAGACGCAAGCTGTGGAATCGCTGATCAGGGCGAAGGAGACCGGCGGGAACCGCCTCTACGTCGCGTCCTGAGGTCGGGCGCGATCCCGGCGGGCGATGCGTGCCAGCGCATCGCCGAAGTGCTTCAGGACCTCTGGCTTCTCGACGATCTCGGTCACTCCCAGTCGTCGAACTTCAGCGAGCTCTCCCGCCGTGGCGAGTCCCGTCATGATGATCACCGGGAGCGTCGGATCGGTCGATCGGATCTGACGGAGCACGGCGACCCCGTTGAGAGTGGGCAACCGGACGTCGAGCACGACCGCGTCCGGGCGGTCGCGCGCGAGATACGCGAGGCCGTCTTCCCCTGTGTGCGTGATCGCCGTCTCGTGGCCGTCCGCCGCGAACGCGTCGGCGAGCACTTCCGCCACGTGCTCGTCGTCTTCGATCAACAGGAGCTTCATCTCCCACCTCCGCTGATCTCTGCGACATCCTACCACTGCAGCAGATAGGAAAATATTTTCCGCGTGACAGGTATCTTGGGTAATGGCATACTCTCCTCCCTTTCAATGGGAAGAGGTGCCGCATTTCCGGAAACACCTGAAATTTTGGGGGTTTAGGTGGGCGCGGGTGAGATCGAGTCAGCGGATAGGCCGCTGGCGCAGCACGATGTGAAAGATCTCGTCAACACCCCTCCGCTCTTCGACGGTCACCCTCGAATGAGGGCGATTCGCTCGCTGATCGAGAGCATCGCCGATACCGACACGACGGTCCTGATAAGAGGCGAGAGCGGTGTGGGCAAGGATCTGATCGCGCGCGCCCTCCACGCGGCGTCCACGCGCCGGCAGGGTCCGTTCATCAAGGTCAACTGCGCGGCCATTCCCCAGGGGCTGCTCGAGTCCGAGCTGTTCGGCCACGAGAAAGGCGCCTTCACCGGCGCGCATCGTCGGAAGCCTGGCCAGTTCGAGTTTGCGAACAAGGGGACGATCTACCTCGACGAGATTGCCGAGCTTCCCCCGGCACTGCAGGCGAAGATCCTCCACGTCCTGCAGGATTTCCGGTTCTCGCGCGTCGGCGGCCATGGAATGATCGACGTCGATGCGCGGGTGGTCGCGGCGACCAATCGAGACCTCGAACAGGCGATGGAACGCGGCGAGTTCCGGGAAGACCTGTACTACCGCCTCAACGTGGTCGAGATCCGCGTGCCGCCGTTGCGGGAGCGGCGCGAGGAAATTCCGGCGCTCGCGGCGTGGTTCCTGGCGAAGTTCAACGCGCAGTACGGCAGGCAGAAGCAGCTCCCTGCCGGCACGCTGGCCCGCTTGAGCAGTTACTCTTGGTCGGGCAACGTGCGCGAGCTCGAGAATGCGGTCAGGCGCCTGGTCGTCCTCTCCGACGGCGAGCAAGCGGTCGAAGCGCTGGTCGATCGCCGTCGGCCCACGCCCGTGGACGCGCTGCGGCCGCTTGTCACCGAGAGCCTGCGGGAGATCGCGCGCCGCGGAGCGCGCGAGGCCGAGCGCAAGGCGCTGGCCGAGGTGCTCGAGCGCGTGCACTGGAATCGTGCCGAGGCCTCGCGCATCCTCAAGGTCAGCTACAAGACCCTGCTCAACAAGATCTGCGAGTGCGGGCTCACTCCGCCTTCGCGTCGGGAACCCTAGACCGGCGATTCTCCCCACGAGAGCCGTGACGGCGCCGAAGCTCGCCTGATGCCGGGCGTCGTCCTCAAGACGCTGACCAAGCGCTACGGCGACCTCGCCGCCGTCGCGGGACTTTCACTCGAGGTCGAGCCGGGCGAGCTGGTCTCGCTACTCGGTCCTTCCGGCTGCGGCAAGACGACGACCCTGCGGCTGGTCGCGGGCTTCCTGCAGCCCGAGGCGGGCGAGGTCTGGGTCGGCGAGCGGTGCTTGTCGTCTCGCTCGAGCGTCGTGCCGCCCGAGCGCCGGCGCATGGCGATGATCTTCCAGAGCTACGCGCTCTGGCCCCACATGACCGTCGCTCAGAACGTCGCCTACGGTCTTCGGTTCAAGTCGGGCGTGACCCGGGCCGACCGGGAGCGCCGCGTCGCCGAGATGCTCCGTGTGGTCCAGCTCGCCGGATACGAGCCGCGCTATCCGGGAGAGCTCTCGGGCGGCCAGCAGCAGCGGGTCGCGGTCGCCCGCGCGCTCGTCGTCGAGCCCGAGATCCTCCTGCTCGATGAGCCTCTGAGCAACCTCGATGCAAATCTCCGCGAGGAAATGCGATTCGAGATCAGGCGTTTGCACGAGACTTTCGGAATCACGACGCTCTACGTCACGCACGACCAGGCGGAAGCGATGGTGATCTCGGACCGGGTCGCGGTCTTGAACCAGGGCCGCGTCGAGCAGGTCGGAACGGCCGAGGACCTGTTCCGGCGTCCGCGCACACGCTTCGTCGCCGAGTTCATCGGCCGGACGAACCTGCTCGACGCGGTGACGGCCGATCCGGGAGTCGCCGTGCGTGGCGCGCTTCGGCTACGCCTGGAGTCGCGAGAGCCCGCATCTGGATCTCCAATCGTCGTCTCCATACGCCCGCACGAGATCGAGCTGGTGACGGCCGGGCGCACGGCACCGGCGGGCGCGAACGTGCTGCCCGGCACCGTCCAGCGAACGAGCTATCTGGGGGACGCGGTCGACTATCAGGTCCAGGTGTCGGGAACCGACGTCGTCCTCCGCGTCACCGCGCCGCCGCCGGTGCGCGCCAGCCCGGGCGACGCGGTGACTCTGGCCGTCGCGCCCGAGGCGTGCGTTCCCCTGACCGGCGGCGGCGACGGCGGGCCGACCGCGAAGCCCGGGATGGAGTAATCTGGTCGCGGGCAACTGCCCCCGGGGACGGGATCGCAACGTGGACGAGTTCTTCCGAGCCGCAGTCGAGGAGGCCGAGCGAGGTCTGGCCGAGGGCGGAATTCCCATCGGCTCCGTGCTCGTGCACCGCGGTCGAATCCTCGGGCGCGGCCACAACCGCCGCGTGCAGCGCGGGAGCGTCGTGCTCCACGGCGAGATGGACGCGCTCGAAAACGCCGGCCGCCGGTCGGCGCAAGTCTATCGAGAATGCACGATCTACACGACCTTGTCGCCCTGCGCCATGTGCAGCGGCGCGATTCTCCTCTACGGCATACCGCGGGTCGTCGTTGGCGAGAACCGGACCTTTCTCGGCGAGGAAGAGCTCTTGCGATCGCGCGGGGTATCCGTAGAGGTCCTTCAGGATGCGAGGTGCCAGGCGCTGATGGCACAATTCATTCAGGCGCAACCGACGCTCTGGGCGGAGGACATCGGGAATGGTGACGATCGAATCGACAGCTGAAATGGCCGCGAAGGTCTACGAGACGATGGAGCGGAACCTCGCGATCGTGCGGCGCCGCCTCGGCCGGCCGCTGACCCTGGCCGACAAGGTGCTGCTGGGACACGCCGACGATCCCGAGCACCAGGAGATGGAGGCCGGCAAGAGCTACCTGTTCCTGCGTCCCGACCGCGTCGTGCTGCAGGACGTGCTCGGACAGACCGCGATGCTCCAGTTCATGCAGACGCGGCGGCAGAGAGTCGCGGTGCCGACATCGATCCACTGCGACCACTTGATCCAGGCGCGCGTCGAGGGCCAGGCCGATCTGCGCGAGTCGCTCGCCGAGAACCAGGAGGTCTACGACTTCCTGAAGTCGGCGGCCGCCAAGTACGGCGCCGGATTCTGGGGCCCGGGCGCCGGGATCATCCACCAGGTCGTCCTCGAGCAGTACGCCTTTCCGGGCGAGCTGATCATCGGGACCGACTCCCACACGCCGAACGCCGGCGGGCTCGGCGCATGCGCCGTCGGTGTCGGCGGCGCCGACGCCGTCGAGGTCATGGCCGGGCTCCCGTGGGAGGTCCTCTACCCGCGTCACATCGCGGTCTACCTGACCGGAAAGCTGAGCGGCTGGACGGCGCCCAAGGACGTGATCCTCTACGTCGCGGGTCAGCTGACCGTCGCCGGCGGCACCAACGCGATCGTCGAGTACATCGGCCCAGGCGCCAGGACCATCAGCGCGACCGGTAAGGCCACGATCACCAACATGGGTGCCGAGCTCGGCGCGACCACGTCGATGTTTCCGTTCGACGACCGCATGGCGACGTACCTGAAGGCGACTGGCCGCGGTGATCTGGTGCCTTTCGCCGAGCGCTACCCGCAGCTCCTGGCGCCCGACAAGGAGGTCGAGGCCAATCCCGAGAAATACTACGAGCGCGTGGTGAAGCTCGACCTGGCGACCCTGGAGCCGTACGTCGTCGGCCCGCACTCTCCCGATCGCGCGCGTCCGATCGGCCGGCTCGCCGCGGAGATCGCCGACCCGAAGAACGCGTTCCTCGACAAGATCTCGACGACCTTGATCGGCAGCTGCACCAACTCGTCCTACGAGGACATGAGCCGCGCGGCCGACGTCGCCGAGCAGGCGAAGGCGCACGGTCTGAAGACGGCGGTGCCGTTCCTGGTCACGCCCGGCTCCGAGCAGGTGCGCGCCACCATCGAGCGCGACGGGCAGATGCAGTCACTCAAGGACATCGACGGCGTCGTCCTCGCCAACGCCTGCGGGCCGTGCATCGGGCAGTGGCGCCGGTCCAAGGAAGCCTCCGAGGTGCCGAATACGATCGTCACCTCGTACAACCGTAACTTCCCGCGCCGCAATGACGGCCAGCCGACGACGATGAACTTCATCGGCAGCCCGGAGATCGTGACCGCGATGGCGCTGGCCGGGCGATTGTCGTTCAACCCGCTCACCGATTCGCTGACCGGCGCCGATGGCAAGACGTTCAAGCTGTCGCCGCCGAAGACGGCGCCCGAGGTGCCGGCGCGGAATTTCGATCGCGGGCGCCCGACCTACGTAACGCCTCCCGAGAACGGGAGCGCGATCACCCTGCAGGTCGATCCACGGAGCGAGCGCCTGCAGCTGATGGAGCCGTGGCCCC
>Ga0066710_100003961_pt1 | contig 12881 bp, 16 predicted proteins | sample GraSoiAngelo_159_FD_79666 | JGI IMG/M metagenome (GOLD analysis project Ga0066710, IMG submission 79666) | Grasslands soil microbial communities from the Angelo Coastal Reserve, California, USA - 14_1009_16_40cm | ecosystem: Environmental > Terrestrial > Soil > Grasslands | place: USA...
GGGTGGAGCGAACCAGTTCCCGGGCGGGAGTTTCACCCGCTGAAGTCCAGCGCCTTTCACGGCGCACTGCTACGCCAATTGACTGGCGTGCAGTCTGTCATTAACCTCTATGCTGAATGGCACCGCGCCAATTTGTTGCAACAGCCCAAGCATATCTGGCTGAGCCGTGTTCTTCGACAAATTGCCGACCCGATAGACGGTAGACATTCATGGTCTGCACCGCGATTTGTCGGAGGTACGCCGAAGAACGTGCCTCAGTGTGTGCCCGCATCATAAAACGTGCTGCTATCTTGTCGCCCTCGGCAACTATCTCTTCCAGCGTCTATTGAATGTCGCCAGTTCACATGATACCGATGATCACGAGGTAGCCAGCAGGACCCCGCAGCGGCTCGGGGCCCTTCTGAGCCTGTATATCAACAATAATACCTCCGAGACGGCTGTCCCCGCAGCCGTGGCCGCAGCTGTATAAGTTGTGGTTGCGGAAGGGGTAACGGTAGCAAAGCCCTTGGACACAGGTGTGCATGATCCGCACACGCCGTTGTCGATAGAGGGCGCGGTCGCGGTACCGCCCGTAATCTGCCAACTCAGTGTCACGTCGTTCCTGGAGCAACCGTGCTAGGAGATGCGCTGAGGCATCGAGGCTCTCGTCGGCGGTTTCTAGCCCCATTGCGTGGCATGCGGTGCGTGCTATTTCAGCAACCGAAGTCGTAATGCGCTAGCGCGAGGTCAACCGCGGGAAATGAGCAACTCGCGCCATTAGATGGATCTCTTGGTGTAACCTTTCCGCCGGAGAGAATCATGCTCAAGTTCAGACTTCTACAGTTGCCTCTTCTTTTTCTGGCGTTGATTTCCCAAGCGAGCGCGCAGTTCGCACACACCGACCATAAACAGATCGTCGACGCCGCTGGTAAACCACTCTTTGTTCGCGCAACAAATCTGGGCAATTGGCTGGTGCCAGAAGGTTACATGTGGCTATTCGACGGTGGCCCGCAATCTCCCGGTGAGATCCGCGCGCTGGTGTTGGAGCTGCTTGGACCTGAAGGGTCGGCCGCATTCTGGCAGAAATACCGTGAGAGCTACGTCACGCGTGATGACATCGCGCTCCTGCACCGCGCCGGCTTCAACGCCATTCGGGTCCCTCTTCATTACAGCCTGTTTGAGAGCGACGACGCGGACGGCTTCAAACTGCTGGACCAGTTGATCCTCTGGAGCCGCGCCGAAGGTCTGTATGTGATCCCCGATCTGCACGTCGCCCCGGGCGGACAAACCGGCACGAACATAGATGACAGCGGCGGATATCCCTGGCTATACCAGAGTCCACATGAGCAAGAACACCTGATCGCCATCTGGCGGCGGCTGGCAGCGCACTATCGCGATGAGCCGGTTGTGCTCGGTTATGACCTGCTGAATGAGCCGATCCCGCATTTTCCCAAGCTGGCGCCTTTGAATTCTTTGCTGGAACCGCTCTACAAGAAGTTGTCGGGCGAGATACGGAAGGTTGATGCTCACCATATTCTTTTTCTCGGCGGCGCACAGTGGGACAGTAACTTTTCGGTCTTCGGCAAACCCTTCGACTCGAACGTCGCGTACACCTTCCACAAATATTGGACGGCGCCGGATGAAAGCGTGATACGGCAATACATTGATTTTCGCGAACGTTATGACGTGCCGATCTGGATGGGCGAGTCCGGAGAAAATACCGATGAGTGGATCGCGCAATTCGTGAAGACACTTGAAAAAAACAACATCGGATGGGCTTTCTGGCCGTACAAAAAGATGGAAAAGTCGTCGGCGGTCGTCAGCATTGTTCCACCTGCTGATTGGGGACAAATCGTGAAGTTCGCAAAGTTGCCGCGTGGCACTGCGCACGCGGAAGAACGGCTGAAGGTTCGGCCTGAACAGGAGACCATCAACCGTGTTTTCGCCGACCTGTTAGGAAACGTCCGCATGCAAAAGGGTCGCGTGAATGAGGGATATCTGAAAGCGCTCGGGATGAAGTCTGATGTTGCGTCTGTCAATACAGGAGAACCGGCGACTCAAACCAGTTCAGGCCGCTGAAGGGCTGCCTCGCGTTTGAAACGGGGTTGCGTTCCCTTTTGTCTGCAGCGCCCGGAGGAAAGCGTCGTGGCAGCGACTCCGGAAGTGCTGTTTGAGTTGGACGACTCCGATGCGACGATAGGCATTCTCATCGGCCAGGGGAACAAAGGAACATCCTTCACGTCGTTCGATCGCCATTTCAGGCACGATCGAAACGCCGGTACCAGCGGCAACCATTGCCAGGATGGTTGCGAACTGGCCGCTCTCAAACATGACGTTGGGCTGCAGCTTGGCGCGGCGGCACATGGAAAGAGTGCTGTCGCGAAAGCAGTGGCCATCCTTGAGCAGAAGAAACGGATCGTTCTCAATGTGCTGTAAGCGCACCGCCCTTTTCGAGGCCAGCCTGTGATTCTGTGGAACCACTAGATATAAGCGCTCTCGAAATAACTCTTCACACTGGCAATGCGTAGCTGGAACCGGCAGAGCAACCACGGCGAGATCAATTACGCCATTCTGCAGGCGGGTCAGGAGCTCGCTGGTAACTTCCTCGACGACGTTCACTTGAATTTGGGGAAACTTGCGTGCGAAGCTGGCCAGACACGAAGGTAAGAAGTACGGCGCAATCGTTGGAATCGCGCCGATCACCAGTTTCCCTCGTTCGGTTCCAGCCATTTCCTGGACTTCGGTTTTCGCATCGGCCAGCTGCCGCAGAATGGCCTCGGCACGGGGAAGGAATGCTTCGCCCAACTGAGTCAGCCGGACGGTCCGCCCCAGCCGGTCAAACAAACGGCTGCCCAATTCGTCCTCCAACTTGCGAACTTGCTGCGAGAGTGAAGGCTGCGCGATGTGCTCTTGCTGGGCAGCTCGCGTGAAGCTGCCGGTGCGGGCTACTGCGCAGAAATATTTGAGCTGATGGATCTGCATGAATCTCGGAGAATTCGTGTCAGAGGAAACCGCTATGCCTAAGATAGAGACTATATCTTAGACCTATGCTCACAGTATGCGCTAGAGTGACCACAGGAGGAAGTCCATGGCAGACAAGAAAAACGTTCCTGTCGTCAAAGCCGGCGACGTCACACAGCGTGTCGGGGTGGAAGTGATCAAGGCCCGAGGCGTCGACGTAGATAAACTAATCAAGATGTTGATCGCCAATGCCGCCGCAGAATTTGCCAGCACCTACTACTACTACACCATCCTAAGAATGCATCTTGCAGGTCACGAAGATTACAAAGAGATTTGCGAAGACGCTCGTTTGGAAGATCGCGCTCACTGGGAGTTGATCGTGCCTCGCATTTATGAGCTGGGCGGCGAACTGCCCAACGACCTGCCCGCGTTCCACGATCAGGCTGGCTGCAAAGCCGCGAAGTTGCCCGATCCGCCGACGGCCGTAAACATTCTGACTCTGCTGCTGGAGTCGGAGCGCTGTGCGATCCGCAGCTGGATCGAGATCTGCGACATGACTTTCGGCAAAGACCCGCGCACTTATGACATGGCTTCGCGCATTCTCAACGAAGAGATCGAACACGAAGCCTGGTTCATCGAGTTGCTGGCGCACGAGCGCGACGGGAAGAGCGTTCCCTCCGGGCACTTCCGCCGCGGAGATCCGGGACATGCCCCGTACAGCAAGAATGCCGGCTTCTACAATCCATAGACTTCATTGCACACGGTCCTGCCTGGCAAGAGTGCCCGGCAGGACTGCATTATTCACATGGTCCCAAAATCAGAACGATTCAAGATCACTCTCCTCATGCCGGATCGAGAGGCGACGATCGATGTCGCTCCGGACGAGCACATTTGGGACGCAGCGTTTGCCGCAAACATTCAACTGCCTGCGCTCTGCCATCAGGGGTACTGTCTGACGTGTGCGGGACAACTGGAGAACGGCGGAGAAGTCGATCAGTCGGATTCCCTCGCCTATTTTCCCGAAGATCGTGTAGCAGGATTCGTATTGTTATGCACCGGAAAGCCCCGGTCTGATTTGCGCATTCGGACTCATCGGGCCGGAAGAATGCGCGAGCACCGAAAGCAGAAAGGACTGCTGGCGCCATATTCCTGGAGCGAGGGGTCGGTATGAGTTAGACAACACCTTCGCAGTCGAGGGGGCACGCATGCCCCCCCGGCGTCAGACGAATTCGATCGGCTAGTGTTTCTTGTCTTCGATCTTGCTCGTCTCCCCAGCATTCACGGCCGGTGCCTTCGTGGCAGCCTTGGCTGCCATGGATTTCGGCCTCCAGAAATCTGGTGCGGCCGCGGCGATCTGCTCGGGAGCGTTGCTGAGATCGGGCAAGAAGCGATTGATGGTCATCTCGTTGCTCGAAACAACTTCGGCGCTGGTCTTCTGGAATTTGGCGTAACCCTCCTCCCCCAAGATCTGCTGGATTGGCGGAATGGCGTCGTACCCCGCGAGTGAAGGCTCCGGGGTCGTAATGTAATAGACGGTTCCCTCTTGACCAGCTACGGCTTGGGAGACGAGCGTGGTCACCGGCGGAGAGGCTTTCTCGCGCGCTGCTTTGAGTTCTTTCAGCAACGTCTCAAAATTAGCGGCTTCTCCCGGCCGCACATGCACGGAATTGGTGCGGAGCCAGCGAGACTCTGCGATCAGCTTGGCAAATGCCGCAGGCTCGGAAGGGGCATTACTGCTCAGATCCCAGCGACGGCGGCGAATTTCAGAGCGGGAACTCAGCACGCACTGGTTGAAGTCCTGGAACATCTTATCGACTGCCGCTCTTCCGTACGTTTTCTGCAGGGCCTCCATAAACGTTCCCATGGCGGCCTCGACGTCCCCGTAGCTATTGCGGGTACTGATGAAGGTGACCCGGTTGCCGGGACCGTAGGTTGTCTCCATGGCCAGCCAGGTATCACCTTTGCTCTGCCGGTTCGCTGCAGCGATTTTTTTGGACACGGCGTCGAAGTCTGACCGTTTCTCGGGCTTCACTTGGACGGTAAACACATCGAGGTAGCTTTCCTGCGCTTGCTGAGCTTGGGCGACAACCAGCGCCCCCAGCAACACGACTGCAATCACGGACCCTATCACCTTCCGCTGCATAACAGCCTCCTTGTTTTGTCGGGATTTCTCAGCGGAAGCGAACGGTACACCCGCGGGGACGCCTCGTCAAGGGACGTAGGCTACATGCAAGGTATCGGGCGACTTGCTGGTTCCATTGCGGGCGGGTAACTAGAAGCCAGGTTACTTCTGGTTGTCTTGGCGAGCGGGGACCGAGGTTGCGGTTCGAAGCTTGTTGAAGTCGCGCATGTATACCCGGAGCCCAAAGCTGGGTGTGGTTTTGCTGTAGCCTGCCACAAGCTGATCCTTGTAGTGATCCAGGTAGAAGTCGAATGGATCTTGAGGAGTCATATCGATCAAGACCATGTCGGTGTCGTGCATGGTGAGCTTGCCGAAGCGCAGTTCATTATCGCGATAAGCCATGTAGTTCCCGGAGAGATAGCTCGCGAAGTTTTCCTTTTGCGGTTTGCCGAAGGTCTGCACAATCTCGTTGCCTTGAATGCGTACCGCCGTTACTCTGCCTTCGATTTGGGGCGGAGGAAGAATTTCCTGTGGGCTGAGCAGCAGATCGTCTTTTTCTGCTGTCACGCCGCGGACTCTCTTCGTGTTGATCAGGCCCGCAATGTCCAACCCGAGCAAGTCCATCAAACCTTTTACTGGTAAGTGGCCCGCGCGGATTTTGTCACCATGCAACCGGATGCGGCCATCGTCGGTGACCGAAAGCATTCCCACCATTTCAAACGGGAGATTTTGCGCTTTACGGAACTTCCCTTTGATGATGAGCGTGCTGCCGTTGCTCCGGATACTCAGCTCTTTGATCGGAGCATCGGGAGCAGAGAAGACGTTGCTGGTCAGGACGTGCGCCAACGAATCACAACCAATGGAAATTTCGGCGTAGCTCATGGCAAGCTTGAAAGAATACTTGTCATCGAAGACTACGATCTCTCCGGGTCGGGTGGGGCTGAAATCGCCCTGCAACGACACGATGTGTACGGCCACATTTTCGCTGAAATGATAGAACACGTTCTTCATCGCCACTCGAACCGCGCGGCCAGGCGGCACAGCCGCTTGGGGTTCAGCCGAACCAAGCAGCAGAACCGGTACGCTCGCGGCAAACATTCGCCGCAATACCCGGGCGATTCTGTGATTGCTGCTAAACATCGGCATTAAGATGCAAATCAGCGGCCAACTTGGTTCGGTCATTTGCACCGAATTTACAAGAAAATTACCAATGAGCCTCTTTCTGCCGATTGGCATTACCCGCTGTTCCGAACGGCGGGCTTGCATAATGGTCCGGATTGTATATACATAGGATATACATAGTGTATACTGTGTAGACACCACGTTGAGGAGCCTATGCCAACAGGACAAATCGTGAAATGGGGAAACAGCTTGGCCGTGCGCATCCCAAAATTTGTGGCCGAAGAGGTTGGAGTCCGCGAAGGCGATCCCATCGTAATCGAGGCTGAGGAAGGACAGATTCGCCTGCGCAGGAGCAAACACCGGGTGCCGAGCCTACGGGAGTTGGTGGCTCAGATCAGCGCCGAAGATCGTTATGACGAAGTCCAGTCCGGACCCATGCGCGGCAAAGAGAAGGTTGAGTGGTAGCCCGCTACATCCCACGCTCTGGAGACCTGATCTGGCTTGATTTCGATCCCCAAAGCGGTCGGGAACAGGCCAAGCGACGGCCTGCGCTCGTGATTACTGATGAGACCTACAACCGAGCCAGCGGGCTAGTCGTTGTTTGCCCCCTAACCAGCCGCCGCAAGCCCTATCCCTTCGCCCTGCCAGTCAGTGTGGACAAGATCGAGGGCGCCGTTCTTGTGGATCATCTCAAGAGCTTGGACTGGGCTGCCCGCAGAGCCCAATTTCACTCCAAAGCTGATCCGGCACTGCTTGCACAGGCGCGCGCCTATGTTGCCGTTCTGCTTGGAATTCGCTAGCTTCTCTACCGGCTCCTCACGGGAAGGATGCTTGGAGTTCTTCCTTCCATCGTAGGTTAGATACGCATGCTTGCCGAGAAAATCCTGGGTGGTGGAAGACGAGCCCCTTGGTGTGCAGTCGCGTCGCAGCTACCAGGTGGAGTATGCGGTGCCGTCGCTGGATGTGGCACTGGACGCCGAGCGTACGTCGCTGATACCAGGCTCCTGTTGGTCCACAGCCTGCAGGATCTCCTCTTGCACAACCTCCCAGTTGGGCTCATTCGTCATGGGATCTTTGGGAATATATTTGAGGTAGCCGGCCTGCACGATGTCTTCGAGAGACTGCGGCGCCTTCTGTTTGTCGAGTGTGTATTGATCAATGACTGAACGCAAAGTAAAAAGGTCCTGACGCAATACGGATTCGCGGGCCCGCACAACGTGCTGGTTATAGACTGGGATTGCAATCGACATCAGGATCAGCAGAATGCTGATCACGATCATCAACTCCAAGAGAGTGAACCCGCCTGAACGTCGCTGGCGACGTTTTTCGGACCGCAGCCAGCACCCACGGGAGTTGCACCGCGATTTGTTCACGCTCTGCACTCTCTACCAGTCCTTATATTTCGTGCCGTCGAGCCCGTCGGCCTGCGATTTGGTGTAGACGTCAAAAACGTTCTGCCCACCCCAGGAATCGGATTCGGGATCGTCCTGCATCGACCGCATTCCCCACTCCGTGGTCTTCGTCATCGGGTCGATGGGTATTCTGCGCAGAAATCGTACTTTCTTTCCTTGCACGTCTACGCCTTTGACCAGCGTCTCCAGATCCGGGGGATAGTGCTCTGAAGCCACTTTGGTCTGGAATGCGCCGCGATCGGCAGCGTCCTTGTAGCGGTCGATCGCGTCACGCATTTCCCACAAGGCCTGGCGCAATTCCTTTTCCCTCTCGCGCTTGATGGTCACACGCAGCAGGGGCACCGCCATCATCGTCAGAACCGAGAGGATGACCGAGGCGATGACTAACTCAATGAGGGTGAAACCGCGCTCGGGCTTCGTACTCTGCCCGCGATGGAAACTGGACAGCTTCATAGTCGCTTCGTTTTATGTCACTCCAGATCTGGAGGCGGTACTCCTACTGAACGGTCACGGATGCTTGCGCCCCGTTTACCGTAATGGCTTGCAGGCCAGGATCGCGTGCTCCTCCCCTCGTGATGGTCAAGGGCGTTTGGCCGCTCGTCTTCGCCAGAAAAGTTATGGTGACCACCGCTCCCTGCCCGGAGACTCCACCCGCTCCCGGCGGTCGCGTAGCTGTGATCTGGAGAGTGCCCGTCGCTTCATCTTCGCGATGCACCAGGGCTACCGCTTGCCCATCCTGCGCAAGGAAACCTCCGTTCGATACGTTCACCAACTGAAGCCGCGCCGGATCGTAGTTCATCTGCACGGGGACGGAATAAACATTCTGTGCTCCGGAAATCAACAAGTTGACCGCGAACGTATTGCCCTTGGCCACGGTAATCGTGGCCGGGTCAAACAAGAAACTAGGAGTTCCGCCTTGCCCTGTGGGACTCGGCGCAGCTTGCCCGCCCGGATTCGTCAACGGCTGGATGGAGGGAGTCTGGTTCGCCGGCGGCTGATTCGTCGGAGCCTGACTTACCGGTGTAATGCTCGCCGGAGTTGCGGCCCGGCTTACGTGCCGCAAACCGATCGTGGTTGACGTACCAATATCAATTGGCCGCTGGTTGAACTCGTTCACATCGGTACCGCGGATGATGTGGGGAACGATAGCAAATACGATTTCATTCTCAGCGTGGTCAGTATTGGTTTGTCCGAAGAGGTATTTCAGGATCGGCACCTGTGCCAGCCCGGGTATGCCACTCAGCGATCTGGTCTCGCGGTTTTCCATGAATCCGCCCAACAGGTTCGCTTCTCCATCTTTTAGCCGGATCTCGTGTTCGATCTTGCGCTGTCCGATGATGGGCTGGCTGATGCCGCCGATATTGGACTGTCCAGTCACCGACGAGATATCCATTGAAATCTTGAGCGTGACTTCGCGCCCGGCGTGGACGTGAGGCGTGATATCGATGTTTACGCCTACATCCAGATACTGGAACTGCGTATTGACGAGGGGATTGATTCCCACACCGCCGATGCCGGGCTGAAATGAGCCTGTCGCCACGGGCACGCGGTCGCCAATCTTGACGGTCGCCTTCTGCCCGTCGAGTGCGCGAACTTGCGGATTCTGAATCAGCCGGGTATCGCTGTCTCCCATCACCGCCGAAAGATTGGCTGACGGGATGGTGACCTGGAAGTCGGTGGCGTTCAGATTGCCCAGCGTATTCAGGTTGATGCCATTGGTCCCGGAGCTGGTGGGCGTCGTGGTGCCACCCGTGGTAGGCGTGGTCGTGGTGTTGAGATTGCTCTGCAGGGTGACGGTTGCGCTGGTCGGCGGATTCAAACCCAGCGTGCGCGAGCGGTCCTTGCTGACCTGCATCACTGCAATGTCGATGACTACTTCCGGACGCGCCTTGTCGAGGTCATCCACCAATTTTTGGGCAAGTGCAATCTGGTCTGGCGTTCCGCGCACGACCAGCGCATTCTGCGAAAGCAATTGCTGTACCCGCTGCACATCGAGCACGGCGCGGATCGCGTTCACTACATCCTGCAGTTCGGTGGGCTGCGAGAGATTCGACAGATAGAAAGTCTTGAGAACGCTTTGTTCCAGTTCCTTACGCTTGGCCGGGTTGTCCTGCGCCACGAAAATCGTATTCGGCGTCACTGGGCGCCAGAAAGTCTTCGACTCGAGCGCGACAATCTCCAGTGCCTCTTCCAGCGTCACCCCGTTCAGCTCAACTTTGATGCGCCGCGAAGTGTAGTCCGGATCAAACAGCACGTTGATGCCTGCCAGCTGCCCGATGATCTGATAGATGACCTTCGAATCCTCGGTCTGCTTCGTGGTAATTGGAATATTCGAGATGGCAGCCAGCTCAACCGGCCCACCCGCCTCCCGAATCTTGCGCATCAGACTATTCGGGGGCCCAGCCGCCTGCGGCGGAGGATTCTTCGCATCGTTGATCTGTTGCAATGTGCGCTTCAGTTCCTGCTGTGCAATGAACAACGACGGATCGATCGCCAATGCCTTCTGAAACTCGGCGACGGCTTCGTCCAGCTTACCCTCTTGACGGAGCTTCTGTCCGCGGTGAACCACCACGATTGCCGCTTCAAAGCGCGTCCGCTCAAAGGCCGCCCGGTAACGCAGGTCTCGCGGCTTGAGGTCGTAGGCCAGTTTGTAGAGGTCGAAAGCCGCTTCGAAGTTCTGGCGGGCCTCGGCGTCCTGACCTTTCTTGTATAAATCCTTGGCCTTATCGGCGGCGGCAGGCAGGGTAACAACCGCGAGCAGAAAGAGAAGAACTGCCGGACGCATCAGACGTCTCATTCACCATTCCTCATAAACGGTCTTGAACTTCTGCGGACAGCCATTTCCTCGCAGACGACCACAAAAACTGGCCCTCCGGGACAGAAAAAAGCTTCTGTAATACCTGTAAAATGCTTGTTGCCGCGATTATAGCATCGCACTTCCCTGCCCTCGATGTGCTTGTACCCAAGGCATTTACACTCTTTGGTCTTAGCCCCTGCGGGTCTCACCGCATTATCGGAGCGGCGCCGGCACCCTTATTCCCGTCGTTCTTTTTGCCGCCGTCCTTCTTGCCGGGTTCGTCGGCTACGCACATCAGTCGGCAGGGCGCCTTCATCCTCGGATTGGTAGGGCACGCCGCCTTCTTGTGGTAGCCCTTGAGACATTTCCCTTGATCCGGTTCACAGCCCTGGACGCCGAAATAGGTCAGAGGCTTGCACCCGGGCGGCGGAGCCTGCTGCGCCCATCCCAGCCACATAAAAGTGAACAACACCACCAATAACTTGCTCAAATTCGTCCTCAGGATGCTTCTGAACTTCGGTTGGTCGACGCTTCGTTCCTCAATGTGCGATAACTAGATGGTAGCCATGCCCCGCCAATCCACGCACCAGACCAAGGCCAATCCGGAGAAATCCCCTCGCCGCGAGCCCACCGCCGCTGGGCAGAGAGACGCCGCTGTCAATAGGAACGCTTCCCACAACTACTTCTTGCTGGAAAAATTCGAGGCCGGCGTTGCCCTCACCGGCACCGAAGTCAAGGCCATCCGTGGCGGCCACGCGAACCTGAAGGACTCCTACGGCCTGGTCAAGGACGAAGAACTCTGGCTGCTCAACTGCCACATCAGTCCCTACGAGCACGGCAGCTATGCGAATCACACTGCCCTACGCACCCGCAAGCTGCTCATGCACCGCGAAGAAATCCGCAAACTGATCGGCAAGACGCAGCAGAAGGGCTTAACCCTGATCCCGACGCGGATGTACTTCAAGAATGGCAAGGTGAAAGTAGAGCTCGCGCTGGCGAAGGGCAAGCAGCTTTGGGATAAGCGCGAAACTGAGAGGCGACGGACGGCGGATAAGGAAGCCCGAGAGGCGATCAGCCGAAGCCGGAAGACGTAGAGGCAGCAATAATGTGGGGACGGCCGCCCTCGGCTGTCCGGCCGGGCAAAGCCCGGTTGATCGACCAGCCTGGAACGAGGTCAAGCCCATGAAACTCAACCTGTACAAAGTGGATGAAGCTGTGCTCGCCGGTTTTTGGCTCACTTTGCACGAGGAACGCCGGGCGTGGAAGACGATCGACTAGGACACGATGGACCGTCTGCACAAGAAGGGATACATCTCCGATCCTGCCCTTCGAGGGACGTCGGTGGTTCTCACCGAGGAGGGCTTGGCCGAGGCGACCCGCTTGGCGGAAAAAATGTTTACCAAAGCTCATCTTGCGTCTTATGCCGAAATGCACTACAATGTAGTGCATGAAGACCGAGGGCTATAGCTGGCGCCTTTCGGCCGAGAGAAAGGCTGAGCTCGAAGAAGAAGCCCGGCGTGAAGGCATATCGTTGTCCGCCCTGCTGGACCGCGTCACTGCCGACTGGCTTGCCCAGCGCCGCAACGGGCACGCGAACGACGATGCCGAGCAAGCGGCGATCCGCAAGCGCGCTATGGCCGCAATCGGCTCCATCCGGAGCGGAGATCCGACCCGTTCCGCCCGCGCCAGTGAACTGGTACGCGAGATCATAGCCCGCAAACACGCAAAGGAATCCCGTGCCTTCGGTCGAACTGCCCGCCGGACTGCCAGTCGGGCTCATTGATACCGGCGCCATTCTGGCTCTGGTTGACCGCAGCGATGTGTGGCATGCAGCGTGTGTCGACGTCTACAATCACAACCGGCTACCCTGGCTGACCACAGAGGCTGTCCTCACCGAGACTTTCCATCTTGTCCGGCGCAGTCTCCGCGACGACCGTGCTATTTGGACGCTGCTGCGTTCCGGCGCAATCCGGATGTCCATTATCGCCAACGAAGAACTGCCAGAAATTCACGCCCTCATGGCTCAGTACGCCGACCGCCCCATGGATTTCGCCGACGCCACCCTGGTCCACCTTGCTGCCCGCGAACGCCTCACCGTCATCCTCACGATCGACCACGACGACTTCTCCACCTACCGCCTCCCCAATCGAAAGAAATTCACCATCCTGCCGACACGGCATAGAGGATAAGTCGGCTTCGATTGAATCGTAGAGAAACGCGAGCCGTTCGAACCGCCCATCCATCGCGGCCAACAGTCATCATTCCCAACCGACCGTCCGGCACTTTCCCAATTTCGGAAGCTGTTCGTTTTCTAGAACGTCAAAATAATTCCGCAACAAGACACCGAACCTCCGTTATCATGCCACCTATTTTGCATAGTAGTTGCCTTCCCCAGACCGCCACTTTGCGAACCACAGCGCTACCCCCGGGAAGCATTGCGCCGAGAGAGAAGGAAAAATGTAGCCCACCACAAATGCCCAGGAGGCAA
>Ga0066710_100003962_pt1 | contig 12880 bp, 9 predicted proteins | sample GraSoiAngelo_159_FD_79666 | JGI IMG/M metagenome (GOLD analysis project Ga0066710, IMG submission 79666) | Grasslands soil microbial communities from the Angelo Coastal Reserve, California, USA - 14_1009_16_40cm | ecosystem: Environmental > Terrestrial > Soil > Grasslands | place: USA...
CTGGTTGAGCTCGATCGGAGTCTGAGTCCCGCTGTGCCGTCTAGTCTTAGGGCAAGGCGCCGAGTCCATATCGAAGGTGGTGTGGTGCGTGCGAAAAGTTCGTTGGCTGAAATGCAGCGCCTCGGTGCGTTGTCCGCCCGAGGCCAATTCCTCGAAATCGGCTGTGGGACAGGCGAATTTCTCGTCGCCGCAGCCGACGTGTTTCAGACCGTGGTCGGGCTGGATATCAGCCTGCCCCGCCTGATCCTGGCCAAGAAGCAACTAGAAGATACCGGCCGACAGGCCATCGTGATCAGTGCGAGCGCCGAATCTCTTCCATTTTCTCATGAATCATTTCACCTGGTTGTTGGCAGCGATATCATCGAGCATGTCGAGAACCCGGTCCAAGTCATGCGCGAAGCCTATCGGGTGTTGGTGTCAGGTGGCGCAATCTTTCTAGCCACGCCAAACAGGTGGAGCCTCACCCCTGAGCCGCATGTGAATGTGTGGGGGGTTGGATTCTTGCCAAAGGCATGGCGTGAACGCTATGTCGCGCTGGTGCGGAATGTTCCCTATCGGAATGTCAGCCTTCTCAACTGGTTTGAAATTCGACGACTGCTCGGTCAAACACGGATTAGCCGGTGGCAAATCATCCTTCCCGCACTCTCCTCTGAACATACAGCACGATTGCCAGCCTGGGCCCGCGCCGCCGTGCCGGTCTATCATGCGCTCAAAGACTACCCCTTGACGAAATGGCTGGTCTACCTGTTCGGTCCGTTGTTTCATGTGATCTGCATCAAGAAATAGTCAGTCGGCGGCAATCCAGAGTGCGATTGAATGAGGAACGAAAGGTTTGATTCGAGAGTCGGGAACTCAAGTGGTAATTAGCCAATAACGTCAGGACCTCTCGATGCGTTTCTGCATGGTCACCACCTTCTATCCCCCCTACAATTTTGGAGGAGATGGTATTTTCGTTCACCAACTGTCCAACGAGTTGGCGAAGCGCGGCCATTACGTCGAGGTGGTCCATTGCACGGATGCCTATCACATTATGGGTGGTCGAGCACCATCAACAACGTACTCAGACCATCCCAACGTAACCGTGCATGCGTTGAAGAGCCCTCTGGGGCTTTTCTCTCCCCTCGCAACTCATCAGACAGGACGCCCGATCTTAAAGTCTTCGCGGCTTGAGGAAATTTTAAAGAAACCATTTGATGTCATCCACTACCACAACATTTCCTTGGTCGGAGGACCGAAGATTCTCCAATATGGGCGAGGCATCAAACTCTATACTCTCCATGAGTACTGGCTGGTCTGCCCAACCCACATGCTGTTCAAGTTCAACCGTGAAGCGTGCACTCATCAGCAATGTTTATCTTGCACGCTCATTCATCGGCGTCCGCTCCAGTTCTGGCGGTATACGGATATGATAGCGGAGTCGGTGAAACACGTTGATCTGTTTCTCGCCCCAAGCGAATTTACGAAGAATAAGCACCTTGAAATGGGTCTGAAGGTGCCGATTGTCGAACTGCCCTATTTCACATCACGGTGGCAGGGCGGTGAGGTCACAGCCCTGCGTTCTAGGCGCCAAACCCCGTATTTTCTTTTCGTTGGGCGTCTGGAGAAAATCAAAGGCCTCCAAACCCTGATCCCACTGTTCCGCCATTACGAGAAAGCCCAGCTCTGGGTTGTTGGTGTCGGTGATTATGAACCCGCGCTCCGTCGAATGGCTCAGGATTCTCCAAACATCAAGTTCTTGAGGTATCAGTCGGGTGAAGAGCTCCGCATCCTGTATGAGCAGGCCGTGGCAACGATCGTTCCTTCCCTGTGGTATGAGGTCTTTGGGATAGTCATTCTTGAATCGTTCGCACAACGTACTCCTGTCATTGTGAGAAATAGAGGTGGGATGCCGAAGGTCATCGAAGAAAGTGGTGGCGGGTATGTCTACGACACGGAAAAAGAACTCCTCCGCGCCATGGACCAGTTTTGGGGAGATCAGAACTTACGGGACGCGTTAGGACGCCGTGGCTATGAAGCACTCCAACACAAATGGCGTGCAGAGCCTCATATTCAGCATTACTTGGAACTGATCAAGCAAATTGCGACAGCTCGAAGACAGAAAATGCTGGTGGAGAAGATTTCATAGCGCCTGTGTTCGAAGGTGGTTGCATCGGTATTTCAGCGCGATCGCGCGTTTCTGTGCGAAGGGCAGTGCGCGGTTAGGGGATTCGAAATCATGCAGAGGGATCAACCGAACAAGTCTGACTTGAAGTATCCCGTCCGGATTGGCCTTGTCGGTTGCGGCCGTCTGGCAGAGTTCGGCTACATTCCGGCGTTCCGGCGGGCGTCAGGGGTCGCCTTGGTCGGCGTCGCGGACGCCAATCCACTCCGTTGCAAGCAGATCGCGCCGGAGTTGCCTGTCTACAACACGATCCAGGAGTTGATAGGGGCTGGAGCGGTGGAAGCGGTCATTATTTCGACTCCGACCCGCTGCCATCTGGCCGATGCTGCTGCGGCCGCACAGGCGAAGCTGCCGGTACTCCTGGAAAAGCCGCCCGGGATTGATCTGAGTGAGGCCGAGGCTCTCCTCGATCACACTCCAAGACCCTGGATTGCGTTCAATCGGCGTTTCGATCCGGATCTCGCGCGACTCAGGATCAACGTGCCACGTGATGGAATGCTGGACGTTCGTCTGGAACTCCATTACCGAAGAAAGGCATGGAAGCCGTTCGACATGCGGGACGATGCTCTCCTGGATCTTGGTCCTCACCTCATCGATCTTGCTCGGTGGCTGACAGCGAGCGAGGTCCGTTCGACACGCACGCTCTCACTGGAGGAACAGCATGCCGAATTCGAGCTTGAGCTAAGCCGCGGGCGAGCTGTTGTGACCTGCTCAACCAACCGTCCTTACCGTGAGCGGATGGAAGTCTCAGAGGTGAATGGGCGCGTGCGGGCATCGTATCGGCGAGGGGGACTCGTCTGGGGAATCATCGCGAGGTTGAGACCGAAGGGGGAAAATCCGCTCGTCAGGTCTCTGGTCGGAGAGCTTGAGGCCTTTGCTCGGGCCGTTCGCGGTGGTTCGGGCGGGTCTTTGGCCTCGGCTACCGACGGGCTCGCTGTCATGTCAGCGATCGAAGCGGTCAGGCGCTCAGCAGCAGAGCGTGGGACAGCGGTTTCCGTCACATGACGGGGCCAACAGTGATTGCAATCCTACAGTTTGATTCAGTGAGCATGCCACTCCTCGACGAACTTCTGACCGACGGTTCTCTCCCTACGCTGGAAGGTCTTCGTCGAAAGGGAACTTGGCTCAGCCTCGGTACTCCAGCTGAGTACTTCGAAGGATCCGGTTCCTACGCTATCTACACCGGGACAGACGTTGGAGTGAATGGACAATACTACCCGTGGCTCTGGTCACCTTCCGAACAGCGTGTCCGTTTCATGGACGACCTTCCTGTACCCGAGACTCTATGGGAGCGCGTAAGCCGAGCCGGACGGCGCTCTCTTATCATCGATCCGTACGAGGTCAGGCCACCACAGGACATCCAGGGATTATTCTTGAGCGGCTGGCAGTTCAAGAACCGGGTCGTTCTCCGGTCCTGCTCTCTCCCCACAAGCATCTTACGGTCTCTGGAACGAGACTATGGTCGACCGCCGGTAGGTGAAGAGGTCTATGGTCCGCCATCCACTCCAGAATTGCTGCGCCTTAGAAACGCTCTCCTTGCTGCGCCAAATCGTCTCGCAACGGTCACGACTATGTTGCTCAAGCGGGAAGAGTTTGATGTGGTGTGGGTCACGGCGAGTGCAGCACATCTTGCAGGGCACCGGTTTCTCAAGATGTCTCAGGTTTCTGGGGAAGTCGATCTCGCGCAGCATCCCGAATTGGAGACGACCGTGGCGGACATCTATCGCGCGACCGACGAGGCAATGGGGAGAATGCTCGCAGCCCTTCCTCCTGACGCCGATATTCTTGTGGTGTCGCCTGCCGGTATGGGACCGAACTCAAGTCGGTCGCATCTGCTTCCAAGCATGATCAAGGCAATATTGGCTGGGGGGCTTGGACGGACAACCGCTAAGGGTGCCCCCTCCTCGAGCTTGCTCTCGACTGTGCGGTCCATAGTGCCGACCGGTTTACGATCCTGGATCGCGACGGCCTTGCCGGACGAGTGGGCGGTGGAGTTGGCGACTCGCTTGGAACTTCGAGGTGTCGATTGGAGCAACACGCAAGCCTTCATGATGCCGAATGACGACGCCGGATTCGTGCGCCTGAATCTTAGTGGAAGAGAACGTGACGGGATTGTCGATCCAAGAGATGCCGATGCGCGCATGGAGACCATATCGACAGGTCTCCAAACGTTCAAAGATCCGGATGGAAGACCTGCGATCAAGCGTATCGTTCGAATCTCCGATATCGGAATAGATGGTCCTTGTGTCTCCCAAATGCCGGATCTGATCGTCCAATGGAACGATCGGGCCGTCACGCCTACTGCAGGTGTCAGCTCTCCTCTCTATGGAGAGATCTCCTCGCAGGGGTGGGGGACCGGTCGCACGGGGTGCCATAATGGTGAGGCTTGGGCTCTCCTGGTGCCTGGCCGCTCTCGGCTGAAAGCACCGCAGAAAACTCCCCATATCGTCGATATTGCTGCGACTGTCTGTGCTCTCCTTGGAACCGACGTGAAGGGTCTAATTGGTCAGCCATTACTGGAAAGGCGATGAATCAAGTTAGGACGAAGGGGGGCGCCCCGCGAATTTGAAGGCTATCTCGGTAGGGGGAACTTTATGATCGCGATCCTCCAATTCGATTGTGTGAGTCTACCTCATTTCCATCAATTTCTCGAGGAAGGCCGGCTCCCCGCCTTTGCCCAACTTCGTGGGCGCGGGCAATGGCTGCCCCTCGAGACTCCGGCTTTGCAGTGGGAAGGAGCGACCTATTTCACGCTCTACAGCGGCAAAGATGCCAACGAACATGGCATCTACTCTCCATTCCTATGGTCGGCCGCCGAGCAACGTGTGCGTCCACAAGACGACTATCCGATTCCTGAAGCGGTGTGGGAAAGACTCGCGAGGAGCGGGAAGCGTTCCCTTGTGATCGATCCCTATGAGGGGAAGCCCCCGAAATCGATGAAGGGGAAGGCTGTGTGCGGATGGCAATTCAAGCACAAAGTCACCCTTCGACGGTGGTCCGTTCCGCGGGGACTCGATCGTCAACTCGAGCGTCGATTCGGTGGACCGTCTTTGGTCGAAGAAGTGTACGGGCGGCCTTCCGTTCCATATCTCACCAGAATGCGGGACAGACTGCTTGCCGCCCCCGAACGCGCCGCTGACCTCGCGACGGCACTTCTCGCAGAGGAACGTTTCGACTTGATCTGGATTACCTTGAGTTCAAGTCACATCGCAGGGCACTGGTTTCTGGATCCATCGAGACTGCCTCAGGACTATCCGGACCCGCGCATGAAAGCCGAGATCGACGGCACCCTGGGGGATGCCTACGCCGCCGTGGATCAGGCTCTCTCGGATATTCTTGCCAGCCTTCCACCGGAGACCGATCTCATGGTGATTTCGCCCAGCAGTATGGGACCCAGCGCAAGTCGGACTCCTCTCCTGCCAGGGATGCTCCAGGCGGTGTTGTCCGAGAAAGGCGTCGAAAGGTCCGCGACGAAGGCGGACGGCAGTTCTCTCTGGCGTCTGCGGGCGGCGCTTCCATCGGACCTCAGAGCCTGGGTTGCTCGCATGATGCCGGATCAATGGGCGATGCAACTCACGGCCCGCCTGGAGATGCGTGGTGTGGATTGGACGAAGACCCGGGCGTTCATGGTTCCGAGCGGAGATTGCGGATACCTGCGGCTCAATCTATCGGGACGGGAACGGGACGGGATTGTGGATCCGAAAGACGCGGATCAGGTCTTGGATCACATTGCCTCGGGGCTGCTCACCTTCCGAGATCCGGATGGGAGGCTGGCGGTGAAGAACGTCGAGTTTGTCTCGCGTTCGCTCAAGGATAGGACACCGTCCAATCCTTTCCCAGATCTGATCGTCCATTGGAGCGACCGTTTACCGCCGCACCTTGTCGGGGTGAGTTCGCCACAATTTGGAGATGTCCCGTCATCCGGTTGGGGAAGTGGACGAACGGGAGAGCATCGTGATGAAGCCTGGGCATTAGTGATCCCTGGATCCTCAAAGATGAAGACACCCGCGAAGCCTCCGCACATCATGGATATTGCCCCGACGGTCTGTGCCGTGCTGGGAGTTGACCCGGAGGGACTCGATGGACAGCCGTTGCTCGAACCGGGGTCGACCGGCACCACGTATGAAGACATGTTCCCAAGCCGGGGAAGGGCCACCTCATGATCGCAGTGTTACAGTTCGATGCCGTCAGTCGAATCCATCTTGAGAAGCTCCTCGCAGATGGGCAATTGCCTGCGCTGAACAGCCTCCGAAGTCGCGGGACCTGGTACGAATTGGAGACGCCGAGCACGCACGTTGAAGGAGCCGGCGCGTACTCTCTCTACACGGGTGTGCACCTCGGTGATCATGGGTTGTACTACCCGTGGCTATGGTCGGCCGGCGAGCAGCGTGTCCGGTTCTTCGACGACTTGCCGGCCCCTGAAGCAGGATGGGAGCGCCTTGAACGAGCCGGACGACGCTCTCTTATCATCGATCCCTACGAGATGAGTCCGCCACGGACGATGCGTGGCATTTTTCTCGCGGGCTGGCAGTTCAAGAATCGAGTGGTCCTGCGGACAAGCTCGATTCCGAACCAGATCCATCTTTCGTTGGCGCAAGAGTTCGGCGATCCGCCTGTGGGAGAGGAAGTGTATGGACGGCCCGCCGCTCCGGAACTCCTGCGTTTGAGGAAGAGCCTGCTTGCTGCACCCCGTCGCGGGGCTGACGTCATTGAAAAGCTTGTACAACGGGAACAGTTCGATTTGCTTTGGATCAGCCTGAGTGCTGCCCACCTCGGAGGGCATCGTTTCTTTGACCTCTCTCAGATCTCTGAGGAAGCAGAACTATCACGATATCCTGAACTCGGAACGACGTTGCAGGACATCTATCAAGCAGTCGACGAGGCGCTGGCTCGAATCGTCGCGGCGCTTCCCGCAGGGTCAGACATCCTGGTGGTCTCACCGTCCGGGATGGGACCGAATACCAGTCGTTCTCATCTTCTGCCTGGCATGCTTGAAGCCGTGATGGCCGGTCATCGTCGGAATCTGATCGAGCGAGGCGCTCCTGCCGGCAGCTTGCTCTGGCGCATTCGCGCCGTGATGCCGACCGGCCTCAGAGCGTTGATCGCCGATGTGTTGCCGGACCGCTGGGCGGTGGAACTGGCCGCTCGCTTGGAATTGCGCGGCGTGGATTGGACCAGCACCCGCGCCTTCGCGCTGCCCAACGATGATGCGGGATATATCCGTCTGAACATGCGTGGCCGTGAACGAGACGGGATTGTCGATCCCCAAGAGGCCGATGCGCTCTTGGACAAGATTCTCAGCGGCCTGCAGACTTTTCGCGACGCCGACGGTGCTCCGGTGATCCGGAAGGTCCATCGTACGTCCGAATTGGGGTTTCACGGTCCCTGCGAAGATCAATTGCCTGAGTTAATCGTCGAATGGAACCATCGAGTCGTGACGCCCTTGGCCGGCGTCAGCTCTCCCGCATTCGGAGCGGTGTCCTCGCCGGGATGGGCCACCGGACGGACAGGCTGTCATACGGGAGACGCATGGGCGCTCGTCGTGCCAGGTTCGTCAAAGCTCAAGTCTCCAATGAAAGCGCCTCACATCGTGGATATCGTGCCCACGATCTGTGCGGTGTTGGGAGTTGATACCGATGGCTTATCTGGTCAGCCGCTCCTCGAGCCATGGACGGGACCAGTGAGTGAGCGAAGTGTCTGAGGGACAGGTTCGGACGCAAGGACTCGGTGTGGTCGGAGAAAGACCTGGTTCTCAGAGACTGGAAACTCGGGCGGTGTCTCATTCTTATCTTACACGAGGGTTCCTCATCAGTGGCTTGGCGTTGTTTGCTATCCTCGTGTGGAGCATAGGGCCGAGCTCGATCGGAAGTCTGCTCTGGAAGGTCGGATGGGGGCTGCCGCTTTGCTTCGTGCCGTACGGGTTGGTCATTGCCTTCGAAACCCTCGGCTGGTGGTTCGCCTTCCCGTCCAACCACCATTCCATGCGCTTCAATGACCTTGTGCGGTTGACGGTTGCGACCAAGGCGGTTCAGCTCCTGACGCCGTCCATTACACAGGCCGGAGAGTTCATGAAGGTCCACCTTCTCCGCATGACCGGAGTAAAGGTTGATATCGGTGCGGCTTCGGTTGTCGTTGCCAAGACCACGATCACCATAGCCGAACTCCTGTTCATCGGTTTGGGGCTGACGTTCGCGCTCGGCTACATGACCGTTGAACCGATTATTGCGATGTCTGTGGCGGTGGGGATTGTCGTCATGGGTGTCGGTGTGGTCGGCGTGCTGATCTGGCAGCGAATCGGGTTGTTTTGGCCACTGATTTGGGTGAGCCGTCGCATCGGGGCCCTGGCGACATTCGTCGATCGACACAAAGAATTGCTGTCTTCGACCGAAAGCATCGTACGGGGACATCTCGACGAAAGAACGCGGTTCGGGTGGTCCTGTTTGTGGTTTTTCCTGGGATGGACCTCCGGCATTGTCGAAGCATCGGCCTTCCTGGGCCTCCTCGGACTGCCTTACGACGTGTCATCCGCCCTCGTGATCCAAGTTTGGGCCGTGATCGTCACGAGACTCACGACGTTTATCCCGGGGAATCTGGGAGCTCAGGAAGCCGGCATAGTCATGATCTTTTCGTTTCTAGGGTTTTCGCCGGAGACCGCCATGGCGTTTGCGGTTCTTCGTCGTTTGAGACAACTCGGGTGGATCGCAGCCGGTCTTGGCTACTTGGCCAAAATGTCACGCGGATAAGATCAGAAGTCGTCGTTATGCGCGCTTGTGTGCTCATGATGATCGGGGTATTTCGTCATGACGTTCAGCCCCGTATCCGTACCTTCCTCTGCAAGCCGGTCCATTAATTGGGGAATCCTCGGAACCGGGGCCATTGCTCACCGGTTCGCCGCGGATTTCGTTCATGTGACGGACGCCAGACTGGTGGCGATAGGGTCGCGAAGCGGAGAGAAGGCACGAGCGTTTGGAAACAGGTTTGGAATTCCACGCCAACACGGTTCGTACCGAGAGCTGGCCGATGATCCTGACGTACACGTCGTGTACATCGCCACGCCGGCGTCTGCACACAAAGCCAACATTGAACTGTGTCTGCGGGCGGGCAAAGCGGTCTTGTGCGAGAAGCCGCTCACGGTGAATGCGCACGAAGCAGAAGAAGTCATCGATCTGGCTCGTCGCAAAAACCTGTTTCTGATGGAGGCCATGTGGACCAGATTCCTTCCATTGATCGTCAGACTACGGGAGCTTCTGGCGCAGCGAGTCATCGGTGAAATCCGGCATGTCATGGCGGATCTGGGAAGTCAGGTCATGTTTGATTCAGACAGTCGGGTGCACAGCGAAGAATTAGGTGGCGGGGCATTACTTCAGAAAGGCGCCTACTTACTGTCCCTCGCGTCCATGATTGTTGGCTCCCCAACGAGCGTGAAAAGTTTATCGGTTCCCGGGAAGGCCGGGGTTGACGAGCACACCGGCGTACTCCTGGGGTATTCCGGGGGATGCCTGGCGACGTTGTGGTGTTCGGTGGGTGTCCGCAGTGGGCGTCAAGGTACCATTGTCGGCACGCAAGGGCAGATCGTTATTCATGATCCAATCGTCTGCCCATCGAGTCTTTCGCTGCGGCTCTATGACAGCCGGAGGCGACATTATGCGCCCTTGACGGCGGAGGCAGAGTCCCGCCTTAAAGCACGATTCCTACGCTACGCCAAGTGCAGCCGACTGATCCGAAAACTCCGGGAACGTTTCCGTGCGCTCAGTGATCGCATACTCTACGGGATCCGTTCCTCCACAATTTGTTTGCCACCAATGGGGGAAGGACTCCATTATCAAGTTTCCGAAGTGAATCGGTGCCTGCGAGCTGGAAAACTGGAAAGCGACATCATGTCTTTAGACGAGTCTCTCAGCATCATGGCCACCATGGATCGGATTCGGGAACAAGACGAGAAGACTCATGCCGAAACCTTGTGAAGTCTGATGGAGGAGTCACGTCCTTTCATATCAGTCATCATCCCCACCTATGAACGCGCCGGTCAGTTGTCCGTTTGTCTAGGTGCGCTTGCGGCTCAGGACTACCCTCGGGATCGCTTCGAGGTGCTGGTGATTGACGACGGCAGTGCAACTTCTCCCGAAGCCAGCGTTGAGACATTTCGTCATCAACTGAATGTCCGGCTTCTGAAGCAACCGCATGCAGGCCCGGCGGCTGCGAGGAATTATGGGGCTGCCCACGCAAAGGGCGCCTTCCTGGCTTTCACCGATGATGATTGCGCACCCGCTCCAGGCTGGCTGCAGAGTCTGGCGACAGGCTTTGTTTCATGTTCAGATTGCGTTCTCGGCGGCCGGACGATCAACGAGCTTGCGAATAATCCGTACTCCACCGTGTCTCAACTCCTTGTCGATTATCTCTATGCTCATTGGAATTCCGATCCCGAGCACGCGACATTCTTCACCTCCAACAATTTCGCCCTTCCAGGCAAATGTTTTCACGCCGTAGGGGGCTTTGATGCCGGCTGGACCCGTGCAGCGGGGGAAGACCGGGACTTGTGTGATCGCCTGATCGCTCGTGGTTATCGGCTGATCTATGCTCCGGATGCGTTCGTGTACCACGCGCACCCCCTCACATTTCGAACATTCTGGCGGCAGCACTTCGACTATGGCCGCGGCGCCCATTGTCTTCATCAGATACGCGCCCGGCGTGACCCGAGACGCAGCGGCATCAAGCCGTTGGCGTTTTATCTGAGGATACTTTGCTATCCATTTGCTCGAACACAAGGCAGGAAGGCGGTGTTGCTGGCGGCGCTGCTTGCGGTCGCGCAGGCGGCAAATGCGGCCGGATTCTTCTGGGAGCGTCTGAGCTATAAAGTATGAAGTTTCTCGATGGCACCAAAGCGCTCCTAAGGATTGTCGGGACTCAAGGCAAACAAAAATATTCCAATAAAGTTTCTTGACTGCGCGCATACGGGCAATCACCTCTGCTCAACCTTGTGGTATCTACACAGCCCTGCGCAGGCCTGCAAGTTGGGTCTCATGTCATGATGCTGCGAAGAGTGCTCCGATGGCAGGGGGGAAGATCCGCCCTCTGGCAGGTTCTTGTGGTGCTTCTCGCGGTGCTGTACATTGGCGGGCTCCACCTGGGTAATGATGGCCTCTGGGACCAGGGAGATGCGCCCCGCCACGCGACAAACGGCCTCTTCTGGTGGGACTACCTCGCCAGTTTCCCGGAGAATCCTGTAGAGTTCGCCCTTCGCTACTTCGCCCGGTATCCGGCGATCAACCCCATCGGTTATCCCCCGGCGTTCTACTTGCTCGAGGGCGCTGCCTTTTCACTGGTCGCTGTGTCCCCGTTTGTTGCGAAGGGTTTGGTGTTGTCCTTTGCGCTCTTAGCCGGCCTTTACCTGACGGCTTGGCTCCGGCGCTGGGTCGCCGAGGAGGCCGGCTGGGGTGGGGCGTTCCTGGTCCTTCAGCCCGGCATCATAGCGTGGGCGAATGCGGTCATGCTCAACGTCCCTTCCATGGCCCTGGGGCTTGCAGCCCTGTATCACGGGAGGCGGTGGCTCGAGGCACCATCATCGCACCATATCTATCCTGCCTTCTTCTTTGCGGTTCTAGGGATCCTCACGTACATTCCTTCCGGGATCGTCGTCTTCGTCATTCTTGCCTGGGTTGTCGCTGAGGGCCGATGGCGGCTACTTGGGGACCGCAGGGCATTGGCTCTCGCTTTTATCTCCGCCCTGATACTGCTGCCATGGGCCCTTGTGGTGATCAAATGGGCCCCGATCTATGTTGACCATGTCTTTCCCAAGATGAGTGCTGTGCTGAGAGCGGAACGATGGATCTTTTTTCTTAGGCACTTGCCGCAGATCCTCAGTATTTGGCTTCTGGTCTTATTAGTGTTAAGCCTTATGGTCGGGATCTGTGACCGGTACTGGAGGCGGGAAGTCAAGCTGATCTTAGTCTGGGGGATCGTCTCCTACGTCGCACTTTCCTACATGGTAGCAAGAGAACCACGGTATGCGCTTCTACTTGCTCCTCCTGCAGTACTTCTATGCGTTATCGGCTTGTCCTCCGTGGTCCGTTGGGTGGCAGCACGGCTTGGCGGAGATCCCTCGCGGTGGTTTCTGGCGGGGATGGCCACCGTGCTGGCGCTTCACGTCACGAGTGCGTCCCTCGTCAGGGTGCCGGTCGTCGATGGGTTTCGGGCGGTTGTCGTGTTCTTCGAGAATGAGGCGCCGGACGAGAGGATCTTCTATGATGGGTACTATAACGGTGTCTTTTCCTTCTATTTGCGCGCGGGTGATCCGGACTTTCGGCGGGGGGTGGTCCTAGGCAGTAAGTTACTGTATGCGACAGCCATCTCGCCCAATTTGCTTCTCACCGAACGGGTGCTCTCACCGGCTGGGGTCGTTCAGGCGCTTCGAACCGAATGTGGCTGTCGGTGGTTGGCAGTTGAAAGGAAGGCGTTGTCGGACCGAATTGCTGCGGCAAAATATCTCCGACAAGCCGTGACAGGAGCGGAATTTCAATTGGTGAGGTCCTTTCCCATTGTCGCTCCTCTTGAAACTCAGATTGACGTGTACCGATTCCTCCTTCCGATCGAGAAACCCGATGAGCTTGTGTTGCCCTTCCCGATCCTTGGAAAGGGGACCGTTTTTCGGGGGACACCGATCGAGCGGTAAGTCCGCCATGAAGCCCATACCCCGCAGCCCAATAAGTAACGCTCCCATAC
>Ga0066710_100003963_pt1 | contig 12879 bp, 12 predicted proteins | sample GraSoiAngelo_159_FD_79666 | JGI IMG/M metagenome (GOLD analysis project Ga0066710, IMG submission 79666) | Grasslands soil microbial communities from the Angelo Coastal Reserve, California, USA - 14_1009_16_40cm | ecosystem: Environmental > Terrestrial > Soil > Grasslands | place: USA...
ATTCGAGGACGGGCAACTGATTCGGGGGTTCGGACTTGCCTCCTCGATCCGGGACCCGGAGCACGAGCGGTGACGACTGTGGTCGGTCCGTCGCATGGACCTGGAGGGCGGTGAAACCCTCCGTGAAATAGGCGAGCCGGCGGCCGTCCCGGCTGAACGCGAGGCTAGGGTACCTGGCGGGATCGCGCCCGGGCCCGATCCCTGTGGACCGATCCAGGGTGTCCGGCCGGCGGACGGAACGGCCTCAGAACCGGATCTTGACGTCCGGATCGTCCTTCGCATGGATGGTGTCGATGAAGCGGACCTGGTGGGGAACGGTCATCATGACCAGGGTCTGGGTACGGATACCGTCTCCGAAGTACCGCACGCCCTTGAGGAGCGAGCCGTCGGTGACCCCACAGGCCGCGAAGATGACGTTCTTGCCGGGGGCCAGGTCCTCGGTCTTGTAGACCTTCTCCAGGTTCTCGATACCCATCTTCTTCAAGCGCTCGCGGTCGGCGGCCTTGGTCAGGACCAGCCTGGCCTGGATCTCGCCGTTCAAGCAGCGCATGGCGGCGGCGGTCAGCACCCCTTCGGGCGCTCCCCCCGTCCCCATCACCGCGTGCACACCGCTGCCCACCACCGCCGCGGTGATGCCGGCCGAGAGGTCCCCGTCGCCGATGAGCTTGATGCGCGCCCCGGCCTTGCGGATGTCGGCGATGAGGCGCTCGTGGCGCGGGCGGTCGAGGACGATGACCACGAGGTCGTGGACCTCGCGGTCCAGGGCGCCCGCGATGGCCTTGAGGTTCTGCTCCACCGGGGCGTTGAGGTCCACGCGGCCCCGCGACGAGGGGCCCACCACCAGCTTCTCCATGTAGATGTCGGGCGCGTGCAGCAGCCCGCCCTTCTCCGACGCGGCCAGGACCGCGATGGCGTTGGGGGCCCCGGTGGCGCACAGGTTCGTGCCCTCCAGCGGGTCCACCGCGATGTCCACGGGGTCGCCGCCCTTGCCCAGACGCTCCCCGATGAACAGCATGGGGGCCTCGTCGCGCTCCCCCTCGCCGATGACGATGACCCCCTCGATGTCGAGGGTCTCCATCTCCTTGCGCATGGCCTCCACGGCCACCTGGTCGGCGTACTTGCGGTCGCCCTGGCCCATGGTGCGGGCCGCGGCGATGGCCGCCCGCTCCACCACCCTCACGAACTCCAGGGAAAGGTCGTCACGATGCATGGATCAGGGTCTCCCTCTGAAGGCGGCGGGGGCTGGCCCCGTCACCGCTTGTACGCCGGCAGCTCCACGCGGCGGGCCTTGTCCTGGCGGTAGCCCAGCGCGTAGTCGGCCTGCATGAGCTTGTGGATCTCGCGCGTGCCCTCGTAGATCACGGCGGCCTTGCAGTTGCGGTAGAAGCGCCCCACCGGGTACTCGTCGGAGTAGCCGTTGCCGCCGTGGATCTGGACGGCGTCGCTGGCCGCGCGCTCGCTCTTCACGGTGGCGAACCACTTGGCCAGGGACGTCTCTCGGGTGTTGCGCTTCCCCTCGTTCTTGAGCCATCCCGCCCGCAGCCAGAGCAGGCGGGCCGCGTCGTAGTCGGAGACCATCTCCGCGATCATCTCCTTCACGAGCTGGTGCTCGCCGATCGGCTGGCCGAAGGTCTTGCGCTCCTTCGCGTACTTGACGGAGGCGTCGAGGCAGGCGCGGATCAGCCCTGTGGCCCCCGCGGCCACCGTGTAGCGCCCGTTCTCGAGGGCGAACATGGCCACGCGGAACCCTTCGCCCTCCTCCCCGACGCGGTTCTCGACCGGGACCTCGACGTTGTCCATGGAGAAGCCGCCGGTGTTGCCGGCCAGGATCCCCCACTTCTCCTTGATGGTGTACGAGCTGAACCCCTTGAAGGCCCGCTCCACGATGAAGGCGGAGAGCCCTGAGTGGTCCCGGGCCTTCTTCTTGGCTTGATCAGTCCAGGCGATGACCAGGAAGTGGTCGGCCACGTCGGCCAGGCTGATCCAGACCTTCTCGCCGTTCAGGACGTAGCGGTCGCCCTTGCGCACGGCCGTGGACTGGATGCCCACGGCGTCGGAGCCCGCGTTGGGCTCGGTGAGCCCGTAGGTCGCGATCTTCTCGCCCCGGGCCTGGGGCACCAGGTACTTCTTCTTCTGCTGCTCGCTTCCCCAGCACATGAGGGTCATGGAGTTGAGGCCCACGTGGACGGACATGATCACGCGCAGGTGGGTGTCGACGTACTCCAGCTCCTCGGACACCAGGCCCAGGCTGATGTAGTCCATGCCCGCGCCGCCGTACTCCTCGGGGATGCAGATGCCGAGCAGGTGCAGGTCGGCCATGCCCTTGAGGAAGCCGCGCTCGAAGCGGTGCTCCCGGTCGAGGTCGTGGATCCTCGGCGCGACCTCGCCCCCGGCCCAGTCCCTTACCGCCTGCTCAACCGCCCGGTGCTCGCCTTCGAGGTCGAAATCGATCATTTGTCCGTCCAGACGGGCTTGCGCTTGGCCATGACCGCCTTCAGGCCCTCCTCGGCGTCCTCCGTGGCCATGAGCTGGTTCAGGTAGACGTCCTGGGCGTGGCCGAGGGCGTCGGGCAGGAGCAGGTCCAGCCCCCCGGCGATCGCGCGCCGGGTCATCTGGAGTATCGGCGCGCTGCCCTCCTGGAAGCGTTGGATGAAGGCCGCGGCCTCGGCCTCCAGGCGCTCGTCGGGCAGGACCCGCGAGATGAGCCCGATCCTCTCCGCCTCGGCCGCCGTGAGCAGGCCGCCGCCCAGGATCATCTCGAAGGCCTTCTTGCGGCCGACCAGCCGCGGCAGGAGTGCCGCGGCCACGGGGTTGAAGACCCCGCCCTTGATCTCGGGATGTCCGAAGCGCGCGCTGGCCCCGGCCAGCACGATGTCGCAGCCGGCGGCCAGGATGCTCCCCGCGCCCAGGGCGGGGCCGGCGACCACCGCCAGCATCGGCTTGTCGAGCCTGGCCAGGTGGTCGAAGACCTTCCGGAACTCCTCGAGCATCACGTAGGCCCGGTCGCCGATGTGGTCCTGAAGCTCGAAGCCCGCCGAGAAGTACTTCCCGGAGGCGGCCAGGACCACCACCTTCACCTCGCGCTGGTACTCCAGCGAGTCGAGGGCGTGGTTCAGCTCGGACAGGACCTCGACCGAGAGCACGTTGGCGGGGGGACGGTTCAGGGTGACTCGCGCGACGCCCTCCGCGACGGCGAGCTGGATGAACGAGTAGGCGCGGGGCGTGGCCTGGACGTCGGCGTCCTGCTGCAAGTCGTCCATCACGCCGCCTCGAAGATCGCGGCCATGCCCATGCCCCCGCTGATGCAGAGCGTGGCCAGGCCGCGGCGCGCCTTCCGCCGCGCCATCTCGTGCAGGAGCGTGACGGAGATCCGGGCTCCCGTGGCGCCGATGGGATGTCCCAGGGCGATGGCGCCGCCGTTGACGTTCAAGCGCTCGGGGTCCAGGCCCAGCTCGCGGTCGCAGGCCAGGACCTGCGCGGCGAAGGCCTCGTTCATCTCCACGAGGTCCATGTCCTCCGCGCGTAACGAGGTCCGCTCCAGCAGCCGCCGCGTCGCCGGCACCACGCCGATCCCCATGACGTGCGGGTCGACGCCCGCCGCGGCCACGCCCACCACTCGCGCCATCGGCGTCACGCCCAGGGATGCGGCGCGCTCGGCCGCCAGCACGACCATGGCCGCGGCGCCGTCGGTGATGCCCGAGGAGTTGCCCGCGGTCACCGTGCCCCCCTCCTCCTTGAAGACGGGCGGCAGCCGGCCCAGGGCCACGAGCGTGGCGTCCGGCCGGACGTGCTCGTCGCGCCGCACCTCGGTCTCCCCTCCCTTGACGGGCACCTTCACGGCCACGATCTCGTCGTCGAAGCGTCCGGCCGCGGCGGCCTTGGCCGCCCGCTGCTGGCTGCGCAGGGCGAAGGCGTCCTGCTCCTCGCGCGGGATCTTGTACATCCCGGCCAGGCGCTCGGCGGTCTCTCCCATCACCATGTCCGACAGCGGGCAGAGGAAGCCGTCCTGGTACATCCCGTCCACGGCCGGCTGGTCCCCCATGCGGTAGCCCCACCGCGCGCCCGTCAGCAGATAGGGAACGCGGCTCATGGACTCCGTGCCGCCGGCCAGGACCACGTCGGCGTCCCCGTCACGCACCGCCCGGTAGGCCAGCTCGATGGCCTTCAAGCCGCTGCCGCAGGCCATGTTCACGGTGAAGGCCGGAGCCTCCTGCGGGACCCCGGCGCGGTGGGCGACCTGGCGGGCCACGTTCGGCCCCACCCCGGCCTGTCGCGCGCACCCGAAGACCGCCTCGTCCACCCGCCGCGGCTCGATCCCGGCGCGGGCCAACGCCTCGCGGGCGGCGGCCGCCCCGAGCTGCGCGGCGGTCAGGGAGGCAAGGGCGCCGCCGAACTTCCCTATGGGCGTCCGCACCGCGCCGGCCACCACGACCTCACGCATGGGGATCCAATCGAAGGCGCGAGAATAGCACAGGAACCGCGCTCAGCCCCGGACCAGCGCGGCGCGCAGCCTCACCGGCGCGCCCTTGGGAGCGCCCAGCAGCCGCGCCGCGCTGTCGCGGTGGACGGCGATCTCGAGCCGCCCGCTGCTGCCCATGAGCGCGCAGGGCTCACCCTCGGCCACGTCGGCGTACGTGCGGACGAGCGGGAGCACCACGCCCTCCACCACCACCACGAGCCGCGTGGGATCGCCCTCGAGCGTGGAAAGGATGCCCGCCAGGTCCTCGCGCGAGAGGTTGGTGGTGAGGTTCCCGAAGGCGTCCACGTCCACGACCGCGGCCTCCCACTCCGACCGGCCCACGCGGCGGACGCCCTCCAGCACGAAGACCACGGGGTCGCGGACGGCGGGGCCCAGCTCGGCGACCGTTCCCCCGCAGGCCAGGTGCGCGGCCACCGGCGCGAACACGTCGCGCGCGTGGAAGGTGGCGGACACCTCGTCGGGGAGAAGGCGCGCGTTGCGGATCTCGCGGACGCGGGCGGCGGGATGCTCGGCCAGGATCAAGGTGAAGATGCCGTTGTCGGGTCCCACGAACCGGTAGCCCCCGGCCTCCACGGCCAGGGCCCGCCGCTCCGAGCCCACGCCCGGGTCCACCACGGCCACGAAGACGGTGCCGGCGGGGAAAGACCGGTGGGCGGCGGACAGCGAGAAGGCGGCCGCGGCCACGTCGTGGCGCGGGAGCTCGTGGCTGATGTCCACCACCGCGGCCTCGGGGCAGCCGGCGAGGACCGCGCCCTTGACCGCGCCCACGTAGTGGTCCCGGCTCCCGAAATCGGTGAGGAGGGCGACGACGGGACGCGCGAGAGGGCGCGAGGCGGGACGCGCGGCGGGCCGGCGCCGCGGGGCGGCCGGACGCGAGCGGGGAGCGCGAGGCATGGCTGCGGGATTGTAATCCAGACCGCGCGCAGCTGGCCGCGGCCTTGGCCCGGGCGATAGAATGAGCGCGTGGAGCGGATCTACCTCGACCACAACGCGACCACGCCCCTGGACCGCCGCGTCCTCGAGGCCATGATCCCGGTCCTGCAGGGTGGGTTCGGCAACCCCTCGAGCCTCCATTGGTTCGGCCAGCGGGCCCGCGGCGCCGTGGAGGACGCGCGCGCGCAGGTGGCGGCCTTCATCGGCGCGGCGCCGGCCGAGATCGTCTTCACGGGCAGCGGGACGGAGGCGGACAACCTTGCGTTGCGCGGCGTGGCCGGCCTCGCCCGCGAGCCCCGCCGCAAGATCGTGCACACCGCCGTCGAGCACCACGCCGTGATCCACACCGCCAGGGCCCTGGCCGAGGAAGGCTGGCCGGTGGAGGCGGCGCGCGTGGGGCCGGACGGGCTCGTGGACCTCGAGGACCTGCGGGCGCGGGTGGACGAGCGGACCGCGCTCGTCTCCGTGATGCTGGCCAACAACGAGACAGGGGTGGTGCAGCCCGTGGCCGAGGCCGCGCGCATCGTCCACGAGAAGGGCGCGCTCGTGCACTGCGACGCCGTGCAGGCGGCGGGCAAGGTGCCGGTGGACGTGGGCGCGCTCGGGGTCGACCTCCTCTCGCTCTCCGCCCACAAGTTCTACGGGCCCCAGGGCACGGGCGTGCTCTGGGTGAAGCGGGGCACGCGGCTGCGGGCGTGGGCGCGCGGCGGATCCCAGGAGAGGAACCGCCGGGCGGGGACGGAGAACGTGGCGGGGATCGTGGGGTTGGGGCGGGCGGCGGCGCTGGCCCGCGAGGAGCTCGCCACCGAGGGCCCGCGGCTCGCCGGCCTGCGCGACCGCCTGGAGCAGAAGCTGCTCGCCATCCCGGGCGCGCGCCGCAACGGAGAGGGCCCGCGGGTCCCCAACACCACGAACCTCTCCTTCGAGGGGATCGAGGCGGAGAGCCTGCTCATGGCCCTCGACCTCATGGGCATCGCGGTATCCACGGGCGCGGCCTGCGCGGCGGGCGCCGTCGAGCCGTCCCACGTCCTGCGGGGCATGGGCCTGCCCATGGAGCGGGTCCAGGCCTCGGTCCGGCTCTCGCTCGGCCGCTCCAACACCGAGGCCCAGGTGGACCGCGCCGCGGCGGCGGTGGGGGAGGCCGTGGAGCGCCAGCGCAGCCGGTCCACCGCCCCGGCCGCCGGCCGCGGCTGACCCTCGAAAATTCACCTTGAAGCGGGGGCCGCCGCGGCAGTAGGCTCTCGCGCCTGGAACCCAAGAGAGCCAGCCCGGGCCTCAAGCGGATCCTCGTCGTCGAGGACGAGGCCGACCTCCGCGGCCTGGTCACGCGCATCCTCGAAGACTCCGGATACGCCGTGGAGGCGGCGGAGGACGGCTGGTCCGCCATCGAGGCCCTCGAGGCCCGGCGGCCCGACCTCATGCTCCTCGACCTGCGCCTGCCCGTGCTGGACGGCTGGACGGTGCTGGAGTACGCGCGCCGGAGCGTGGTCCCGCCCGCGGTGGCGCTCATGACGGTGTGCAGCGACGCCGCGAGCATCGAGCGCGCCCTGCGGGCCGGGATCGCCGGCTGCGTGTTCAAGCCGTTCCGCATCCGGGACCTGGTCACGACGTGCGACCGCATCCTCTGGAAGCGCGGCTTCGGCTTCCCCGACGCCCGGCGCGACCGGCGGCGGCAGCCGCGCCGCTCCCTGGCCCTCGACGTCACCACCCTCTCCGGCGCGCGCTTCGACATGGCCCCCGCCAAGCTGGTCGACCTCAGCCTGGGAGGCGCGCAAGTGGACCTCGACGCCGCCCTCGAGCCCGGCGACAGCGTGCGGGTCAGCTTCGACTTCTTCGACGGCGAGCCCGGCTGGATCGTGGAGGGTCAGGTCCGTTGGCGGGACCCGGCGGCCGGCGGCTTCACCTACGGCGTGGCCTTCGTCGACGTGGCCCCGGAGCACGAGCGCCAGCTCCGGCGGTTGCTTCCCGATATCGTTGATTGAGCAAGGGGGTGCTGCGTCGCACCCCCTTGAACCCCCGCTCGCTCCGCGGGAGTGAATCCCGCTCCGCTCGCCGCTCTGGTCCGTAGCTCCGGCTACACCGAATCGCGGGCGGGAACCTGCTCCTCGGCGTGGTACGACGAACGCACCAGCGGCCCGGACTCGACGTGCGGGTAGCCGAGTGACAGGGCGTAGCGCTTGATCTCGTCGAACTCGTCGGGGGTGTAGTAGCGCAGCACGGGCAGGTGCTGCAGCGACGGCCGCAGGTACTGGCCCACGGTCAGGACGTCGGCTCCCGCGGCGCGGATCTGCCGCACGGTGTCGAGCACCTCGTCCCACTCCTCGCCGAGCCCCACCATGATCCCGCTCTTGGTGAGGAGCCCGGAATCCTTGGACCGCCGCAACAGCTCGAGCGAGCGGTCGAAGCGCGCCCCCGGCCGGACGTGACGGTAGAGGCGCGGCACGGTCTCGGTGTTGTGGTTCAGGACGTCGGGGCGGGCGTCGATCACGATCTGTAGCGCCACCCGGTCCCCCTTGAAGTCCGGGATCAGGACCTCCACCGCACAACCCGGCAGGCGGCGGCGGATCTCGCGGATGCACGCCGCGAAGACGCCCGCGCCCCCGTCCTTCTGGTCGTCGCGGTTGACGGAGGTGATGACGGCGTGGCGGAGGCCCATGCGGGCCACGGCCTCGGCCACGCGCACCGCCTCCGCCGGATCGGGCGGGAGCCCGGGCAGTCCGGTCTTCACCGCGCAGAAGCCGCAGGCCCGGGTGCAGACGTCGCCCAGGATCATGAAGGTGGCGGTGCCGCGGTTCCAGCACTCGCCGACGTTCGGGCAGCGGGCCTCCTCGCAAACGGTGTGCAGGCTCAACTCCCGCATGAGGCCGTGCAGGCGCTCGTAGCCCTCGCCCAGGGGGGCGCGGGCCTTGATCCAGGCGGGCCGGGGCAGCAGGGGCACGGGAACGCTCAAGGCCTACTCCTCCTCGTCCTCTTCTTCGTCCTCGTCATCGTCATCGTCCTCGTCCCAGGCCTCCTCGTCGCCGTCACCGGCTTCCTCCTCGTCATCGTCGTCGTCCTCGTCGTCGTCCTCGTCGTCTTCATCCTCCTCGTCGTCGTCGTCCAGCCAAAGGGGGAGGTCTCGGTCCACGTGCCCTCCTAGCTCCCCGGAATGATCCAGTCCGGGCGGCTCCAGGGCCCGCGCCGCCGGACGTCGTAGCGATAGGTCGGGTTGCCGCAGCTCTCGCACCGCTTGAGGCCCTCGCGCTTCTCCAGATATTCCATCACAACCTGGACCACCGTGGCATGGCTCCAGGTCAAAGGCGAAACGGAGATGGGCGCGTCGGTGAAGGGGTCCACCTGCTCCGCCAGCACCCCGCTGTCCAGGGCCCGCTCCGCCGCCCAGGCCAGGACGGGCAGGGCGCTGCGCAGCTCCTCCTCGGTCTGGGCCCAGGCGATGGTGTACTGGGCCAGCCAGAGCGTGCAGATGAACCACGGGTTCCCCGTCACCTCTTTCGAGACCCGGTAGTAGTAGTCGTTCTCGTAGCGGGCCATGCCTCCCACGTTGCCCTTGATCCACAGCCCGTCCTTCACGGCCTTCATGGTGGCCATCACGCGCGGGTCCCGCGCCTCGTAGGGGCCGAAGGCGAAGAGCGCGTACAGGCTGGAGTCCAGGGTGGGGTCCACGACCGCCCGGCCGTCACCGTCGAAGGTGACCATGCGCGCGAAGCGCCCCAGCTCCTCCCGGTAGAGGTGGCGGTCCATGCCGGCCTTGACCTCTTCCGCCGCGACCCGGAACCGCGACGCGCGCTCCATCTCGCCGAAGGCCAGGCAGAACCGCGAGGCCGCGTCGAGGCCGCCCCACACGCAGGCGGTGGTGAAGGCCAGCACCCCCCGCCGCTCTTCCCACAGGTCGTAGGAGGGCAAGGGCAGCCCATTGGCGGCATCGCGGTAGGAGTCCATGAACTCGGCGGCCCTGGTGATGAGGGGCCGGAACAGCGGCTTGATGAACTCCACGTTGCGGTACTTGTCGAAGTGCCGCCACAGAGCCCAGAGCACGAGGGCGGTCTCGTCCTCCTGGATGGGGAGCTGGGGCCGGCCGTCCTTGACCCAGGGATGCCAGGAGGAGGCCAGCGTCCCGTCGGGGTTGTACTTGTGGAGGAAGTAGCCCTCCTCGCGGATCACGTCCTTGCAGAAGAAGTAGAACCGCTTCGATATCTCGAAGAACCCCGCCGCGTCCAGGGCGTGGGCCACGAGCGCGCCGTCCCGGGGCCAGACGTAGGAGTAGGTGTCGCGGTTGGTGAGCAGGACGTCGGTGTCGTTGGCGGCGATGATGGCCCCGTTGTCGTCGATCTGCGTGCGCAGCACGAGCAGGCTGCGCTTGAAGCAGGTCACGATGTCCGGAGGCAGGTCACCGAAGTCCATGTCCTCGCTGTTGACCCACAGCCTCCAGTAGCTGGCCGTGCGCTCCAGGAGCTTCTCCGGCGTGCGCTCGCGCACGAGCTGGTCCAGCAGGCGGACCTCGCGGTGGGTCCGTCCCGCCGCGATCCAATAGAAGAAGGTGCTCTCCCCGCCCGCCGCCAGGTCCAGGGGGACGCCCAGGGTGGAGTCCACGGCTCCCTGCGCGATGGGATGGCCCTCCAGGGCCCCGTCCTCGGCGTCGCGCCAGGTCCCGTCCCGCCCCTGCCCCTTCAGGCCGGTGGCGAACCGGCTCACCCCGGTAAATCCCTCCCCCGCGACGTTGATCAGGAAGAAGCGTGGGCCCTTGTAGTGGATGAGGGCCTTGAGCTGGGGATCGTAGAGCGCGGTGTCCCCCACGTCCGTCTCCGAGATGTAGAAGTCCTGGTGGAAGAAGACCTGCACCGTGCGCGCCTCCGCGGCCCGGTTGCGGACGGTGAGCTTGCGCAGGAACAGGTCCTCGTGGAAGTCCACGCAGTCGTGGCTCTCGAACTCCAGCTGCAGCTCGGGGTGCGCGCCGCGCACGTCGGTGACCAGGGTCTCGGGCAGGTAGCGCAGCTTGAGGTCCCAGCCCTCGTCGCTCCAGGCCAGGCGCCCGCCGGCCATGAGGCCGAAGCGGAAGGGCGAGCCCTCGGTGTGGTTCTCCTTCCCCACGTTGGGGAAGTAGGGGTCGCGGATACGGTAGCCCTTGTCGAAGGTGACGAGCAGGGTGCCATTGCCGACGGGGATGTCGCGGGGCATGATCGCGCCTCCTGGGCGCCGCGCATTCTAGCGCGGAGGCCCCGGTCACCGGGGCGCCACCGGCCCCGATTCGTATTATGCTGTGCGCCGCGTCGGCCGCGGTGGCCGAGGAGCGGGCCTGAGGAGCGCGGAATGATCATCGTCTGCCCCAGCTGCCAGTCCCGGTACAAGTTCGACGAGACCAAGCTCGGCGACCGGAACAAGGCGAAGACGAAGTGCGCCAAGTGCGGGACCGCGATCGAGATCGAGAACCCGGCGTTGTCCAACGTGACCCTCCCGCCCGGGACTTTCCCGTCCAAGCCCGCGCCCGCCGTCCCCGGCACCGCCCCCGCGCGGTCCACCCCGGGCGGCGACACCGACACCAAGCGCCGCCGGCCCGAGGACGAGCCGCCCGGCGGGGGCACGGTCACGGGCAAGGACCTGCACAAGGCGGGAGTGCTGGAGCTGCCCAAGGACAAGCGCTTCTCGCTGGCCGTGATCCAGGGCGCCGCCACCGGCCAGATCTTCCAGGTCACCAAGACCCGGACCACCCTGGGCCGCTCCGGGGCCGACATCAACCTGGACGACCCGGAGGCCTCGCGCCAGCACGCCACGGTCGAGGTCCTCGGCGACCACGCCATCCTGCGCGACCTGGGCTCCACCAACGGCACCTTCGTGGACATGGAGCGCATCGAGCAGAAGGTGCTGAACAACCAGAACGAGTTCCGCATCGGCAGCCACGTCCTCATGTTCATCGTGACCGACGTGGAGTAGTGCCCGGTCCCTCCTCCTCCCGGGGCGACGTCGACCTCGAGGCCTTCCGCGAGGAGGGCCGCCGCCTGGTGGATTGGGTGGCGCGGTACCTGGCCGGGTCCGAGAAGTATCCGGTGCTGCCGCGCGTCCGGCCGGGCGAGGTCAAGGCCGCGCTGCCGTCCTCGCCGCCCGTCGGCCCCGAGCCGCTGCGCGAGATCCTGGACGACGTGGAGCGGCTGATCGTCCCCGGCCTCACGCACTGGAACCATCCGGGGTTCTTCGCCTACTTCGCCAACTCCTCGACCGCCCCCGCGATCCTGGCCGAGACCCTGGCCGCGGCCTTCAACGCCAACGGGATGCTCTGGAAGACGGCGCCCGCGGCCACGGAGCTGGAGGTCGTGGTGCTGGACTGGCTGCGGCAGATGCTGGGGCTGCCCGCCGGCCTCTTCGGCGTCATCCAGGACACGGCCTCGGCCTCGACGCTCGTGGCCCTGGCCGCGGCCCGCGAGGCGGTCCCCGGGCTGGAGGTGCGCCGCCGGGGGCTCACGGGCCAGGCGCGGCTGCGGATGTACGCCTCGGAGCAGGCGCACTCCTCGGTGGACAAGGCGGGCATCGTGCTGGGCGTGGGACAGGACGGCCTGCGGCACATCCCGGCTGACGCCGCGTACCGCATGGAGCCGGCGGCGCTGCAGGCGGCAATCAATGAAGACAGGACCGCGGGCTGGACTCCTTTCGCCGTGGTGGCGACCGTGGGTACCACCTCCACCACCAGCATCGACCCCGTGCCCGCGCTGGCCGACATCTGTGCTCGCGAGGCGTTGTGGCTGCACGTGGACGCGGCCTACGCCGGCTCGGCGGCCGTGGAGCCCTCGCTGCGCTGGGTCCTGGAAGGCTGCGACCGCGCCGACTCGCTGGTCCTGAACCCGCACAAGTGGCTGTTCGTGCCCGTGGACCTCTCGGTCCTCTACACCCGCAAGCCCGACGTGTTGCGGGCCGCGTTCAGCGTGGTGCCCGACTACCTGCGGACCCCGGAAGAGGCCGTGGCCCCGAACTTCATGGACTACGGCGTGAGCCTGGGCCGGCGCTTCCGCGCCCTCAAGCTGTGGATGGTGGTGCGCGCCTTCGGCCACGAGGGCCTGGCCGCGCGGATCCGCGAGCACGTCCGTCTGGCCACCGTGTTCCGCTCGTGGGTCGAAGGCGATCCCGCCTTCGAGGTGATGGCCCCCCAGCCCCTGTCGGTCGTCTGTTTCCGCGCCCGGTTCCCGGGGACGAGCGCGGAAGAACAGGATTGCCGGAACCTCGCCGTGATGGACGCGGTGAACGCCGGCGGCGAGGCGTATCTGTCCCATACCAGGCTCCAGGGCCGCACCGTCCTGCGCCTGGCCGTGGGCAACGTCCGGACCGAGGAGCGCCACGTGCGCCGCGCTTTCGACCTCCTGCGCCAGGCCGCCGCGGCGCAGGCCTGAAGCCGGCGGTTATACTTCCTCCATGCGCGTGGTGGCCGCGATGTCGGGCGGCGTGGACTCTTCGGTGGCCGCGGCCCTGCTCCAGGAGCAGGG
>Ga0066710_100003964_pt1 | contig 12879 bp, 14 predicted proteins | sample GraSoiAngelo_159_FD_79666 | JGI IMG/M metagenome (GOLD analysis project Ga0066710, IMG submission 79666) | Grasslands soil microbial communities from the Angelo Coastal Reserve, California, USA - 14_1009_16_40cm | ecosystem: Environmental > Terrestrial > Soil > Grasslands | place: USA...
GATTCGATCTATCGGAAGATGGAGGCGCAGAATCGGAAGTTCGAGGAGATCTTCGATCTGCTCGGAATCCGAGTGATCACTCCCGATAAGGTCGATTGCTACCGCGTGCTCGGCCTGATCCACGATCTCTACACGCCGGTCCACGAGCGCTTCAAGGACTACATCGCCACGCCGAAGAGCAACATGTACCAATCGCTTCACACCACGGTGGTGGTGCCGGGCGGGAGCATGGTCGAGTTTCAGATCCGGACCTCCGAGATGCACCAGACGGCCGAGCTGGGGGTTGCCGCGCACTACCGGTACAAGGAAGGCGGGGGCGGGCCGGACCACGAGCTTCTGGCCAAGCTCCAACCGGTGCTGCGCAATGTCGAGTGGCATTCCACGACGAACGATCCCGAGGAGTTCATGGATTTCCTCAAGACTTCGCTCTACCAGGACGAGGTCTTTGTCTTCACGCCTCGCGGGGACCTGAGGAGGCTGCCACGGGGAGCGACGCCGCTCGATTTCGCGTACCTGGTTCACACCGAGGTGGGGCATCGCTGCGTCGGCTCCAAAGTGAACGGACGCATCGTCCCGCTGCGCTACGAGCTTCGGAGCGGAGACACGGTGCAGATCATCACGTCCCCGCTCGGCAAGCCGAATCGCGATTGGCTCAAGCTCGTCAAGAGCCCGAACGCGCGGAGCAAGATCCGCCACTGGCTCAAGACATCGGAACAGGCGGATTCGGTCGCGCTGGGCAAGGAGATGCTCGAGCGTGAGCTGCGCCGGCGCAGGCTGAGCCCTCCCGCGGAGACGCCGCTCGAGCGGCTCGCCCAGACGCTCGGCTACCCCGACGTGGACCAGCTCATGGGGGCTCTTGGGCGCGGCAGCGTCTCGATCTCCCAGGTCATTCAGCGCTGGTTCCCGCAGGGAGTGGGCCCGGTGCAGCGGATCAAGGAAGCCTCCCTGGACACGATTCGCGCGATCACGCGGCGGCCGGGTCGAGGCGTTCGGATCCAAGGCGTCGACAACCTCATGATCAATTACGCCAAATGCTGCCAGCCGGTGCCCGGCGATCCGGTCGTCGGCATCGTGACGCGGGGCCGCGGCGTGACGGTCCACCGTACCGATTGCCCCAACACCTTCGACGACCGTGTCGTGCCGGAGCGGAGGCTTCTGGTCGAGTGGGACGCCGCCCCGGAAGATTCCTTCGTGGTGAAGCTTTCGATCTTCGGAGTCGACCGGAAGAGTCTCCTGGCGGACATCGCGAAGGCGATCTCAACGACGAACACGAACATCCGTACCGCGGGGATCAAAGCCCGCGATCGGAATGCCCAGGGGGCGTTCGTCGTCGAGGTACGCGATCTGAGCCATCTCCGCAGCGTCATGCGGGCGGTGGAGCGCGTCGAAGGGGTGGAGGGCGTGGAGCGCGAGGAAATCTTCGGGAAGCCTCCGCGGGGGGGCGAGGCGGACGCCGCCTCGTGAGGGCGCTGCTTCAACGCGTGACCCGCGCGGCGGTGCGCGTCGAGGGAATCGAAATCGCGCGCATCGGCCGGGGGCTTCTGATCCTCCTCGGCGTTTCCGCGCGGGACATTCCGGGGAGCGAAGGGAAGCTTGCGGCGCGCTGCGCCGAGCTTCGCATTTTCGAGGACAGCCAAGGCAAGATGAATCGGTCGGTCCGCGAAATCGGAGGGGCGGCCCTCGTGGTGCCGCAGTTCACCCTCTACGCGGATACCTCCCGCGGGCGGCGCCCGAGCTTCGACGCCGCGGCCCCTCCGGAATCCGCGGAACGCGCGTTCTCATCCTTTTGCCTCGCGCTCGCGGCGCGCGAGATTCCGACAGAGCGCGGCCGGTTCGGCGCGTCGATGGAAGTGGAGCTTGTCAATCAGGGCCCGGCGACGTTTCTGCTCGAGATCGCGCCCTCCGAAACGTAATGCGAACCAATCTGCTCAATCCCTTCGGTCCGAGGATCGTCCTCGCGTCGCGTTCCGCGCGGCGGCGCGAGCTTCTCACGATGGTCGGCGCCCAGTTCGACTGCTTCCCCGTGGCGGTCGACGAGTCGCCGCTCCCGAAGGAGCGCGCCGAGGCCCACGTGCTGAGACTCGCCGAGGCAAAGGCCCGGGCGGCGCTCGAAGCGGGGGCCGGACGGCTCGACCCCGCGTCCACGGTCCTCCTCGGCGCCGATACGGTCGTGACGATCGATCGCGACATCTTGGGGAAGCCCAGGGCATCCGATGAGGCGGCGCGCATGCTCGCCCGGCTCTCGGGGCGCGTGCACGAGGTCTGGACGGGGCTCTCGCTCGTCCATCCTGTGGACGGGCGAGCCGTGACGCAGGCGGTGCGCAGCATCGTCAAGTTTTCGCATCTGGACGACGCCGAGATCGAGCGCTACATCGCAACCGGGGAGCCGCTCGACAAGGCGGGCGCCTACGCCGTGCAGGGGCGCGGCGCGCTCTATGTCGAAGCGATCGAGGGTTCCTACTCGAACGTGGTCGGGCTCCCGCTCTCGCACCTGAAGCACGCGCTCAAGCTTCTCTTCCTGGCCCCGGAGCGGGAACGCGCCTGATGGAGCCCTTCCGGCTCGACGGCGAACGGTTGTGGATCCTGGACCAGACCCTGCTCCCGCGGGAGGAGCGTTGGATCGAGATCGCGGACGCTCGCGGGATGGTGGATGCGATCACCCACCTTCGCGTGCGCGGGGCGCCCGCCATCGGCATTGCGGGCGCTTTGGGACTTTGGCTCGAAGCCCGCCGGATCGTGCGCGATGAGGGCGGCCGCGCACAGGCGGGACCGGGTTCGGTCGGCTTGCTCGCGCGGACGGGGATCGAGACGCTTCGCTCCGCCGCGCGGTCGATCCGCGTCGCCCGTCCCACCGCGGCGAACCTTGGCTGGGCGGTGGATCGCGTGCTCCGCGTCGCCGAAGAGGCGGCCTCCCCGCGCTCCGATGCCGGGGTGTCGGCGGAGATCGCGGATGCGGAAACGTGGACCCGGGCGATCCTCGCCGAAGCCCTCGCGATCTGGGAGGAGGATCGCGCCGCCTCGCGCGCGATGGCCCGCTGGGGCGCCTCCCTTTTCCGAAGCGAGACGCGCTTTCTGACACACTGCCATACGGGAGGGCTCGCGACCGGGGGCGGCGGGACGGCGCTCGGTGTTCTGCTCGAGCTCCACCGCAGCGGCCGCCTCATCTCGGTCTGGGCGACCGAGACGCGCCCGGTCCTGCAAGGCGCCCGGCTCACGGCGTGGGAGCTCCAGCGGGAAGGCGTCGCGGTCACGGTCGTCGCGGATGGAGCGGCGGCCTCGCTGCTCGCCCGGGCCTCGATCGAGGCGGTCGTTGTCGGCGCCGACCGGATTGCGCGAAACGGGGACGTGGCCAACAAAGTCGGCACGTACCCGCTCGCCCTCGCGGCGCGCGAAGCGCGCATTCCGTTCGTCGTGGTCGCCCCAAGCTCCACGTGCGATCCAGAGTGCCGTTCCGGCGCGGGGATCCCCATCGAAGAGCGGGACCCCTCTGAAGTCCTTGCGTACCAGGGCATTCCGACCGCCCCTTCGGGTGTTGGAGCATCCAATCCGGCCTTTGACGTGACCCCCGCGCGCCTGGTGACCGCCATCGTCACGGAGCGGGGAGTCCACCGGGCCCCGCGTTTCCTGCTGGCCGGCGTTGACAAGGGTTCCAAGTACCGGTAATCTTCACCGTTTGCGTCATCCGTATACGAGGAGGTTGGATTCATGGGCACGCATTCGGTACGCGCTTCGGAGATCGCGCAGGACTGGTTTGTCGCCGACGCCGAGGGGCAAATCCTGGGCAGGCTGGCGAGCGAGATCGCGAGCGTGCTCAAGGGGAAGCGCAAGCCTACCTACTCCACGCACCTGGACGTCGGGGATCACGTGGTCGTGGTCAACGCGGAGAAGGTGCGCGTGACCGGGCGCAAGCGGGACGAGAAGATTTATTTCAGGCACTCGCTCTATCCGGGCGGCCACAAGCTGACCCGTTTCCGCGACGTGCAAGGCGACAAGCCGGAGGAGATCATCCGGCTCGCGGTGAAAGGGATGCTCCCGAAGAACAAGCTGGGGCGCGCCATGATCAAGAAGCTGAAGATCTATGCGGGACCGGAGCATCCCCACGCGGCGCAGGCGCCGCGGCCGCTCCCCGGCACCGGTTCCAAGGCCCAGGGAGGTTCAGGTAACGCTGATGAGTGAATTCAGGGGAACGGGACGCAGAAAGACATCGATCGCCAGGATCCGGCTGACCCAGGGTACGGGAAAGCGCATCGTGAATGGACGGGATCTCGATCAGTACTTCTCACGCCTCGCGCTGAGTCGGATCGCGTTGCAACCGCTCGTCGCGAGCAACGCCGCCGACAAGTTCGATCTCATCGCCAGCGTCCGGGGCGGCGGTCTGTCCGGGCAAGCCGGAGCGATCTGCCTCGGCGCGGCGCGGGCGTTGCTCCGAATCGATCCATCCCTTCGGGGACTGCTGGGCAAAGAAGGACTCCTCACCCGCGACGCTCGCATGAAAGAGCGGAAGAAATACGGGCAGGCCGCGGCCCGCAAGCGGTTCCAGTTCTCGAAGCGGTAACGACGGCAGATCAGGTTCCGGCGAGCCGCGCTTCGGCGCGGCCGCCATTACTCACGCTCCGGACCGAGGGGCCGGTCTCCCCATGGGGTGGCCTCGCGGGTGGAAGGAGCGGCGGATCAAGACCGGAGGTTTCACTTGGCTGAAATCGGAATGAAGGAGCTTCTCGAGGCGGGTGTCCATTTCGGGCATCAGACCCGGCGATGGAACCCCAAGATGAAGAAATTCATCTTCATCGAGCGCAATGGCATCTACATCATCGACCTCCAAAAAACGCTCAAGGCGCTCACCGACGCTCGCGACATGTTGGAGGGGATATCGCGTCGCGGCGGTGCGGTGCTCTTCGTCGGCACGAAGAAGCAGGCCAAGGACGCGATCCAGGACGAAGCCCAGCGCTGCGGCATGCCCTACGTGAACGAGCGCTGGCTCGGCGGAATGCTGACGAACTTCAAGACGATCAAGTCGAACATCCGCCGCTTCAAAGATATCGAGAAGATGGCCGCCGACGGCACTCTCGAGAAGCTCTCCAAGAAGGAACAGTCTCAGATCGAGAAAGAGCGTACCCGTCTCGCCAAGATCTTCACCGGCATCAAGGAAATGTCCCAGCTGCCCGCCGCGACCTTCGTGATCGATACCAAGAAGGAGCGGATCGCCGTCGCGGAAACAAACCGCCTGGGCATTCCCGTGATCGGGGTCGTCGACACGAACTGCGACCCGGATGTCGTGGATTATCCGCTGCCCGGGAACGACGACGCCATTCGCTCGATACGGCTCTTCGCCCGTTTCGTGAGCGATACGATCCTGAGCGCCCGCCAGGAGGCTCGCGAGGGAGCCGACGTCGTGACGCCGGAGCACGAGGCGGACACGCCGACACAACCCGACGTCGTCGCGAGCGCTTGATCCCACTCGGCCTGCCGGACCAAAACCCGATCGAACGCTAGGAAGGAGTCCTCGATGACGATCACGGCCTCGCTCGTGAAGGATCTGCGCGAGCGGACGGGCGCGGGCATGATGGAATGCAAGAAGGCTCTCGCCGAAACCAACGGAGACATCGAGAAGGCGATCGACGTCCTGCGCAAACAGGGTCTTTCGCGGGCCTCCGAGAAGTCGGGCCGAGCTGCCAAGCAGGGACTCGTCTATGCCTACATCCACCCCGGGGACCAGCTCGGTGTGCTCCTCGAACTCGATTGCGAAACGGACTTCGTGGCGCGTACGGACGACTTCCGCGAGCTGGCGAAGAATCTCGCGATGCAGGTCGCGGCAACCGGAGCACGCGCCGTGGACCGGGAGAGTGTCGACCCCTCGCTGATCGAGCGGGAGCGCGCCATCCTGCTCGAGCAAGCCCGGACAACCGGAAAGCCGCAGGCGATCCTGGCCAAGATCGTCGAGGGGAAGATCGAGAAGTATTACGAAGAGATCTGCCTCTTGGAACAGCCGTATATCCGCGATCCGGACAGCAAGGTGAAGGATCTCGTGGGTCAGGCGATCTCGAAGCTCGGGGAAAACATCGTCGTGCGCCGCTTCGCCAAGTTCCGCATCGGAGAAAACTGACGCCGTGGCGCCCTCCCGCCGCCGCGTGCTTCTCAAGTTGAGCGGTGAGGTTCTCGCCGGCGACGCCGGTCATGGGATCGATGCGGCGGTGCTCGGGCGCCTGGCGGGGGAGATCCGCGAGGGCGTCGCCGGCGGCGTCGAGCTCGGACTGGTGATCGGCGGCGGAAACATCATCCGGGGGACCGCGGCCGCATCGGACGGCGTCGACCGGGCGGCCGCTGATTCGATGGGCATGCTCGCGACGGTGATCAACGCCCTCGCACTCCAAGATTCCCTCGAGCGCCAGGGGCTCGTCACGCGCGTGCTGAGCGCCATCGAGATGCGGACCCTGGCCGAACCCTACATTCGCCGCCGCGCGGTCCGTCATCTCGAGAAGGGACGAGTCGTTCTTCTCGCCGCAGGCACGGGACATCCCTATTTCACCACCGACACCGCGGCCGTCCTTCGCGCCGTGGAGATCGGCGCCGACGTTCTCCTCAAGGGGACGAAAGTGGACGGGGTGTTTTCCGAGGACCCGATGCACAACCCCGCCGCGGTCCGATATGATTCGCTGAGCTACCCCGAGGTGATCGACCGGAGGCTCAAAGTGATGGACATGACCGCCTTCACCATGGGCATGGACAACCGGCTTCCGATCGTCGTGTTCAACGTCACGGTGCCGGGAAATCTGGTGCGCGCGCTTCGCGGCGAGCCGGTGGGGACCCGGGTACTCGTGGAGGTCTAGGATGGACCAGAAGCTCATCAGGAACTCCGAAGAGCGCATGAAGAAAGCCGTCGAGACGATCCGGCACGAAGTCGCCACGATCCGGACGAACAAGGCCACGACCGCGCTCCTCGACGGGATCAAGGTCGAGTACTACGGCAGCCCGGTTCCGCTGCAGCAGGTGGCGAGCGTGAGCGTGCCGGAGCCGCGCATGATCGTGATCCAGCCCTGGGAGCGGACGGTGTTGCCGGAGATCGTGAAGGCGATCCAGCGCTCCGACCTGGGTTTGAACCCCGCGGACGACGGTTCGGTGGTGCGCCTCGTGCTTCCGCCGCTCACGGAAGAGCGTCGGAAGGATCTGGTGAAGGTCTTGGGGAAAATCATCGAGGACGGCCGGGTCCGCGTCCGGACCATCCGGCGCGAGTCGAATGAGGAACTGAAAAAGCTGGAAAGGGAGCATAAAATTTCGGAAGATGATTCCAAGAAGGCTCAGGCCGAGGTCCAGAAGCTGACGGATCGCTATATCTCGTCGCTGGATGAGCTGTTCGGGAAGAAGCAGGCCGAAGTCATGGAGGTCTAAACCCTGGATCCTCGCCGCGCCGGGCTCGACCGGTTACCGGACGCCGCGGGAAGCTGTTCCATCGAGATCGGGCTCAAGGGCCGGACGTCCGCGGGCCCATTTTCTTTGCCGTGTACCTGGCAGCGATGAATCCTTCGAAAGCAGCACCGACGCTCGAGCACGTGCTGAAGCGTCCCACGCCCGCGCACATCGCCATCATCATGGACGGAAACGGGCGCTGGGCGGAGCGCCGCGGGTTGCCTCGCTTGATGGGGCACCGCGCGGGCCGGCGCGCCGTGCGGGAGGTGGTCGAAGGCTCCGTCGAGCTGGGGATCAAGGTGCTCACGCTCTACACCTTCTCGCTCGAAAACTGGGACCGAGGCGCGCGGGAGGTGAGTGGGCTCATGCGCATCTTGGAGCAGGTGCTTCGGGAGGAGCGCGAGGAGCTCAAGCGGAATAACGTCCAGCTCCGCACGATCGGCCGTGTGGATCTCCTCCCGGAACGGAGCCGCAAGATCCTGGAGTCCACGCGGAGCTACCTCGCCGGCAATGACGGCCTCGTCCTCGTGCTGGCGATTTCCTACGGGGGGCGTGCGGAAATCGTCGACGCGGTGCGACGCATCCTCCAACAAGACCGGGAGCAGCGGATCGCGGCCGAGGAGATCGACGAGGATTTCTTCGCGCGGAAGCTCGACACGGACGGGCTGCCCGATCCGGACCTCCTCATCCGAACGAGCGGCGAGCTGCGCGTCTCCAACTTTCTGCTCTGGCAGCTCGCATACGCGGAATTCTGGGTCACGGACGTCCTGTGGCCCGACTTCCGCCGGAAGCATCTCTACCAGGCGGTATATGACTTCCAACGAAGAAGCCGTCGCTTTGGCCGAACGCGCTGAGCCTCGCGAGGACGCGCCGAGCGTAACGCCGGCGAAGGATCCTTCGTTGCTCCTTCGGGTGGCGAGCGCGATCGTCTTTCTGCCGCTCCTTGTCTTGATGGCCCGCATCGGAGGGTTCGTCTATCTCGGGTTTACGCTGCTCATGATCGGCCTCGCCCTGCGCGAGTTTTACCAGATGATGGCGTCCAAGGGGCTCGCGCCTCATTGGAAGTCGGGATTCGCGGCCTCCTTTCTGTTTCCGATCGGAATCTACGCGCGGCTTCGCTCCCACCGGACCGAGGAGTGGCACCTGGCCGGGCTCTTCACGGTGCTGCTCGTCGCGATGCTCCTCGCGGAGCTCCGCCGCGGCGCGAGCAAGCAGACCCTCGTGAACGCCTCCTCGACGGTCCTCGGCGTCCTCTACATCGGCTGGCTCGGATCCCACGTGTGCGCATTGCGGGAGTTGTCCTGGTCCCTCGGCCTGCCCTATTCGCTCGGGATGTCCTTTGCGCTTCTGCCTTTTTTCCTGGCGTGGACCTGCGACAGCGCGGCGTACGCGGTGGGGCGCGTATGGGGGCGGCACAGGCTCGCTCCCGGGGTGAGTCCGGGAAAGTCGGTGGAAGGGGCGGTGGGCGGCCTCCTCGCGGCGATCGCGGCGGGCGCCGTCGCCCGCCTGTGGTTCGCGCCGTACCTTTCATGGCCATCGGCGCTCGCGCTGGGTGGGCTCGTCGGCATTTTCGCGCAGCTCGGCGATCTGGTGGAGTCGCTCCTGAAACGGGACGCGGAGGCGAAGGAGTCTTCGAGCTTGATTCCGGGGCACGGCGGTGTGCTCGATCGCTTCGATAGCCTGCTCTTTGCGGCGCCGCTCGTTTACTATTTCCTCGTGTGGGAGGTTCTCGGACGATGATCCGGGTCGCCCTCTTGGGGGCCACGGGCTCGATCGGATCCGCGGCGCTCGATCTCGCCGGAGCGTACCGGGATCGGATCCGGCTCGTCTCTCTGGCGGCGCGCTCGAACGACGCGGCGCTCCTCCGCGCCGCGGACGCGTTCGGGGTTCGCCGGATCGCTCTCGTGGATACCGCCGCCGCGCGCCGCGCGCGCGACAGGTGGAAGGGCGGGGAGGTGCTCGAGGGGGAGTCTGCGCTCTCGGCGCTCGCCGAGGACGAGGACGCCGACGTCGTCATCAACGCCGTCGTCGGGAGCATCGGGCTCAAGCCCACCGTCTCCGCGCTCTCGCGCGGCAAGCGCGTGGCGCTCGCCAACAAGGAGTCGGTGGTCCTCGCGGGGGAGCTCTTGACCGCCGTCGCGCAGCGATCAGGCGGGATGATGCTGCCCGTCGATTCCGAGCATAGCGGCGTCTTCCAGTGTCTGGCGGGGCGCCCGGTGTCGGACGTGCGGCGCGTCACGCTCACGGCTTCCGGCGGCCCCTTTCTGCGGCGAGATCCGCGCACGATCTCGGCTTCGACGCCGGAGGAGGTGCTCCGGCACCCGACCTGGTCGATGGGCGAACGAATCACCGTCGACTGCGCCACCTTGATCAACAAGGGGTTCGAGGTGATCGAGGCGCGCTGGCTCTTCGGAATCCCGCCGGAGCGATTGGACGTCGTCATCCATCCCCAATCGATCGTGCACGCCCTGGTGGAGTTTGTCGACGGATCGATCGTGGCCCAGCTCTCGGTTCCGGACATGCGCGTTCCGCTCCTCTACGCGTTGAGCTATCCCGAGCGATGGACCTCGGACCTTCCGCGCCTCGGTGTCGCGGATTTGGCGACGCTCACCTTCGAAACGCCCGATCCGGTCCGTTGTCCGGGGCTCACGCTCGCGGGGCGCGCTTTGAGGGCGGGCGGGACCGCTCCGGCGGTCCTCAACGCGGCCGACGAGGAGGCCGTCCGGCTTTTCCTCGACCGGAAGATCCGCTTCGGCGATCTGATGCCTCTCGTCGAGGAGGTGCTGAGCGCTCATGCTCCGGAAGGGCCGCTCACCCTCGAGTCGATCCTCGAAGCGGATGCCTGGGCGCGTGGGCGGCTTCACGAGGCGGCCGCGCCTATGACGCGCGGATGACGTCCGCGCCTCGCCCGCGCGCGCGCGACGGACGGTCGCCGGCCGCGCTTCCCAGCCGGGACGCGCTCCTCGTCATCGTGGACCGTCTCCGCCGCCGGAAGGTGGCGGTGATCGGGGATCTCGTGCTGGATGAGTACTGGGTTGGACGCTCGTCGCGAATCTCCCGTGAAGCGCCGGTGCTGATCCTCGAACACGAGGAAGAGCGGCGGGTGCCGGGGGGCGCCGCGAACGCGGCCATGAACGTGCGGGCGCTCGGCGGCGCGCCGCTGGTGGTGGGGAGGCTCGGCGGAGACACGGCCGGCACGGCGCTCGCACGGGCCCTCCGCGCGAGCGGGCTTGAGACCCGCTGGTTTCACCGCGACCCGGGCGGGGGCACGATCGTCAAGACGCGGATTCTCGCCGGCTCGAGCCACGCCGCGCGCCAGCAAATCGTGCGGCTCGATCGGGGGCACACCGAGCCTCTATCGCGCGAGGCCGAACGGCGGCTCATCCGGGCGGCGCGGGAGGCGGTCCGTCGCGCGGACGCGGTCCTCCTTTCCGACTACGGCTACGGGGTTCTCAGTCCGGGACTGAGACGGGCGGCGATCGGCGAGGCGAAGCGGGCGAAGATTCCCGTCGTCGTCGATTCCCGCTACGATCTCCGTTCCTACCGGGGGGCCACGTTGCTCACTCCCAACGAGCACGAGGTCCAGGAAGCGATGCGCCTGCCGTCCCTCCGTGCTCCGGTCTTGAAGCGAGCCGGTGAAGCGCTGATGCGAAACGGCGGCGCGAGGGCCGTCTGGATCACGCGGGGAAGCGACGGGATGCTCCTCTTCGAGCGCGGCAGCCGCCCGATCGGGATTTCGATCGTGGGATCGTCGGATGTCGCGGATGTGACCGGAGCGGGGGACGCGGTCTCGGCCACGGCCGCCCTCGCGCTCGCGGCGGGGGCCTCGCAGCTCGAGGCGGCGTTGCTCGCGACCTACGCGGCTTCGGTGGTCGTGATGAAGCGCGGAACCGCCACGGTGGGTCGGCTGGAGCTCGTGGACGCGATTCGCGCTCACGCCGCGCCGAAGGTGACCGGATGAGCGCCCGGCCGGCCAAGGTCGTGGCGCTCGCGTCGATGGAACGACGCCTGCAGAGCTCACCCTCGGAGCGCGAGGGGCTGGTCCTCGCGAATGGAATCTTCGATCTGTTCCACGTGGGCCACGTGCGCTATCTCGCGGGCGCGAAGGAATCGGGTTCCGCTCTTCTGGTCGCCCTGAACTCCGACGCCTCCGCCCGAAGGCTCAAGGGATCCGGCCGTCCACTCATGCCGCTCGAGGAGCGCATGGAGCTGGTGGCGGCGCTCGGGTGTGTGGATTGGGTTACCTCCTTCGAGGAAGACTCGGTGGAGAACGTGCTCCGCCGGCTCCGTCCCACGATCCACGCCAAAGGGACCGACTACACGGTTGAAAGCGTCCCGGAACGGGCCATCGCGCAGTCGCTCGGCATCCGGACGGTGATCGTGGGGGATCCCAAAGGACACGCGACGAGCGATCTCATCCATCGGATCGGGCTCTTGAGGGCGGCGGGTTCGGAGGGCGCCCGGGGTGGATGAGCGCGGCGACAGGCGCCTCGCGGTTCCTCCGCCCCGGCGCGTGCTCGTCACCCGGTTGCGCAGGATCGGGGATGCGATCCTGGTCCTCCCGGTGATCGAGGCGCTCCGCGAAGCATTTCCAGCGTGTTCGATCGATTTTCTCGCCGAGGCGGGGCCGGCACAGGCCGCCGCCCATCATCCGGCGATCGACCGCGTGCTCGTGCTGGACCGCACGCTGGGATTCCTCCTCCCCGCCCCGCCCCGGCTTCTCTGGAATCTTCGCGGTCGCCGCTACGACTGGGTCATCGATCTCTACGGGAACCCGAGAAGCGCGCTCCTCGCTGCTTGGACCGGCGCGCCGGTCCGTGTGGGGCCCGCCCGCAGCGCGCGCCGGCGGTTCTACACACACCCCGTTCCGCCCACGGCGGGACCGGTTTCCGCGATCGCGCATCATCTCCGCTCGCTCGAGGCGCTCGGGATCCGCCCGGCGGTCCACCCGCCGCGGATCGCCCTCACCCAGGTCGAGCGCGAGCAGGGACGCCTCCGGCTCGAGTCGGCGCTCCCGGGCGGCGGGCCGCGCGTCGGAATCCATCCCGGCAATCGATGGCCGGCGAAGCGATGGCCCGAGGAGCGATTCGCCGCGCTCGTGCGCGGGCTTCCCCGCCTCGGGGTGCGGGCGGTCGTGCTGGCGGGGCCCGGGGAAGAAGCCCTCGCGCGCAGAATCGCAGCGGGGACGGGAGGCGCGCGGGACGCTCCCGTGATCGGCGGCCTCCCGCTCCGCGCCCACTGGGGTGTCATCGCCGCGCTGGATGCGCTCGTCACGGTCGATGGAAGTCCGATCCACGCGGGGCCCGCGCTCAGAACCCCCACCGTAGGCATCCTCGGTCCGACCGAGCCCGAGATATGGTTTCCCTACCGGGCAAGCGATGGCCACCAATTGCTCTCACGCGAGATCTGGTGCCGCCCCTGCCACCGCCACGAATGCGCGCGCATGGACTGCCTCGACTGGATCGGCGTCGGCGA
>Ga0066710_100003966_pt1 | contig 12879 bp, 11 predicted proteins | sample GraSoiAngelo_159_FD_79666 | JGI IMG/M metagenome (GOLD analysis project Ga0066710, IMG submission 79666) | Grasslands soil microbial communities from the Angelo Coastal Reserve, California, USA - 14_1009_16_40cm | ecosystem: Environmental > Terrestrial > Soil > Grasslands | place: USA...
ACCGGCCGAAGAGGGCGGGCGAGAGCGCGAAAGGATCCCCGCCGTGCGAGACCTCGAGCTCGAAACCCGTCTCCGAGCGCTCCCGCGCGACCGGCCCGAGCATCCGTTCTGCGCGCTCGCGGTAGGCCGCGTCCGGCTCGAGCGCGAGTCGCACCGTTGCCCAGTCAGAAGGCAGCGTCGGCTGCAGCTCGCTCCACTGCTCGGCCAGTCTCATCCGGGGCGCAAGTGTAGTTGGCCGCTGCTAGCTTGTCGGCGAGTTGGCCATCGCGGAGCAGAAGGGGCAAGCCCTCTCCCCGGAACGGCTGAAGGACTTCCTGCGGGAGATGCTTCTGATCCGCCGCTTCGAAGAGAAGGTCGAGGAGCGGTTCCGGGCGGGGGAGCTGCCTGGCTTCCTCCACGTCGCGATCGGCCAGGAGGCGGTCGCGGTCGGGGTCTGCCGCGCGCTAGAGGAGGGTGACGTCATCGCCTCCACGCATCGCGCGCACGGGCACACGCTGGCTAAGGGAACGCACCCGAACGAGGTCATGGCAGAGCTCTACGGCAAGGTCGAGGGCTGCAGTCACGGATACGGCGGCTCGATGCACCTCTACGACGTCGAGCGTGGGAACATGGGCGCGAACGCCGTCGTCGGAGGCGGCCTGCCGGCAATCGTCGGCGCAGCGCTCGCCTTCAAGCTGCGAAGCGAGCCCCGCGTGGCAGTCGCCTTCTTCGGCGATGGGGCGACGAACATCGGCACGTTCCACGAGGCGATGAACCTCGCACAGCTCTGGCAGGTGCCGGCCGTGTTCGTCTGCGAGAACAACCACTACGCGGAGTCGACGCCCGCGAAGCAGCAGCTTCCGATCGAGGATCTCGAGCAGCGCGCGGCCGCCTACGGAATGAGCGCGGCCACGGTCGACGGCCAGGACGTCGAGGCCGTGTACAAGGCGGCCGGCAAGGCGCTCAAGCACGCGCGCGAGGGCAAGGGGCCCGTCTTCCTCGTCTGCAACACGTTTCGCCTTACGGGCCACTACGTCGGCGACCCGCAGGTCTACCGGCCGAAGGAGGAGATCCGGGACGCCCGCCAGACACAGGATCCGGTCGAGAAGCTTCGCTCCAAGCTTGACGTACCCGACGAGGAGTGGGAGGAGCTCGACCGCGAGGTGACGGAGCTCGTCGAGGGCTCCGTCGAGTTCGCGAAGAACGCGACCGATCCCAAGCCCGAGGACGCGTTGAAGAACGTCTACGCCTAGATGCCGGAGACCACGTACCGGGAGGCGATTCGGGACGCCATGTCCGAGGCGATGCGGCGCGACGACGACGTCTTCATCATGGGCGAGGACATCGCCGAGATGGGCGGCTCGATGGGGGTGACCCAGGGGATGCTCCACGAGTTCGGCCCCGAGCGCGTCCGCAACACGCCGATCTCGGAGATGGCGATCGTCGGAGCCGGGATCGGGGCGGCCATCGCCGGCATGCGGCCGATCGTCGAGATCATGTACCAGGACTTCACGACGCTCGCGATGGAGCAGATCGTCAACCAGGCCGCGAAGCACCGCTACATGTCGGGCGGCCAGGTGAGCGTCCCGCTGACGATCCGCACGCAGGGCGGCGCGGGCTGGTCGCCCGGCGCCCAGCATGCGCAGCAGCTCGAGGCGTGGTTCGTCCACGTCCCGGGCCTGAAGGTCGTCTTCCCCTCGACGCCCGCCGACGCGCGCGGCCTGCTCTGGACCGCGATCTACGACGACAACCCGGTCCTGTTCTTCGAGCACCGCACGCTCTACGGCGTCAAGGGCGACGTGCCCGACGAGGTCGAGGCGATCGAGCTCGCCCGGGCGCGTGTGCACCGGGAAGGCGACGACGTGACCGTGATCGCGACCGGACGGCTCGTCCACGAGGCGCTCGCTGCCGCGGGGGAGGCGGAGGAGGACGGGATCTCCGTCGAGGTCGTCGACCCACGAACGCTTCAGCCGCTCGACGAGAAGACCCTCGTCGAGTCGGTGGAGAAGACGACTCGCTGCGTCGTCGCGCACGAGGCCGTGACGCGTATGGGCTGGGGCGCCGAGGTGGCCGCCCTGATCCAGGAGCGGGCCTTCGACTACCTCGACGCGCCCGTGCAACGTGTCGGTGCGAAGTTCACGCCCCTTCCCTTCGCTCCCGTGATGGAGGAATACGTGATCCCGCACAAGGCGGACGTGCTCGAGGCGATCCGGCGCACGGTCGGGCAGAACGGAGGCGCGGGCTAGTGTCGAGCCAGGTGACCCTTCCCCGCCTCGGTCAGGGCATGGAGTCCGGGACGATCGTCAAGTGGCTCAAGTCGGAGGGGGACAGGGTCGAGAAGGGCGAGCCGCTCTACGAGCTCGACACGGAGAAGGTGACCCAGGAGGTCGAGGCCGAGGCGAGCGGGGTTCTGCTCAAGATCCTGGTGTCGGAAGGAGAGGTCGACGTCGGGAAGCCGATCGGCGTGATCGGCGAGGAGGGGGAGCAGGTCGAGGAGCCCGAGGCGACCGATGCGGCGGCGTCCGCCGACGAGGCCGAGAAGAAGGAGGCGGCCTCGACCGAAGCCGGGGAGAGCGCCGAGAAGCCGGCGACCGCTCCGAAGCGCGAGGGCGAGCGCGAGCAGGGGCGCAGAGCGAACGCCGAGGAGAAGCCCGCTGCCGCCGGAACCGAAGACGGTCGCCGCGACGGCGGGCGGGTGAAGGCGTCGCCGCTGGCGCGCAGGCTCGCGAAGGAACGGGGGATCGATCTCGCCTCACTCCAGGGGACCGGGCCGGAGGGACGCATCGTCGCCGAGGACGTCGAACGCGCCGGGGCATCGCCGGGCTGGGCCGCGCCCGCCGAGGCCGTCTCCGGCGAGGTCGAGACGGTGAAGCTCACGAAGGTTCGGCGGACGATCGCCCGCCGGCTCTCCGAGGCTTGGCAGGCGCCGCACTTCCAGATCGGGATGTCGGCCGACATGACCTCGGCCGTGCACCTGAGGGAGAGGCTCGTCGAGCGCGCCGGGGAGAGCGGCGTCCGGCCGACCTACTCGGACATCCTCACCAAGGCGTGCGCAGTCGCGCTGCTGCAGCACCGCGAGGTGAACGCGCACTACGCGGGCGACGAGGTCCACCTCTTCCCGACCGCCAACATCGGGATTGCCGTCGCGGCCGAGCAGGGGCTGCTCGTTCCCGTGATCCGGAGCTGCGAGCGGCTCACGATTCCGCAGATCGCCGAGGCGCGGGCCGACCTGGTGCAACGAACACGGGCCGGAAAGCTCACCACGCAGGACCTCGACGGCGGCACGTTCACGATCTCGAACCTCGGCATGTACGGCGTCGAGCGCTTCGTCGCCGTGCTCAACCCGCCGCAGGCGGCCATCCTCGCCGTCGGCGCGATCGAGGACCGCGTGGTCGTCGACGAGGACGGCGACGTCGTCGTCGAGCCAAGGCTCGAGCTGACTCTCTCCTGCGACCACCGTGCGGTCAACGGTGCCGTCGCGTCCGAGTTCCTCCGGGCCGTCAAGGAGCTCCTGGAGGAACCGGGCCTGATGGCGTAGGCCGAACGACGACTGACGGTCCCCACGGCGGGCCCCTGAGCCACCTGTCGTAGGCTGCCCGCGTGGACATCTGGTACCGCGTCCGCGACCTCGGGGCCGCGCGGACCTTCTACACGGGCGTGCTGGCCTTCCGTGAGGTGTACGTCGACGAAGACGACGGCTGGGTCCGCCTGGAGCGGAGTGGGGTCGAGATCTCGCTGGCCGAAGGCGAGCCTTCCGCCGACGGCGAGGACGACCCCGTCGCCGCGCTCGTCGTGGACGACGTGAAGGCCGAGGCCGAGCGCCTGCGCGAGGCGGGCGTCAACGTCGGCGTCGTCCTCGAGATCTCCGGCGCTGTCCGCCTGCTCGACGTCTTCGATCCGGACGGCAACCGCCTCCAGCTCTCGGAAGACATCTAGTAGGGCCCTCCATCGAGGGATCGCCGGGCGTTTCGCGCGTGCCGAAGAACGTGGCCGGACCGGCTAACCCCGGGACCCGGCGAGGGCGGCGCGAGGGCTGCCCTCCCGTATTCAGGGCCGAGATCGCCTCTCGTGCCGACGAGGAATCACCCCGCCGGGGGATACCGCCTCCTGTCAACGCGCGGATGCTCTGTCTACCCCCTCCGGATTCCAGGATTCGACCCTTTGGAGGAACAGATGCGGCAGGTACACAAGTGGATCGCGCGGTACGGCCTTCTCACGGCGCTTGTCGTGTGCTCGGGCGCCGGCCTCAAGTGGGGCTAGGCTCCGGGGGCTGACCGACTCTCGATGCGCGCACGACCGTCCGCGCGCGCGCTGATCGCCGGTACGACGACTACCGGCGTCGCGCTGCTCGTCGTTGCGAGCGCACACCTGCGTCCTGTTCCGCTCGGGACGCTGGCGCTTCTCGGCGCAGCGGTCCTCGCGACCGAGCTCTTCGTCGTCCCACACGACGACAGCTCCTTCGACCTCCGAGATACGACGGACTTCACGTTCTCCGCGAGTGTCCATCTCGCCGCGGTCATGCTGCTCGGGCCCTGGGCCGCGGCGCTCGTGGCCGCCTTCGGCGTCGTCTCGGCCGACGGCTTGCGCCGGCGTCCGTTGCCCCAGATTGCGTTCAACGCTTCGGCGCAGGCGATTGCGGCCGTGTGCGGCGGCTACGTCTTCATCGGCCTCGGCGGCGAGCCGGGCGCGTTCGACCTTCCCGGTGCCTTCCCGGCGATCGCGGCGCTCGTTGTCGTGATGTACGGCATCACGGCGTTGCTCGTCGCGGCCGTCGTGGCGCTCGAGGGCGGCACGCCGTTCGAGTCGACCGCGCGAGAAGCCGTTTCCGGCGGAGTCGCCGCCGCACTCGGGGAAGCCGGCCTCGGTGCCGCGCTTGCCTCCTTCGCCTTGCACGTCCCCTGGGCGATTCCCACGCTCTTCCCGCTCCTCTTCGCGGTCTACCGCTCGCACGAGCGCCTTGTCGCCCTCCGGCGTGAGACGGCACGGGCACTCGAGACGTTCGCGAACGTCGTCGACGAGCGGGACAGCTACACGTACCAGCACTCCGCACGAGTCGCCGAGTACGTGCGAGCGCTTGCGGAAGGACTCGCGCTCCCGGCGCGGACGGTGGCCGAGCTTCGCTGGGCCGGCCGGCTCCACGATCTCGGGAAGATCACGGTCGACGCATCCGTCCTGCGCAAGCCCTCGCACCTCGACGAGTCCGAATGGCGTGCGATCAGGCTCCATCCGCGGCTGTCCACCCGGCTCCTCCGCCGCTTCCGGCTCGCAAGCGGCCAGGCGAAAGCGGTCGAATACCACCACGAACGGATGGACGGGCAGGGCTACTACGGCGTTCCGGCGCCGGAGATCCCGCTCGCTGCGCACTTCCTCGTCCTGGCCGACAGCTACGACGCGATGACCAGCGAGCGCCCCTATCGCGATCGACTCTCGAAGGAGGCCGCCCTCGCCGAGATCGAGGCTCACGCGGGAACACAGTTCCATCCAAGCCTGGCCAAAGCGTTCGTCGCGCTTCAGCGCGGCGAGGATCCGCTCGCCGCTCTCACCGCTGATGAGCGCGCCGAGCTGCGTCGGAAGCGCACCGGCCGGCCTGCGCGCCGGCTGCGCCATGAGCTTCGCGTCCGCTCGCACTGGATCGTCGCTGCCCCCCTCATCGCGGCGCTCATGGCGATCGGGGCGGGGCTCGCACCGCTGGCGATTCCGGCGGTTGCGGGCGCAGCGGCCGCGCTCGTCATCGACCGGCGCGAGGCCTACCGCGCCCGCCGGCTCGCGGCGAACATCCGTCAGATGCTCGGTGAGGGACTTCCTCCGAACGCCGTGTTCATCGCGCTCGTCGCGAAGCTCTCGCTCGCCTGCGAGCTGCGCTGGGCGGGTCTCGTCTCGTGGCGGGAGCGCGAGTACGACGCCTCCCTCGAGATCGAGTGGCGGGGCGGCGGCCAGAGTCCGACCCCTACGGCGCTCACGAGCTGGCTCGTGCGGGAGGCAGAGTCGACGAGCGGTCCGCTCGTCGCCGCGGGCGCAGAGCTGGGCCGCGACGACGCTCACCTCGCAATTCCGCTGCGACGCGGAGCCGCCATGCCGGGGTACCTCGTGCTCGCTGTCGCCGGCCGCGTCCCGCGCACGGTCCGAGAGGCCGTAGCGGACTGCTCCGACGGCCTCGCGCAGGCCTTGCTCGCTCCCGAGATCGAGCCGCTGAGCCGTCCGCTCAAAGCGGTCGTCTAGGTCGCGGCGAGATGTTCCTCCTCCCGAGCCTGGTCGTCGGCGTCGTCTTCGCGCTCCTTCTCGGCGGGAAGCCCTCCCGCCTGCTCGCGCTCGAGCTTCGCTGGGGCTGGACCGTCTTCGCGTCGCTCGGGACCCAACTCGTGCTCTTCATGGCGGCGGGGGACGGGTTGCCGGCGGGGTTCGAGACCCCTTTGCATCTCGCCAGCTATGCCCTGCTCCTTCTCTTTGCGGCGGCCAATGCGAGGACGTTCGCGCTCGCCCCGCTCTTCGCCGGCATGACGATGAACGCGATCGCGATCGCCGCGAACGGCGGCAAGATGCCCGTCTCCGCGAGTGCGTGGCACGCGGCCGGGCTCAGCGCCAGCGCCCACTCGAACGTCCGCGTCGGCGGTGGTCGCCTCGACCTCCTCGGCGACGTCTTCGCGCTGCCGAGCGGATTCCCCCTCGCCAACGTCTTCTCGATCGGCGACCTCCTGATCGGCGCCGGCATGGCCGCGTTCATCGTGTCCGCTTCGACGGCCACCGGCTCCGAGCCGCTGCTCGTGCCTCAGCGGTTGCTGCGACCGTTCCGGAACGGCTCCTTCCGCCGGCTCGCGGCCGGGAAGCTCGTCTCCCACCTCGGCGACTGGCTGACCCTCGCCGCGCTCATCGGCTGGGTCTACGCGGCCACCGGCTCGACTGGACAGGTCGCGGTCCTGATGCTCGTCCGGATGACGCCGCCGATCGTGGGGGCGGGAATCGCAGCAGCGCTCGTCGACCGCCTGCCCAAGGATCGGCTGCTCGTCCGGATCGAGCTTGCCCGCGCGGTCTCGGTCTCGGTCGCGCTCGGGGCCGTGCTCGCCGGTTGGCGTCCGCTCGCCTTCGTCGCCGTCGCCCTGCTCGGCGCGCTCGCCGCGATGTCCGGTGCGAACGTCAGGTCGCTCGTCCCTTCGCTGCTCACCGAGGAGGAGCTCCCCGCGGCGAACGCGGGCCTCGGGATCGCCCAGGACGGGGCCATGGCCCTCGGCGCCCTCGGCGCGGGCTTCGCGCTGTCCGCGGCCTCCGCGGCCGTCGCGCTGGGGGCGGCTCTGATTCCGTTCGGGCTCGCAGTCGTCCTGTACGCCGGCGTGCACGCCCGCCCTCTCCCGACCGTCGACGACGGAGCCGAGCAGGGTCTGCTCGCGGGATTTCGCTACCTGCTGCGGCGCCGACTGCTCCTCGTCGTCGTGCTGGCCTTCGGATCGGCGACGCTCGCCACCGGTCTCACCAACGCGACGCTGCCTCGGTTCCTCGATGCCGATCTCGGACTTGGCGGCGGTTCCTACGGGTTCGGAATCGCGGCGCTCGCCGGCGGGCTCGCGCTCGGGGAAGCGGTCGTCGGCCTCGCGCGGATCGGCGAGACGGGAGGCCGCTGGATCGGAGCCGCGCTCGTCTTCATGGCCGCCCTTCTCATCTGCCTCGCGTACACCGAGCACGGCCCGACGGCGATGCTCCTCCTCGGCCTGATCGGCTTCCTGGACGGGACGACCGACGTCCTCTTCGACACGATCGTCCAGCGCGAGGCCGACCCGCGCTTCTACGGCCGGGTGTTCGGCTTCGCCTCGGTCTTCATGATGAGCACGATGATGGGCGCGGTTGCAACCGCCCCCCTGCTCAATCGGCTCGCCTCGCCCCGCGTGGTCATCCTCTGTGGGGCGGCCTGCCTCCTCCTGGCGGCCGTCACGGCTCTCGCCGGGACGCGTCCGGGCCGTGCGGCTTCGCCCGTGGCCGCAGGGGTAGGATCGGGCACGTAACCCGAAGCGACCGGAAGGACCGACATGGACTGTGACGTCGCCGTGCTCGGCGGCGGGCCGGGCGGCTACACGGCGGCGATCCGGGCCGCGCAGCTCGGCGCCAAGACCGTCTGCATCGAGCACGAAGAGGAGCTCGGCGGGACCTGCCTGCGGGTCGGCTGCATCCCGACGAAGGCCTGGGTGCAGACCGCCTTCGCGCTCAAGGAGGCGGCGGAGACGTTTGCGAAGCTCGGCGTGAAGGTGGGGGAGCCGGAGCTCGACTTCGCGGCGGCGAACGAGTGGAAGGCGGCGATCGTCAAGCAGCTGACCGGCGGCGTGGCGAGCCTCTTCAAGGCGAACGGCGTCGAGTGGGTGCACGGCACCGGGCGCTTCAAGGATCCGACCACGATTGCGGTCGACGGCGGCGAGGACGTCTCCTTCAAGCAGGCGGTGGTGGCGACGGGCTCGTACCCGCTGCGCCCCCCGATCGACGGGATCGACTCGGAGCGCTGCGTCGACTCGACCGGGCTTCTGGCGCAGACGGAGGTGCCGGGGCGGCTCGTCATCCTCGGCGGCGGGATCATCGGCTGCGAGTTCGCCTCGATCCTCCGCCGCTTCGGCAGCGAGGTGACGGTGATCGAGATGCTGCCGGCGCTCATCCCGATGGAGGACGAGGACGCGTCGAAGGAGCTCCTCAAGCAGTTCAGGAAGCGCGGCATCGACGTGCGACTCGACACGCAGTGCGATCGGGTCGAGGAGCGGAGCGGCGGGCTCGTCGTGCATGCGGGCGGAGAGCAGGTCGAGTGCGACCTGATGCTCGTGGCGACGGGGCGGGGCCCGCTCGTCGAGGGTGTCGGCCTCGAGGCGGCCGGCGTCGAGTTCGACAAGAAGAAGGGGATCTCGGCCGACGAGCACCGGCGGACGACCGTCAAGCACATCTACGCGGTCGGTGACTGCGCCGGCTACTGGCAGCTTGCGCACACGGCGTTCAGGGAGGGGGAGGTCGCGGCGGAGAACGCGATGGGTCACGACCCGGTCGTCGACAACCGCGGCGTCCCGCGGCCGATCTACACGGATCCCGAGGTGGCCGCGGTCGGGCTCACGGAGCAGCAGGCGCGCGAGCAGCACGGCGACGACGTCGTCACGGGCATGTTCCCGTGGGCGGCGAACGGCCGGGCGATGATGCAGAACGAGACGGTCGGATGGGTCAAGTCGATCCACGAGTCGCGCTACGGCGAGTTTCTCGGCCTCGTGATGGTCGGGCCCCACGTCACCGATCTCGTCGAGGCGGGCGTGGTCGCGCTCGATGCCGAGTCGACGGTCGAGACGATCGCCGACGGCATGGCCGCGCACCCGACGCTCTCCGAGGCGATCAAGGAGGCTGGCCTCGTCGCCCTCGGCCGCGTGATCCACCTCCCGAACAGGAAGCGCGCCGCGGCCAGGGCCTAACGGGGCCGGCCGCGGCGTAACCGGCCCGGCGCGGCAAACCGGCCGGCCACGGCCCGAGGGGCCATGGCCCGGGACGTGTCCGCCGCGGATCTCCCGGGCACGCCCGAAAGGGCCATGACCAGGGGTCAGACCCCGGGTCGTGGCTCGAACGGACGTGGCCGGCTCAAGCGCGCTGTGCCTGAGGCGTCGCGGCGGGGGCAGACCGGTCGGTCTGTCCTACGAGAGTGGAAACGAAGGCAGGGCGCTTTCCGCGCCCTCGTCGAAACGGGTGTAAACAGACCGTAAAGGGGGGCGCAAGGTTTGCCGTTCTGAGGCATCTTCTCATCATGGCGTCGATCCTGGCGAGCGCCACCGAGCTGCACGGCGACCGTTCCTTCGAGCGCATCTACCGACGGCACGTCCGCGACGTGTACGCGTTCGCGCTCGGCATCCTCGCCAACCCTGACGACGCGGAGGACGTCACCCAGACGACGTTCATGAACGCCTACCGCGCCCTCGCCCGCGGCGATCGGATCGAGAGCCCGCGGGCCTGGCTGCTTGCGATCGCCCACAACGTCTGCCGCCAGCGCTTCCGCACAGCGGCCCGCCGGCCGAAGGAGGTTGAGCTCGACGCCGAGACGGCCGAGGCTTTCGTCACCGACGACGCGGCGCCGGACGCGGATGAGATCCGCGAGGCGATGCGCCACCTCGCTTTCAGCCAGCGGACGATTCTCGTCCTCCGTGAGATCGAGGGCCTCTCCTATGCCGAGATCGCCGCGACGATGGATCTCTCCGAATCGGCTGTCGAGACGCTCCTCTTCCGCGCCCGCCGCGCGCTCCGCGAGCAGCTCGAAGCGACAGACCGCCCGCTCAGCTGCGGCGTCGCGGAGCGACTGATCTCCCTCCAGCTCGACGGCCGCCTCCCGCGGAAAGACAAAGGCCTCCTCCGCGCCCACTTGCGCTCCTGCCCGGAATGCGCGGCCTCGGCGCGCCGCCAGCGGGCTCAGCGAAAGGCGATCAAGGCGCTCGCCGCGGCTCCGCTGCCCGCGGCCCTCGCCGCCACGGGCGGCTTCTCGCTCGGGGGCGCGACGGTGGTCGCGAAGCTCATCGGCCTGACCGTGGGCGCAGCGGTCGTCGGCACGACGCTCGCCGTCGGCACCGGTCTCGTCCCGCCGCCATGGGCTTCCGCGTCCAGGACGTCGGAACGGATCGCACGCCCGGTCGCGCCGCTCACGATGTCGGCCACGGCGGAAGAGCACATGTCGGCCCAGGCCCGCGCCGCGCTCGCCGCCGCAGCCGTTCATGCTGCCCACACCGCCGGCGCGCCCGCCTGGAGCCACGCTGGAGGCGCGTCCGCCGGCCACCGGCAGAACGCGGCCAAGAAGCACCACGGTCAGAATCAGGACACAGGCCGGGGCGGGAACTCCGCTGCGGCCAAGGCCGACCACAAGCACCCCGCGACGTCGCAAGGCAAGCCCGCCTCGTCCGGCCAGAGCGCGTCGGCCGCCGGCCAGTCCGTCTCCTCGACTCCGTCTTCCTCCTCGCATGCCGGCGGCCAAGCAGGGCGCAAGACTTCAAACGCTCCGGCGTCTAAGAAGTCACGCTAGCCCGTCTAGCCTGCCGGACGCCCTGACTCCCGTCCGGCGCGGGCTTTCTCCCGTCTCGCTCCCCGGTCGCCCTCGACGCCGGCCGAGGAGCGTGCCGTCAGACGCTTATAGACTCCCGCGCGAGAAGGGAGGAGCGATGAACAAGCGCAAGGCGATGATCGGCTGGGCCGTCTACTCGGTCGCGAAGCGGGCCTTCAAGTCGAAGGCGAAGGGCGCCGTCCCCGGGATGAAGAAGAGTTCGCGCCTGCCCGGGCTGGCCGCGAAGGTAGCCGGCCTCGGCGCGGTCCTCGGCGGCCTCATGTTCTGGCGCAAGCGCCGGTCCGGGCACCAGACGGCCGGAAGCTGACCACCGAGACCGTCGTCGTCGGAGCGGGCCTGGCCGGCTGCGCGGCCGCCCGCTTCCTCGCCGAGCGTAGGACGAGGGTGGCCGCAGTCGAGCGTGCCCCGGAGCGCTTCCCGTGATCCGAGCCTTCGAGGAGCGCGACGCGCCCGCGGTCGACCGCCTCCTGCGCGAGCGTGACCCGTACCACATGACGACGAAGGCGCGGGTCCTGCACGAGGCTCGCAGCCAGCCGCCGCGGGCTCACTTCACCTCCTTCGTCGCCGAGGAGGACGGCGAGGTCGCCGGCTGGGGCTCGGCCGGCCTCCTCTGGCAGGTCGCCGCGGACGCGGTCGGCTACGCGCACGCGGTCGTACGTGAGGCGTGCGAGGGCCGGGGCATCGGCAGGGCCCTCGCCGACTGTGCAGAGGGGCACCTGCGGGAGCTCGGGGTCGAGATGGTCCGCGCGTTCGCGTACGAAGGCTCACGCGGTAATCGCTTCGCCGCCGACCGCGGCTTCGAGGTGGCCCGGCGCGAGCGCGTGGTCGAGCTCGACCCGCGAGCGGCCGTCCTGCCGCGGGCGGACGTTCCGCTCGTCTCGCTCCGTGACATCCAAGACCGGGAGTACGACCTCTTCGAGCTCTTCCTGACGGTCGAATCTGCGTTCCCGAGCGACTTCAGCTGGACCGGCTACTCGTTCGAGGAGTGGAAGGCGTGGACCTGGGAGGATCCGACGCTGGACGACGAGACGAGCGTTGTCGCGCTCGTGGACGGCCGCGTCGTCTCGGCCTCCTGGCTGCTCGTCGACGATACGGGCGAGTACGCCGAGGTCGAGGTCACCGGGACGCTGCCCGCGTTCCGCCGGCGCGGGCTCGCGCGCGCCTGCAAGAGCGAGTCGCTGCGACGCGCCGCTGCGCGTGGGATCGGTCGCGTCTCTGCCGAGAACGACTTCGAGAACGAAGGAATGATCGCGATCAACAGCGCCCTGGGCTTCCGCCCCGTGGCCGTCAACCTCGAGCTCGCGAAGGTTCTCCGGCCAGGCTAGGGTCCCCGCATGCCCGACTCGCTCACCGCCGCAATCGAAGGCGCCGCCCATCGCGAGGTCGGCGGTGCGCAGGTCGACTTCGTCGCCGTCGGGAACGGCCGCGTGAAGCGAACCGTCTACCCGCCGGGCTTCCGCTGGTCGACGCACATGAAACCGAACGTCGGCACCGAGCTCTGCATGCACGCCCACATCGGCTTCCTCGCCCGCGGCCACATCGCCGGCGAGTACACCGACGGCTGTGCCTTCGACTACACGGCGCCGCAGGTGGTCGCGATCGAGCCTGGTCACGACGCCTGGGTGGTCGGCGACGAGGAGGCCGTGCTGATCCAGTTCGACTCCGAGGAGGGAACGTCGCGCCGCTTCGGCCTTCCGGAGGAGCACGGGCACTGAGCGGCTGCTGCGCGCCGGCAGACTACGGCAGGACGTTCGGCAAGCGCACGGCGAGACGGGACGCACGGCGCTATCGGCGGAAGGGCCTGACCGGAGCGGCCAAACGCATCGCCGCTCTCCTCGGCGAGCGCGGGGTCGAGG
>Ga0066710_100003967_pt1 | contig 12878 bp, 13 predicted proteins | sample GraSoiAngelo_159_FD_79666 | JGI IMG/M metagenome (GOLD analysis project Ga0066710, IMG submission 79666) | Grasslands soil microbial communities from the Angelo Coastal Reserve, California, USA - 14_1009_16_40cm | ecosystem: Environmental > Terrestrial > Soil > Grasslands | place: USA...
AGCATTCGCTCGGCTCACTGGCCGTGCCGATCGGGCTCGCGATCGACGACGACCCGATGCGCAGCGTCGATCTGACGCCTCGCGACATCACGACACAGCGGCGTCGCCCGAAGCTGGCTCCCGTGCTCCTTCCGATCGCAGCCGTCGTGCCGCTCGCAGCACTCGGGTTCGCGTTCTCGCAGGCGCACGGAAAGGTCTCCAACCGCCAGTCCCATCTCTCCGGTCTGCAGACGCAGCTTGCGGCGATGCCGCAGCCGAAGGGTCCGCAGATCGACGCCAGCATCCAGGGCGCGGAGGCGGCACGGGCGACAGCGGTTGCGCAGGTTCTCGCCGCCCGCACATCGTGGGACGGCGTGGTCCGAGACCTCGCCCGCGTCCTTCCTGCGAACGTCTCGCTGACGGAGCTGAAGGCGTCTGTGCCCGTTCCGCTCAGCACGACGCTTGTGGCGGCGGCACCCGGGGCGGCACCTTCCGGCTCCGGCACCACCCCGGCGAGCGCGACCACCTCGCCTGCGCAGTCGACCCTCCCGGCGGCGCCGACCGGGGTGACCATCACCGGCTACACGTTCTCGCAGCACGACGTCGCGGTCCTGCTCGGCCGGCTCGTCGCTCTCCCGTCGCTCGACAACGTCCAGTTGTCGACGGCGACGACCGCGACTCTCGGAAAGAAAGACGTCGTCAATTTCACGATCCTCGCCAACCTTCGCGGGGCTGGAGGTGGCGCATGAGCCTCAACCTTCGCAATCCGAAGATCCTGTTCGGGACGGTCCTCGCCGGCGTCGTCGTGGTCGTCGCCGTCGTCTGGGTCGCGCTCGTCGGCCCGGAGCGGTCCAAGGCGACCAAGCTCAACGACCAGATCGCATCGGTTCAGACGCAGATCGACCAGCGCAAGGCGGCTCTCGAGCGTCCGGGCGCCAACGTGCACGTCCGCGCAAGCGACATCTATCGCCTCACGCGTGCGATGCCCGATACGACCGACATGTCGGGGATCATCGTCGTGCTGAACCAGCTGGCGAGCGGGCACAAGCTCCAGTTCGAATCGCTGCAGCCGGGTCCGCAGGTCGCGCAGGCCGGGTACAACGTCCAGCCGATCACAGTCGTGATCACGGGACGGTTCGGAGACGTCTCCGGCTTCCTCGGTGAGCTGCGCCAGCTCGTTCGCGTGAAGCGCCACGCGCTTGCCGCGACCGGTCGGCTGTTCTCCGTCGACTCGGTCGATTTCGCAGCGCCTGACAACAAGAAGACGTTCCCCAACGTCAAGGCGACGCTCACCGTCGATGCGTTCATGTTCGCCGGCGGCGTTCTCAGCCCGACCACCCCGTCCACGTCCACTCCGTCCGCTCCCGGCGGAACGGTCGCAGCAGGAGCGAATCCGTAATGGCCAGGAAAGTCGACGTCGCTGCCGCCAAGCAGCGTCAGCAGAGAACGATCCTCATCGTCCTGGGCGTGGTCTTCGTCGGGCTCGCGGCCTTCCAGGGCCCGAAGCTGATGAAGCAGCTCAAGGGCAACTCGAACTCGAGCGCTGCACCCGCCGTGACGACGCCGGCCGACGGCTCCGGTACGACGACGACGCCGACCAGCCCGGGTGGCGGCACGACCGCTCCTGCGGTTGTGACCGGGAGCACTCACGTGCAGTCGGCGAAGGTCGCCGGCGTGATTCTCAAGCCGGCCGGTCCGCCGGCGGCGGGCACGGGTCAGCTCTGGTCGCTGTCACGGTTCAAGGCGAAGGATCCGTTCGTCCAGCAGGTCAAAGTTGCCACTGCGGCGTCCGGGCCGGCTGGGTCGGCCGCGCCGGGCTCGTCGCCGGTCAGCGGCCCGACGCCGAACGGGCAGGCCGCAGGTGCGTCGGGCGTGCTGGCGAAGCCGACGACGACCACACCGACGGTGCTTGGCTACGCCACGCTGATCGTCAACGGGAAGGCCCAGCAGCTACAGCTGAAGCAGCTCTTCCCGAAGGGACTGCCCACCTTCGTGCTCCTCGCCGTCGACAAGGGCTCGGTCAAGATCGGCGTTGCCGGCGGAAAGTTCACGGACGGCGCCGCAGTGAAGCTCGTTCTCGGCAAGCGCGTCACCCTGATGAACACGACGACCGGCCAGCGCTTCGTCATGAAGCTCGTGTTCACGGGTGCGCAGCCCGAGCAGATCGCGGGCTTCAAGGTGCCGGCGGCGACACTGCCGGCCGGTACGACCCCGACGACCGCCACGGCGAAGTCGTAAGCCGCGACCTCAAGTGACCGGCAGCGACACCCGATAGCGAACCCGAGAATGCCGTCCTTCGCCTACAGCGCAATCAACGCCCAAGGGGTCGAGATCAGCGGCGAGATCCAGGCCGTCGACCTGGCCTCGGCACGCGATGCACTCCGTGGCAACGGCCTGCTCGCACAGCGGCTCGAGGAGATGGGAGCGGCGGTCACGAAGGTCGGCGGCGGCTCGTTCCTCGGGATCAAGACGAAGGCCGTCAAGCCGAAATCGCTGCAGGTCTTCTCCCGGCAGTTCGCGACCATGGTCGAGGCCGGGCTCTCGGTCGTCACGGCTCTGGTGATCCTCGAGCAGCAGACCGAAGACACGGCCCTCGCCGAGGTGATCGACGACGTGCGCGAGCGCGTGGAGGGCGGTGCGTTGCTGTCGGAGGCGATGGCGATGCACCCGGATGTGTTCTCACGCCTGTACGTCGCGATGGTAGAAGCGGGCGAGGCAGCGGGCGTTCTCGACGTGGTCCGCGATCGCGTTGCGCTTCAGATCGAGAAAGAGGAGAAGATCAAGCGGCGCGTCAAGGGCGCGATGATCTACCCGTCGGTCGTACTGACCTTTGCGTTCCTCGTCCTGACCGGACTCCTGATGTTCCTGGTGCCGGTCTTCGTGAAGATCTTCGACCAGCTGGGTGGCCAGCTGCCGAAGCTCACGCAGATCATCATGCATCTCTCGAACGGCCTGCGCTACCCGTGGTTCCCGGGAATCCCCATCCCCGGCGTCGTCTTCGTGATGGGCATGCTCGGCGGAGGCGCATTTGCGTTCTTCCGGTGGAAGAAGACCGACAAGGGGCGAGCTGCCTGGGACAGCTTCAAGCTGCGCATCCCCATGCAGATCGGTCAGGTCGTGCGGAAGGTCGCGATGGCTCGTTTCTCGCGGACGCTCTCGACGCTCATCGCCTCGGGCGTGGACATCATGCGCGCACTGGAGATCACCGCGCAGACGTCGGGGAACTGGGTCGTCGAGACAGACACGCTGAAGATTCGCGAGCTCGTTCGCGAAGGCGCTCCGATCGCACAGCCGATGATCGCGAGCCCCGTGTTCCCGCCCATGGTCGGGCACATGGTCAAGATCGGCGAGGAGACCGGAGAGCTCGAGAAGATGCTCGCGAAGGTGGCCGACTTCTACGAGGACGAGGTCGACGCGGCGATCCAGTCGCTGACGTCGATCATCGAGCCGATCATGATGATCGGCGTGGGCATGATGGTGGGCGTCATCGTGATCGCGATGTACCTGCCCATGTTCAAGCTGCTGACGCTGATCAAGTAGCAGGCAGGCACAGAAGAACTCGCGGCAGCCGTTAATGGTCTGTTGAGCCGGCCGGGTCTGCTTGCGGGCCGTCCGCGGCTTCTGGGAAAGTGAGTCGATCCGTGGCCAAGAAGGTTCGCACCCCGCCTCCCCGGCCGCGGCAGCAGGGCCCGCGCCGGCGTGACTCCAAACCCGAGCGCGGTCGTCCGTTCCGGCCGCTGGGGCTCGACAAACGGGGTCTTCTCGCCGGCATCGGCGTCGGCGCCATCGTGGGCGTCGCCGTCCTCGTGCTCGTCCTCACGCACGGCAGCAAGTCCAAGCCGGCGCTCAACTCGGTGGCGATCCAGAAGCTTGCGGCAGCCGGCTGCATCTACCGCAGCTATCCGTCAGAGGGCCGAAGCCATGTCACCAGCCTCGACGCGAAGGTGCGCTACAAGACCTTCCCGCCGACGAGCGGCACCCATTACTACATCCCCGCCAAGTGGGGCCTGTACACCGTACCGCTCGTGCTCGTTCAGGAGGTCCACAACCTCGAGCACGGCGGGATCATCATCCAGTACGGCGCCAAGGTGCCCCAGACGACGATCGACAAGCTCTCTGCCTTCTACAGCTCCAGCCCCAACGCGATGCTGCTCGCGCCGCTGCCGAAGCTCGGCAACAAGATCGCCCTGACGGCCTGGACGAAGCTGGCGAGCTGCACGCGCTACGACGAGAAGGCCTACGCCGCCTTCCGCGACGCCTTCAGAGGCCAGGGCCCGGAGCGGTACCCCGTCAGCGTGCTCACCCCAGGCTCGTAACTACGCCGCGCGACAGTCGTCGCATGCTCCGCGGAGCACGACGTCGTGCGCGTCCATCGCGTAGCCCAGGCGTCGCGCCACGCGTGTGAGCTCACGCTCGAGAGCATCGTCCTCGAACGCCTCCACCTTGCCGCAGTCGCCGCAGACGAGGTGGTGATGATGACTCTCGGGTCGCGCCGGCTCGTAGCGCGCGAGACCGTCGCCGAGATCGACCCGTGTCAGAAGGTCCTCCGCGGCGAGGAGGTCGAGCACACGGTAGACGCTCGCGATCCCGACCCTGGCGCCCGCCGCCGCGAGCCGTTCGTGCGTCTCCTGGGCGGAGAGGCAGCAGTCCTGGCCGTCGAGATATTCGACCACCGTGCGGCGCGCGCCGCCGCTGCGATACCCCGATTCGCGCAGGCACTCGAGCGCGTGCTCTCCCCAGCGTGTCGCGGCCACGACGAGAATGATAGCCGTTATCGAAGACGTGCTACGCTGGCGCGTCGTGGCCCCGATCGTCGAGCTTCGCGACGTCTCGTTCGGCTACGGAGCCGGACGTCTCGCGCTCGAGAACGTGAGCTTTGCGGTCGGGGAGGGCGAGTTCGTGGCGATCGCCGGTCCCAACGGAGGGGGCAAGACGACGCTGCTCCGGCTCGTCCTCGGGCTCGAGCGCCCCTCTATCGGATGGGCCCGCCTCTTCGGGGATCCGGCGGACCGCTGCCGGCGGCGCGCCGAGATCGGCTACGTACCGCAGAGGACCCAACTCGGCGGCGAGGCGCCCGCGACGGTGCGCGAGGTCGTCGCCGCCGGCCGGCTGGCGAGCGGAGGCCTGCTCGGGCCGCTTCGCCGCGCCGATCGCGACCTCGTGGTGCGCGCCGTCTCGCGCGTAGGGCTGGCCGATCGGGTCCGGTCTCCGCTGCGCACGCTCTCCGGTGGCATGCAACAGCGGGCGTTCATCGCCAAGGCGCTCGCCGCCCAGCCGTCGCTGCTCGTGCTCGACGAGCCCACGACCGGGGTCGATGCGGAGGCGCAGGAGTCGCTGGCGGCTCTTCTCGCCGAGCTGAACCGCGAGCTCGGCGTCACGATCCTGTACGTCTCGCACGAGTTCGGCGCGGTGGAGCAGTTCGTCGAACGCCTGGTGCTCGTGCGCGGAGCGATCGTCTTCGACGGCTCGCCGGACGAGTTGCCGGGCATCTGGCACGACCCGTCGCACCAGCATGCTTGACCTCGAGTTCATGCGGCTTGCCTTCGGCGTCGGCGCCATGGTCGGCGTGCTCGCACCGGCAGTCGGGTTCTTTCTCGTCCAGCGGCGCCAGTCGCTGGTCGGCGACGGCATCGGACACGTTGCGTTCGCCGGCGTCGCGGCCGGTTACCTGCTCGATATCTCGCCTGTCCTCACCGCGCTGATCGCGGCGGTGCTCGGCGCGATCGCCATCGAGTTGCTGCGCACCCGAGGCGGAGCGGCCGGCGACCAGGCTCTGGCGCTGGTCTTCTACACCGGCATCGCACTGGGCGTCGTGCTCGTGTCGAGCGCCGGCGCGTTCAACGTCAATCTGTTCCAGTACCTCTTCGGCTCGATCCTCACGGTGACGCCGCACGACCTGGCCGTCGTCGCGGTCCTCGGCTCGGTCGCGATCTCGACGATGGGGCTCGCCTACCGGGCGCTCGCGGGCGTCACCCTCGACGAGGAGGGCTCACGCGTCCAGGGCCTGCCCGTGGATCGCCTCAATGTTCTCGTCGCCGTGCTCGCGGCCGCGACGGTCGCCGTCTCGATGCGGATCGTCGGCGTCCTGCTCGTGTCCGCTCTCATGGTGCTCCCCGTCATCGCCGCCGGGCGGGTCGCCCGGAGCATGCTCCAGACGCTCGGTATCGCGGTCGCCGCAGGGCTCGGCTCGGTGCTCGGCGGCTTGACGCTCTCGTACTACGCCGACTTGCCGCCGGGCGGCACGATCGTGCTCGTCGCCGCCGGTCTCTTCCTGGTCGCGTCCGTCGGCGGCCTCGTCGTGGGTCGTCGATAATCGATCAGATGAGGTGCCCTGCTTGACCGTCGTGCTCACCGGCAGGGATCTCACCCTCGACGAGGTCGTACGCGTGGCGCGGCGCGGGGAACGGGTCGAGTTGGCCGGCGACGCCGTTGAGCGCATGCGTGCGACCCGTGTAATCGTCGAAGCGGCGCTCGAGCGTGGCGACACGGTCTACGGTTTCACGACCGGCGTCGGCGCCAAGAAGAACGCGACCGTCGCGGCCGCGGACATCGGCGAGCACAATCGCCTGCTCATCCTCAACCACCGCGTCGGGCAGGGGCCGACACTGCCGCCGGATGTCGTCAGGGCAGCGCTTCTGCGGCTGTCGAACAACCTCGCCACTGGCGCCCCCGGCGTCCGGCCCGAGCTCGTCGAGGCGCTCCTCGCAGCGCTGAACAACGGCAAGGCGCCGGAGGTCCGCTCGCTCGGGTCGATCGGCATGTCGGATCTGTCTGCGAACGCCGACATGGCTCACGGCGCGCTCGGTGACTTCGTCCTCGCCGGCGCAGAGGCGATCGCGCTGCTCAACAACAACGCCGTCTCGACGGGCCACATGGCGCTTGCGCTGACGGACGCCCTCAGGCTGCTCGACACGCTTGCCGTGGTCGCCGGGTTGAGCCTGGAGGGGTTCGCAGCGAATCTCACGATCCTTGATCCGGAGGTGGCGCGGCTACGGCCGTACCCAGGGCTGGGAGCGGCGCTCGCCGGCGTGCGAGCGGCCCTCGAGGGGAGTTACCTGTGGAATGCCGGTGCCGCGCGCAACCTGCAGGATCCGCTGTGCTTCCGCTGCGTTCCGCAGGTGCTCGGCGCCGGCAGAGATGCCGTCGGCTACGCCCTTTCGCAGCTTGCGATCGAGCTGAACACGCACCAGTCGAACCCGATGGCGGTAGCCGGGGAGGACCCGCGCATCATCTCGGTGGGGAACTTCGACGTGCTGCCCGTGGCTGCCGCCGTCGACCTCGTCCGCATCACGCTGGCGCACGTCCTGACGTCCTCTTCCGAGCGGACGGTGAAGCTCTTGCAGCGCCCGCTGTCGGGGTTGCCGGAAGGCCTTGCCGTCGAATACGGGATCGCGCACGACGGTCTTGCCGAGTTCGGCATCGCCGTGCAGTCGATCGTCTCCGAGGCGCGCCTCCTGGCGCAGCCCGTGTCGTTCGAGCTCTCGAGCGCGACCCAGGCCGAGGGGATCGAGGACCGTGCCACCTCGGCGCCGCTCGGCGCGCGCCGACTTGCCGAGCAGGCCGACCTCGGCGCCCGTGTGGCCGCGATCGAGCTGCTGGTGGCGGCGCAGGCCGTCGACCTCCGCCGGGAGCTCCCTCTCGGCCGCGGAACGGGTGAGGCTCACGGCCGACTGCGTGAGCTGGTGCCGGCGCTCAAGGCAGGGGACGCCGTCCCGCAGGATCTCGAGCCGGTGGTGGCGCTCGTACGCGACGGGCTCGGCTGAGAACCCCGCGGATGCCGACGGTCGACGTCCACCAGCACTTCTGGCCGGCGCCCTTCGTTGCCGAGCTCGCCCGACGGCGCAGGCCGCCTCGCCTCAGCGGGTCGACGCTGGTGCTCGAGGAGGGGGCGTACGAGGTCGACCTCGACGCACACGACGCCGAAAGGCGTCTCGCCTTGCTCGACAGGGACGGGATCGACATCGCAGTGCTCTCGCTCCAGCCGACGCTCGGCATCGCCGGGCTGCCAGAGGCGGAGAAGGACGAGCTGGTCGGACTCTGGCAGGACTGCGTGCTCGAGCTCGTCGGGGGCTCGCACGGCCGTTTTCTGGCGCTCGCGCCAGAGCACCCCGCGCCCGGCTTCGTCGGGTCGATCGTCTCCGCGTCGGCGATGCGGAACGTGGAATCGCTTTCGTCGGTGCTGGGCGAGCTCGATGCGAGCGGCGGCTTCCTGTTCGTGCACCCGTCGGCGGCGGGCGTGACCTCCGGTGCGCCCGCGTGGTGGCCTGCCGTCCTCGACTACACGGCCCAGATGCAGGCGGCATATCTGACGTGGCTCTCGTACGCGCAACGGCTGTGGCCCGAGGTGAACGTCGTCTTCGCCATCCTGGCCGGCGGTGGACCGTTCCAGCTCGAGCGACTCGCCTCTCGCGGCGTCGCCGTCCGCTCAGGGCTTCACGGCAATGTGTTCTTCGAGACCGCCTCGTACGGCCGGCGTGCGATCGAGCTCTGCATCGAGACGTTCGGCGTCCACCAGCTCGTCTACGGCAGCGACGTCCCCGTGATCGAGTCGGCGCCCACGCTGAGCGCCATTCGCGGCTTCGGTGACTCTGTGGTAAAGCTGATCACAGCCGATAACCCAAGCAGACTCTTGTCATGACCGACATCGCAACCTGGATTCGCGAGCGCTTTCCTGCCGATCAGGATCTGGACCGGCCTGCGCTTGCGCGCCTGGCGATCGAGATCGGCGAGACGGAGGCGCTGTGGAAGTCCTTCGAGCGGCACGACTCCGCCGAGCGGTTCTACCACCAGCTCTACCGTGACCCCAACGTCGACGTTTGGCTGATCTGCTGGTTGCCGGAGCAGGCCACCGGCTATCACGACCACGATCGCTCGAACGGCGCCGTCTACGTGTGTCGCGGCTCGCTCTCCGAGGACTACTTCTGCCGTGACGATGACGGCTGGATCCGAGAGAAGACCAACATCCATGTTGCAGGGGGACACTTCCACTTCGATGCCGCCGACATCCACGGCGTCCGGCACGCGGGCGAAGGCCCGGCGACCTCCGTGCACGTGTACTCGCCTGCCCTGTGGCGCATGGGGCACTACGAGCCGGATGCGCGCGGGGTGCTCCGCCGCGCCGCCATCACCTACGCCGACGAGCTGCTGGGAGCAGCCTAGGGCCGAGGGGCCAGGACTTGTCCTGACCCCGCTCTTCGCAGCTCACAAAGCCAAAGGCGGGTCAGGACAAGTCCTGACCCCTGGGTCTTGACCCCGATACGGCGCCGGGACTGAGGGAGAGGCCGGTGGCGTCCGTCTCCACCGACCACAGCGTGCCCGTCCGCTGGGAGGCCTCGATCTCGGCGACGTGGGTGGCGGTGACGTAGAGCGTCGAGCCGGCGAACGCACAGTTGGTGGCGTCCTCGCCGAGGTGGATCTCGTCGAGAACCTCGCCCTCTGCGGAGACCACGGTCACCCCCTTGGACACGGTCGTGCAGACGAACAGGCGGCCGTCCGCGGCGAAGGCCATCCCGTCGGGGACATGCCCGTCCGACAGCTGGCAGAACGTTGCAGGCCGGCCGTCCTCCAGGCGCATCAGGCGGTGCGCCATCGACTCGGTCCAGTAGAGCCGCCCGTCGGCGTCGAAGGCGATTCCGTTCGGGTAGACGCCCGGAAGCTCGAGGAGCAGCTCTCCGCCCGCCGCGGTGACCGCGAAGAGCCGTCCGGGCGACCGGACGTCGAAGCGGTAGTCCTCCTCCGAGCCCGAGTCCGTGAAGTACAGACGACCGTCCGGGCCGAAGGCGAGGTCGTTCGGGCCGAAGAGCGTCCGCCCGTCGACCTCGGAATGAAGGAGCTCCACCCGGCCGTCCGGCCAGACGCGCTGGATGCCCGAGACCGCGCTCGTGTCCCCGCTTCCGGGCACGTTGCCGCCCTGGGTGACGTAGACGGCGCCGTCCGAGCCGAGGACCGCCCCCCAGGGTGAACCGCCGGTGTGCGCAAACGTGCCGACGCTGCCGTCGTACCGCAACAGCTGGCCGATGTTGCCGTCGCAGAAGACGAGGTTCCCGTCGGGCATGATTACCGGCCCTTCGGGGAAGCCCAGGTCCGAGGCGAGCAGCTTCGGCGTCACGGCTGCCCATCCTAGATCGCGCCGGCGGTGAACCGGCGTACTTGTTGTCGCGTACGAGGGGTCGTACGATCGCTGCGCTACGACGAGCGAGAAGTCAACGCCGCACCGAAAGGGGAACCTGATGACGGAGAGCGGGCACGTCGGCGACGAAGGGACCATGCTCACCCGACGCAGGTTCTTGCGGGGTGCGGCCGTGGCGGGTGTTGCGCTCGGCACGGCGGGATGGGAGGCGGTGCCTGGTGCGTGGGGCAGCACGGCAGCCTCGCTCGCGACGCCCAAGCGCGGCGGGCGCCTTCGCGTCGGGATGGTCGGCGGCGGCCAGTCCGAGACGCTCGATCCCAATCTCGCCGTGTCCACGATCGATACGGGACGCGTGCTGACGCTGTACGACCTCCTCGTCCGCGCGAAGCCGGACCTGAGCCTCGAGATGCGGCTGGCGACGGCGTTCGAGCCGAACAAGAACGCGACCGTGTGGACGATCAAGCTGCGCAAGGGCGTCGTCTGGCACAACGGCAAGCCGTTCACCGCCGACGACGTGATGTACACGCTGCGGCGCATCGCGGCTTCGAAGACGAACGGCGCGCTGCCTGCGGTGCTGCCGTTCAACCTGCGGGCGATGAAGAAGGTCAACGCGAACGAGTTGACACTGCCGCTGCATTACCCGATCGCCGACCTGGCGCCGACGTTCGTCTTCTATCCGCTGGTGATGGTGCAGGACGGTTGGAAGAACTTTCGCAAGCCCGTCGGCACGGGCGCCTTCATGGCCGACCGTTTCAAGCCCGGGCAGGGGAGCCTCTTCAAGCGCAACCCCCACTACTGGGTCCACGGCCTTCCCTACGTGGACGAGGTCGAGATCTCGTCTATCCCCGACCCCGAGGCGCGGCTCAACGCCCTCCTCACCGGGCAGGTGGACTGCGTCGAGCAGCTCTCCTACGCCCAGGCCAAGCAGCACCAGGGCAAGGGCGACATCCGTGTGCTCGTGGGCAACAGTCCGCAGATCGTGCCGATCACGATGTCGGCGGATCTGAAGCCCTTCAACGACGCCCGTGTCCGGCAGGCGTTCCGCCTGATCGCCGACAGGCCGGCGCTGCTCAAGGGAGCCCAGCTCGGCTTCGGCCAGCTCGGCAACGACCTCTCCGGCAAGGGCCTCAAGTGGTACGACAACGCCCTTCCCCAGCGCCACCAGGATCTCGACAAGGCGAAGTTCCTCCTCAAGCAGGCCGGAGCGGAGAACCTCCGCGTCACGCTCTACTCGAGCACCGCGATCGCGGGGATGCTCGAGTCCGCAACGATCTTCGCGCAGCAGGCCAGAAGCGCCGGCGTTCGGGTCGACGTCAACAACGGCCCGCCCGACACGTACTTCGCCACGAAGTACCTCAAGTGGGCGTTCGGCCAGACCAACTGGCCGCCGCTGCCGATTCCGAACTTCATCAACGAGGCGCTGACGACCAACGCGTTCTACAACGAGACGCACTGGAAGCGGCCGAGCTTCGACAAGCTCGTGCTCAAGGCGCAGGCCGAGCAGAACGAGACGCGCGCGAGGGAGCTCTGGTTCGAGGTGCAGAAGGTCCTCTACGACCAGGGCGGATACATCATCTGGGGCTTCACGCCGTTCCTCGACGGCGTCTCCAAGAAGGTGCACGGAGTGATCCCGAGCGGCTTTTTCGCGCTGGGGAACTTCGACTTCCCGCACTTCTGGCTGGCCTGAGTCGTCATGGTCGAGCTCGCCTCCGCTGAGCTCACTGCCGACGCTCCTCCCGCGCCCCGAAATCACCCGCTCCTCCGGTTCGGGGCCCGCCGGCTCGCCGCGGGCGTCGTGACGCTGCTGCTCGTCTCCGTTCTCCTCTTCGTGGGCACGAACGTCCTTCCCGGCGACGTCGCCAAGGCCGTGCTCGGGCGCGACTCGACCCCGGCCGGCCTGGCACAGCTCCGCCACCAGCTCCACCTCGAGCGACCCGCGGCACAGCGCTACTGGGACTGGCTCTCCGGCTTCGTACGCGGAGATCTGGGCGACTCCGTCGCCGGCCAGGCGGTGAGCGGGCAGCCGACCCCGATCTCCGGGCTGATCGGCGACCGTGTCAAGAACACGGCGGTGCTCGCGCTGGCGACGGTGCTCCTCTTGATCCCGCTCTCGATCGGGCTCGGCGTGCTGGCCGCCACGAAGGCCGGGCGCCTCTCCGACCACGTCATCTCGATGACGTCCCTCGCTGTGATCTCGCTGCCGGAATTCGTCACCGGGACGCTCCTGGTGCTCCTGATCGCGGTCTGGCTGCGCTGGCTGCCCGGCGTGTCGCTGATCCCGATCGGCGAGTCCGTCTTCTCGAACCTCCGGATCCTGATCCTGCCGGTGCTGACGCTGCTCGCCGCGTCGCTCGCGCAGACGATTCGCATGGTGCGAGCAGGGATGCTCGAGGTCCTCCGGTCGGACTACGTCGAGTGGGCCCGGCTCAGCGGGCATCCGGAGCGCGACGTCGTGCTTCGCTACGCGCTCCGCAACGCGCTCGCTCCGACCGTCCAGGTGATCGCGCTCAACGTCCAGTGGCTCGTCGGCGGAATCGTCGTCACCGAGTACGTCTTCGGATATCCGGGCCTCGGCCAGGCCCTCGTGCAAGCGGTCACCGTGCGCGACGTTCCCTACGTGCTGAGCGTCGGCATGCTGATCGCGATCGTCTACATCTCGCTCAACGTCCTCGCCGACCTTCTCGTCGTCCTGCTCGTCCCCAAGCTGCGGACGGCGCAGTGAGCACGATCGCCCTCAAGCTTCGCTTCGTCCGCTCCGGGTCGGGTCGCG
>Ga0066710_100003968_pt1 | contig 12878 bp, 10 predicted proteins | sample GraSoiAngelo_159_FD_79666 | JGI IMG/M metagenome (GOLD analysis project Ga0066710, IMG submission 79666) | Grasslands soil microbial communities from the Angelo Coastal Reserve, California, USA - 14_1009_16_40cm | ecosystem: Environmental > Terrestrial > Soil > Grasslands | place: USA...
CGCGCGGCCCTTGCGATTTCCCGGACCGGCTCCTAGATTCTCCCGACGGGGCCGTGCCCGGGGACCGCCCGGGCCCTCGCCGGGGGAGACGAGCCATTTCGACGCCTTCGGAGTACGCGAAGAGAGCGAAGAAGGCCGCCGCGAGCGGTGACTTTTCGCAGGCGGGCGACTTCTACCGCCTGGCGGGCGACTGGCAGCGGGCCAACGAGATGTATCTCGAGGGATCCCACTTCGACCTGGCCGCCCGGCTGGCCGAGGAGATGGGTGACCTCCCGTCGGCGGCGCTCTACCACCTCAAGGCCGGCGACCTCAAGGCGTCGGGGGAGATCGAGATCCGGCTGGACAACCGCGACAAGGCGGCCCACCTGCTGAGCCTGGCGGGAGAGCACGCGCGGGCGGCCGAGCTGCTCGACTCGCTGGACCAGTTCGAGGCCGCGGCCGTGCAGTACGACAAGGGGGGCTTCCGCGAGAAGGCCGCGCTCCTCTACGTCAAGGGGGGCAAGAACCTGGCCGCCGCGCACCTCTTCGAGAAGCTGATCGAAAGCGCCGGGAACGACGACCAGGGCGGCTTCCGCTCGGAGGCCGAGCGCGCCAGCCTGCTGCGCTATCACCGGTACTGCGGCGAGCTGTTCATGAAGGCGGAGCAGCCGAAGAAGGCGGCCCCCCACTTCGAGGCGGCGCTGCTCTCCGAGCAGGCGGCCGAGGCATGGCGGCGCGCCGGCAACGTGGAGAAAGCCGCCGATATCCTGCTGCGCCTGCAGAAACCCGATCAGGCCTACCGGATCCTGAAGGAAGCCGGCAAGGACGTCTCCTCGCTCGCTCCCGCCGTCCAGGCGGAGCTCCTGGCGCGCCAGGGAAACCACCGCGAAGCCGCGGAGGTCTTCGAGAAGGCGGGCAGCCACTTCCGCGCCGCCGAGGCGTACAAGGAAGCCGGCGACCTGCTGAAGGCCGCCACGCTCTTCGAGAAGGAAGGCGAGAGCGATCAGGCGGCCGACCTGTACGTGCGCGCCGGACGGCACGAGGACGCGGCCCGGCTCTTCGAGGCGGCGCGCGACTTCAAGAACGCCGCCGACCTGTTCCGCAAGGCCGGGAAGATCGAAGACGCGGCCCGCGTGCTCCTCAAGGCGGGGGAGCGGGTGGCGGCGGCGCGGCTGCACTACGATCAGAAGGACTTCGACGCCTGCATCAAGGCGCTGCAGAAAGTGGCACCGGACGACCGCGAGTACCGCAAGGCCTCGTTCCTGCTCGGACGCATCTTCGCCGAGCAGGGCCTGCACACGCTGGCGGTCGACAAGTTCACCGGCGCCATCGCCGGCGAGGAGATCGACGACGAGACGGTGCTCATCTACTACTCGCTCGGCCTGACCCACGAGGCGAACTTCCGCCCGCGCGAGGCCCTCTCGATCTACCAGAAGATCGTCGCCTTCGACTACGGCTACAAGGACGTCATGGGGCGCATCAAGGCGATCGAGAGCCAGCCGCTGCAGAACATCGGGGCCCGGGGCGGGTCGCGCTCCTCGCCCCAGGAGAGCGGCTGGGCGGAGGTCGGGCGCTACCGCATCGAGCAGTCGCTGGGGGCGGGAAAGCTGGGCGAGGTGTTCCGCGGCACGGACACCGAGCTCGGGCGCCCGGTCGCCATCCGGCGGGTGACCGAGCGGCCGGAGGAGAAAGGGAAGGTCGACCGCTTCCTGAAGGAGGCCGCCACGGCGGCCCAGCTGCGCCATCCCAGCATCGTCTCCGTCTACGACACGGGGGCGGACCAGCAGGGGCGCTTCATCGTCAGCGAGCTGGCGGAAGGGAAGACGCTCCGGGCCCTGCTGACGGAGAAGGTGCGCTTCGAGGTGCACCGCGTCCTCGAGATCGGCAGCCAGATCCTGCAGGCGCTCGACCACGCCCACAGCCGCGGCATCCTGCACCGGAACCTGAGGCCCGAGAACATCTTCATCGGCAGGGACGACAAGGTCATGGTGAGCGACTTCGGCCTCGGGGTGCGCCTCTCCGATCTGCCCACGCAGGAGCTCTCGACCGGGAGCGTCATCCAGTACACGCCGCCCGAGGTGCTCCTGAAGGATCGGGTCGACCAGCGCTCCGACCTGTACGCTTTCGGGATCGTCCTGTACGAGATGGCGGTCGGCCACCCGCCCTTCCAGGGGAGCGACATCGGCCACTTGCAGGTGCACGCGGCCGTGCCCCTGCCGGGCCCCGGCGAGCGGCCCCTGCCCGATTTCCTCAAGGCGGTCATCCTGCGCTGCATGGACAAGGACAAGGAGCGGCGCTACCCCGACGCCAAGGCGGTCCTCGAGGACCTGACGCTGAAGGAGGTCGTCCCCGGCATCGTCGTGACCGAGCGTTACGAGGTGCTGGCCGAGGTGGGGCGCGGGGGCATGGGCACCATCTTCCGCGCCCGCGACGTCGAGCTCGACGAAACGGTCGCCCTGAAGTTCCTGAAGGGGGAGATCGGTCCCGATCTGCTGGCGCGCTTCGTGCAGGAAATCAAGGCCGCCCGCAAGGTCATCCACCCCAACGTCGTGCAGGTCTTCACGCTCGAGAAGTGGCGCGACCACCGCTTCATCGTGATGGAGTACATCGACGGCGTGTCCCTGCCGCGCTGGTTGTCCCGCACGCCCGTGCCGCAACGCGCCGACCGCCTGCGGCTGGCGCTGCAGATGGCCTCGGCGCTGGAGGCGGCCCACCAGGCCGGCATCATCCACCGGGACATCAAGCCGGAGAACATCCTGGTGACGGCCGCGGGCGAGGCGAAGGTGCTCGACTTCGGGATCGCCCGGCTCGAGGCGCCCGGCCACACGCTGACCTCGACCGGGACGATCGTCGGCTCGCCCATGTACATGTCGCCCGAGCAGATCCAGGCGCACGCCGTGGATCGCCGCAGCGACGTCTACTCCTTCGGCGCGGTGCTCTACTACCTGTTCACCGGCGTCGAGCCGTTCGCCGGCAAGGACCTGCAGGAGATCATGATGAAGCACCTGCAGGGCCGTCCGGTGCCGCCGCACCAGCTCGATCCGACCCTGCCGCGGTCGCTGTCGGACGCCATCCTGCGCGCCCTGGCGCAGGATCGCGATCAGCGGTTCCAGTCGGCCCGCGACCTCGCCACCGCCCTGTCGCTGAGCGCCGAGGCGCCCGCGGCGGGCGCCGCCGGCCGCGGCACGCGGACGGCGTCCTAGAATCCTGCCCGGGAATCCGCTCTATCGTCCCGCCACCCAGTCGATCACCCGCTCGATGGCCCGGGCGCAGACGGGGCAGAAGCGATCGCGGTTGCGCGTGAACATGATGCAGTCGGTCGACGAGCGGTAGAGGCCCTTGCTGCGGTAGCCGGCCCCTTCGAAGACCCCCACCCTGGAGGCGTGCGGCTGGCGCGCCAGGAACGGCTTCGTCCAGTCCAGCTCCTCCTTGAAGAGGGCGTCCATCTCCGCCTCGGGGGCGTGGCGGGCGCGGATCGCCTTGCGGCGCTCCTGGATCTTCGCCTCGAAGGCGTCGAACTCCTCCTTGCCCCAGGGAGTCGGCAGGGGCGTGGCGGGGTCGACGAGGTCCTTCCACTTGAGCGAGGGCGGGTCGAGGAAGGCGGTGATGTTCGGCTCCCACGGCTCGACGATCTCTTTCGCGGTGTCGTAGGCCACGGGGGAGGTGTAGTACTCGTCGGCCAGGGCGGCGAAGTGGTGCCCGAACTCGTGCACGAAGATGTACGGGGTCGAGCCGCTGCGCGTGGCGCAGGTGGCGAACAGGTTGTAGATCCCCCCGCCGCCGTACTTCTCGCCGTTGATCAGGATCTCGATGAACTCGTACGGGGCCTGCGCCGCCGCCTCGCGCAGCGTCCGGTTGTCGAGCGTGAGGGCGTAGCGCTCGGAGCCGAAGATGTCGTAGGTAACCCCCAGCGCCGAGCGCCGGAAGACGCCGTCGCTCGGCCGATCGACGCCGGAGTCCTCCGACGGGGTGTCGATCGCCCGCACGTTGAAGTCGGCCTTGCGCTCCTGAAACGGCGGTGTCGTGAACAGCAGCGCCGCCAGCCGGCGCGCGTCTTCGTGGAAGACGCTCATCTGGGCCGACGTGTACCCGTCCCCCAGCACGAGCAGGTCGACCTTCGACTCGGGCGGTCCGTTCTCGAAGATCGTCCAGACGCTGCCCCGGCCAGTCACCGGCCCGCGGTCGACCGCCGGCGACGCCGGGTCTACGAGGAAGGTCGCGGCCGCGCGAAAGGCGTTGTCCTTGCCGCGCCGCAGCAGGTCGACCTGCACCGGCCGTCGTGGAAAGGGGAAGCGCAGCGACTCGTGGAAGGAGCGTCTCACGCTCTGCGCCTCGTCGGTCTCCTCCCACTCGCCGTAGATGCTGGCGAATCCCTGCGCGAAGAGGACGCGGTTGGTCGCCCGGTCGCGGACCTCGAAGCGGTACGGCCCGAGATTCAGGGGATCGACGAGGTTCGCACGGCTGCCGGGCCAGGGTCCCTCGCGCCGCGGGCCGTCGAGCGCGAAGATCTCTTCCTTCCCCGCCAGGCCGGCGTGCTGGTAGTCGAGCCGCAGCGTGGCGCCGTCCGACCAGGCGTCGAATGCAGTCTCCAGGGCGCGTGAGGCCGCCCGGGGCGCCCCCGGAATCCCGAGCAGGGCCGCGACGCACGACGTCAGCGCGAGGATCCGACCGCTCCGGCGCGCTCCTCCGACCCTGTTCCGGACGTCCATCGGGCCCTCCCTCTCGTCAGGGTACGATCTGAAAAGGCATCTGGAGCAGCGGCTCGTTCTCCTGGCGGTCGCGCGGCAGGACCCGCATCTCGTACCTCCCCGGACTCAGATCGACGGAGGGCACGGCGAAGGTGACCACCTCCGTCGTCTCGAGGTGACGCCGAATCTGCGAGGCGTCGAGCTCGGAGACCCAGGCGACTTCGCCCGTTTCACGCCGGATGAGGAAACGGTAGCGCTCGGTGTCGCCCGCCGACTCGGGCAACGCGGGCTGCACGGCGATCAGCGCGAAGGGCTGGTCCGGCTCGATGCGGAAGGTCGGGAGCGCGCCCTGGCCGCGCAGGGGCGACCCCAGCACCAGGAGCTGGACCGGACCGGTCCAGGTGGCCACCGGCTGCATCGCGGCCGCGGGCCGGCGCTCCCGCGTTTCCGGGCGCGAGGTCGGGGCGAGGCGGAGCAGCACGGCCAGGCCCAGTCCCGCCATCAGGCCGGCGCCCAGCCACAGGACGGGAGCCCGCAAGGCGCCGCCCCGGGCCTCGATGGCGGCGCCGCGGCGGCGGATCGTCCCGGAGCGCAGCCCCAGCGCCTGCCGCGTCCGCCAGGCGGTGACCTCCAGCTCGCAGGAGGCGCAGGTCGCCAGGTGCCGGGCGATGCCCGCGTCGCCGGCGCCCTCGCGGGCGAGGGCGTACGCCCGCAGCGCCGCCTCGGAGGGGTGGTCCTCGAAGAGGATCGCGCCGTGATCGTGCAGGGCGGAGACGATTTCCTTCCAGGTGGCGACCTGGGTGACGCAGGCCGGGCAGTTCCGCAGATGGGATTCGAAGCGGTCCCGGGCCTCGCCTTCGAGCCTCGAGGCCACGTAGGCCGGCACCTCGTCCTGCCAGCTTTCGTGGTCGGTCACCCTCACCCCCCCCATCCCTAAGGTATTGCCGGACCTCAGGCCCCCGGTTCCGGATTATGAACCTTCCGGGCCGCCGGCGCATCCCCGGCGGCTCCCCGGCCGCGCCCGGAGCGGCCGCCCCCCAGCGCGCGATGGAGGCTGTCCAGGCAGCGGGCCAGTCGCGACTTCACCGTGCCGACCGGCACGCCCCAGGCCGCGGAGATCTCCGCGTACCCCTTCTGCTCGAAGAAATAGGCCTGGATGAGGCGGCGGCAGCCGTCCGTCGCCTGGTCGATCGCCAGCCGCGCGAACTGCCGGGAGATGGCCAGACCCTCGATCCCGGGAGGATCTCCGGTCGTGACCGGGTCGAGCTCCTCCGCGGGCGGCTGGTGAAACCTCAGGTTGAGGGCGTGCAGCGCCGTGTAGCGCGCGATCGCCTGCACGTAGCTGCGGAAGTCCCGGGCGGCGTCGAAGCGCCCTTCCCGCAGGCTCTCGATCACGCGCGCCATCGCCTCCTGGTGCAGATCCGGCCAGTCCTCCCTCAGGACCCAGAAAGACGTCGAGGCGATGCCCCGGGCGATCCAGCGGATCACGGTGCCGACCGCGTCGGGGTCGTCGGCGAGCAGGCGTCCTTCGATGCTGTCGTCACGGTAGGTCACGGGACCCTCGATCCGGGGGGCGCCATTCTAAGCGAGGCGTCAAGCGTTTGCGAAATCGGCCAGGCGGATCGAACCCAGGCTGATGGTGTTGGCGAACACCGAGTAGAGGAGGGACGCGGCGAGGACGCGCCGGTCCGCGACCCAGGGCGGCTCGTACAGGGGCGGGGCGATGAACCCCGAGTCGAAGAAGGGCTCGAGCGACAGGACGTCGCCCAGAGCCAGGCGGCCGGCGAAGAGGCGCCGCGAGCATTCCGGCCTGTCCTCCTGGATCGCCTTGCGCAGGAAGGTGTGCGTGAAAATCAACCCCTGCAGGTAGACGACGTCCTTGGTGAACGCGACGCGGCCGCGGACGTCGCCGCCGCGGAAGACCCGCATCGCCGCGTGGTAGCACTCTTCCTCGTGCTGGCCGGCGTCCAGGAAGAAGCGGAAGATGTCGAGGAAGTCGCCGCCCTGCAGGGCGCGCTCCACCGCCTCGATGCGCAACGCGATGCGGCGCAGCCGATCCAGATCCATGGTGCGGGTCATCAGCTCGGCGAGGGTCGCCAGGCCCTCCTGGGTCGCCGTGGTGCGCGGCGCCCCGAGGCCGAGGCTCCTCAGATGAGGTTGCTCCCGCCCGTTGCGCATGGTCGCCGTGTGCACGAAGACCTCGTGCTGCAGCAGCTGGCCGATGTCGTGCGGGCCGAAGCAGGTGGCCCCCCGCAGGCGCACGGTGCGGGCGCCGGCCGCCGCCTTGGGCGCCAGGTCGGGATCGATCACCACCTGCACCGGGTGGCCGGTGAAGAAGGCGCGCACCTCCCGCCCGATCTCGCCGGCGACGTGCGCGGGCGTGAGGCAGAACTCCTCCCTGGCCGCGAGGTAGCCGCCCGCGAGCGCGTCGGTCGCCCGCAGGAAGTGCCCGGCCGCGCCAAGGTTGGTGACGCCCGATCGCCCGATGGCGTCTCCCGGCCGGCCGTACAGCTCGCAGGACAGCTCCGTGAAGGCCGGAGTCCCCGCGCTCTGCAGCATCGCGGCCGCGGTTTCGTAGCTGGCGGCGGTGTCGTCCAGGTAGCGCCCCACGGGGTGCGAGCGGTCGCACTCCCGCCGCAGGGCGCGCAGGGCCGCCAGCTTCTCGCCGTGGTCGAGGCGGAGCGCCGGCGCCTCGGGCAGCGCGGGGCGGCCCGCCGCCCAGGCCTCGAGGAAGGCCCGCTCCGTGCTCTCCGGCCAGCTCAGGCGGCTCAGGATCTTGATGTCCTTGGCGGCCTGCACCAGGCGGGAGTCGAGGTCGCGGCAGCGTTCCAGTGTCCGATCCATCGCCGCGGTTGTACCACGGGCGCCTCCGAAAGGGGCCCGCGGCCTTGATCGCGGAGGCCGCCTCATGTAGTCTCTCGCGCACCATGGCCAGTCCAGCGCCGCTGCCGGATCCGCGCCGGATCCTCGAAGAAGCCGCCGCCTTGCGGCCGTTCATCGTCGACCTGGTGCTGCGCGTCTGCCGGGAGAGGACCGTCAATTACTTCGAGGCCGACTTCCCGGGCGGCGGCCCGGACGGGATGGCCTCCCCCGGCCAGGAGTCGAAGGTCACGGCGATTCTGGCGGAGGAGCTGAAGCGGATCCGCGTGCCGTTCACCACCCATGCCAAGGCGCCCGGACGGGACAACCTCCTGGCGACGGTCGGTCAGGAACGCCCCGGCTACCGGCGCCTGCTCGTCCTCCTGCACTCCGACACGGTGCCGAGCGGCGCCCCGTCCGACTGGAAGTTCCAGCCTTTCGAGCCTTTTGAGAAGGGCGGCATGCTGTACGGGCGCGGCGTGCTCGACGACAAGGGGCCGCTGGTGGCCGCCTTCGCCACCCTGCGCATCCTGAAGGCGCACGAAGGCTCGATCCCCGGCGCCTTCGTCTTCGGCGCCGTGGGCGACGAGGAGGTGGGCGTCGGGGTCGGGCTGCCGTACCTCATCGAGCAGGGGCTCATCCGCTGCACGGACGCGGTGATCCCCGACATCGCCGGGAACATGAAGGAGATCAACGTGGCCGAGAAAGGCCGCGTCCTCCTCAAGGTGCGGGCCCGCGGCAGGCAGGCGCACGCCATGGACCCCGCCAAGGGGATCAACGCCATCCACGCCATGGCGCGCTTCCTGGTGGCGCTGGAGCGCCACGGGCTGAGGCATCGCGCGCATCCGGTCCTGGGGGGCCCGACGATCAATACCGGCCTCGTCCGCGGCGGGGTCGCCCCCAACGCCGTGCCGGCCGACTGCGAGACCACGCTCGATATCCGCTACGTGCCGGGGCAGACGGCCGACGGCATCCGCGCCGAGCTGCAGTCGATCGCCGACGCGGCGGCGCCCGCGCCGGGAGGCGCCGGCGCGGGCGCCGCCACCATCGCCGTGGAGGTCCAGCAGGACGCGCTGCCGTGCGAGGTCTCGCCCCAGGCACCGATCGTCAGGCGCATCCTCAAGCACGCCCCCGACGCGCGGGTGGTCGGCAGCGGCGGCGGCACCTTCGCAAAGGACCTGGTCCTGACGGGCGTGGACGCGGTCGGCTGGGCCCCGGGGGACGAGGCGACCTACCACCAGCCGAACGAGGAGATCGAGGTGGAGCAGCTGGTCCGCTTCGCCGGCCGCCTGGCGAACCTGGCGCTCGAGATCACCAACGAGCGCCAGGAGAAGGGCTGAGGATCGGGCGCCCATGCTGTCGACCGGCGATTTCAAGAGGGGCCTGGCGATCCTGGTGGAGAAGCAGCCCTACGTGATCGACGACTACTCGGTCCAGACGCCGTCGGCGCGCGGCGCGGCGACGCTCGTGCGCGTCAAGGCCCGCAACGTGATCACCGGCCAGGTGCTCGACATGACCTTCAAGGCCGGGGAGAAGTTCGAGGAGCCGGACCTCGAGCGGCGCAAGATCAATTTCCTGTACGCCGACGGCGACGACTTCCACTTCATGGATGAGACGTCGTACGAGCAGTTTCACATGCGCCGCGATGCCCTGGGGGAAACGGTCCGCTGGCTGCGCGAGGGGACCACGCTGCGCTCGATCGTGTTCGAGGGGCGGGTCGCGGGGATCGAGGTGCCGCAGTTCGTCGAGTTCGAGGTGGCCGAGACCGGCCCCGGCGGCCGCTCCGACATGGCGAGCGGCAAGGTCACCAAGAGCGCCACGCTGTCGAACGGCACGACCATCCGCGTGCCGGTCTATCTCGAGGCCGGGGAGACGGTCGTGGTGGACACCACGACCGGGGAGTTCGTGAAGCGCGTCGGCCGTTGAGGCGCGCGCCGCCCGAGGCGCGCCGCCGCGGAGACCCGTTCGAGGGAGGTCGCGATGAAACTGTCCCGCAGGAGCATCAACAGGCTGATCTTCGGCGCCCCCGTGGCGGCCGCGGCCGCCGCGGTCGTGCCGGCCGCGCTCGTGGGGATCCGCCCCGCGGCGGCCCAGGCGGCCGCCCAGACACCGGCGGAGGAGGCGAAGCCGGCGACCGCGCCGGAGCCTTCGCCGCTGGCGCGCTTCCTGTCCAAGCAGGAGGCCGACCTGAGCTCCGAGGAGCGGGCCCGCATCCGCAGGAAGGTCACCGACCTCGAGCAGTCGCTGTCGGAGATCCGCGCCTTCAAGCTCGATAACGATGTGCCGCCGAGCGGCACGTTCCGCGCGCTGCGCGCCGGGCGCTGAGGGGCCGATGCTCTCCGACGACGTCCTGTTCAAGCCGGTCGGCGAGCTCTCGAAGCTCGTGCGCGCGCGACGGATTTCCCCGGTCGAGCTGACGCGGGCCTGCCTCGATCGGATCGATCGCCTCGACCCCTCCCTGCACGCGTTCGTGACCCTCACGCCCGACCTGGCGCTCGAGCAGGCCAGGCAGGCCGAGCGCGAGATCGCCTCGGGCAAGGACCGTGGAGCGCTGCACGGCATTCCCTACGGCGCCAAGGACCTGGTCGCCACCCAAGGGATCCGCACCACCTGGGGCGCCAAGCCGTACGAGCACCAGGTCTTCGCGGAGGACGCGACGGTCATTCGCCGCCTGCGCGATGCCGGGGCGGTCCTGCTGGGCAAGCTGGCGATGATCGAGCTGGCGGGAGGTCTCGATTACGCGCGCGGCGACGCCTCGCTCACCGGGGCGGCGCACAACCCCTGGAACCTGAAGCGCTGGACCTGCGGCTCGTCGTCCGGGTCGGGCGCGGCGGTCAGCGCCGCCCTGGTGCCGTTCGCCATCGGCTCGGAGACCTGGGGCTCGATCATCTGCCCCTCCACCTACTGCGGGATCTCGGGGCTGCGGCCGACCTTCGGGCGCGTGTCGCGCCGCGGCGCCATGGCGCTTTCCTGGTCGCTCGACAAGCTGGGTCCCATGGCCCGCTCGGCGCGCGACTGCGAGGTCGTCCTGCGCGCCATGGAGGGGCACGATCCCGGCGATCCGTACTCGGCGGACGAGCCGCCCGGCCCGCCATCCGATCCCGCGGCCGCCAGGCGCTTCCGGGCCGGCTTTCTGAAGCCCGACTGGGACAAGTACGGCGACAAATCGGTGCGGCGCGCCTTCGAGAAGGCGCTCGCGGACCTCGAGGCGGCCGGTCTGCGCCTCGAGGAGGCCAGGCTGCCGGACCTTCCGTTCGAAAGCGTGACGCTCGCCATCCTGTACTCCGAAGCCTGCTCCGCGTTCGAGGCGCTGGAGCGCTCGGGCGGCGCGCGCCAGCTCGCCACGCCGACGGCTTTCCAGTCGTTCATCATCGCGCGCGCCATCCGCGGCGCCGACCTGGTGAAGGCGCAGCGCATCCGCACGCTCTGCCAGCGGGCCATGGCGGACTTCTTCGGGCGTTACGATGTCCTGCTCTTTCCGGGTGACCTGAGCACAGCCCCCCCTTGGGACAAGGACTTCTCCGAGGGAGGGGGCGGCGCCCCCGACCCCGCCGGCGCCGCGGGCAACCTGTGCGGGCTGCCGGCCATCGCCGTTCCATGCGGCTTCGCCGACGACCATCTGCCGGCCAGCCTGACGATCATGAGCGGCGCGTTCGAGGAAGCCAAGGCGGTGGCGCTGGCGCGCCTGTTCCAGGGGATCACCTCCTGGCACACCCAGCGCCCGCCCATGACGACGGCCGCCTGAGGGGGAGAGCCCCGGGATACCGGCGGGCAGCGGGAGGAGAGGCGCGTGGACCCCAAAGGCAAGGCGGCGCTGATCACCGGTGGGGCTCGCATCGGCCGCACCGTCGCCGAGGAGCTGGCGCGGCGCGGCTGCGACGTCGCGCTGACCTATCGCGGTTCGCGCCAGAGCGCCGAGGAGACCGCGGAGGCGATCCGCGCCCTGGGCGCGCGGGCGCTCACGGTGCAGGCCGATCTCACCCTCCCGGCCGCCGCCCGGGCGGTCGTCGGCGAAGTGACCCGGGGGCTCGGCCGCCTCGACATCCTGATCGCCATGGCCTCCCTGTACGAGAAGACGCCGTACGACCGCCTCGACGAGGGCGCCTGGCGCGCCAACATGGACGCTAACTTGAGGAGCACCTACCTTCTGGTCCTCGAGGCGGCGCCCCTCATGAAGGCCCGCGGCGCGGGGCGTATCGTCACCTTCGCCGACTGGCTGCCGGTGAGCGGCCGCCCGCGCTACCGCGGCTACCTGCCGTATTACGTCTCGAAGGCGGGGGTGGTCGGCCTGACCCAGAGCCTGGCGCTCGAGCTGGCGCCCGAGATCCTCGTGAACGCGATCGCCCCCGGGCCGATCCTGAGGCCGCCCGGGTTCAGCGACGAGGCGGACCGGCAGGTCCGCAAGGTCACGCCGCTCAAACGCTGGGGCGGCCCGCTCGAGATCGCCAAGGGCGTGCTGTTCCTGATCGACACCGAGTTCGTCACGGGGGAGTGCATCCGGGTGGACGGCGGCCGCCACCTGCACTGAGGCGCGAATCCGCCCGCCGCCGCGCGCATCGAACCGTTTGCTGCAATGGCCGGGAGGCCCCGGCCGCGGATTGGCCGTTTTGATCGTTTCGAATCGCAAAGGAGGTCGTCGAACGATGCGTCGTCCATCGCTTCAAGGAGTCCGTGGAACGGGAACCAGCCGCCTCGGGTCGATCGTCCTGGCGGGCCTGGCGCTGGCCGGCGCCGGCCTGCTGCTGGCGCCCTCTCCGGCCCTGGCCGCGCCGGAGACCTACAACATCGACCCGGACCACACCACCGTCGGGTTCAAGGTGCAGCACTTCTTCAGCAAGGTCCCCGGCCGCTTCAACAAGGTCGAGGGGACGGTCGTCCTCGATCAGTCCGATCTCACGAAGTCGACCGTGAACGTGTCGATCGATGCCGCCAGCGTCGACACCAACGAGCCGGCGCGCGACAAGCACCTCAGGAGCGACGCCTTCTTCGACGTCGCCAAGCATCCCAAGATCACCTTCCAGTCCACGAAGGTCCGGCAGGCGGGCCCGAACAAGCTGCAGGTGGACGGCAACCTCACGATCCGCGGCACGACCAAGCCGGTGACGCTCGACGTCGACGTCCTCGGCTTCGGGCCGGACGCCTGGGGCGGCCACCGGGCCGGCTTCGAGGCCCGCACGAAGATCAACCGCCTCGACTACGGCGTCTCCTGGAACGACGTGATCGAGGGCGGCGGGTACATCCTCGGGAACGACGTCGAGATCACCCTCAACGTCGAGGCGGTCAAGCAGAAGCCGAAGCCGGCCGAAGCGCCGAAGAAGAGCGCCTGATCTAGAGAACCTCTCCCGAAGTCGC
>Ga0066710_100003969_pt1 | contig 12876 bp, 13 predicted proteins | sample GraSoiAngelo_159_FD_79666 | JGI IMG/M metagenome (GOLD analysis project Ga0066710, IMG submission 79666) | Grasslands soil microbial communities from the Angelo Coastal Reserve, California, USA - 14_1009_16_40cm | ecosystem: Environmental > Terrestrial > Soil > Grasslands | place: USA...
ACCACGGGCACCGGATCAGCAGCATCTAGCCGGCCGCCTCGTCGAACGCCGCCAGCAGCCGCTTGGGCGCCGTCAGCCGCCATGCCTCGGTCACGAGCTCCTCCATCTCCTCGCGGTCCACGTCATGAATCACGACCCCGACCCAACCGCTCGGCCCGACGTACGGGGGAACGAAGAACGTATCGGCATCCTGCGCCACGAGCGCCCTCTGTTCGTCGTGGGTGCTCTTGACCCACGCGTGCCGCTCTTCCTCGGAGAACATCATGAAGATCTTGCTCCGCACGCGGAACGTGGCCGTGTCCCAGGTCTCCCGTTCCTCGGCTTCCGGGAGCGTGAGCGCGAACTGGCGGACGGTGTCCTTCCGCATCAGTGCGCCATCCCATCCGCGCGCATCAATGCGCGACCGCCGCGGCTCCGTGCTCGTCGATCAGGGCGCCGGTCGTGAACCGCTCGAGCTCATACGGGCGCGCGAGCTCGCTCGCGCCGGTGGCGATCAGCTCGGCGAACGCCCACCCGCTCCCCGGCGTGGCCTTGAAGCCGCCGGTCCCCCAGCCGCAGTTCAGATACAGCCCGTCGATCGGTGTCGGTCCGACGATCGGCGACGCGTCCGGGCACACGTCCACGATGCCGGCCCACGTGCGCAACAGCGAGGCGTGCTCGAACACGGGGAACAGCTCGAGCGCCGCCGCCATCTGGTGCTCGATCACGTGGAACGAGCCGCGTTGCGCGTAGCCGTTGTACGCGTCGATCCCGGCTCCCATCACCAGCTCGCCCTTGTCGGCCTGCGATACGTAGACATGCACCGCGTTGGACATCACGACGCAGTCGAGGATCGGCTCGTAGAGCGCGCTCACGAGCGCTTGCAACGGGTGCGACTGCAGCGGCAGGCGAAGCCCGACCATCGCCGCGAGCACCGACGTGTGTCCCGCGGCCACCAGGGCGGTCGTGTTCGCGCGGATCGTTCCCTGGGTGGTCTCGACGCCTTCCACGCGCCCGCCCGCACCCCGGACGAACGCGGTCACTTCGGAGTGCTCGACGATGTCGACCCCGAGGTTCGAGGCCGCGGTCGCGTAGGCCCACGCCACCTTGTCGTGGCGCGCGACCCCTCCGCGTCGTTGCAGGGTTGCTCCCAGCACCGGGTAGCGGACGTCGGGGGAGATGTTCACGATCGGGCAGAAGGCTTGGACGTCTTCGGACGTGAGCCATTCGGCGTCCACACCGTTCAGCCGGTTGGCCTCGACCCGCCGGACGCTGGATCGCACATCGCCCAGGTCGTGCGCCAGGTTCATCACGCCCCGCTGGCTGAACTGCAGGTCGGCGCCCAGCTCGTCTTCCAGTCCCTCCCACAGTTTCAGCGAGTGCTCGTAGATGGCGGCCGACTCGTCCCAGAGGTAGTTGGAACGGATGATCGTGGTGTTCCGCGCCATGTTGCCGCCGGCGAGCCACCCCTTCTCGACCACGCACACGTCGGTGATGCCGTGGTTCTTCGCCAGGTAGTAGGCGGTGGACAGGCCGTGGCCCCCGCCGCCGACGATCACGACGTCGTAGGACGGCTTCGGCTCGGCGGGGCGCCAATACCTGGTTCGTCCGTCCATCGGGTCGCTCGCTCAGAGTGGGAGGAGTCAGTCTCTCGGACACCGACTGAGTCGGTCAACGGCCTCTATCTCCTATCCCGTCTTGCGTTTGAAGGGATGGCCATAGGTCGTTTCGAAATCGGAGTCAGTGTCCCAACGGGCGACCTATCAGGAGTGAACGGGCGTCGCGACCCAGTACAAGCCAACACGGCAGTTAGCAGGTATCGGTTCACCGACCTTCTGCTCGGCGTCTGCGAGCGAGGGCGTAAACGCCCCGCCTATGAAGAGACGCTTGCCCGTCATCGCCAAGGGCAGATCCGGGGCGTCCACGCGGAGCTCTCCATCGTCGGTTCGCGTCGCCTTCGACCCTTCGGGCCAGAGGAGCAGCACCACCGCGCCGGGACTCGGCGACGCGAACTCAGCCGACAGGTACAGGTTCTTCAGTTCGAGGCAGCCGCGGTTCTCGACCAACGTTCCCTCGATCGCGGCCGCGCCATAGTGCGGTGGCCCACCGGTCAAGCGAGGAAGGAAGACGCCTTTCGGCGCGGCGGGGCCCTTAGATCCGCAGGCCGCGAGCACGAACACGAGGCTGAGCCTCGCGACGCCGCCAAGGTTCCAACGACGCAAGCGGACACGTAGGAGTCCCACTACGCGAAGTTACTCGGAGTGTCTTCCAGACGCACCGTCTATCTCCGCCGTGCAACTCGAAACTGGAGCCAAGCAAGAAGTTCTGAACCCGCGATCTCGCGACTGTTCGCGTCGCTGACAGGACCGCGTCCTTCCGAGCAGGGCCCGACCCTCCTGGGATCTACTTCTTCGTAGGACGCTCTCCAGTAGCAGACTGACCGCCGAGCGACGGTTCCCGCTCTTCCGAGCTGACGCCCCCGTCCGTTCGGCCGTGGTCCGATCGCGGTCCCACCAGGTACCAGGTCTCCATCAGGCCCTTGCCCTTCACCTCGATCGTCCCCCGTGGCCTGCAGACGAACTCATCCTTCAGCAGCTCGTACGTCGCGCGCGTGATCTGGATCTCTCCGGGCGTGCCATGGGACTCCATCCGGCTCGCCGTATTGACGGCGTCGCCCCAGAGGTCGTACAGGAAGCGCTTCGAGCCGATCACCCCGGCGATGACCGGTCCGGAGTTGATGCCGATCCTCAGCTCGAGCCCGAACCCGTCGCCGACGGCCGAGGCGGCAACCGCCTCCCGCATGTCGAGCGCCAGGAGGGCGGCCCTGCGCGCGTGATCGGGGCTCGGGTCCGGCACGCCCGCGGCGGCCATATAGCAATCGCCGATCGTCTTGATCTTCTCGAGACCGTGCGTCTCCAGGAGCGTGTCGAAGCGGGAGAAGAGTTGATCGAGGATGCCGACGACCTCGGCCGGCGGGAGCCGCTGCGCGAGCGGCGTGAAGTCCACGACGTCGGCGAAGAGGATGGAGGCCGAGTCGAAGTGGTCCGCGATCGTCTGGCTGGCGGCCTTGAGTCGCTGGGCGATCGAGCCCGGCAGGATGTTCATGAGGAGCAGTTCGGACTTCTCCTGCTCGACCCGGAGTGCCGCCAGCGCGGCATTGCGCTGATCCGCGAAAGACGCGAGGAGCGTGAAGGCGATGGCGCCGGCACCGATGACGTTCAACGCCAGCATCGTGGTGGTGAACCAGATCGGGAGGTCCGCGTCGGGGAAGAAGACCTCGCCCGCGACACCCGTGAGGAGAAACACGAGGACGAAGGCAACGAACCAGCGGATGGCGCGGCGCACCTCGAGGAAGACGAGCGCTCCGAGCGGAGCCAGGATCCCCCACAACCCGACCCCCCCGGACGGAAGGAACCCTCCCACCAACATCTGCCCGGCCGTCGTCGTGAGGAGGATGTCGAGAAGCTGAGTGACGAGGAGAAGCCGGAAGTCCCGGGTCCGAGCGAAGAGCACCAACGAACCGATCGAGACGGCGAGGTAGATGTACGGAACGATGCCTACCGGCGAGCCGAAGGCGAGGTACGCAGCGCCCCACACAGCGGAGACGGGCAAGATCAGCACTGCGAGCAGCACGAGGAGCGCCTTCTTCTGGCGGAGCTCGTCGTCGTCCTCGGGATCCGAACCTAACCGGGCGAGCCGTGCCGCCGCGTTGTCGATCCACGAATCGCCGGCTCGGGTGCGCGATCGAGAAGGGGCCATCGTCTCCTCGGTCACGAGCGGGGGAACTCGAGCGGCACCGCGATGATCGCCTCGGATGTCATGTGCTGGCGTGACGCCTTCACTCGTCTTCGCATGCGGATCTGCAGCACCTCCACGGGCGCATCTTCGCCCGTTCCCCTTGGAGACGGCAAGCGACTCCGATGTCAGCGAACGTCACCGAGACGCTCCGCGACGAGATGAGCATGCCGTAGGCGCGTCTCCTCGCCCTCGCGCATGAGCGCGAGAACGGATGCGGCGAGAGCTGCCCGGAGCGCCCCGGGTTCGAGCGCGCCCACGTGCGTATCCTCGGAGCGAGCAAGCGTCTCGGCGGGAAGGTCGTCGTAGCCGCGCGCCTGCATGGGCAGTCCCTGGCGGAGACAGGCGAGCGAGAGCGCGTGATCGCGCACGGCGCCGACGTAATGCTCGGCCTGCCAGACTCGCCCGCGCTCGATGCACGCGCGCGCATGGAGTGCGTAGATGACGCCCCAGCCGAAGATGTCCCCTGCGACCGCCGGCGTGGAGATGAAGAGGGCCCCTGCGACCGGCGGCGCAGGAGGATCGGGCTCGCCCGCAGCCGTCTCGCCGAACAGGAGCCGAAACCGTGGCCCTGCGGGACGGAACCGGGCCGCCGGCGTCATCGAGAGGTCGAGCTGCAGCGCGTCCGGCAGCAGGAACACGCGGTAGGTGGTCGGCCCGCGCTTGAGATCGGCGAGGCGCACCGCGTCGAGCTCGTCGATGAGCGTCCGCGTCCAGTCGTCGAGCACGTCGGCGATCTTCACATGGTCGGCGATGCCGAAGGTGAGGTCCACGTCGGAGAAGCGGTCGCCGCTGTCGACGGCGAGCGAGCCCACGGCGGCTCCGGCGACGACGCGCTCATCCTCCTCAGCGAGGCTCAGCACGCGCTTGCGGAGAACATCCCGCTGCTCAACGGTGAACACGAGGTGCGATCCTAGCTCCGCGCGTCAAGCCCAGCGGGCAGACGAGACACGTTCACCGTTGATCCGCGGTGGCAGCCTTAGCGGTCGTGTCCCGTCCGACGGGATCGCGTAAGAGCTGCCGTTGAGGCTTCGGTACAGGAGCCACGATCCATGCCAGGAGAAGGGGGAGTCACAAGGGTTGCCGTGAGGGACGCGCAGCACCGGGGTCCCCTTCGTCTCCCCTTCCCGCAGAAGGTAGACGGTCGCTCGCCAGGAGGACTCGTTGACGATCTCGTAGGCGACCGTCGTTCCCGAGCCGTTCGCGAGGTTGACGCCGAACGCTGCGTATCCCGTCGTCGGCGGTGGCGTGGGCTCGGCGAACACGCTGCCGTCCCGCCGGAGGATCACGTCGTGCCAGTCTGGCCCGAGCACCTCCACGAGGCCGCCCCCGATGCCGTAGAGGCTGGGTTGAGATGTGAAGCCTAGCGAGGACAAACTCGCCATCGCTCCGACGGTGTGACCGTCGGTTCGCCAGATCGTGCCGTGCGCGAGGTAGAGCACGTTGTTGCCGACATCCGTCCTCGCGTCGATCTCCTTCGTCGTCAGGCCTGTGGCGAGCGTCCGCACGAGCGAGCCGTCCGCAGCGCGAAGGCGCATCGCGAACCCATCGGCTTCCTTCGCGAGCGTGAGTAAGGTTCCTGATCGCGTCCAGCCGTCGGCCCACTCGCCGAGGGCAACACGTCGTTCAGCTCCACCGCTCGGCGCTACGTACAACGGTCCGCGTCGTCCGATCTGGAACGCGGCCCCGGCAGGGGAGTAGGCATCGCTCCAGAGCGCGTCCGCGGTCGCGATGTTGTACGTACCGCGCGAACGCCACACCACGGTTCGTCCCTGGCCGAACTCCACATGCCCGCCAGCGACACGCACCCACGTCCGAGGGCCATCGACCCAAAAAGCGCCGGAGGGGGGAAGCATCTGCCCGCTGCCGTTGTGCTCACCAGCCGGCTCGATCCGGCCGCTCGGCAGCGCGAGGAAGTGGTGCTTGTCCGATGTGACAAGGCTGATCGCGGCCGGTAGACCAGGTTGCATCCGCGTCAAGCTCGGGATCTGTGAGCTGGGGGCGGTGGTGATGCTGGGCGGGATGTCGCCGTTCGTGGGCGGGATCGCAGGGTGGATGTCCTGCGATCGCGCGGTGCATGACGCGATCAGAGCGACGGCCCCTATTGCGGCCGCCGCGCGGAGCGTGACGAGCCGTCTCACTAGGTCATCATGCGCGCCCGACGGTTGTCTCTGCAAGATTGCTAGCCGGACCCGGACATGGCGCGGAAAGGACAGGCAGGCGAGGGTGGCCGCAGACGTTCATAGACTCCGAGCATGGACGACGTCCGTGTTCTCCGTGGCGGCATTCTCCGGCTTCTTCGATCCGATCGCGAGCGTTGGGGGATGCGATCACGAGGCCGCTTCGCATCTCGGCGTGAGCGTTGGGGGCGAGAGCTCGAAGCCGGCCGAGCAGGTTGAACCCGCTCGTCATCGACACCGCGGCCGCCCGCGATGTATTCGCAGGCTTCATCGGGCTGTGGGTGGCGATCGAACTCATCTCCCAGATCCCGATACTTCGCCAACGGGTCGATCGCTCGTTCGATCCCACAGGGCTCTTCGTCGCGATCTCACTCGTCGTCGGCTTCGTTTTGGCGTTCGGCGCTGCGGGACATCGCCTGAGGATGTTCGGGGGGCGGCTGGCCGAGCATCGCCGTGGGGCTCGGGATCGCCTCTTCAGGCGTGGTCCTGCGGACGTGGGCGATCGTGACGCTCGGCCGCTTCTTCACCGACGACGTCACGATCCAACCTGGACACCGAGTGGTGACGGCGGGACCGTATCGATGGGTGCGCCACCCGAGCTTCACGGGCGGGCTGGTGGGGTTGCTCGGGTCTCGGGGTCGCGCTGGGAAGCGCTGCGGCCGTCCTCGCGCTCGTCGTCGTTCCCTTCATCAGGGTGCTCATCCGGATCCGTCACGAGGAGCGAACGCTCCGCACGGCCCTGGGTGCGGATTACGACGCCTACGCGGCTCGGACGTCGCGACTCATTCCGGGCATCTGGTAGCGGCACGGTCCCCTGTGGGAGCATCGGGGCGTGCCGCTACAAGGTGATTACGCTCCCAGCACGTCGTCGTGGTCCCGGAACCAGACCGAGCTCTACGAAGCGACGAACGGCGAGGAGGGCGGCGACCTTCGGGGCCGCCCAGTGATCGTGCTGACCTCGATCGGCGCGAGGACCGGGAAGCTGCGGAAGACCGCCCTCATGCGGGTAGAGAACGACGGCGTCTACGCGGTGGTCGCGTCGCTCGGCGGCGCCCCGAAGCATCCCGTCTGGTACCACAACTTGAAGAAGAACCCACACGTGGAGCTGCAGGATCGCGGGACCAAGCGTGACTACCTCGCACGCGAGGTCTTCGGCGACGAGAAGACCGTGTGGTGGGACCGCGCGGTCAAGGCATGGCCCGACTACGCGTCGTACCAGACGAAGACCGATCGGCAGATCCCGGTGTTCGTGCTCGAGCCAATCGAGTAGCGGAAGGGTAGAAGGACTTCGGGTCAGTCCAGCGCGAACGACCCTGTGACGATCTCGCCAGCCGGCTCGTACGTCCCGATCACGACTCCCGTGGTGGAGACCTTGTTGTCGACGAGCTTCAACCCGGAAGGGATGGTGCCGTCCGAGAACAAACGCTTCCCTGAACCGATGACGAGCGGGAAGACCCACAAGCGGTACTGGTCGACGAGGTTGTGGCCCAAGAGCGTCTGGATCAGGTCCGCGCTGCCGTGCACCTGCAGGTCCGGTCCATCCTCCTTCTTGAGCGCCGCGATGCCTTTGGCCCCGTCTCCTTCGATCAGGACCGAGGGGCCCCACTCCAGCGCCGGATGACTCCGCGACACGACGTACTTGGTGGCGTCGTTCAAGGGCTTGGCGCCGAGTTCCTCTGTCGCGTGCGGCCAATAGGCCGCAAAGATGTCGTACGTCTTGCGTCCGAGGAGGAGGTCGAACGGCGCGCTCATCGCATCGCCCATGACCTCACCCATCATGTCGTCCCAGTAGTTCACCGACCAGCCACCGAGCGCGAAGCCGCCGCTGTCGTCCTCTTCGGGTCCGCCCGGGGCCTGCATGACTCCGTCGAGGGTCAAGAAGGTGTTCACCATCAGCTTCCTCATCTCTCCTGTCCTTTCTCGTGCCGCCTTCACGTCCTCCGTTCGAAGATGATGGAGCGAGGTCGGTACCCGATGGCCTCGTAGAAGGGCACGCTCTCAGGGCTTTCCGCGAGCGTATCGAGCTCGATCATCACGGCGCCTCGTTCCGCGAGCCATCGTTCTGCTTGCTCCATCAGCGCGCGACCGATCCCGCGGCGACGATGCGACTTGAGCACACCGAGCGAGTTCACCTCGCCGCGCACCTGACCGAGCGCAGCGACCACCTGATACCGGGCTGAATCCATCGGCGCGAGCAACCTGGCCTCGACCTGCCCGACGATCCGTCCATCTTCTTCAGCCACGAAACAGATCCAGGATCCACCCGAGGATGCGAGATCGCCGTCCAACCACTCGGCGAGGCCGTCTTCATCGGGGATACGGAACCTGGTCGGATCGAGCTCAAGGTAGTCCTTGCCCCCTGCCACATGGAGGGGGGCGATCCCCGCGCCATCCCCGGGTCGGGCTGGGCGGATCGTCCATCCGTTCATCTTCTCTACGGTATCGCCCGCTCGCCTTTGTCCGTCATCCGCTGCGATGAAGAGGCAGGCACCAGCCCGTACGATAGTGCTTCCATGGATCGCGCCATCCGCACTGTGGTTGCCGGTCTCCTGCTGGTTAGCTGCGCATCCGCAACGTCTTCAGTCGCGGACAACGGGAGCGCGGCCGTGGCCCTTCGCGCCGCCGCGGACAGGACGCTAGGGGTCCAGAGCTTTCACGCTGACTCTTCGTTTCAGACGTCGTCCGGACCGGGACCCGGGACGGTCGATTATCAGGCACCTGACCGAGAGCACGAACGGTCGGGGACGGGAAATGACGCGACCGAAACGATCTCGATCGGCGACACGTTGTATTTCACGGCTGACAGGCCGGGGTACTTCTGGAAGATCGAAGGCCGTGGCATCGGGGCGAGCGACACGCTCGGGTACTTGCGTCTCTTGGAGCATGCGGAGAACGTCCGTCTTGACGGGCACCTCTACCGGTTCGATCTCCCAGCGATCCCATATGGTCCAGTCGAGGGCTCCACGACCGGCGTTGCGACACTGACCGACGATGGATTCATCAACACGCTGCTGTACCACGGGCAGTTCGCCGGCGATGAGGTCACCGTCGGATTCACGTACAGCGGTTTCAACTCCGGCATCACGGTGGAGCCGCCGCCTCCCGGCCTCATCGTGAGGCAGGCGCCTCTGATCGCGTGTCCCTCGCCGATGCCACCCGCGTCCGAGGCGCTACCCAACGGCGCAGACATCTGCCAGGTACTCACACCATCTCCATGACCCCCGGGAGACGAGGGACGTTGCGCCGGCAGGCGGTTTGCATGGCCATAGCCTTCGCACTGTTGGCGGCCTGCACGGCTCGAGCCTCGGACACACCGCCGGGTCACTTGGACATCTCGGCCACCCCGACGGTCTCGCCGCTCGCGCCACGGATCGTGAACGCGGACGCGTTCGCAACGCGAACACGCATCAAGCACGTGGTGTTCGTCATCAAGGAGAACCGGACCTTCGACGACCTGTTCGGGACGTTCCCTGGGGCGAACGGCGTCTCGTTCGGGATGGACCATGGCACGCGGCGCCCGCTCATCCGTGGAACGGACGGCCGCCTGCCCACCGACATCCCCCACTGCTACGAGTGCTCCATCCAGGCGTGGGACCACGGGAAGATGGACGGATTCGATCAGCCGCCAACCGGGAACTTGGCGTACTCGCAGCTCCACCGGAGCCAGTTACCCAACTACTGGCTTTGGGCGCAGCGGAACGTCCTCTTCGACGATTTCTTCGCCTCGGCGTGGGGCCCCTCGTTCCCGAACCACCTCTACACGATCGCGGCGCAGTCAGGCGGTGCTCGCGATAACCCGCGTCGTCCCCCGAAGTCGATGTCGAATACCTTCGGATGCGATGCGCCGCCCCTACAGAAGGTCGCCGTGTACGACTCCGAGGGCAACGTCGTGCTCGTGCCTCCGTGCTTCGACTTCCGGACCGAGGGTGACCTGCTCAACGGAGCGCACATCCCGTGGGCGTACTACGCCGCCACGGAGCGACAGCGCGGCTACATCTGGTCGGCGTACTCCGCGATCGACCGGTACCGGAACGATCCAGCGCAATGGGCGAGGTACATCCGCCCGGTCGATTCGTTGCTCGGCGACATCGCCGCCAACAAGCTCCCACCCGTGACGTGGGTCACGCCGCGATTCGAATTGTCCGATCACCCGGACTACTCGTTCTGCCATGGTGAGAACTGGAGCACCCAGGTCGTCGACGCGATCATGCGGTCGAAGATGTGGAAGGACACGGCGATCTTCATCACGTGGGACGACTACGGCGGCTTCTACGACCACGTTCCGCCGCCGGACATCGACCGGATGGGGTTCGGTTTCCGCGTTCCCTTGCTCATGATCAGCCCGTACGCGATCGATGGGAAGGTCAGCCACGAGGAAGGGGAGTTCTCGAGCGTGCTCCGGTTGATCGAGGACAACTGGAACCTCCGCCCGTTCCTCACCAACCGCGATCGCCGGGCGACGCCGATGCTGTCGGCGTTCGACTTCTCGCAGCCGCCGCGACCGCCGGACGCGCTTCCTCTCCGCCGCGACTGCAGGGGCCCGAAGTTCCCGACGAACTGACCTCCGGCCCGGACCTAGGATGTTCGGATGGATGCAGACAGCTTGCTGGCCTTCGTCCGGTTCCACGCGTGGGCGAACGACCGGATCCTGACGACGACGACCGGCCTGACGGATGAGGAGCTCCGCAGGCCGGGGGTTCTCGACCACGACAGCGCCTTCCAGACGCTCCGGCATCTCGTCGACGTCGACTGGAGCTGGCGAGAGTTCTGCATCGGGAACGACGTTGGAGATAGCTATGTGTGGGACTACGGATTCAGGCTCGACGACCTCCCGGCCATCCACGCGTTCTGCCTGGAAGAGGACGTCCGCTTGCGGAGCTTGGTGGAGTCCCTCGACGATGCGGCGCTGAACGAGCGGTGGGGCACGCGCCCAGACTTCACGCGGCCGCGATGGCTGGTCGTCGCTCACGTCGTGAACCACGGGACGCAGCACCGCAGCGAGCTCGCTCGCTACCTCACCGAGTGCGGGCACTCACCGGGTGACCTCGACCTCCTGGATGCGCTCGAATTGCCGTGGCCGGACAACGGTTAAGCGACGCTCCGTACATTCGCTGAGGCGAGGGGCAGTCACGAAGACGGGTTGAGGACCTGAGAACCAAAACGACCCTTGATGGCAATCACGTGTGGTTCTCGTGTTTGGAGACCGGCGCCGCGTTCAGCGGGGTTTCACATGGCCGGAGCCACGTTTGTGACGACGAGGTCATGGAGATCTCCATCCAGTCCTGTGCCCGGTGCGATGGTGAGGACCTCGTCGTAGGGCTTCCCCGAATAGGTCGTGAAACGAACGACCACTCGGTATCCGGCGTCTGCTCGCTCGGCGGATCGCACCACGAAACCCGTGTAATAAGTCCAGAGCTTCCCGAGACCGGATGAGGGATCCTGCCACGCGGCATAGGCGGCAGGAGCCACGAGTGCCCCGAACTCGGCCATCACATCTGCCGGCACGTTGGATGGCTCGTACGGAAAGTGCGCCCGGAGCGCAGCCAGCGCGGCCGCCACGTCCCATGCCTTCCGATCATCGGGCACCTGTGCCGGCGCCACGTAGGCGAGCATCCGTGCCTGTTGCGAATCGAAGCGACGCCCGATCAGAAGGAAGGTTCGACCGGCCGCGATGGGTTCGGCGTAGAAGCCGTAGCTGGGCTCGTCTCGGCCGAACACCACGTGCCAACGCATGTCGCCGGGCGACAAGGTGCCGACCTCGCCGCAGAACTGCGCCATCACGATGCCATCGGCTGCCGCCGCCGCTGGGTAGCCCTCGCAGGTGTTGAACGGCATCCGCGAGCGTCCGGTCCACCGGTTCGTGATCGGATCGAACGCTGCGGAGGAGAGCGCGTAGTCCAGGGCCACGAGCCTCGAGCCGTCCCACACCGCCGTTTGGGCGTTCGGCAGCAGCTCTGAGGGTGTGATCTCGCGCCAGACGTTCGTCGCGGGGTTGTAGGCGGCTCCGATCGCCGTTGAGGTCGCGAACCGGTCGCCCGTGAGGAAGGCTCCGAAGACGATCACCTCGTCGCCCGTCCAAACAGCGTGGGCGGCGTTCAGTTCGACCGGCGGATCGGGGATCGGTCGCCATGTGTCCGTCAGCGGGTCGTAAGCGGCCGATGCGCTGCCGCCGATGATCACCATCTCGTCCCCGGTCCAGACCGCGTCGATGACCGGCGTAGGAGCGGTCGACGGCTGCGAGATCGTCCGCCACGAGTCGGCCGCGGGGTCGTAGGCGGCCCCGTCATGGACCACCCCGTCCTCCGCGCTGTACCCGTGGGCACCTCCCCAGATCACGAGCTCGTGTCCGGTCCACACGCCGGCCGACCAAGAGCGGCCGGTCAGCGGGGAAGGTGGCAGCGCATGCCACGTGAGCGTCGCGGCATCGAACGCATAACCTTCGTTGAAGTGCGGCGGGTCCCCGAACTGCACGTTCCCACCCCACAGGATCAGCTCTCGGCCCGTCCAGACGGTCACCCCGCTCTCGAGCAGCCGGGGAGGTGGTGGCATCTCGGTTAGCCCGGCCCCGATCCCCGGGAAGAGGTCCGTCGGCGGGGGCGGGCTGGGGGTGTGCAGCACGGCGTGATCCGGCCGCGACCGCCAGACCGACCAAGCGAACAACGCTGCACCGACGAATAGCGCGAAGGCAAGGACGCCGGCTACGACGCGGCGCGACATGCCTTCGCTCACGGTCTTGCTCGGCAGCGCGGATCGTCGATCGATCTCGTCCGACACGTCGGGCGCCTCGAGGAGATCGAGGGAACGGAAGCGTCGATCCAGGTCAGGCATCGTCGTCTCCCAACAGCTCATACAGGCGTTTTCGACCTCGGCTGAGGTGCACACGGACCGTGGCACGCGAGGACCCGAGGATCTGTGCGATCTC
>Ga0066710_100003971_pt1 | contig 12874 bp, 6 predicted proteins | sample GraSoiAngelo_159_FD_79666 | JGI IMG/M metagenome (GOLD analysis project Ga0066710, IMG submission 79666) | Grasslands soil microbial communities from the Angelo Coastal Reserve, California, USA - 14_1009_16_40cm | ecosystem: Environmental > Terrestrial > Soil > Grasslands | place: USA...
GTATCCGGATGATCCGAATAAAGCGGTCTGGGACTACGAGCAAGGGACCCAGCTGCGTGACGCCACGTTCCAGGAAGTTGCCGACTACTATGCTCGACTCCTGGCTTGGTACACCAAAGGGGGCTTTACAGACGAATACGGAAAGCAGCACGAGTCCGGCCATCACTATTCGATTCCATACTGGGAAGTTTTGAACGAAGTGGATTTCGAACATCGCATGACGCCACAAACCTATACTCGGCTGTACGATGCGATCGTCAGAGCCATGAAGAAAGTTCAGCCCGAGCTAAAATTTGTCGGCGTTTCTCTGGCCATCCCCGGCCAAAATCCAGACTTTTTTGAATATTTCTTGAATAGCAAGAACCACGCTTCCGGTGTGCCGATGGACTACATTTCCTACCATTTTTACGCCGTACCTACGGCTGACGAGACGCTAGACATTCAGCAACATACCGTTTTTGCGCACGCGGACGGTTTCCTGAATACGGCCCGCTACATCGAAGCGATTCGCAAGCGACTATCACCTCGAACGGGCACGATGATTAATGAAATTGGGATCATTTCGGCCGATGACATTGCACAAGTCGATCCAAATCACGTGGCAAAACCCATTCCTGATTCGTATTGGAATCTTGCGGGCGCCGAATATGCTTACATTTTTGCCGAGCTCACACGGTTGGGCATTGACGTCGCGGGAGAATCGCAACTGGTCGGCTATCCAACGCAGTTCCCCAGCGTATCCATGGTCGACTGGAACAACGGAAAACCGAACGCCCGTCTGTGGGTATTGAAGCTCTTGCACGACAACTTTGGCCCGGGTGACAAAATTGTGGAGATTGCGCCGGTTAGTCCGGATGCCCCCGATCATCCGTACCTCACTGGGCTTGCCGTGGTAACTAGGACAGGAAAGCACAAGATGCTTCTCGTGAACAAACGCGATCGGAATTTGGATCTATCTATCGCTGGAGCTGTTGGCGGCCACTTCGACTCCGTGGACGTCACCACAGGATTTCAACCCCCTGCTTCCACCACAGTAGCTTCGGAGAAGTTGATGATCCACGGTTTTTCCGTGGGAGTTCTTACTTTCCCTTGAACCATGCTATATGTCTGCCGGGTGTCATCTTGACCGTGAACAACGGCCAAGCGATTCGCCTGGTTTGGGAAAGCCAGGAGGTCCAGTTGCCTAGGGTTGCATTTCAATTGCGAATAAAAGCCGGCAAGGAGGCGGAATATGACGTCGCGCACCGGAATGTTTGGCCCGCCTTGCTATCCAAATTGAAGGAAGTCGGTATTTCCGAATATTCCATCTTCAGGAGAAATCAGGATTTGTTCCTGGTCATGCGGGTCGATGACTTTGACGCAGCCTGGCGCACGCTCGACGAGGACTCAACCAATCTGAAATGGCAACAAGAGATGGCGAAACTATTCGAGGCAGTGCCGGGGCTGAAGCCAGGAGAAAAGTTCGCGATGATGAAGGAAGTATTTTACATGGAGTGACCGGCCCAGTGACTTTGCTGGCCTAATCCCAGATTAAGCTCATTCGAGAGATGCATCGTGGAAGGCAACTGAGTGTCGCTCTGTCAGTGCCGGCAAGTGATTGGCCGGCCAGAACGGATTGCCGTTGGCACAATGCGGCGCCCTTTTCCGTCGATCGTAGAATTGGCCATCCTGGATGGCCGGGAGGAGGTTTTTGCGATTCATGAACTTGCCATTCGGCATTTCCAGGTCCGCGCCGCCGTTTGCGCACCCCATCCGATATCATCACCTCATGTCCTTCGACGCCCGCACAGCTTGGATCACTTGCACGGGGCCAAGAAGCCCGGAAGGCTGCAGCGGAGCGTTGGCCTTATAGAACTTCGGCGAAGTGAAGGTATAAGTCTTGGTGGCGTTTGGCTGGCGATCGCCAATGATGCGATTCGCCCAGCCGTTTGTTACCTTGATTTCGACCGTATTGGCGCCGGGGCGTAATACGTAAGTCGCATTCGCCCGATAGGGCGTCTTCCACAAGATGCCGAGAGGTTTGCCGTTCACCGACACTTCGGCAAGATTTTTGACCTCACCGAGATCGATCCAAAGTTCGGCACCCGGCTTGAACCAATCGGAGGCCGCCTGAACCGATTTGGTGTAGGTTCCCGTTCCACTGAAATACCTCACGCCCTCGTCAGTGCTTTCCTGCCAGGGGACAAGTTTCTCCAAGGTGATTTGCGGAGGCGCTCCACGGTCCGGCTGAAAGCTCAATGGCCACGGACCGGCAATGGTAGCAATTGATTTTTCGACAACTACGGGTAAAGTGCGCGCTGGCGCTTTCGCCGGATGACGGAAAACGACGAACACGGTTTCCCACGGATCCAGGTGCAAGGGCACCGTGGTTCGACCATTCACGCTCTTGTAGGAAGCGGGCTCAATCATTCCAGTGTCCGCATGCCAGAGTTCTGCTTCCCTGCCATCGATGCGGAAGGTGGCTTCCAATTCTTCGGAGCGATCATTGCGATTGTCTACATAATAGAGGTCGGCGCCGTCGAGCCTGCGATGGACGAAGAGTAACTCAGTGTCTGGTCTTGCTTTGCTGTACTCGAAATCCGGCGCCACCTTTAAGCTGGCTAACACGTCACGCAACTCCTGAGTGCCGTACACCTTCCCCTTGCCAACCTGGTTTCCTGCGCCACCGGGACCCCAGAGTAGATCCACGATGCTTTGGAACTCCTTGGTGTCGTCGCTCAAGCTCGGCGTGGCTAACGGCTTGGGCCCACAAACGACAGCCCCAGCCTGCACCACGTCTCGAATCTTTCGCAAAACCGGGAGTGACATGTGCTGACTGAAGGGATCGAGGGCGAGAACGCGGTATCTCATACCGCTGGAGGTGGCGAGTTCGCCGTTTTCGACAGTGAGGAGATGCACTAGAGCATCGGCATTGATGTAATCAAAGTTGTAGCCCGCGGGAATCCCAGGACTTTTCGCGCCAAACAAAGCTGTGATGTTCGAGTCCTCTCCGTAAAAATAAACGATATCGGCGGCGAAACGTCCCTGCTGCAAAAGATAACTGTTGCGCGCAAGGTAAGTCACCCAGGGCTTTGCTTGTTCCGCCCAAGTCTCGTTACGGGTGAACCACTGCCCAAAGGGGCCCAGAGCAAGACCTGGTTTTTTGTCGAGCAACGGCTGGTGAACCGAGGTGTGAATAACGAATCGATTTAACCCCATGGCTAGTTCTTTGTCGGCGGTTGGTTTAAGAGTGGCCGGCGACCAGGCCCAGGCCCCAGAAGCTGCTGTCAGTGATTCCGCTGCCACGAGGTTCTGACCGTAGAGGTGAGCGACCGAGGCGGATTCTCGGACATCGGCGTTGTAACCGTATAGCTCTTTATTCACGCCAGGAGTCTGGGTCCATGTAGCGGACATGGGAACGGTGTTGCTCCGTTTTACCTGCATGCCGTCGCCAATGAACGCGCGACCCTCTTCGTGAGATTCGCCATAGTGGCCCATGCCACGCTCTTTCAAAATCGCGGTGATTAGGTCGTAGTGATACTCGGCGAGCATCTCGGAAAGCGTTAGACGGAAATCCCACAGGAAACGATCGCTGGATTCCGAGCTTTCGATCACTCGCCCTGCCAGAACGGGCATCCACGGACGCGGATCGTAGCCGCGGCGTTTGGTGAACTCCGCGATCAGGTTGTCGGTCCAGTTCTGCGTGCCGGCTTCCCAGCTATCGTTGATGACATACTGCAAACCGCGCTTACCCATGAGCGGGCCCACGGCGGTCTGGTAGTTGTCGAGGTACGTGTTCATGTACTCGCGGACGTAGTCGGGATTCAGCTTGTCGACTTCTAGCCCGGTACCTTCCGGAGACGCCGGATGATTGGTAATGCCGAGCAGGGAGTAGCCAAAGCGCATGACCACCCAACGGCCCGGGGGCGGAGTCCAATCGAGCGAGCCGTCCGGGCGCATCTTGGACGTAAGATCCACCACTGCACTTTTCGCGACAGCGTCTGCCGCCGCTACATTTGGAGTGGGCGCTGTGTAGAGATTCGTCAAAGTTGCGAAGGCAGCTTTTTCTTCCACACGGTTAACACGTGGTCCGGCGTGAAGGGCCATTTCCGCAATCGCATAATCCTTCGATGGCGGCGCGTTAAAATCGCCAAAATCAGCGTCGAATTGCATCGCCGGCGGTCCGGTGAATGCAGGCGGGGTAGTAAAACTCACTCGAAAAAAACGTGCGGTTGTCTCCTGAAAAGAAATGGTGTGCACCTGGGCGCCGTCGTTGGGAATTGTGGAAACTTTCCGGAATGAAATGCCGTCCTCGCTGGCTTCCAGATCAGGGCCCAGGGCCGCTCCGCCCCTAGTGTCCTGAAATGGATTTACCGGACCTCCCAGAGCGAAGGTAAGCGCGCGAATCGTTTGAGGCTTGGCAAAATCGAATTGAACCCAGGCCTGCTGACCGACAGGAGCCTTGGGCAACGCCGTAGTTTTTGTAAAGTCGCCGTCTGCCAGTACAGAGGAGTCAATGTTTCCGCTGCTGCTGGTCACCTTCGGCCGCAGCTCGGCGTCGGGGACATCAGTTCCCGGCGCGGGGAAAGCGACAACTGCGGTGTCGGCATAAAATTCAGGCGGGGCCGGAGGTTTTTCGCCGCTGATCATCGCGAGAAAATCAAAGAGCGGAATATTCTGGTAAGGACCGGTGATGGAAGGGGGTTTGGGAAGCTTGCCTGAGAAAGGCTGGTCACCCTGGACGAGGGTTTCGCTCCAGACAAATTTTTTCATCCCATGGGAGGGCTGCACCCACGGGCCGCCGGACTCGCTCCAACCTGGCGAGCCCGCGATGGCTTCTTCCAACCCGAGTTGGTCGGCAAGGTTGGTCGTGTATTGAAACGCGTCTTTCCATTCCGGAGTCATGTAAACGAGACGCTTGTCCACCAATCTTGGTGTGTTCAGCGCGGCATCAAAATTCTGAAAACCTCCGATTCCCACGCGCTTCATCCATTCGAGGTCGAGCTTGATACCTTCCTTGGTGATGTTCCCGTTCATCCAGTGCCACCAGACGCGGGGCTTAGCGCTATCCGGAGGGTTCAGGAATCCACTCTCGAGTGCGTCGCGGGAGGACTGCCCGTGCGCGCGAAGCATCAGAAAAACTGTCAATATGAGAAGCAGCGAACCCAGTTTCAAAATTTTCCGAGTCCTGGACATGCATCACCTCGCTCTGTTTTTCTGAAAACTGGGTTCTTCGGCACCGAGGAGTTGGCTGGTGGACCCACGCCTCTTGGTATGCTTAGCCTGCATTTTTCTAGCGCGCTCAAGGCTGTGCTAATTTGACCTTAAAGGCGTAGGTTCCTGCCGGAACTTCGAACACTTCGTCCGCCCCTTGCTTGCCCATGGCCTTGAGTTTCGAACTCCGCACAATGGGGTCGTCATCGAGAATCCAGCGGCTGACCATCTCCGATGAAATCGGCAAGAATCCCTTTGTGTTGGGAGGGAGAGTGATCTTCCAATCCGCTTGAGTGCCGCTAGCCGACCATGCCGATCGAATCAGCCCAAAGCGAGACTGATATTCAAGTTCCACGCTGCCCAGCTGCGAGTCGAAATTCGGATGGAGATAAATGGTGTGAAAGCCGGGATCTGATGCGGTGGTATCAATGCCGGCGGCATAACGGTAGATCCAGTCCGCCACTGCCCCGTAGGCATAGTGATTGTACGAATTCATGCTGGGATCACTGCGCATCTGATCCCCGTTCCAACGCTCCCACATCGTGGTTGCACCGTGCCCTACCAGGTATCCCCAGGATGGATACTCTGTGCCCAACAACAATCGATATGCCACACCGGTGTGGCCGGTGTCCGCGAGCGCCTCCAGCAAGTAGGGAGTACCGAGAAAACCGGTGGCCAGCCGCCCATGATTTGCCGCGATTTTATCTACCAGCCTCTTTGCCGCAGCGCTGCGCAGTGTGTCAGGCAAGAGATTCATCTTCAGGGCAAGCACATAACCGGTCTGAGTATCTACGGGTTTATCGCTGAGTTTTGTAGCCGTACCGGAGGCGAAGACGGGCGGAGGAGGCACACCACCCACAAAGCCGTCTGGCCGCACGTAGGCCTGGTTAAAGGAGCCTTTGATTTTCTCAAAGACTTCTGCGTACTTCTTCTCATCGGCATGCTTGCCTAGTGCGTGTGCCATCTGCTGCATAAGGGTCACGTCATAGGCCCAATATGCGGTAGCGACAATATCCTCCGGAGTCGGGCCCTCGGGTGACAGCCAATCGCCGAATGGGATTCCGTAGTTCTTCTTCCACAAATAGTCCGGGTTGGCAGTCTCGATGGCAGTGAGATACTTTTCCATACCGCGCCAGTTTTCTTCGATGATGGATTGGTCGCCGTTTTGAATCCATGAAGTCCAAGGAATGACGACGCCGGCGTCGCTCCAACCGGCGCCAAAGCCGGGATTCGGCTGGATCGTACCCGGAGCGAAAATGCCATACATGTCTGAGCCCACCTGCGTGCCCAGCAGGTCGATTCCGAACTTTCGGGAGAAAGCAGTCAAATCCATATTGTAGGAGGCCGCGCGCCAGAACACCTGGGCATCGGCGGTCCAGCCCAATCGCTCGTCACGCTGCGGGCAATCCGTTGGCACACCGACAAAATTTGACCGCTGCCCCCAAAGGATGTTGCTCCACAGCTGATTCAGCATAGAGTTTCCGGTGTGCAGCTGCGTGGTAAAAGGGGCATCGGTGTGAATGGCGACGGCCTTCAGCGCCTCCGCCGTCGGTTTACCTGGAAAGCCGGTGACCTCCACGTAGCGGAATCCATGAAATGTGAACGCAGGCTGATACTCCTCGATGCCTTTCCCGGCGGTGATGAAGTGGTCGGTGGCTTTTGCCGTGCGCAGGTTCTCCACATACATGGTCCCATCGGGGTTCAAAACCTCGGCGAATCGCAACTGAATGTCCGTTCCCGGAGGGCCCTGGACGCGCAGTCGCGGCACACCGCTGAGATTCTGGCCAAAATCAAAAATGAAGACGCCGGGCTTCGGGTTGGTGATGACTTTCGCGGTGAGGATTTTCTCCTGGCGGATGGGCTGAAAGTATTGCGAGACGATTTCCGGCTCTAGCGGATGAATTTCTTGAGCCACTTCCCAGTGTGAATCGTCAAACGCCGCGGCATCCCAGCCCGGTTGCACGCGGCGGCCATCATAAGTTTCGCCATCGTAAATTTCCGCAAATAAGATGGGAGAGCGGTCAGCCTTCCAGGACTGGTCCGTGACCACCCATTCAACGGACCCATCGGCTTGCTCGATCCGCAATTGCGCCTTCAGGGAGGGGGGCGTAGTTCCGTAGTTGTAACCCTGCCCGAACCACTGAAGGGGCGTGGTATACCAGCCGGGCGCGAGAAGTGCCGCGATGGCGTTCTTCCCCGTCGTAACCTCGCCGGTAACGTCGTACACCTGATAGGCAACGTGCTGACGAAAATCCATCCAGCCGGGTGAAAGAATTTGATCTCCGACCGGCTTGCCATTGACGCGGAATTTGTACGCCCCCAAAGCTGTCGCATAGAGACGCACGGATTTGGCCGGTTTGTCCACCTGAAAACTTCGACGCAGAATTTCAACCGGACCTGTGTTCCACGGCTTTCCTAGTTTTGTAGCACGAAGATTTGACGAGGGTGGAACGTAAGCCTCAGCCTCAGCCCAGGAACGGTCATCGAATTGCGCTGCAAACCATTCGCCCGTCGTGTTCAGCGCCGACTTCCAGGCCTTCCCTCCGGTTGCAAATACTTCGATGGAGCCATCCGTCATTTCGATGTACAGCGTGGCGCTCATGGGTGTCTGGCCGTTGCCGGCCTGCGCTCGTTGGTTCCGTGGGGCATAGTGAGTCACTTCGATCCCTAGAATATTTCTTCCTGTTTGAAGTTCCGCAGCAATGCTTTTCTGCTTGTAATGTAGCCACGGCATTTGACCCCACGGCGGCAGGGGGTCCGCGTTCAAAACTTGCTTCCCATTCAACCACGCGGCGGCCGTGTTCTCGCCGGTCACAAAAAGATCCGCAATCTTCACGGTCTTGGAAACCTCGAAGACCAAACGAAAATCGTGGTGCGTGTCACCGGAAGCTGGGAAGTTCTCCACCTTGGGATTCGTAACCCAGGCCGCGTCGGCTTCGCGTACGCGTTTGTGCTCCTGCTCTTCCCGTCCAATCCACTTGCCGCGCCATTCTCTAGCATCCAGCAGCCCAGTCTCCCACCAGCTTGCGTCACTAGCCGGATACGGTTTTCCATCCTTGTCCCAAACTTTCACGCGCCAAAAGTATCGCTTCTCGGCAATCAATGCCGGACCAGCGTAGCTTACCCCTGCCGATTGATCCGATTCGACTCGGCCGCTATCCCAAACATCGGGTTTCCCCACCTCGAGAAGTGCGGGGTTCGAGGCAACTTGGATCTCATAAGCCGTTTGCCGTGCCTCAAAGCGATCATCCCGCAGCTGCCAGGAAAGCATCGGCTCTTTCGAATCAATTCCCAGCGGGTTTACCAGCGCGTCGCACTTGAGCTGTACCGGTCTTGACGATGGCGACTGCGCCGATCCAGCTTGCGGGAGCATGGTGACGAGAAGTAAGAGGAAGATAAGATGACGGAGCGACCAGAAGATGCTTCGTATGGACTGATTTTGATTCAAGGCACCCTCCAAGACTCATTGCCCCCAAGATGCCATTCGCTGACCAGTGCTTCTTCGTGCTACGGCTCGACACTCGGGTCGAGCGCTTGTTTGGTAACTTCACTCCGCTGCGTCTGTTCTCTCCTGCGTTCTGGTTCAAGGGTTTTCTCGTGCCGTCGCTGGCATTCTGGAACGCTCTTTTCTGTTCCACAGTACTGGCGAAAATTCCTTGAACTTGCGAAAGCCAGGAAACCTCGTTTCTGGGTTCAGTGCGACTGCCTTTTGAACATGCAGTAATGCCTGTTCGGGGTTCTGCAAGGACATGAGCACGGTTGCCAGTCCAAGAGCATAACATCAGATTATCAATAGGCAACTATTTTTCGTATTGCAATGGCGTGTCAATCCCGCACACAATGAGTTGTTCCAACCACGGCGTCTCGAAAGCAACCAACATTGGACACTTCACGAAGACTTTTCCTGAGTGGATTTTTAGGCACAGCGGCTTCAGCGTGTTTTGGCCAGGGAGTGGCCACACGCAAGGCCACCGTCCAGCCTCGAGGAAAACTTTCCGGATTGCCGTTTGGCGCGCGCTTCCAGGACGTCACGGCAAGAGCTGGTTTGCGTCGTGTCACAGTCTACGGCGGCGTTGACCGCAAGGACTACATCATCGAGGTGACAGGCTGCGGCTGTGCATTTCTGGACTACGACAACGATGGTTGGCTGGACATTTTTGTCCTCTCTGGAGTTCGCTTGTCGGATACTCCCGAAGGTACGAGCAATCGCCTTTATAAGAACAACCGCGACGGCACATTCACAGACGTCACCAAGGAATCGGGGTTGCTCAAAACGGGCTGGGCCTGCGGAGTGTGTGTCGGTGACTATAACAACGACGGTTTCGAAGATTTGTTCGTCACCTACTGGGGACATAACGTTCTCTACCGTAACAATGGCGATGGCACCTTTTCAGACGTAACCCCATCGGCTGGCCTCGCGGGATCGACCCATCGGTGGGGTTCAGGCTGCACTTTTGTGGACTACAACCGCGACGGACATCTGGATTTGTTTGTATCCAACTACCTTGAATTTGATTTGGAAAAGGCTCCGAAACCCGGTCAGACGGCGAACTGCGAATATTCTTCCACTCCGGTGTTTTGTGGCCCCCGCGGATATCCCCACGGTCAGCACTGTCTTTACCGCAATAACGGCGACGGCACATTCATAGACGTCAGCGCAGTGTCAGGCGTAGCGGCCGTGAGAACCAGTTATGGCTTCACGGCAATCGCGGCAGATTTCGACGACGACGGCTGGCCTGACATTTTTGTGGCGTGCGATTCAACACCCAGCTTGTTGTTCATGAACAATCATGACGGTACTTTCAGGGAAGAGGGCGCAATCCGCGGCGTCGCCTTTAGCGAGGACGGCCAAGAACAGGGAGGCATGGGAGCTGCCGTTGGTGACTATGATCTCGATGGGCGCCTCGACATCCTGAAAACGAACTTCATGGATGACACCTCCAATCTCTACCACAATCTCGGTAAGGCTACTTTTGAAGACGCCACCCGCCGGGCGGGCCTCGGTGTCGAAAATCGATTTGTGAGCTGGGGCGCGGGGATCGTGGATCTCGACAACAACGGGTTGCCTGACCTCTTCATTGTGACCGGCAACGTCTACGCTGAACTCGAGAAGCACTTCGCCAAATACCCCCTCCGGAGCCAAAGGCTGCTGTTCCGCAACCTCGGGAAGGGCCGTTTTGAGGAACTTCTAGAGGAAGCCGGACCAGCGATTGCTGACCCTCACGTCAGCCGCGGCTGCGCCTTCGGAGACTTCGACAACGATGGAGACCTGGATATTCTCATCGTCAATCTAAACGAGCCACCCTCCCTGCTCCGAAATGACGTTACCTCCGGCAATCACTGGCTAAAGGTAAAACTCGTCGGCACGAAGTCAAATCGGAGTGCGATTGGCGCCCGCGTGGTCGTTAAGGTTGGCGAGGTAACGCAAACGCAGGAACTCTCGAGCCAGTCCAGCTTCCTCTCCTGCAACGATTTTAGACTTCACTTCGGTCTTGGCTCGGCGATAAAGGCTGAAATCCAGGTGCGCTGGCCAAACGGTATTTGGCAAACGCTCGCGGAGGTCCCCGCGGATCGGCTTGTTACCATTAAGGAAGGCATTGGAGTCGTCCCCAATGCGGGATGGAAATAGAACTGAACCTCTCTCACCGCAGCGCTGCGCAACTCCCTTCCGCATCCACATTCGGATTTCTCACTGCGGCACCGTAGAGTCCAGCTTCTGCTTGGTGACCTCTGACCGCGAAAACAGTTCTCTGGCAGCCTCCTGCTGGCTCGACTTTTGCGTTCTCAGGCGCTGAAACTCGGCAAAGGCCTTTTGCTGCTCGGCTGTATTGCCCTGCGCCATCTGAACTTGCGAGAGCCGGTACCAAGACACTTCGTTATCGGCGTTGAGTGCGATCGCTTTCTTCAGATGGGGCAGGGCATCCTGCATTTTCTGCTGAGCAATGAGCGCCGCGGCCAGTCCCAGGTGGGCGTCCTCAAAGTCTGGATAATATTTCAACGCCTGCTCGAAGAGTTGCCTGGCTTCTTCAAACTCTCCCGCATCACGATGCATGTCCGCCAGCTCATACGCGGCGTTGGCATTGGTCGGATCCAGCTCCAACTCACGTTCGAATTCCTTCGCCGCCTCGTTCGCGTCCCCCGTTGAAGGAGCCTGCTGCGACCTTTTCAACAGGGTACGCCCCAAGCGGAAATGGATCCCCGGGCGCCCAGGGCCGAGCTCCAAAACGGTTCGGTATTCGCGCACCGCCAGGTCATAGGAGCCCTGGCTTTCAAATGCCTCGGCAGCGGCTTGGTGCCTCCAAACCGAACCAGGTGCCACCTGGGCGAGTGCCTGCATCGTCAGAAACGCGAAGTTTCCAAACAGTCTGCCCGTGTGGTAGAGAACCTCAGGGTCTTCTGGATAGAGGCGATTTAACTCGATCGCTACTTCCATGGCTTTGTCGTGACGTTGCATGCCGGTGTAGGTCCGCTCTAGCTGCAGACCGCACATTCGCTTCACCGCGGAATCGGAGGACGCATGGAAGCCCTTCTCTAACCCTGGCAGCGCTTCGCTATATCGTCCCAACTCCGATAGAGAAATTGCCAACAGGGTCACGGACTTAACCAGGCGGGGATTCAGCTTTATCGCTTGGCGTAGGGCGGGTACGGCCTTATCGAATTTCCTCTCTTGAAAATAAATCGCTCCCAGGTTTGCGTGCACTTCCGCCATTCCTGGTTCCAATTCACGAATTTTTTCGAAGGCTCGTTCGGCTTCCTCGTAGCGCCCCGAGGCAAGCGCTTTCTGCCCTTGTTCGGTGTAGCGCTGAAGAGAGTTCGCATCATCCGATGGAGCCTGGGTCAAATCAATCAAACAGGAGGACAGTATCGCAGTCTGTAGCAGCCGCCTTCCGATGTTAAACATTCTTGTGATGTTAACCCTGAGCAAAGAGATCCGCCAGGCCGCTTCCGGCCTGGCGGATCCCGGGGTGGTTAAAACTGGAACTTGGCTCCCAGCTGAAGGATACGTCCGGGTCGGGCGGAGGTGATCGAACCAAATCCCGGCGTACCGAGCGCGCTATTGGGAGCATCGAAGTGTGGGTGATTGAACGTATTGAATGCGTCCAAACGCAACTGGAAGTGCATCCGCTCCGTGAGTGCCACGCTTTTGGCCAAGGACATGTCCCAGTTGTTGAAGCCTGGTCCCCGCAGATAGTTCCGAGGCGTCGTGCCATAAATTCCCGCACCAGGTTGGACAAAAGCCGCGGTGTTAAACCATTCCGCGGTGCTCCTGGTGAATCCGCTGTTTGGATTCTGCCCGGAAACGAGGTTGGCACGATTTAGGCCAGCACAGAAAGGCATGTCCAGTAGACAGTTAAAGTCGTTGGCGCCGATGGAGAATGGGAATCCCTTTTGCAGCGTTACAATACCGCCCACTTGCCATCCGCCAATCACGGCATCCACTGCACGATTCGCGTTGCTGAGATAGCGTTTGCCGCGGCCAGCAGGCAATTCGTAAACAAAGTTAGAGACGAAATGACTTTTCACGTCAAAATCCGACAGCCCGTAGTCAAGCTCCGGGCGATGATTGTCCATGAACCCCTGGAATCCTCCGCCCGAAGCGCCAATCCCGGCTGCTGCGGACTTGTCATCCAGGCTCTTTGACCAAGTGTAAGCGGCCTGGAACGTCAACGAGGTGCTGCGA
>Ga0066710_100003972_pt1 | contig 12873 bp, 10 predicted proteins | sample GraSoiAngelo_159_FD_79666 | JGI IMG/M metagenome (GOLD analysis project Ga0066710, IMG submission 79666) | Grasslands soil microbial communities from the Angelo Coastal Reserve, California, USA - 14_1009_16_40cm | ecosystem: Environmental > Terrestrial > Soil > Grasslands | place: USA...
CCCCCATTTTCGTGAGCCGTACGTCGAAGCCTGGAATTTTGCAGTCCAACGTTCGCTCCCCTTTAATCTGGCGTGGGAAGTTGCGTATGTGGGGAATCACGGCGTGAACCAGCCGGCGGTGTTCAACTTGAACGCCTCGACAACGCTAGGCGCGAATCAGCCGGGTCAGCCCCTTTTTGCGCAGTATGGCCAGAAGGCGAGCGTGGAGGACCGTTATGTTGGCTACAGCTCCATGTATCACGGTCTCCAGACGAAGCTGGACAAACGCTTCTCGAACGGTTTCGCGATGACAACGTCGTACACGTATAGCAAGGCGATGGGTATGCAGTCCGAAGACTCCGGGCTCGACTTTTACATCAATGCCAGACGGAACTGGCGGCGGCTGGATTTCGACCGGACCCATACCTTTGCCCAAAGTTACGTGTACGAGTTGCCCTTCGGTAAGGGCAAACAGCATTTGCAATCCGGGGCCGGGTCTTGGATTCTGGGCGGGTGGCAGGTCAATGGAATCCTCACGATCTATACCGGGCATCCGCTGACGTCCTTTGCTGGAAACTCCGCGGTGTTAGGTGCGCCGGGCAACAACAATACTCTGAACTGGTTCGGACCCGGCCCAGTCCCGACGCCGAAGGGCAATGGGCTCGGCGGCATTTGGTTTACGAACACCATCTGCAATTTTGATCCTAAGAAGGGAGCCCTGGTCACGACGCAATGCTTCGCGCAGCCGGGCGCCGAAAACGGCGGACTGCCGGAATTCGGGAATCTTGGCAGAAACTTCATGAGCGGTCCTGGAGCCTGGAACCTGGATGCATCGACGTTCCGGAATTTCGACATCGCCGAGAAATGGAAACTTCAATTCCGTGCCGAGTCGTTCAGTGTGATCAATACGCCGCGGTGGAACGATCCGAGCACGGACATTAACAGCACCAACTTCGGCAAGATCACCGGCGCGGGCGGGGCCCGGTCCATCCAACTCGGCGCCAAGCTGATTTTTTGATCGTCGCTGGGGTCTCGCTAAGAGTAAAACGACGCAATCCGGCTGACCACATACTCAATTTCAGCCGCTGACAGTTCGGGATAAATCGGCAGCGCGAGGGTAGTGCGCGCAAGCTCCTCACTCACTGGAAAAGCTCCCGCGCGGTAGCCCAGATGAGCGAAGCAGGGCTGCTGGTGAAGGGACAGCGGGTAATAAACGGCCGCTCCGACCCCGTTCTGCTGGAGATATTTCTGCAAGCTATCACGATCGCGCGGGCAGCGGATCACGAACTGGTGGTAGATGTGACGCGTTTGGTGAGCGGCCGGGCGCGGCGGAATTACCGGAACCTGGTATTCGGCAAACAGCTTCCGGTAAAGCTCGGCGTGGCGGACTCGAGCCTCGCTCCAGGCGTCCAGATAGCGCAGCTTGACCCCGAGAATCGCAGCCTGCATCGCGTCCAGACGTGAATTGACGCCGATCCAATCGTGGTAGTAGGTGGCTGTGCGGCCGTGCATGCGCAGCGCGCGCATGCGGCTTACCAGTGTTTCATCATTCGTTGTGCACAGGCCTGCGTCGCCGCACGCGGCAAGATTCTTGGTCGGATAGAAGCTGAAGCATCCGATGGCGCCCATTCCGCCTGCACGCTTGCCGCGGCATTCGGCGCCGATCGCTTGCGCTGCGTCTTCGATCACCGGCAGGTTCCGCGGCCCGGCGATTTGGTGCAGCGCTTCCATGTCGGCGCAGCCCCCGAACAGGTGCACCGGCAGGATGGCTTTGAGGTTCGGATGCGTCTTGGTCGCCTCGGCGGCCTGACCGAGGTCAATATTGAACGTTTCGGGCTCGACGTCGACAAAAACCGGCCGCGCGCCCGCGAGCGAAATGGCACCGGCCGTGGCGAAGAATGTGTACGGGACCGTCAGCACCTCGTCGTCGGCCCCGATGCCGAGCGCCTTCAACGCCAACAGCAGCGCATCCGAGCCGGATGCACATCCGACCGCGTAGCGAGCGCCGCAGTAAGCCGCCAGTTGCTCTTCGAGACACTGGACCTCTTCGCCGAGAACGAAATTCTGCGAATCGACCACGCGAGCGACTGCGGCCAGCACTTCCTCCCGGATCGGACGCAATTGAGCGCCAAGATCAAGCAACGGAACTTGCATCTCGGGCTTCCGATTTGGCCACACGTGCCGCGCTTTGCGCGACGAGATTGGAGGCCCGCAGCAGGGAATCGAACGTCCCGGCGTCGGTCCACCAGCCTTCCAGGTGCGCGAACGTCATGGTGCCTTCGCGAATGTACGCGTTGTTAACGTCGGTAATCTCCAGCTCACCGCGCCCCGAAGGGACCAGCTTCCGCACCTTTTCGAACACCGTGCCGTCGTACAGGTAAAAGCCCGTGACGGCATAACGCGACTTCGGCTTTTGGGGCTTCTCCTCGATCCCGACGATGCGATCGCCGTCCAGTTCGGCCACGCCGAAGCGCTCTGCGTCGGAAACTTCCTTGAGCATGATCTTGGCGCCGCGCGGCTGGTGGCGGAAGGCCTCCACCGCGTCCCGGATGGTGCCCTCGATGATGTTATCTCCGAGAATCACGCAGATCTTCTCGCCGTCGGCGAAATGCTCGGCCAAGGCCAGCGCATCGGCGATGCCGCCTTCCCCCTCCTGATATGTGTAGTTGAGGTGATTGAGGCCGAACTCCTTGCCGTTGGCGAGCAGGCGAAGGAAATCTCCGGAATTGCGCCCACCGGCGACCAGCAGAATGTCGCGAATTCCCGCCTCGACCAGCGTCTGGATCGGGTAATAGATCATCGGCTTGTCGTAGATGGGGAGAAGATGTTTGTTGGTGATTTTCGTCAGCGGGTACAGACGGCTCCCCGATCCGCCCGCCAAAACAATGCCTTTCACAGCGACCTCTCTTTAGTCATGAGTTCCTCCTAGTGTAGCGTTCCTCGGCTCAAGAATCCTGGCACGGGACCGATAAGGCGGTTGTAAAGAAACATCCGAAAGGAATCCCGGGGGAGCGGATTCAAGGGAGAAAATATCTGTGTCATTTACTATCAATACCAACATCACGTCGCTGCAGGCCCAGAATTACCTGCGCGTGACGGGCGACTTCCAGTCGAAGACCATTAATCGTGTGACCTCGGGCTTACGCATCGTTACATCCGGTGATGATGCGGCGGGCCTGGCCATCGCCAACTCGTTTCGTTCGGACGAATCGGTGTTGTCGCAGGGCGTCCGCAACGCCAACGACGGATTGAGTCAATTGCAGATCGCTGACAGCGGCATCAGCAATATTTCCCAGCTTCTGGATCGCGCCCGAACGCTGGCTACGCAGTCGTCCTCTGGCGCGTTCACTGGCGACCGCTCCGTGCTGAATTCGGAGTTCCAGAGCGTGCTCGCTGAAATCGATCGCCAGGCGCAGGCGATCGGCCTGAACCAGGGCGGGACGTTCGCCACCGCGCTGAACGTGTTCATCGGGGGCGGCAAATCCTCCAACGGCGTCAGCGCCACGACCAACGGGACCATTGCAATCGATCTGAGCCAGTCTACCGTGGACGCAAAAAGCCTGGGGCTGAACGGCGTTCGCGCCGCGGGCAATTCCAACACCGACATCGGCCCGGGCAGCGCCACGAGCGTGCAGGACATCGTCACAAACACCACCAATCTGGCCTCCATCTCTAACAACACCACAAATTTCTATTTCACCGGCCCGGGTTTCACCGATACCTACGGCAACAACGTAGTGAAAGTCGCGGTAAACCTGACCGGCGTTACCGACACCAATACGCTGGTGGCCGCCCTTAACCAGGCTATCCAGAACGCCGGCAACGGCGCCAGCCAGCAAGCAACCGCGGTCAAGAACGCCAACATCACAGCGGCGATCAACACCGACGCCAACGGCAAGCAGCAGTTGACGTTCAACGCCGCATCCACCGCGTTCCAGGTGCAGGGAGGCGATCGCGTCTCGACGGCATTGCTGGGCAGTTTTTCCAGCGGCTCGACGGGTAACGTCGCCAACGTCACGGCGACCGCAGGCGCAGCATTTTCAGCGCCGGCCGCAGCCGAGACAGTGAAGATCCGGATTCTCGGCGCAGGCCTAAATGGCTCCGCAGCCAATGACTTGTCTCTCGCCATCGCGACCACGGATACCATCGGGTCGGCCGTAGCCAACATCAACACCGCGATCGCGGCCGATGCTCCGCTGGCCGCTACCGGAATTCAGGCAGTCAACTATTCGGGCAAGATCCAGTTCGTGGGCCACGCGGGGCAGAGCTTCGAGGTATTGACCGCGGGCGATGCCGGCAACGCCCTTGGCTTTGGGACCTACCTTGATTCGACCGGCACGGCCGCAAGCGGCGGCAATTTCGACTACAGCTCGATCACGGCCTCAGCCGCTTCCGCTGCCAAGACGCAGGGCGTTCAAGTCTCACTGAACGGCGGCGCCACTATCGACCTTGGCACCCTGACGGGAAGCGCCACGGAACAAACGGCTATCGATACCCTGAACGCCGCATTCCAGGCCAACTCCGCACTACGTGCAGCAGGTCTGGTTGCCAGTAACAGCGGCGGCAAGATTAAGCTTTCCAGTTCAGGCGTCAGCTTCCGCATCAATTTGTACGGCGGCAACGGCGACGCGTTCGGCTTCGGAGCATCTCCCGCGGCCGGCCTGTCTTCGGCCGGCTCGACGGCAAGCGCGTACACGGCGAAGAACAATGTCAACTCCTCCGGCGCGCAGGAGAGCCAGAACGCCGCCAACACGGACGTGTACCAGTTCACAGGGCTGCGAAACACGGGGGACGCCCAGACCATTACATTGACAGCCGTAGACAACAACGGTTCCCAGCATACGCTCAACATCGGACTGACCACCAGCAACGCCAACAATCTGGACCAGGCCGTGAGCACAATCAACTCGGCGATCCTGTCATCCAACGACGCTACCCTCAAGCAACTGGCGGCGTTCAAGGAGGATGGTACGTCCGGCAACGTGAATGGCGTGGAGGGCATCCGGTTTTTGAGCGCCGGCTCGACCTTCAAGGTCAGCCTGGGCTCTTCGCCTGCCAGCTCCACCACCGGGCAGTTCGTCGGCTTGGCCGACGGCCAGACTGGTCTCAACGGCGGCGCGGTGCTTACCTCCGTGAGCAACGGAGAAGGGTCCACGGCCGACATCAGCAACACCACTTCGGCGCAGGCCGCCGTAGCGGCGCTGTCGAACTCCATTGCAGCGTTGGGCAGGGCGCAGGCCGTCGTCGGCCGCGGCCAAAACCAGTTCAACTACGCGATTAACCTGGCACAGTCGCAGTTGACCAACCTTGCATCCGCCGAGGCGCAGATTCGCGATGCGGATCTAGCTGCCGAATCGGCCAATCTCACCAAATCGCAGATCATGCTGCAGGCTGGCATCGCGGCGCTGGCGCAGGCCAATTCCGCGCCTCAACAAGTCCTGGCGCTGCTGAAGTAGCGTCGCACTGACCGTTATACGCCTAAGGGTCACGCCGGAATTACCGGCGTGGCCCATTTTTGTCGCTAACCGCGGCAGTCGATGTTTGGACGGCGGCGCCCGCCCGTTGCAAATCCCCATTGGATCCGCGCCAGCCGTGCGCTTTCGACACCGAGACGCAATTTGAGAGAGCGCAGAGCAAGGCAGACCTTTTCGCCTGCCTCGAACGAAGCCGCCAGTTCGGAGGGCGACGCGACGGCGATCGCCTCGGCACGCGCCACAAGAGCCTCTTCCAGCGCCTTGAAGTCCTCCGCGGCAGCAGCGTCCAGCAGCCGCTGTGTGGCCTGAACGAGTGTCATCAGAACCGGGTTTGATTCTTGCCGTACAGCACAAGGCTCAGGCTCTGCAGGGTGGAGTTGAGCTCTTGCTGTTGGGACTGGAGGCCGGCAAGCAAGGCGTCCGCTGCATGGAGCCTCGCGGCAAGGCTTTTCTGCATTACGTTAATGCGATCGTTGAGCGTATCGATCTGATCCTGAAAACTGCGGTCGGTACGGTCGATGCCGTCCTGCTCCATCTTAATCAGGCCACTGATCGGATCGCTGAACTGGCTGAGGCTGGTTGAAAACCCACCCAACCCGGTTGTAGTGGAGCCGAGATACTGGAATGCATCGCTGATCTGTGTGTCAGTCAGCCCATCAAACGTGTTCTGGTTAAAGGAGGCCTGCCCGGTGCTGTTGAACTCGATTCCCAGGTCGGCCAGAGTTTTCACGCTTCCGCTGCTGGTTCGATACGAGACGATCTGGCGCAACACATTTTGAAGCTGCATTACGGCCGTGTCGCCGCTGAGCACGCCCGGTTTGAGCTGGCTTTGGAGCGAGTTGTACCTGGTCACGAAGTCCTCGAGCGCCGAGGAAAGTTGTCCGCGGTCGCTGGCCAGCGAGAGCGTCACAGGGGCGGCGCTCGACGCGGCGATCGTGAACGTCACGCCGGGGATGACGTTGTTCACCACATTTCCGGGTTGGCTGATGTCGATACCGTTCAACTGAAATACGGCGTTCGTGCCTTGGCCGGTGTTCGTCAAGAGATTGGTATTGGCGCCCGCGGGGTCATCGAACAACTGCAGGTTTGTCCGACCGGTGGAGTCGGCTGCAACCGAAAGATAATTGCCGACGGAAGTGGTGAGAATCGAAGCCGTCACATGAGCGCCGAGTGAATTGATCTGATCGCGCAACGCCACCAGGTTGTTATCGGTGAGCGTGAACGTGTAGCTCTGTGCCCCAACCGCCAACGTCATGGTTCCGGTTGCGGAAACCGGGGTTGCGGAGGAATCGGCAAAGCTCGCCACGGTGCGCTCGGAAGCGGCCGTTGCGGCGGAAGTAATCGAGTTGATCGTATAACTTGTGGGAGTTTTCGCGCCTGTGACGGCGACGGCTGCCGCAGCGGGATTCGAACTCGTGGCGCCCAGCGCCCGATTGCTTGCCGTGGTTCCTAGCGAGACGAGACTGCCGGCCAGATCGCTGACGGCGCTGTTCAGGCCGCCCAGAAGCGCCTTCTGTTGCAGCACGTCCGCGTCTTTATTCTGTAATGCCTTGACCGGAATCTGCGCTATCTGGACCGCGCGATCGAGGATCGTTTGTAGGTCGCTGGAGAATTGGCTGACGCCGGTAAAGGTAAGAGGTGAGAGGCTCACGTTCCGCTCATCGGCAGCTTGCAGACGACATTTTACTCGGGCCGCGACCTATTCCCTCGTGCGCGTGCAGGCTATTTCCATGCCACCTTGCGCCGTACCAAGACCTGATAAAGCCCCACGAACACAGCCGCATTGACCATCGTGAAGTAGTAAGGGAGAGCCAGGAAACGGGGTCGAATCCGCCACAGCGCCTCTGCGCCGGCGAGAGTGTAGAAGACCGCCTGTCCGTAGAAAAGCGTCCTATAAAGCGGAAGACCGAGCAGGAACAGATTCGCCGCCAGCGCAGCGAGCATTGCCAGCGGAACCAGAAGCCGAACGATCTTATGCGAGAAGAAAAAGAAAAACGGAAGCGTTTGGAAAGGCCTCAGCAACCCGCGCAGCTCGCGCATCTGCTGGATGTTCCCGGCCATGATGCGAACACGCCGGCCGAAGCCGGTCATTTCCTGCGCTTCTTCGAAGACGATCGCGGCCGGCTCGTAGACCGCGCGAAATCCCTTCGCCAGCACGGATACCGGAATGATGTAGTCGTCGTTAATGGCGTCGGGCGCAAGCGGCTGGTACAGTTCTTTGCGGATCGCGTGCAAATGGCCGTGCGCGCCAAGAGTCGATGACAGCTCGGACTCTTTCGTCTTCAGGAAGGTTTCGTACTTCCAATAAAAGTCCTCTGACTTGCCGATCGCTACGTCCTCCGCCTTGACCACGGTGTATTTTCCGCTGACCGCGCCGACCTGGGGATCCGCGAAATTTGCAACCAGATTTCGTACTGAGTCGCGATAGAGCATCGCCGCCGCGTCCGAGAAAACGATGATCTCCCCTTTCAATTGCGGAACGCTCGCGTTCAGCACTTCGGTCTTGCCGCGGTTCACCGGAAAGTTGAGGACTCGCACTCGAACGCCATCGGCGAGGCTTTGCGCGATCAGCGGTGTATCATCAGGCGAGCCGTCACAAGCCACCACGATCTCGAACTTGTGAGCGGGGTAGTCCAATGCAAGGCAATTCCTGATCTTCTGCGCGATGACGCGCGCTTCTTTGTATGCCGGAATGAGAATTGAAACGTACGGTTCGATGCGTTCCTTCCGCACCGGCCTATGGATCACCAGCCCGAGCGCAAACAGCACCAGCGGATAGCCGAAGTAGGCGTAAACAGTTATGGCGACCGAGAGCCAAAAGAGCCAGGTCACGTCGCCTATGTAGACCGCGCTTCCACGCAGAACAACTTTCCGACGGTGTCGCACCGCTCCACGCGAAAACCGGATTGCTCGAGGATCCGATACACCTCTGGTTTGCGGAAAAAGTACACCGGGCAACCGCTGATGTACTGGAGCCGGACCTTACGCACAGGCATGCGCCAGGTCCAGAATCGGGGCCAGGCGGACAGGAACCGGTCCGTGGTGAATTTGCGGATCTTTTGGAGGCGTCCCGGCGGTTCGGCGATGTAGTCCCAGAATCCGATCGCGATCGTTATGTCGTAGGTCTGGGTGGGCCGCCAGTCGATCACGTCGGCGTGGACCCAGTCGCAGTGTGCTTCGACGCTTTGCTGCGCGGCCAGATTGCGGGCTAGTTTCAGCATCTCGGGCGCGACGTCGACACCAGTCACTTGAGCTGCGCCGCGTCTGGCGAGTTCCACAACAAAGCGGCCCGATCCACAGCCGATGTCGCAGATGCTCTTGCCCCGCACATCGCCGCAGCGATCCATCACCCAATCGAAGCGCTGATAGATGTCCTTGCGGAGCCAGTGGTCCAGGGCCCGGCCCAGCGGGCCTTTGTTGCCGCTGTAAATGGCATCGAAGTCCTGGGCGATCTGGTTCCAGAACCGCGCCACTTGTGGCATAGTGTCTTTCCTCACGTTGCCGGCTCCAACAGTCCGCTGTCGCGGAACGGACGAAAGCCGGCCAGCGAACACAGGCGCCGAAGCTGCGCAGCCGTTTTGCCGAGGTTGGTGTAATGGCGGATCCGCGAAATCAGCCGTCCCGGCAAGCGAGGCTGTTCCGGGTCGACCTCCCATGGATGTATGTACGTAATCAAAGGCAATCCGTCCTTCCATGCCCGCTGCACGCCCATCCGTGTATACCAGAACGGAAAAATGCGCAGATAGCCGCCGCCACCGACGGGAAGGTTCGAACCGCCGAACAGCCGAAATGTCGTCATAGGGAATTCCATCAGTGTTCCGGTGCGAAACGGCGCGCGTGGGGCGCCGGGGATTCCATAGGTGTCATGGCGGATCGGAAAGACGCTCGAATCGTATTTGAACCCAAGCTCGGCCAGTATTTCGAGCGCCCACCAGGAGCGGTCCGTAACCGAGAAACTCGGCGCGCGATAACCGTAGACCGGCCCTCCTGCCGCCTGCTCGATCACCTGCTTGCTGCGGTAGGTGTCCTCTCGAAATTCCTCGGGGGAAAGCTGGAAAATGGGCCGGTGCCAGTAGGAGTGACAGGCCGGCTCGTGTCCGCGGCTTGCGATTTCCCGCACGAGGCCGGGATGACGGTCGGCCACCCAGCCGAGGATAAAGCACGTGGCCTTCACGGGAACCTGATCAAACAGATCCAGCAAGCGGTGCGTGTTGGCCACTACGCGGCTCTCATAGCTGTCCCAGTCGGGCCGATTCACGATATCCGCGAACGCTTCGACATGAAAATAGTCTTCGACGTCGACGGAAAGCACTGCTGGGCCGGAGGGCAACATTCATTCTACGTTAGCAAGCGCACGGCGCGGATCGCGATCGAGAGCGACACTGGCCACCAGGCGGCAGGGCAATGTCGTTCTGCGCCGCACACAAAGAACCGGCGCGCGAACCTTCCGCCCGAAAACGGGCGAGCGCCATCCTTCGGGGATTTCGACCAGGTCTTGCGCAACCAGGCGTGACCGGGCCGCCTCCGAGCCAAGGTGCCACCATTGCTCGATTTCGTGCTCCCCGGGCGGACCCTCCACGTCATCGAAAATTTGCAGCTCGCCGGATTTCAAAAACCGCACGCGCCGCCGATGAAGGAAGCCGCGGAAACGGACTTCGGCGTCAAGTTCGTCGTACTCCGCGGTCGATGTCCAGGAATGGACTCGCGTTTGCGGAAGATCCTTCCAGCCGAACGGGCCGGACGCCTTCGCCTGATTGGCTCCATCGATGCGAATCGTGTTGTGGAACGCGGAGCCTCGAAACCGGTCGCGCCAGGAAGTGTCGCCCGTATAGGTGAACGTTCCCGGATCGATGAGAATCTCCTCATCGCCGGACCGGGCGACCACGCTCAGCGTGTCGGAATGGCTGTGCCCGGCGCTCCATGGGCCGAAAGGGCCGGCGTCCATCACAACGTGATGGAAACCCGAAATCATTACAGCAATGCCCGTATCCGCAAAAAACCGGGATTTCCAGGCGCCCCGCACGCCGCCTTCGGCTGCTCTCAGCCACCAGGAGGCGATCGGACAGAGGTCTTCCGCCTCGTATGTCCAGTCCGAACGGCCGAGAAACGTGCTGCATGCGGCCAGGGACGCGCGGCCGTACTGATCGCGCGGTCCGAAAGGGTAAAAAAACCGGCCCCCGTCGTCGTCTCCGATCGAGGGCAACCTGCGCGATGGTCCCATCACTGCGTTCAAGTAATCAGCCATGCGTGCCAGTCCATCGCGGTACTCATCAGAGGGAGGCGACAGAATCGCATGAAACAGAAACATGTCGAGCGCATAGACGTGGTAGTAGGTGGACTGCTCGAAATGCCCGCCATCAGAACGCACCTGGCGCTTCATTTGCTCTTCCACAGTCCGGCGCCCGAGTTCCTTCCAGCGGCGCGCATGCGGGAAATGCGGAAACAGCGAGCCGAGAGCGTGTAACGCAACTGCTTCTCCGAGAAGATGCGTGTTCGGCGAAAAATAGAAGGATAAATTCACAGCGAGGTGGCGCCCGTGCCTGTAGAGCCCTTCGAAAAATCGCGGCCGGAGCCCGGACGGCATACGGTCCCCGGCGAGATGGAAGATCCAGGTCCAGGAAAGCGCGCGGAACGCCACTTCGAGCGCGCTCGCCCAGTTGATCCCGCGGTGGAAAGGATTCGCCGCGATCCAGCTTTCAAGCTGGCGCCACACCTCCTGGAGCAGCGCATCGGAGTCTTCAAGCAGAGCGGCTTGCGCCAGCAGCACAAGATGTTGATGCCGGTTGATCTCCCAGATGACCTTATGATCGCCGGCGGCGGCGGCATTCAGATAGGGAATGCGGCGGAAGTAGACCAGGCTGGTCTCTTTCCCACTCCATTCGTCACGCCGCCAGTGGATTTCCGGACCCGCGTCGATGCTCGCGTCGAATAGCGGCATGCGGTGCGCCAGAATCTCCGCCGCGCGGCGCCTAAGATCCTCGGCGAACGCGGTCCCGCGAAGGCGGCCCGCCACTTCAGAGGGATTCGGAAGGCCAGGAAGCGGAGTCTTGAACTCAACGGACGCGGGCAGGCGCGGAGGTCGAGCCGACATTGCAAGATTGGCCAGCTCTTGCCGGAACCGGTGCGCAAGCTCTTTCTTGCTGCGGTTCAAAATGCGCATTGTTACACAGCCGACGGAAGCGCCTGCGCAGCGTACCATGCATACGTCTGCGCCAAGCCATCTTCCAGCCGGATGCGCGGGCGCCATCCGAGCGCAGTCAACCGGGAGACGTCCAGCAGCTTGCGCGGTGTGCCGTCAGGCTTGCTGGTGTCAAACACGATGCGGCCGTGAAATCCGGTAATGCGCGCGATCAACTCGGCCAGTTCGCGGACGCTGGTATCTTCGCCTGTGCCCGCGTTGATAATGTCTTCGCCGTCATAGTGGAGCATCAGGTGTGCCGCAGCCGACCCGAGATCGTCCACATGCAAAAACTCGCGGCGTGGCGCGCCGGTGCCCCAGACCACTACTTCGACCGAGCCGGATGTCTTGGCTTCGTGGAACTTACGAATCAGCGCCGGGATCACGTGTGAACTCGACAGATCGAAATTGTCCCCAGGGCCGTAGAGATTGGTCGGCATGACGCAGATCGAATTGAACCCGTACTGCCGCCGATATGCTTGTGCCATCTTGATCCCGGCGATTTTCGCCACCGCGTACCACTCGTTTGTAGGCTCGAGGGCGCCGGTAAGCAAATACTCTTCCTTGATGGGCTGGGGCGCGAACTTAGGATAAACGCAGGACGAGCCCAGGAACACGAGCTTCCGGACTCGGTGGCGCCAGGCGGAATGGATCACGTTCGTCTGGATCGCCAGATTGTCGCGGATGAATTCCGCTGGGCGGCTGCTGTTGGCCAGGATGCCTCCTACTTTCGCGGCCGCCAGGAAAACATATGCGGGCCCGGCGGAAGCAAAGAACGATTCAACGGCTGCCTGATCGCGCAGATCCAGCTCCACGCGGCTCGGCAACAACAGGTTGGAATAGCCCTGCCGCTCCAGTTCGCGCTGGATCGCCGAACCCACCAGCCCGCGATGGCCGGCGACATAAATGGCGCTCGTCTTATCCATGAGAAGAGGCGCTCACTGTTGGAGCCGGCGCACCGCTCCCCGCCAGATCGAGAACGGGGATCCCGCTCGCGTTAACCTGAGCATTCATCTCAGCACTCAGCCTTTGCGTTACCACCAGGTGGCCGGCCCAGGCCAAAAGCGCTTCGAGCGATCCATCGAGGAGCCGGCCAATGTGCGGAATCGCCGCAAGGATGAAGTTTCGGTTGCTGCCGTAAATGCTGTCGAGCCTGATGTGAGGATCGTAAACCCGAACGTCTCTGCCCTTGCCGATGAGATGCTCGAGGAGGGTGACCACGGGGCTCTCCCGCAAGTCGTC
>Ga0066710_100003974_pt1 | contig 12872 bp, 13 predicted proteins | sample GraSoiAngelo_159_FD_79666 | JGI IMG/M metagenome (GOLD analysis project Ga0066710, IMG submission 79666) | Grasslands soil microbial communities from the Angelo Coastal Reserve, California, USA - 14_1009_16_40cm | ecosystem: Environmental > Terrestrial > Soil > Grasslands | place: USA...
CGCGCCCCTCCGGTCATTGCGGAGGTAGCCAACGAGGATGTAGGAGCAAACGCTCAGGGTCTCGAGCGAGAGGAAAAGCATCAAAAAATGAGTGGAGGAGGCCATGAGCATGGCCCCAAAAACCGAGGCGAGGAGGATGAAGTAGTATTCGCCCATTCGACGGCCAGCAAGCTGCTTGGAAAGATAGCTGAGGAGGATGACGGGAATGGAGCCCACGAGGAAGAACGCCTTGAAGAAATTTGCGAAGGGGTCAATGGAGATCATGCCCAGGAAGAGACCTTCGCTTGCCGTATAGTTCTCGCGAATGGCCGAGAGTGGAAGGAGACAAGCAAGGAGGGCGAGCCAGGCAAGGTGCTTTGAGAGCTTCAGGGGCAAGACGAGGTCCAGGACCAGAATGACAAGGGCAGCCACGGCCACCTGGAACTCCGGAGCAAAATAGCTCAAGCTATCCAGGATCGCCGGGTAAAGGCTGTCGTGAAAGCGCTGGACAGCAGCGCCCGGACCCACGGCGGCTGCGGCTCCCAGAAGAACGATAGGCAAAGATCCAAGCATGGTCTTTCTTCCTGCTCAATTGCCCGGGAAGGCCCGCACCATGTCCGTCACCGCTTTCAAAGACCCATTCATGAAGTCCGTGAGGATGCCCGGAAAGACCCCGAGCAGAACGCAGAGAAAAGCAAGGGGGGCAAGGACCGCGACCTCACGGAAGGAAACATCGGGAAACCGCTTGTACTCCTCCCGCCGGATCGTGCCCAGGTACACTCTCTGGATGGTCCACAGGATATAGACCGCAGCCAAGATGATCCCAAGAAGCGAGACGTAGACAATCCACGTCGAAGAGATTCCCTTGGCGGTCGTGATCAAGCTGCCCCCAACGGGGTCGCTCTGAAAAGAGCCAAAAAAGCACAGGAACTCGCTGATGAAGCCGTTCAAGCCGGGGAGGCCAAGCGATGCGAAGAAGCCCACCGTCGCCAGGCCAGTATACCATGGCATCTGCAGCCCAATTCCGCCAAAGCGCGTGAGGTCTCGATGATGAGCCCGATCGTAAATCACGCCCACGATGAGGAAGAGCATGGCGCTCGAGATGCCGTGGTTGAACATTTGAAGCGCGGCGCCGGTGACCCCGGCATACGTAAGCGCGGCAAGGCCCAGGAGGACATACCCCATGTGACTCACGGAAGAGTAGGCCACGAGCTTCTTGAAGTCCTTTTGAGCCAAGGCGCAAAAGGCCCCATAGACTATGTTGATCATCCCCAGGACGGCAATGAAAGCTATGAAGAACTTGCTGGTTGCCGTGCCCGGTAGCATGGGGTAGGAAAACCGAAACAATCCGTATCCACCCATCTTCAGGAGAATGCCGGCGAGGATGACGCTCACCGCGGTTGGGGCTTCCACGTGAGCGTCGGGCAGCCAGGTGTGGAACGGGAAGACCGGCACCTTGATGGCAAACCCGACGAAGAGACCAAGGAAGAGCCAAAGGCCCAGCGCCGGGCTAAAGGAGGGGACGAGCTTCATCAGGGTCAATATGTTGAACGTGTGCGGCTCCGACACGAAGAACATGACGAGCATCACGACCAGCATCAAGACCGAGCCTACCAGGGTGTATATGAAGAACTTGATCGCCGCGTACATGCGGTTTTCGCCGCCCCAGACCCCAATCAGGAAGTACATGGGAAGGAGCACCACTTCCCAAAAGACATAAAAAAGGAAGAAGTCGAGGGCGCAAAAAACACCCAGGAGGCCCGTTTCAAGGAGAAGGAAAAGGAGGTAATAGCCCTTGGTCCCCCGATCCATCGTCCAGGAGTAAATGTAGCAAAGGGCGCAGAGGAGCGCGGTGAGCCAAACCAGGGGCAAGCTCAACCCATCGACCCCGACAAAATAGTTCACCTTGAACTGAGGTATCCACTTCGCGAACTCGATGAACCTCAAGTGCTCGGCCGGGCTGGCTTCCATCGCCAGGGCGAGCTCGGCGACCTCGGACCATGCATTTTGAAGGACAGGGGACATTTGAGCCCAACTGGCCGGCTTTTCGACTCGAGTGCCGCCCGAGGCATCCCGGACCACCTTGATGTTGTCCGTCTTCCACTTGGCGATTCCCTCGGGACCAGGGGGGTACTGCGGGCCGATGTCCACCTTGCTGATGATCTCGTCCTGGAACTTGGGAAGGACCTCTCTCGCGCTGGCGCTACCGCCTCCGGCTGGCGATGGATGCAGCTCACTACTTTGGTAGTCGCGAAAAAGGCCGATGGAAATGACAAAGGTCAGAATCCCTCCCAGGAGGGAAACGGTCTTGATCAGCCCTTTGAAGCTCGAGGGCAAGATGAAGACGACTCCCGCGGTAAAAAGCGGCAGGAAGATGCACCAGCTGAGCGTGCTCATGGATTTGAGGCGTTCCTTGCGTTTTGATTCAAGCTCTCAAACATTCCTTAAGACCACCACGATCAAGAGCGAGATCACGAAGAGACCCGTAAATAGGAAGAGGGAAGCATAAACGTACTCCTGGAGAAAGCCCGATTGGAGGCGCCGGATCTTTGCCCCTGCCCAAAGGCTCAGCTTACCAATCCCTCGCACCGAGCCGTCAACTGCCCAGTAATCAACGCTGCCGGTCACCCCGGTCAAGTAGCGGCAGATCGTCCCCCAGAAGTTGACAAAGCCGTCAATCACGTACTTGTCAAACGAGCCCGTGGCCACTAGCAGAACGTGAAGGACGCGAAGGGAAAGCCAGGTCAAGAGGCGGTCGACATACCAAAGGTTCTTGACCGCCGTGTGGAGGTAGCCCAGGGGCGTCCCCGGTCGAATGAGCTCTTTTCCGTAAAAGGGCCCGAAGGGGAGGAAAAAGAGCGATGACAGCCCAACCCCGCCCAAGAACATGGCGACGGAAAGCCCGAGAACCAAGGAGTGGTTTTCTTCTGCCAGCTGCTTGACTTGCTCAAAAACCTCGACGGCGCTGGGCCTGAGGAGAACGAGCGATGAGACCCTTTCTTCAAACCAGCCGGAGAACCTGGGCAGCACCCCGCCCGCCACCAGGGACAGAAACGCCAAGATCCCGAGCGGAACCGCCATGGTCCAGGGGGACTCGTGGGCATGCTCGAAAGCATGGTGGTTCCTGGGCTCGCCGTGAAACACGGAAAAGAAGAGGCGAAACATGTAAAAGGCGGTCATGCCGGCCGTGCTGATGCCGAAGATGAAGGGCAAGTAATCCAATCCCTGCTCGTGGTGCTTCGCGAACGCCAGCGCCTGGCTCAAAATCGCTTCCTTGGAATAAAAGCCGGAGAGGAACGGAAGACCGGCAATGGCGAGCGTGCCAATCAAGAAAGTGACCCAGGTGACGGGCATCTTCCTTGAGAGGCCGCCCATGTCGGCCATCTCGTTCGAATGAACGGCGTGAATCACGCTTCCGGAGCCAAGGAAGAGGAGGGCCTTGAAAAACGCGTGCGTTGTCAAGTGAAAGAGGCCGGCGCTCAAGCTCCCGACCCCGAGGCCCAGCATCATGTACCCGAGCTGCGACACGGTCGAGTAGGCGAGCACTTTCTTGATGTCGGTTTGCGCGAACGCGATGGTCGCCGCGAAGAAGGCGGTGAACCCCCCCGTCAGGGCGACCACGAAGAGCGTGTCGCTGTGAACGAAGTCCCCCTGAAAGTAAGGAGCGCCCGCCATGAAGGGGAACATGCGCCCCACCAGGTAAACGCCAGCGGCAACCATGGTCGCGGCGTGGATCAGCGCGGAAACGGGAGTTGGGCCTTCCATGGCATCGGGGAGCCAAATGTGGAGGGGGAATTGGGCCGACTTCCCCACCGGGCCAAGAAAGAGGCAAATCCCCGTCAACGTGAGGAGCGGGGCGCCCCAGCCGCCGGCCGCGACGCTCGAGAAGATGTCCTGGAACTCGAGCGAGCCAACCTGGGATAAAACGATCAAGACGGCCACGAAAAAGCCGAGGTCGCCCAGCCGGGTCGTCATGAAGGCCTTGATCATGGCCGCTTGCGCCGACTTCTTCTCAAAGTAAAAGCCAATGAGGAAGTAAGAGCAGACGCCGACCAGCTCCCAGAATATGAAGAGAAAGAAGAGATTGTTGGCGATGCAAAGCCCCAGCATGGAGAAGGAAAAGAGGCCAAGGTAGGCGAAGAAGTGGTTGTAGCGCGCTTCCCCGTGCATGTAGCCCCAGGAGTAGAGGTGGACGAGGAAGCTCACGAGCGTGACCACGAAGAGCATGACCACGGTAAGATTGTCGACCAGGATCCCAAAGGGCATCCGCAGGGCAACGGACGTTCCTTGTGTCCCGTTGGCTGGACCCAGCTGGATCCAGCTACCCGCCAGCTCGGGATACCATCGCTGGGCCGAAATCCCCTCTGGCGAAGCCAGGAAGAGAACCACCATGTAACAGCTGATGAGGAGGGAGCCAAAGATCGCCGTGGTCGGGATCCAGTCCCCTTGCCGGGAGGTGGGCGGGATCTTTTTTCCGAAGAAGACCTGCACCACGAAGCCTGCCAGGGGGAGAAGGAGGATCACCAGCGCGAGCTTGCAGAGAAGTGTTTCAGGAGTGCTTTGAAGGCTGTTCATGGGCCGGCTCGGCGCGGGGGAGAACCCTCTATCCCTTCAAGGATCGCGCTCCATCCACCTCAATCGTGTTTAGATTGTTGAAGATATTGAGAGTGATCGCCAGGGCAAGAGAGGCTTCCGCTGCGGCAATGACAATGACAAAAAGGGTCACCACTTGCCCGTCGATTCGATCCGGTGCCGAGTACTTCGAGAAAGCCACGAAGTTGAGGCCCGCCGCGTTCAAGAGAAGCTCGAGGCCCATCAGCACCGCCACGGCGTTTCGTCGGGTCAAGATGACGAGGATTCCAAGGCCAAAGACGAGAGCGCTCACGACCAAATAGTGGGTGAGGCCCACGCCGCCGAGGCTTTCCCACAATCCTCCAAGGAGCCCCAATTTCAGCGTCGTGGCTATCATGGGATTCTCCCGGCGTCCGTAGGTTCCTCCCTCGCCCGGGCAATGTACGCTGCCCCCACCATGGCCACGAGGAGGAGCACCGAAACTGCCTCGAAGGGCAAGAGGTAGGTGCTCATGAGCTTATAGCCGATGTCCCTCGTATCGGGGTCTCTCTCCGCGGCGAGAGAGGCATCCGCAGCCGGCGCTGAAGCTTTTGGAACGGGCCAGGGATTGCCCAGTGCAATGAAGAGCAGAAAGGCCATGACGATGACCCCCGCGAACGCGCCCGGGATCACCAGAGCGGCGCCCGCCCTTTCACGGACCGGGACATCCATCCTGGCGGTGAGCATCAAGCCGAAAAGGAACAAGATGAGGATCCCGCCGATGTAAATCAGGACTTGCGTGAAGCCGAGGAATCCCGCGCCCAGCTCGAGGTAAAGCCCCGCGAACCCCGCCAAGCTGAAGAGGAGAAGGAAGGCCATGCGGACAATGCCCCGCACAAAAAGAATTCCCAGGGCCGGCAGCACGGCAATGACCGCGAAGACCCAAAAAATGGCATCGCTAAAGCTCATGGGCCAAAAGCATCCTGAAGAGCCTCGAGACGAATCCTACAGCGAAAAAGATCGGGAAAGGCCCGATTTCCTACACCATTTCGAGATCGAGATCAATGCCTTGCTCGATTCCACCGAAATTCCATGAACACTTACTTTCCCTCTTCCTTCTTCCCGTGCTTCTTCTCCGCAATCAACCTCTCGTTCTCCCCCCGCGCCCACTGAACGAACTTCTCGTCCTCCTCGGTGTACACCTCACCGGTGCGGAGGTTCTTTTCCATCATGGTGCGGTCCGTCGCGTTGTAGTCGTACTGGGGGCCGAGGAAGATGCACTTGGGCGGGCAAGGCTCCTCGCAAAGCCCGCAAAAGATGCAGACCGTGTAGTCCACCGTGAACTTGTAAAGGGTTGCCTTTTGCCCCCGGTAGCCGCCCTGGAGCACGCCGTCGGATCCACGGACCCCCTCGATGTAAATGCAGTCCACCGGGCAGATCTCGGAGCACTTCCAGCACATGACGCACTTCTCGGTCTCCAGGTAATGGATTCCCCGGTGCCGGGGTGGAATGAGGTCCCGCTCCCGCGGGTACTGGATCGTGATGGTGTTCTTCTTGTAGTTCAAGAAGTACTTGAGCGTGATGCCCATGCCGATCACGATGGACCTGGCTACCTTGAAGATGTCCGAGAAGTACTGGCTAATGCTCATTTTGTTTCTTGTTCATGCAAGGCCAAAGAGTCCGCTGCCTCCCGCCATGAGCTCCCAAAGCGTGGAACCGACGAGACAGGCAAGGGAAATTGGCAGCAAGACTTTCCAGCAGATGTGCATCATTTGGTCCAAGCGCACCCGGGGAAGCGTCCAGCGCACCCACATTTGCACAAAAACAAGGAAGATGCTCTTGGAGACAAGAACGCCTGCCTTGATGAGAAGTCCAGCTGTCTCAACGGCCAAGGAGTCACGGGCACCCAACCCAATTTCATCCAGGTAGGGAATCCCGCTCCACCACCCGCCAAAGAAAATGACCACGGCGACCGCGGAAACCAAGTACATGGCCGCGTACTCGGCGAGGAAAAACAAAGCGAAGCGCATGCCGGAATACTCGGTGTGGAAGCCGGAGACGAGCTCCGACTCCGCTTCCGGAAGGTCGAAGGGAGCTCGTTTGCACCCGGCAAGGCTTGCCACGAGGTAAATGATGGCAAGGACAAAGAGGAAGGGATTTCGCAGGCAAAACCACTGCGTGAACCAACCGCTCTGGCTCTGAACGATCTCATGAAGAGAAAAGGAGCCCACGCAAGCGATGACGGCCACGAAGGCGCTGCCAATGGGCACCTCGTAGCTCACCATCTGGGTGGCTGTCCGGATCGTGCCGAAGAGGGACCACTTGTTGTTCGATGCCCACCCGGCCATGATCACCCCGATGACTTCGACCGACCCGACCGCGGCAACATAAAAGAGGCCGAGGTCCAGGTCGCTCGCCACCAAACGCTGCCCAAATGGCAGGGGAACGAAGCGCATCAGGACACCCGCAAACACGATGATCGGAGCCAAAATGAACAGGGGCTTGTCCGCAAGGCGCGGAATGATGTCCTCCTTGGCCGTGAGCTTGATCCCATCGGCGATCGTTTGAAGCGCCCCGTGAAAGCCCACCTCCATGGGCCCAAGCCGGCACTGCATGTGGGCCGAGACCTTGCGCTCAAGCCAGACGGCAAAAAGCGCAAAGACGTTGATGAACCCGAAGACAAGCAGGCAGACGATGAGCAACATGGCAGTGATCAGCAGCCACCCGGGCACAAGCAGCGTGACCCCCATTGCATCGCAGATTTGCCTGATCCCGGCCTCGAGGTAAATGCCGCCCTGCTCCGGGATCGTCCCATGCTCCCTGGCGACCTCCTCGACGGTGGCCCCGGTCATGGAAGCGAGCAGCGCGCTCGTGAAGAACTCGAAGCTCATCGATCCACTTCTCCCATCACGATGTCGAGGCTTCCAATGATCGCCACCATGTCCGCCACCATGCAGTCTCCTCTCGAGGTCAAGGCGTCCAGGACGCTGATATTGGAGAAGGAGGGGCCGCGGGCCTTGACGCGGTACGGCTTGGTCGTCCCGTCGCTCACCAGGTAAAAGCCCACTTCCCCCCGAGCCCCTTCGATCTTGTGATAGACCTCGCCCTTGGGGGGCTTGACTCCCCGAAACGCCTTCTTGTCACAAAAATCGCCGCTCGGGAGGTGGCGAAGCGCTTGGCGCACTATTTTCACGCTCTGGCGCATTTCCCGGATCCGGACCATGTAACGGTCCCAGCAGTCCCCGAGCGTGCCCATCTCTCCACTCCCCACCGGGATATCAAACTCGAAGCGATCGTAAATAGAGTAGGGCTCATCCTTGCGCAGGTCGCGCTTGAGCCCTGAGCCGCGCAGCGAAGGACCCGTGACCCCGTAGTTGACCGCCAGGTCTACTGGCAATACGCCCACGTTGGCGGTGCGGGAGATAAAGATCCCGTTGTAGCTCAGGAGCTGATCATACTCATCGAGGATGGCAGGCTCGAAGTACTCACAAAATCGCTCGACGTCGGCCAGGATCTCGTCCGTCATGTCAAAGGTGACTCCCCCCACCCGAACATAGCTGTAATTGAGGCGCTGTCCACAGAGCTTCTCAAAGATCTTGAGGATCATTTCACGGTCACGGAACGCGTAGAGAAACGGCGTTACCGCCCCGAGGTCCATCCCATAGGTCCCAAAAGCCATGAGGTGGCTTGCGATGCGGTTCAGCTCGGCAACGATCACGCGAATATGCTCCGCTCGCTCGGGCACCTGGAGCTTCATCAGCTTCTCGACCGTCTCTGCATACCCAAGGTTATTCGCCATGGCGCAAAGGTAATCCATGCGATCGGTGTACGGGACGACCTGCAGGTAGTTGTTGTTTTCCGCCACCTTCTCAAAGCAACGGTGCAGGTACCCGATATGAGACTCGGACTCCAGGACCATCTCCCCGTCGGTGCGAATGACGACGCGGAAGACGCCGTGCGTGCTGGGGTGCTGCGGGCCCATGTTGAGGAGCATTTCCTCGGTCTTGATGTCAGGCATCGTATGTTCTCTTTCTCGGGGCGCCCTCAGTACACGACGTTCTTGATGCCGCGGTAGGTTTCCGGCATCACGTAGTCTCTTCGCAGCGGGTGCCCTTCCCAATCCTCCGCGCAGAGGATGCGCACCAGGTTGTGGTGGCCTTCAAAAATGACCCCCAGGAGGTCGAAAGTCTCGCGCTCATGCCAGTCCGCCGTCCGCCAAACATTTTCCACGGTCCGAAGACGGGGATTGTCACGAGGGAGAGCCACCTTGACGATCAACCAGTGGTTTTGCGATGTGGAGTCGAGGCAGTAAATGACCTCGATCACATTCCGGGGAGGATAGTCCACGCCGGAAATACAGCTCAACAGGTCAAATTGAAGCCGCTCATCGTCCCGGCAGAAATAAGCCAAGTCCTCGATGACGTCGGGCCGAACGACGATGTATGGCTCGGCCGCCTCGAGGTGGTCCTCGAGAACCGCATCCTTGAATCTCTCCTTCACAATGGAGTGAATCTCGTCTCGTCCCAATCCCATGTCCAGGTCCCATGCCCCACTGTGCTTCCTTGTTCTACGTGCTTCCCTGTTTACGTGCTTCCTCGTCTACACCGATTGCGGAGCGTACACCTCCGGCTTGGTCGTGCGGCGCGTCTTATCGAGAATCTTCTCCCGCTTCATGAGCTTTTGAATCTTGAAGAGGGCCTCGAGCAAAGCCTCGGGCCGCGGGGGGCAGCCGGGCACGTAAACATCAACCGGCACGATCAAGTCCACTCCCTTGACGACGTGGTAGCCATACTTCACGTAGGGACCCCCGCGGATGACACACCCCCCCATGGCGATCACATATTTCGGCTCCGGCATTTGGTCATAAAGCCTCTTCACGCGCGGCGCCATCTTGTGCGTGACGGTGCCGGCAACGATCATCAGGTCCGACTGCCGGGGCGTCGCACGGAACGGGCCCGAACCAAAGCGGTCGATATCGTACTTGGAGGCTCCCGTCGCCATCATTTCAATCGCGCAACAAGCCAGCCCAAAGGTGAGAGGCCAAACCGAATTGGCACGCGTCAAGTTGATCAAGTAGTCGACGGAGTTCATGAAGATCAAGTTCTTGAGAAGCGGATCGGGGGTCAAGTTTTCGGGTGAGTTCATTGCTTGCATCTCTTTTCTTTTCCGCAAAGCGCCCCGGGCGCGTTCTGGCGAGGAATCCTACGCGCGGAGCGCTGCCTTTGTTCCAGGAACCTCATCGGCTGCCATTGCGATAGCCTTCTCCACCTCTGCTTCGTGGATCTGTTTCTGCCCAGGTTTTTCGGGAGCCCTCAACGGGGTCTTGTGAGCAGGAAACGCACGTTGACTGGTGGCCTTCACCCAGTCCAAATCCCCTTTGCGCCAGCAGTAAAGATAGCCGACGGCAAGGATCAGCAGGAAGAGGAGCACATCGGTGAAGGCGAAGAGCCCGAGCTTTGACTCCCGGAGCGTCCTGAAAACGAGAGCCCATGGGTAAAGAAAGGCCACCTCCACGTCAAAGATGAGAAAAACCAAGGCCACGGTGTAAAAGCGGATGTCAAACCGCACCCAGGAGGAGCCGACTGCCGGCTCCCCACACTCGTAGGTCTCCTCCTTGGCCGGCTCGTCGGGCGTGGTGACCTTCGGGCGCAACAAGCGTCCCACCACCGCAACAACGAAGACCACGAAGAAGATCCCGAAAAGAGTAAAAACGAGCACGTTGAGAAGCTGATATTCCACGGTCTCTCTTTGGGGCGATTTTCTTGCGGTTTTCTTATTATTCTCTTTGAAGAATGGAGGTTAGAAAGCCGGGCTTCGAGCGTCCGCGATAACTTTTGAAGCAAAACTAACGAGTCTGTGCTTTTTTTCACGAACTTGAGGAATCCTATAGTCTTTCACCGCCAATGCAATGCCTTTCTCGGGGATTCTCCCGCAACGCGCCGTCCAGCAAGCTCCACGCGAGCCCGGTGGACACCATCGTCGCCAAAATCACCACACCCTCCCGGGCTCTCCCGCGGGGGAGCGCTCCTCACTCGTCTCGCCGGGAGAGACGCCGGTTGATTTCCTCGATCCCAAGCCGGTTCTCGCGGACGGTGGCGACTTCAACCACGAAAGCATACCCGTTTGCCAGAAGGGCCGCCAGCACCAGTACGAGGTGAACCCACCAAGCAGAGACGGTTCGAAGCGGCAAAGTGGCTCCCCCGTCAATGGCCAAAATTCGGCTATGAACTTCCCCACCCAGGAGCGTGGCCAGGATCGTCAGAACGGTGGCGAAGGTGGCGGCGGGAAACACCCTCCTTTGTTGCACTCGGGTCTAGGGGACGAGCTTCCGCTGGAGCTCGGGCGCCACCTCCACCGCCTCACGGATGTCCTTTCCGGTACCAATGAAGTAAAAGAGGACGAGCACGTGGAGAAAGCAAGTGAAGAATGCCGTGAGCATGCCGATGGCGGGAAGCCGCAAGATCGACTCTGGCCCGCCCAGCGTGATGCCCGATGTGGCCGTCACTACCAGGAGGACCCCATCCAGGCACATGAGCACCCTCAAGACAATGTAAAGAGGCATTCAGCGGTCCCTGGGGATCGAAAGCATCCTCTCCAAGCTCCGGCGGGCAAGGAGAGCCACTTCTTCTGGGACGGTAATCTCGAACACTTCCTCTTTCAAGGATCTCTTGATCTGGGGCAAATCGATCATCTTCATGTAAGGGCAGTGGAGGCGGCAGCCAATGCAGCCGTCAGCCAGGACGAACTCCTTGTCCGGGTAAAGCTTTTTCAGGCGATAGACGAGGGACCATTCGGTGGCGATGATGAAGGTCCTTGCCTCCGGATGCCGCGCGACCGCGTCGCACATCCCCGATGTGGAGCAAATCTCATCGGCTATCTCGAGGACATCCTCCCGACATTCGGGGTGGGCAATGATGATGGCCTCGGGATTGCGCGTCTTCTGCTTGTCGACGGATGCGCTCCTCAGGACGTCATGCGTGGGACAAACACCATCGTAGACCACCACCTCCTTGTCCGGCACCTGGCTCCTTACCCAGCGACCCAGGTTCCTGTCCGGCGTGAAGAGGATCTTTCTCTCCGGAAGGCTGCGAACCACGCTCACTGCATTTGCCGAGGTGCAGCAAACGTCGGAGAGGGCCTTCACCTCGGCGGAGCTGTTGATGTACGTCACGACGACGTGCTCCGGGTAGCGCGACTTCCATTCCTCCAACGATTCCGGCGTGATCGAGTCCGCAAGGGCGCAGCCCGCAGCCAGGTTGGGGAGAAGGACTTTTTTCTCTGGATTGAGGATCTTGGCGGACTCGGCCATGAAGTGCACCCCGCAAAAGACTATGCGCTCCGCCTTGGTTCCTTGCGCTTTCATGGCCAGCGCCAGCGAGTCCCCCAGGACATCCGCGACCTCCTGCACCCGCGGCAACTGATAGTTGTGAGCCAGAATCACGGCCCTCTTTTCGCGGGCGAGCGCCCGAATTTCATCGCTTAGCTCGCGAATGCTTTCTTCATCCTCCTCGGTCACTTGCCATGCCGGGGGTGCTTGAAATGTCTCCAGGGCTGCCATGATCTGGCTCCGTGAGGATCGTCTATCGAGGTTCCGTCACTCTATTTCTTTGCCGACCTGTTGTTTCCCGCCGGGTTCATTCCCGCGGTTTATTCCCGACCCGGCTTGGCCCCTGAATTCAGCGCGTGGCTGTCTCCCCCACGACCGTCTCCCCCAACACCACCGTCTCCCCCGAGATCTTAGCCCCCGGATCGGGGTGAATATCGCCGTTTCCCTTGGGGAACACCCTCCAAAACTCCTTTTTCAGCAGGTTGGTGATCGTGCCGCTCTTTGAGAAGCCGTGGTAGCGGGCAAGCGCCTCGAGCATGCTCAGCTCCTGCAAGGTTGCCGTGAAGGAACGGACCGTTTTCTTTTCTCGATTTCGCTTCATTTCACCCACGGACCCGCTCCTTGAGGAAAGCTGCCAATCTTGGTTCTATATAATAATTATATAATACTTGTATAGAAACAGCATACCATTGCCACGCCTCCTGTCAAGGAAAAGGCCTCGGAGGCGAAACGAGAGCCCTGCACGGGAGCCTTTTTGAAGTCCTCTTCACCCTCGATGGAAGCAGGGGGGAATCTACTGTAAAATCATATTAATAAATACTTTACGAGCTTGTGAAAAAAATCACAAAAAGCCTTGGAAGGGCCCATCCCCCCCACGTATAATGCCCACCAGTTAGGCGAAAATCCCTAACTCCTGTCGGTTAAAAGCCGAGAGTAAAGTCTGAGATCGTGGCGGTGGCTTGATTTCTCGGTGGCCGACTGGGAAACAAGGCTTTACGGAGAGCCTTACACCCCA
>Ga0066710_100003976_pt1 | contig 12870 bp, 11 predicted proteins | sample GraSoiAngelo_159_FD_79666 | JGI IMG/M metagenome (GOLD analysis project Ga0066710, IMG submission 79666) | Grasslands soil microbial communities from the Angelo Coastal Reserve, California, USA - 14_1009_16_40cm | ecosystem: Environmental > Terrestrial > Soil > Grasslands | place: USA...
CCATCGGGTTGGCGCCGGCGGTCACGTTCTTGAGCCCCTCGCGGAAGATCGCCTGGGCCAGCACCGTCGCGGTGGTGGTCCCGTCGCCCGCCAGGTCACTGGTCTTGGTGGCGACCTCCTTCACCATCTGGGCGCCCATGTTCTCGATCGCATCCGAGAGCTCGATCTCCTTGGCGACGGTGACGCCGTCCTTGGTGATCGTCGGGCTCCCGAATTTCTTGTCGATGACGACGTTGCGGCCCTTGGGCCCGAGGGTGACCTTCACCGCCTCGGCGAGGGCGTCGATGCCCCTCTTGAGCTTGGTGCGGGCCTCCGAATTGAACAGCAGTTCCTTGGCAGCCATGATTCTCTCTCTCCCGGATTAGCCGAGCCTGGCGAGGATGTCGGAGGCCTTCACGATGACGACCTCTTCCCCCTCGAGCGTGATGTTGGTGCCGCTGTACTTCCCGTACAGGACCTTGTCGCCGACTTTGACTTCCATCGCGACCCGGGCGCCCTTTTCGAACCGGCCGGGCCCGACGGCGAGGACTTCACCCTGGGTCGGCTTTTCCTTTGCGGTGTCGGGGATGTAGAGCCCCCCGCGCATCGTCTCGGCTTCGTCGTCCGGCATGACGACGACCCGGTCTTCGAGTGGGTGGATCTTGAGCTTCGGCTTGGCCTTGGTGGCGACTGGCGGCATTGCGACTCCCCCGAATTGTTGCGGTGGCTGGAGCTAAATCCCGGCTCCCCATCGGGTTAGCACTCTTAATGATCGAGTGCTAAAGGCAGGACGTAAGTTAAACAGCCTGAGCGGGTTGTCAAGCGGGGGTTTGGTCACAATCCGGTGACCGGGCGGGCCGCCGGTGCGCCAGGAACAGCAGCCCACAGATTTCACAGATTACTGGGAGGTGTAGGAGCTTCGGGCCACCCCCTCTGCGTCATCTGTGGAATCTGTGGGCTAACTCGTTCTGGGAAATCGGTGGGCGGTCGCTGCGGGGCACCGAGGCGTCGGGCCGGCCCACCGATGCACCCGAAACAGCAGCCCACAGATTTCACAGATCAGGGGGAGGTGTGGGCTCATGGCGCCACCCCCTCCGCGTCATCTGTGTAATCTGTGGGCCACCCGTCCTGAAGAACCGGGGGCCCAGCGGCCGCTGGAATCTGCTGCGGCCGGGCCGTTTGTGCGCGACAACCCGCCGGCCGGCCCATAGCTTGGGCGCCATGAACCGATCCGCCCTGCCGGTGATCCTCCGCGCCGGCCTCACCGCCGGCGTCATGGACATCACCGCCGCCCTCATCGTCTACGCCCATTGGTTCGCGAATTCGGTCCGGCTGCTGCAGGGCATCGCGAGCGGATTGCTGGGGAAGGCCGCCTTTGAGGGGGGACTCGCCACCGCGGCGCTGGGCCTCCTCTGTCACTTCACCATCGCGACCGGCGCCGCCACGGTCTACTACGGCGCGAGCCGGGTTCTCCCGATCCTGGTGCGGGGCGCCTGGGTCACCGGCCCGCTCTACGGGATCGCCGTCTACTTCTTCATGCAGCTCGTGGTGATCCCGCTCTCCGCCATCGGCCCGCGGCCGTTCTCCTGGCACCTGACGCTCATCGGCAACGCCATCCACATCTGCTGCGTGGGGCTGCCGATCGCCCTCACGGTGAAGCGATTCTCGCGCTGAGCGGGATCAGTGGGCGCCATTCCGGATCTCCCTCGGCGTGACGCCGAGCACCCGGCGCATGTGCCGGGCGAGATGACTCTGGTGGCAGAACCCCGTCTCCAGAGCTACGCGGGTGATGGACAGCTGCCCCCGGCGGAGGTGCATCGCCGCGCGCTCCACCCGCCGGCGGATCAGGTACTGGTGCGCCGGCACGCCGACCGACTTCCGGAACTCCGCCTTGAAGCGCGTGACGCTCATCCCGCACGCCTCGGCGAGCTCCCGGAGCCCGATCTCCCGGCCGAGGTGGTCCTCGATGCAGGCGAGCGCGCGGCGCACCGCGCGACCGCCCATCGCGTGGGCCCGATCCTGCTCGAGCCGGGTGAGCGAGCTGTGATTCCGCACCACCAGGGTGGCGAGCCCGGTCGCGAGCCCGTCGAGGTAGATCCGGCCGCAGGGGTAGCCGCTCTCCATCTCCGCCTTGAGCGCCCACGCCAGGTGCTCGATCCGGGTGTCGCGCGCCTGGAACCGGTTCCGCACTTCGAAGCGGCCCGGGTCGGCTCCCAGCTCCTCCGCCGCGCGGTGCAGCAGCTCGAGCCCCAATCCCACCACCAGCGCCGAGTCGCTCCCCCTGATCTCCCAGGTGCCCGGGAGGCTGGGGGGGATGACCTCGATGTCGCCGTGGATCGTGGTGCCGCGATGGCGCTCGCCCCCTCGGCGGCAGTCGGCCTCGACCGAGGGCCCGACGTGGATCGAGACGACCACCCCGGGAGATCCCTGGAACTCGACCAGCCCCGGGCGATCGCTCACGAGGCTCACGCGGATGTTCTCCGCCCGCCCGATCAGCTCGCGCGGGTTCGGCTGCGAGGTCCTGACCTGATGCCACTTGCCGATGGGGAGGGCCATGGCCCACAGACTCCCGGGCGGGCGCCCACAGACTTCCAGGAAACTGCAGCCCACAGATTACACAGATGAACCAGAGGGGGTGGCCCGATGTGCCCACACCTCTGTGTCATCTGCGGAATCTGTGGGCTCGTAGTATCTGTGTAATCTGTGGGCTTATAGATCGAAGCGCACCTCGATGCCCGCGTATCGGGTGCGCGAGAGATAGAACTGGCGCTGCGGGCTCATCCCGTCCAGGTAGTTGAGCAGGAGCGCGAACGCCCGGCGCCCGTCGGCGTCGGGGAGCCGGACCCCCGCCCTGCCCGACCAGGTCACGTGCCAGCCGGTGTACTCCTGGGCGTCGGCCCAGGCGGCGAGGACCGGCTGGAGGTATTTCCCGAGGAGCCCGCCCCGGTGCCCGATGTAGTCCACCGCCAGCGCCCCGCCGCCCCGCCCGAGATCGAGGGCGTCGATCGCGGCGTAGCTCAGGTTGCCGCGGAGCTGCACGTCGCCCACGGCGTACCCCGCCCAGAGGCCGAGGATCTCGCGGGACCAGTTGACCCGCGGCACGGTGAAGCGGTCGCGGTACTCGTCGCCCAGGTGGCTGCTCTCGTGGTAGCCCTCGAGCGCCCAATGCCAGTGCCGGCCGTCGGCGGTGAGGACGGCGTTGACGTTCCAGTCGTTGCTGATCAGCGCGTTACTCTTGTCGTGCAGGCTGAATCGGCCGTAGACCTCGGTGCCGAGGTGGAGGGTGACGGGAACCGGGCCCCGGGAGAAACTCAACAGCGGCCAGATCTCCCCCAGGGCCGGCTCCGCCTCCCACTCGGCGCCGAACGCCGACTCGCCCCGGCTCACCCGGATGATCCGCCCCACCATCGCGCTGGCGCGGGGCGAAGCGAGCGGATACTCGAACCGCCGGGCAGCGTCGGGAAAGATGATCCGCTCGGCCTGGGCGGCTGCGGGCGGGGCGGCGGCCACCGCCAGGGCGAGGCCCAGCGAAAGGCCGAGAACCGCGGGCCGGTTGTAGCCGCAAGGGCCCCGGCTTAGCTTCTCCGTCGCAGGACCGCCGGTCCAACGTACCAACTCGCAGGGAGTGCGCATGCTGCCTGTCGGAATGTTGTTCTCGCTCGTCGCCGCCCCCGCCGCTCAGCCCGAGCCCGTGGCCGCGGTCCGCCTCGATGCCGCGCGGCGGGAGGTGGTGGTCACCGCCGGGCCGTTCGACGTCCACGCCATGCCGCCCGGCATGACGCACGAAGACATGGAGATGTCGGACGATCACAGCACGCCGCTCATCCGCTTCGAGTGGCCGGTGGAGGGCTGGTTCCGCGGCTTCGCGATCGAGATCCTCGACGCGAACGGAAAGCCGATCGGCCGGCGGCTCGTCCATCACCTGATCGCCATCAACTTCGACCGGCGCCAGCTGCTCTACTCGGCGTACGAGCGGATCTTCGGCGCAGGACAGGAGACCGAAGACGCTTACGTCCCCAAGTCCATCGGCGTCCCGATGAAGGCCGGGACGAAGCTCGGAATGTACCTCTCCTGGGACAACGAGACCGAGAAGGACATCGAGGGCGTGCAGGTCCGGCTGCGGCTCGCCTACAGCCCGACCAACCTCAGCCCGCGGCCCCGCGACGCGCTCCCAATCTACATGGATGTGAACCTCACCGTGGGCGGCGACAACGAGTTCGATGTGCCGCCCGGGCGGAGCGAGAAGGCGTGGGAATTCACCCCGCCGGTGGGCGGCCACATCCTCGGCGTGGGCGGGCACCTGCATGACTACGGGGTGTCGGTGCGGCTCGAGGACGCGGAGAGCGGCAAGGTGCTGACGCAGATCGACGCCGTCCGCGCGCCAGATGGCAAGATCCAGAAGATCGGCCGGAGGCTCTTCGGCGTGAGCGGCGAGGGGCTACGGCTGAAGGGCGGCCACCGCTACCGCGTGGTGGGAACCTACGACAACCCGACGGGCAAGCTGATCAAGATGGGCGCCATGGCCCACATGGTGGGCCTCTTCGTGCCTGACGATTACACTCGATGGCCCAAGCTGGATCTGACGGACGAGACGCTGCAGGAGGACCTGGCCGCCCTGAACGAGCTGGGGCGCGGCGATGGCGACCCCAAGCACGGGGGGCACCAGCACTGAGAAGGACTCTCACCCCGCCGCCGTTGCTGCTCCGCTTCACTCACCCGCGCTGAGCCACAGGGCGGAGCGGATGGGCGGCCGGCAGCCGCGATTGCTCGTGGTCGCTGTTCACGAGGCGACGATGGACCTCGTGGAGCGGTGGGCGGAGGAGGGCCGCCTGCAGGACGTTCCGCACGGGTTCGTGATCCAGGAGATGCTCGACGCACGCGCCTGGCGTCGGGTGGACGACGAGCGTAGGCGGCGCCGAATGTCGTCGCCAGCCAGCCTGTATGACGAGATCCAGTCGCGATTCGGACCGGGGCGCGTAACGATCCACGATGTCGGCAAGGCCGAGCTGGTGCCGCTGCTCGAGGCGCAGGTCGAGCGGCAGTTCCGGGTGCTGCGCCGTGTGGGCCGACATGATTTCGCCGGATGCCGCCAACCCGTATCGGGCCGCTATCCAGCGAGTGTACCAGGCAGTGGACCGGGGGACCGGCGCGCTGCTGGAGGCGGCGGGTCCCGGTGCGATCGTCATGCTCGTGTCGGACTGCGGGGTGGGCCCGCTCCGGGCGGGCGTGCAGCTCAACACCTGGCTCTCGAACGAAGGGTTTCTCCGCTGGATCGAGGCGGCTGCATTCGGCGGCGGGGCGCCGGGGCCGAAGGGAGGCCGGCTCAAGGCCGCCGCCCGCCGGATCCTCCCGGCGCCGGCCTACCGCGCCGCGGGGCGCCTCAAGCGCCTGCTGACGCCGGCGGCCATCGGCCGGAAGGTAGGCCGGTGGCCGCAGGGCCGGGTGTTCCGCCGGGGCGGCACGAGAACGCATCGGTGTTCGACGTTATGCCGACCTGCCTGCGGGTTCTCGGCCAGCCGGTGCCGCCCGGCCTCCACGGCCGGAGCCTGGTGGGGGGAGCGGTTCCGGATGCCGGCGGCCCCGCGGCGCAGCCGTGCCTACTCGATGCCAAAGGTCAACAGCGCCTGACCCGCCGCGACGGTGATTCGCTGGTGCCCCTGGACCAGGTAGGTGATCGGCGAGGCATGCACCTCGCCGCCCGCCTTGAAGCTCCAGAGCAAGCGCCCGTCGGTCGCGTCGAGCGCCAGCAGCAGATCCTTTCCCGCGCCGAAGACGAGGTCTCCCGCCGTCGAGAGCAGGCCGCCGACGTTCTCCAGATACGCCCCGGGGCTCCTGAAAGTCTCGAATTCCCAGCGCCGCGCTCCGGTCAAGGCGTCGAGGGCGCGGATGGCTCCTCGGCCGCTCCCCACAAGGGCGGGAATCTGGTCGCTCCCCAGCCGCCACTCGGCGGAGCCGCCACGACTCGGACCCCTGAAGTAGAGGGCTTCCCGCTCGAACGTCTGCAGGTAGAAGGCGTGGGTGCGCGGGCTATAAGTCGGTGACCACCAGTTCGTCGCCGCGGAGATGGAGGACGACCCGCTCCGGCTGGGCGCCGACCCGGGTCGGAGGACGGGCCGTCCGGAGGAGTCGATCGCGGTCGCCCAGCTCTGGCGGGCGAATTCCCGGGCGCGGAGGAAGCGCCCGGTCGTGCGGTCGAGCACGTAGTAGAACGCGTTCTTGTTCGCCTGCACCAGGAGGGGCCGCGCTTCGGGGCCGGGCCCGTCGATCAGGACCGGGATCTGGCCCGCGTCCCAATCATGCTCGTCGTGCGGGGTGAACTGGAAGTGCCACTTCAGGGCGCCGGTCGCGGGGTCGAGCGCAACCACGCAGGCGGTGTACAGGTTGTCGCCCCGGCGCGCGTCGCCGTCGTAGTCCGGATTCGGGTTGCCGGTTCCCCAATACAGGAGATCGAGCACCGGATCATACGAGCCGATGAACCACGGCGCGCCCCCGCCGGTCTTCCAGGAGTCACCGCTCCAGGTTTCCTGGCCGGGCGAGCCGGGCTCCGGAATGGTGTAGAACCGCCAGCGTCGCTGGCCGGTCGCCGCGTCGTACGCATCCAGGAATCCGCGGGTGGCAAATTCGCCGCCCGCGCTTCCGATGACGATCAGATCCTTCACCGCGAGCGGCGCCGAGGTGAAGGAATATCCCTTCTCCGGATCGGCGGCAGCGACATCCCACCGCACCGTGCCGCGCCGGGCATCGAGGGCCACCAGGCGGGCGTCGAGCGTGGCCAGGTAAAGGGTGCCTCCCAGGATAGCGAGTCCCCGGTTCACCCGGCCGCAGCAGAGCCGCAGGTCGGGCGGCAGCTGCCGCCGGTAGGACCAGAGGACCGTGCCGGTCTCCGCATCGAGGGCCCGGACGCCGCCGGCCGGCGTGGTGATGAACATCACGCCGTTTACCACGAGCGGGGTCGTCTCGAACCGCTCCAACTCGCGGGTCTGATAGATCCACAGGAGGCGGAGGCGCCGCACGTTGTCCCGGTTTACCTGGGACAGGGTGCTGTAGCGGCGCCCATCGTAGGCCCCCGAGTAGGTGAGCCAGTTGCCCGAATCGGCCCGTGCGGCCGCCAGCCGCTCGGCCGAGATGGGGGGCAGCCGTTCGAGCGCGGGGGGGAGGGCTCCCGACGCGGGCGCGACCGAGTCGGATTTCGCCCGGAGCGCCTTGATGTACGCCGCGATCCGCCAGCGGTCCCGATCGGGAAGGTCGAACCCGCGCATCCCGGTGCCGGGGACGCCGTGCGAGATCACCCGGAAGAGGCCCCAGTCGGTGCCGCCATAGGTCATCGGCGCGCCGACCAGCGGGGGGGCGGCCGGGCCTCCGCGCCCGTCCGACCCGTGGCACGACGCGCATCGGCTGCGGAAGCGGTCGGCGCCGGCCTGAAGATCGGCCTCGGAGGTGTACGGGTTTCCGATCGCGCGGTGCGGGTTCCTGGTGGCGATCAGCGGTTGGAGATAGACTCCACTGCGGGGCCGCAGCAGCCGCGCCAGCTCCCCCCAGTCGAGCTCGGGGAATTCCCCAAGACTCTTGAGGGCGATCAGCTGGGCTCGCCACCGCAGACCGGGAACCGCCCAGACGACGGCGGCGAACAGCACCGCGCCGGCGACGCACCAGCGGAATACGCGCGAGCGACCCATGTGCCGATATCTGCCCGGATGAAGGGATCTGACCGATGCGGCGCGACCGCACCAGCGCCCGGAATCTACCCGTGCCCACCGTGAGCGGCCGTCGCATCCCCGAGCACCCCGGGTTGCCCACCGCGCGGGAGCTCGAATCGGCCTTGCGGCAGCACGTGCTCGACGCGTGGTTCCCGCGCTGTCTCGATGTCGAGCATGGCGGCTTCCTCTGCGACTTCGACCGCGCCTGGAGGCCGCTGGGTCCGCACGACAAGCTCCTCGAATTCCAGGCCCGACAGACCCTGCTCGCGGCCGAGGCGTTTCGGGCCTTCCCTCACGACCAGGACCTCCGCGCGGCCGCGCTCCATGGGCTCCGCTGCCTCCGGGGCCCGCTCTGGGACCGCGATTCGGGGGGATGGTTTCACCGGCTCGACCGGGCCGGCCGCCCCCTCGAAGCCGGGACCAAGCACGCGCACGGCGCGGCGTACGCCATCGAGGCGTGTGTCGCGGTGCACGAAGCCACCGGGGAGCCGGACGCGCTCGACCTGGCGCGCGAGGGCTTTGAATGGCTGGAGCAGCACTCCCACGACCGCGAGCACGGGGGTTACTTCGGCTTCCTCAAGCGGGACGGCACTGTGATCACCGATCCGGTCCAGTGCCCGTGGAAGACCGCCGTGGACTCCATCGGCACCGAGATCGGGCTCAAGGACGCGAATGTACACTCCGACCTCCTCGAGACCCTGGTCTATCTCTATCGCGCCTGGCCCGACCCCACGGTCCGGGAGCGGCTGATCGAGGTCCTGGATCTTCTGTGCGATCGAATGACCGTGGCGTCCACCGGCGCCCTGCACATCTTTGCCACCCCGGACTGGGCACCGGTGCCTCACCTGGTGCGATCGGGCTACCAGTGCCAGGGTGCATTTCGTTTCGCCCTCGCGCGCGGCGTGGTGGGCGACGAAGCCAGGCTGCGACGCCTTGCCATCCGGCTGCTCGATCACGCCCTCCGGTACACCCTCGACCCCCGGTCCGGCGGTTTCTTCTACGCGAGCCCGGGCGCCGCCCCGATGGAGTTCGAGAATCATTCGCTGGTGGTCAGCTGGAAGACCTGGTGGATTCAGGTCGAAGCGCTCAAGGCGCTCCTGGAGATCAGCACCCTCGCGCCGGAGAACCCGACCTATCTCGACCATTTCGCCGCGCAATGGCGCTACATCGAGCGGAACCTGCTGGACCAGCGCTACGGCGGCTTCTACTTCCGGGGGCTCGACACCGTTCGGCGGCGGCGACGTGTGCTGGGTCCCGGATTTGCCCCACCCGGCGTGACCCGCAAGGGGGATGTCTGGAAGGACGCCTCGCACGACGGGCGGGCCTTGCTCCACTGCCTTTCCGCCCTGGGAGGTCCCGGCCGGTGAGGCGGCCATCGTCCCGACCGGGTGGGCGCCCGCACGGTGGGGCGTGAGGGCCTGACTCATCACCGCGTTCTCCTCGATCCAAGCTCCGCGATTCCGTACCGAAGCGCCCGCCGGACGTATGCCGCAGGAAGACCGAGTCCGCTTCGAGCTCCGAACGTCGAGCCCATGTACGCCCTTGACGGGAGGAGGAGCCAGGCCAGGAGGCGCGCTCGCGCGGCGGCGGTGGATCCGGACAGCACCTGCCCGATGGCGCCCAGTCCCGAGCCGGCGCGCGCCGCATAGAGGGCAAGGTCGCGCTCCAGCGCCTCCGTTGCGGCCGCGCGGGCGGCCAGGGCCGTTCTCGCCCCGGCGGGGACCCCGGCGTGCAGCTCCTCGGCGAGGTACTCGAGCCTGGTCCAGCACGACAGGGTCACTCGGCTCTTTCCGGCCCACTCGATGAGCAGCTCCCAGTCGAGGTCGGCCGATCGGTCAATCAGGAGCCAGGCATCGGCGGCCCATTGCAGGCTCCCCCGCGCGGGGAAGAGCGTGGCCTGTCCCAGCACCTGCACCAGGCTGTCGGCCGGCGAGAGCATCCGGGCGGGATGGCCGGAGAAGCGAGCCTCCCGAGTCCGGGACCAGAGCTCGGCGAACGAGAACGTCCTCCCCGGCAGCGAGACCGGGAGGAGCCTCGAGTGCAGATTCACCGGCAGAGCGCGGCGGTGGATGAGTGTGAGGTCTCCGCCGCCCGCATGCGGGCCGGTGCCGGCCACCCTGAACCCGTGCGCCTCGAGTGCCCGCGCCGCTCCCTCCGCGTCTTCGGCCCGGACCAGCAGGTCAATGTCGTGACTGTGACGGTGCGCGGGCTGATCGTAGAGGGCCACACCGAAGGCGGCGCCCTTGAGCACCACGACTCGAGCATCCCCGGCGTCAAGGACCTGGAGGACTTCGACGAGGATGTCGCCATAGAGGGAGGCGCGGAGCTCCTCGCGGAGGAGGGCGGTCCGGAGCACGGTGAGAATGGAAGCATCGGCGGAGACGGCATTCCGCCGAAGGGACGCGGCGAGGAGCGGGCCGAATCGCTTCCGGCTCCCGAGGTCGGTGCGAAACAGCTCGCGGAGATCGCCGGCCTGCTGCTGGAACCGATCCCAGGCCTGGCGCGCGGGCTCGCCGGTCCAGAGACAGGCGCGGAGCAGCTCGGTGTCCACCGCGCCCGGCATGAGCACCCGCATACCATCGTGCAACGCGGAGAGCCGGAGCCGGGATGCCGACCTCACCACCCCTCGGCCCGTCGCTTGTCCAGGGCCATTTTGAGGACCTGCAGAACCTTGTCGAGACTGGGCGGGTCCTGTTTCGTGAGGTTCGCCCCGTGCTGCCGCCGCCGGACCAGGACATCGGGCTGCACCCGGTAGGGAATGCCCCGCATCATGACCCGACAGAACCACTCGGTGTCCTCGGCGCCGCGGAGCCGGGGATCGAACCCGCCGATCTTCGCGAACAGCGCCGCCCGCGCCAGCATGGTACAGGGCGAGAACGAAGTTTCTCCCGGCCACTCCTCGACCGGCTCGCCCGCGACCGCCGGCTCGCGGAAGTTCACCATGGAGGCGAAGCAGAGCATGAGGTCGTCGTGCTGCGCCAGGGTGGCCAGTTGCGCAGTCAGCTTGTCGGGAAGCCAGAGGTCGTCGGCATCGAGAAAGGCGATGAACCTGCCCCGCGCGGCGGCGATGCCGGCATTGCGCGCCGCGGCCGGCCCCGCGTTTTCCTGGCGAACCGAGCGAACCCGATCGCCCAGGCGGGCGATCACTTCCGGGGTGCGGTCGGTCGAGCCGTCGTCGACGATGATGATCTCCAGGGGCGCCGTCGCCTGACCCAGGACGCTCTCCACCGCCTCCGCGAGAAACCGCTCCCCGTTGTACACCGGAATGATGCAGCTCACCGATGGGTCCGCCGGACGCTCGGCGCGACGCTGATCGAGCGAGGTCTTGAGGAGCCGGAGGAACTCCTCCGTGCTCTGCTCCGTCATCGTCCTGCTCAGGCTTCCCGCGTGCAGCCGGCGGAACAACAGTACGTCGGGCAGCAACAGGCCCCTGCTGCCCAGGTCACGCGCCCGGAGAAACCAGTCCGTCGCGTCGGTATGCGTGCGGCTCGGATCGAACCGGCCCACCCGATCGATCACGGCGCGCCGAGCCAGCAGCGTTCCGGTGACGTAGCCGGGAATCGGCTTGGCCCGAGGATGATCGGAGAACTCCTTCCGCTCCTGTCCCGCGGTGTCGGTCCACACGTTCTGGACGTGGCATACCACGTAATCCAGGGTGGGGTCGGCTTCCAGCGCCTGGACTTGGCGTGCCAGCTTGGTCTCGTGCCAGAGGTCGTCCGCGTCCAGGAAGGCGACGAGATCAGCGCGTGCCTCCGCGAGTCCAGTGTTCCGCGCCGCGGCGGCGCCGGCGTTGTCCTGACGCAGGTATCTGATTCTGTTTCCGAAGGCGCGCGCCACCTCCGGCGTGGCATCGGTGGATCCGTCGTCCACGATCACGATCTCGATCGGAGAGTAGGTCTGGGCCAGGACGCTCTCCACGGCTTGCGCCAGGAAGCTCGCGCCGTTGTACACCGGGATGATGCAGCTCACCAGGGCGCCTGTCACGCGGTCACCCGGTCGAAGAGCTCGGAGACTGCGCGGGGGATCTGATCCAGATCGCGCCCCAGGTCCAGCCAGAAGGCCGGGACCCGGTCCACCAGCGCGGTCAAAGTCCTGAAGCCGTCGGACAGCGCTTCGGGAAAGGGCAGGAGCCCGAGGGAGCTCGGCGCCAGGCGGAGGAGCGCCCGGGGCCGGGAAGCCGGCTGGAACCCGGTGAACTCCGCGTCCACCACCCGGGGGAGAACGATCGCGCGAAGCCGTACCGACGCGCGGAGCACCGCACCCGGAAGATCGGAGAGCAGGATGAGCGACTTGTCTTCCCGGGCCAGACGGCCGGGGATGGCATACGACTGCAGCATCGGGAATCGTTCGAGGTGTTTCGGTTCCACATGCGCAGAGCAATAGACGCCATGGCAGACCGGCAGGCCCCCGGCATTCTGATCCAGCACCACATAATCGTCCGAGAGGTACGCCATGCCTGCCTGCAGGCAGGCGAGCGCGGTCGTGGACTTGCCGGAACCGCCAGGTCCACCGAGGAGGATCCCCTCCCCTTCCCTTCCCACCAGGCCGGCGTGGAGCGCCTGCAACCCGCGATCCCGATGCCAGAGGAGCAGCTCGGAATGAAGCGGGCGCCCCACCTCGTACTGGGTCAGGCGGGCGGCATCACCGATCCAGCCGACGATCCGCCGCGCCTTCCGGTCGAATCCGGTCCTGGTCTGCGCGAAGGTCGTGATGACATGAACGCCGCCGGGGGAGACCTCGGTGGAGCCGGGGGCCTCCAGGTCGTCCTGGGCGAGGCAACCCTCGCAGGCGATCCCGGTCGCCGATTCGTCCCAGAGGTCCATCACGAGTTCGCGAGGCGGCGAAGGCCGATCGGCCACCCGGAGATGGGCCAGCGCGCGGGGGACGACTTCGGCGAGCCTCCCGCCCACAATGCGGAGCCGAGCGGGCTTTCCGGCGAAATCGTAGCAGTACTCCGAGACGCTCCCGGAATGCTCCGCAAGCGCTCGCGTGAAGGCCGCCGACAGGTTTCGGTAGATGGCCGCGGGCGCATCTAATCCGGCGAAGGTGTGCAAGGAATCGGGGGCTACGAGTCGGCGGAGTCTTCCAGCACAGGCATCGGTGGATCCAAGGCGAGGAGATCCCGCATCTCGGTGTACTTGTGAAGCGTCGGGGTGCCGAACGGCTGCCGCGGCGCCGCCGCATCGGGTGACGG
>Ga0066710_100003977_pt1 | contig 12870 bp, 4 predicted proteins | sample GraSoiAngelo_159_FD_79666 | JGI IMG/M metagenome (GOLD analysis project Ga0066710, IMG submission 79666) | Grasslands soil microbial communities from the Angelo Coastal Reserve, California, USA - 14_1009_16_40cm | ecosystem: Environmental > Terrestrial > Soil > Grasslands | place: USA...
CTCTACATGTCCGGCTACAGCGAGGACGCCGGCGTGCTGCGCGACATCCTCGTGTCGAAGACGACGTTCCTGCGCAAGCCCTTCACGCCCGACGCCCTGGCCGAAAAGGTTCGCGACCTGCTCAACGACCCCCGTCGCAACTGAGGCGCGGCCGGCCGATCGCGCGCCGCCTCGGCGACGCGCTCAACACGACTTCCCCAGGCAGAACCCATGCACGCACTATAATGCGGGTCGTCGCCATGTCCCTGACAGACGCCGTTCCGCACATCGAGCACCCCGCCCCGCGTGTCTTCCGGAGCGAGTTCGTCGCGCCTCGCCGGCCGGTCGTCATCACGGGGGTCGCCGACCGCTGGCCTGCGATGTCGGTGTGGGACATCGCGTATTTCAGACGGGCGCTCCCGGACGTCGAAGTCCAGGTGGAAGTCTGGGAGAGGGAAGAGGCAAGCAACGACCCGACCGATTACCTGAAAAGCGTCCGGCGCGCGCCGATGCATCTCGGCGAATTCCTCGATCGTCTCCAGACAGGAGGGCCAGGATCGCGCAGTCATTATCTGGCGCAGTACCCGATCTTGGAGGCCGCACCGCGCCTCAGGGACGACATCCTTCCGCCCGAGGAGTACATGAAGGTCCCGGCCTGCGTTCCCCGCTTCCTCGCCAGGCGAATGCGGCTCGAGCCGGCGCTCTGGATCGGACCGGCGGGCGCGGTGACGACGCTCCACTTCGACTCGACGCACAACCTGTTCGTGCAGATCTCGGGCAGGAAGAAGGTCATCCTGGTCCCTCCCCGGCAGTCCAGGCTCGTGTACTACCCCTGCCGAGATTTCGGGCTCAACCTTCATTTCAGTCCGGTCGAGGTGGAACGGCCCGACCGGGACCGCCATCCCCGGTTCGCCCGCGCGACGCCCTTGGAGCTCACCATGCACCCGGGGGAGATGCTGTACATCCCCGCGACCTGGTGGCACTACCTGCGCGCACTCGATCCGTCGATTTCCATGAACTTCTGGTGGAACTCCCCCGCGACCGTCTGGGGGCCGCCGCGACACCTCCTGCTCGAGGCGCGCGAGAGGCTCCGCCGCCTGGCGCGGGGACTTCGTCCGCGGTGAGCCGCGCGGATCCGGACGGGCGCTTAGGCGTCACGGCCCGGGGGGTGTATCATGCGGCCTTCCCTGAAGTCCCGAACGCGGGAACGCCAAGGTGCAGGAAGACGCGGGCCCCTGGAAACGTCACTTCTCGGATTTCGGCGGCAAGGTCTATCTCGACTGCGCCGCGCAGGGACCGTTTCCCGCCGAGACCGTTGCCGAAGTGCAGCGCGCCCTGCGCCTGAAAGAACACCCCGAAGAGATCGCGGGCTCCCTCTACGAGTCGCTGCCGGGACGCGCGCGCGAAGCGGTGGCGCGCCTCATCGGATGCGACCCGGAACACGTCGCCCTGGCCACGGGCGCCTCGCACGGACTCAACCTCGCGGCGCGCTGTCTCCCCCTGGATGCGGGAGACGAGGTGCTGCTGGCGAAGGGCGAATTCCCCGCCAACGTGTATCCATGGCTGAACCTGGCGGCCGGCGGCGTCGCGGTGCGCCTGGTGCAGCCCGCGTCGGGACGCTTCGTCGGTGAGAGAGAACTCATCGCCGCGATCGGTCCGAAGACGCGGATCATCTCGATCAGCCACGTCGCCTTCGCGACGGGGTATCGGGCCGACCTGCGGGCCCTGGGCGAGGCCTGCCGCGCGCGCGGGATCTTCCTCGTGGTGGACGGAGCCCAGTCGGTGGGCGCCGTGGATTTCGACGTTTCCGACCTGCCGATCGACGTCCTGGCGGTCAGCGGCGATAAATGGCTGCTCGCCCCGTTCGGCACCGGATTCACCTACGTCAACCCCGCGATTCTCGACCGGCTCCACGTCGCGGACGTGAACTGGATGAACGTCGAGGGGTCGAGCAATCTCAACGACCTCGACGGCTACCCGTTGCGCTTCCGGGAAGGCGCGCGCCGCTTCGATATCCCGGAGGCGGCGTCGTTCCTGAATCTTGCCGGCTTCATCGCGTCGCTCGCGTTCCTGTCCAGCGTCGGGGTCGCGGGTGTTGCGGCGCACGTGCGGCGCCTGCACGATCTCCTGATCCGCGGTCTCGGCCGGACGCGGCTTCGCGTCGCCTCCGACCTGGCGCCGGAGCGGCGCTCGGGAATCCTGGCGCTCGAGTCATCCTCGCGCGAGGAGACCCGCGTCCTCTATCGCCGGCTGCGGGAGCGCGGCGTCGTGGTGAGCCTGCGGGACAATGTCATCCGCGTCTCGCCGCACATCTACAATACCTCCGGAGACATCGAGCTCCTGCTCGACGCCGCGGCCGAAGCCTGAGGGGCGTGGCGCGCGTCCATGCACCGCGCGCTTTCGTTGACACCCGCGGATCCGTCGGGTATCTTTCCGGCATCGAGAAGAAGACGCGTTGGAGCCGTACCCGGTCTCTTTGCCGGAGGGTTATCCGGTTTGAAGCGATCGCCGCCCGCTCCGCCTTCGCTCCCGCCGAGCGCCGCCCCCCGCGGTGGCGAAGACTCCGTCCACCAGCTCTTCGAGGCCCAGGTCGGGCGCACGCCCGACGCTGTCGGCGTCGCCTTCGACGGCGGGACCCTCAGCTATCGAGAGTTGAACCGGCGTTCCAACCGGCTGGCGCGGCGCTTGCGCGGTCTCGGCGCCACGACCGACGTCCTCGTGCCCATCCTCATGGAGCGTGCTCCCGAGATGGTGATCGCCATCCTGGGTGCGCTCAAGGCGGGGGCCGCCTTCCTGCCGCTTCAGGCCGCCGATCCGAGGCAGCGGCTCGCTTTCATGCTCGCCGAGGCGCGCTCCCCGGTGATCCTGACCCAGGAGCGTCTCGCCGGGAGACTGCCGTCCGGCGTCGGGCGCGTTCTGACGATCGATCGGAGCGCCGGGGAAGGAGACCGGGAATGCGACGCGGACCTCGGCCTTCCGGTGCATCCCGCGTCGGTGGCCTACGCGATCTATACCTCCGGTTCGACGGGAACTCCGAAGGCCGTCCTCGTGCCGCACGCGGCGATCCGCAACCACATGCTTTGGATGCAGGAGAGATTTCCGCTCGGCCCGGAGGATGGCGTGGTGCAGAAAACGCCGTTCACCTTCGACGCGGCCGTCTGGGAATTTTTCGCGCCGCTTCTGGCGGGCGCGCGATTGATCCTGGCTCCCCAGGGAGCCCACCAGGATCCGGCCTCCCTGGCACGTCTGATCGCCGACGAAGGGGCCACGATCCTGCAGATGGTGCCGACGGGGCTGCGCGCGGTCCTGGACGTTTCCGGCATCGAGCGCTGTCGAACCTTGAAGCGCATCTTCAGCGGGGGCGAGGTCCTCACGCCCGAGCTTGTGGAGCGCGCGCTGGAACGCCTGCGAGCCGAACTGGTCAACCTGTACGGACCGACCGAGGCGTGCATCGACAGCACCTTCTGGGTCTGCGAGCGCGGCCGCACGACGGTGCCGATCGGCCGGCCGATCGCCAACGCGCGGGCCTACGTCCTGGATCGACGCCTGCAGCCCTGCGCCGCCGGCGTCGCGGGCGAGCTCTACATCGCAGGAACCGGGCTGGCGCGCGGCTACCTGGACCGGTCCGACTTGACGGCCGATCGCTTCCTCCCGGTTCCGTTCGGCGGCGAGTCGAGTGGGCGGATTTACGCGACCGGTGATCGGGCGCGCCGGCTGACCGACGGATCCCTCGAATTCCTCGGCCGCCTCGACGACCAGGTGAAGGTGCGGGGCTACCGGATCGAGCCGGGAGAGGTCGAAGCGATGCTGAACCGGCATGCCGCCATCCGCGAAAGCGTCGTCGTGGCGCGTCCCGACGCGCACGGCGACGCCATCCTGGCGGCCTACCTCGTCTTGAGGAAGGAGGACGGCCTCCCGGCGGAGCCCCTCCCGGTCGACGCCCTGCGCGACGATCTGCGCCGTGCGCTCCCCGATCACATGGTGCCCTCCGCGTTCGTCGTCCTGGATGAGCTTCCCACGACGGCGAGCGGAAAAATCGACAGACACGGTCTGCCGGCACCGGGAGGCTTGCGGCCCGATCTGGCCGCGCCCTTGATCGGGCCGCGAACGGAAGACGAGAGACTCCTGGCCGATCTCTGGGCGCAAGTGCTTCACCTCGATCGGGTCGGTGTGCGGGACAACTTCTTCGACCTGGGTGGACACTCGCTGGTCGCCACGCAGGTCATCTCACGGGTGCGGGAGCGCTTCCGCGTCGAGCTCCCGTTGCGCGCCCTGTTCGAGGCGCCGACGGTGGAGGGGCTTGCCGCGCACCTCGCCGCGGCGCGGCGGGAAGGCAGGCCGCCCGCGTCTCAGCCGGTCCCCGCTCCGGCCGACCGGGAGCGCCCGCTCTCGTTCGCGCAGCAGCGGCTGTGGTTTCTCGACCAGCTCGAGCCCGGCAACCCGTTCTACAACACTCCGAGCACGCTGCGCCTGCGCGGCCGCCTGGTCGTGCCGGCGCTCGCGGCGAGCCTCGACGAAATCGTCCGCCGCCACGAGGTCCTGAGGGCCGCCTTTCCGGGCGTCGACGGCAGACCGGTCGCCGTGGTGACCCCGGAGCTGCGGCTGGAGATGCCCGTCGAGGATCTCTCCGGGCTCCCTGCCGCGGAGCGCTGGTCGGAGGCGTTGCGCCGGGCGCGCCAGGAGGCCCAGACGCCGTTCGATCTGGCGACGGGGCCCCTGCTGCGGGCGCGTCTTCTCCGCCTCGAGCCACAGGACCACGTCCTCCTCCTGACGTTCCACCACATCGTCACCGACGGCTGGTCGGAGGGGGTTCTCTCTCGAGAGCTGGGGGCGCTGTACGCCGCTTTCCGAGAGGGCCGGCCGTCGCCGCTTCCCACCCTGCCGATCCAGTACGCCGACTTCGCGGCGTGGCAGCGCCGCTGGCTGCGGGGCGAGACCCTGGAAACCCAGCTCGGGTACTGGCGGCAGGCGCTGGCGGGGGCGCCAGTGGTCCTCGATCTGCCGACCGATCGGCCCCGCCCACCCGCGCCGAGCCACCGCGGCGCGCGTTGCCGGCTGGATCTGCCGGAACGGCTGTCGGAAGCGCTGCAGACCCTCGGCCGCGGGGAAGGGGCCACGCCGTTCATGACGGTCCTGGCGGCGTTCATGGTCCTCCTGCAGCGCTACTCGGGGCAGGACGACATCCTGATCGGAACTCCGATCGCCAACCGAAACCGCCTGGAGATCGAAGGCATGATCGGCTTCTTCGTCAACACGCTCGTCGTGCGGGCCGATCTGTCGGGCGATCCGACTTTCCGCGAGGCGCTCCGGCGGGTACGGGAGGCCGCGCTGGGGGCCTACGCGCACCAGGACCTGCCGTTCGAGAAGCTGGTCGAAGAGCTGCATCCGCCGCGCGACCTGAGCCGCTCGGCGCTGTTCCAGGTGATGGTGGCGCACGCGACGGAATCGAGCTTCCGCCTCGAGGGACTCAGCGTGGAGTCGGTCGACATCGACGACGGCATCTCCCAGTTCGATCTGACGCTCGACGTGGACGACAGCCGGCCTCGCGTGACCTGCTCGCTGGAGTACAGCGCCGACCTGTTCGATGGCAGAAGCGCGCACCGGATGCTCCTGCGGCTGGAGACGCTCCTCGGGGGAATCGCAGCCGATCCGGACCTCCGTCTGTCACATCTGCCGCTCCTTCCGGAGGAGGAGCGCCGGCAGGTCCTGGTCGAATGGAGCGGCCCGAAGGCTGATTTCCCGCGCGAGCGCTGCATTCACGAGCTGTTCGAGGCCGCGGCGGCGCGCGCCCCGGAGTCGATCGCGGTCAGCTTCGGGAACGAGCGGATCACGTATGCCGCCCTGGATCGCCGCGCCTCGATCCTGGCCCGGCGCCTGCGTCGGCTGGGAATCGGACCGGAATCGATGGTCGCCTTGTGCGCCGAGCGCTCGATCGAGATGGTGGCCGGCCTCCTGGGGATCTTGAAGGCCGGTGCCGCGTACGTGCCGCTCGATCCGGGCTATCCGCGCGAGCATGTCCGGCGCATCCTGAAGGAGGCGAGCGTGCGCGTTCTGCTGGCGCAGCGGCGGCTCCTGGCGGGCCTGCCGACCGGCGAGGTGTGTGTCGTCTGCCTCGAGGACGAGCCGGGGGAGAGACGCCCGGCGGACGACGGCGGAAGCGCTCGGACGGAGGAGTCTCCGGCCGCCCGCCCCGACAACCTGGCGTACATCGTGTTCACGTCCGGCTCGACCGGCAGGCCCAAGGGCGTTCTCGTTTCGCACCGCTCCCTGGTCAACCACAGCGTCGAGATGGCCCGGCGCTACGGTCTGCGGCCCGACGATCGCGTCCTGCAGTTTGCGGCACTCAGCTTCGACGTCGCCGCGGAGGAGATTTTCCCGACGCTGCTGCGAGGCGCGACGCTCGTCCTGCGGCCGGATCCGGTGTTCGTCTCCGTCCCCGATTTCCACCGCTTCCTCGAGAACGAGACGATCACGGTCCTCAACCTGCCGGCCTCCTACTGGCACGCCTGGGTCGCCGAGCTGCCGGGGGAGGAACGGGCGATACCGGCCTGCCTCCGCTGCGTGGTCGTCGGCAGCGAGAAGGCGCTCGCCTCGCGTCTGGCGGGCTGGATCGAAGCGACGGGCGGGCGCGTGGCGCTGTTCAACGCCTATGGCCCGACGGAAGCCACCGTCACGTCGACCGTCTACGAGCCGCGGGACGGTCGCCCCTCGGGGTCCAACGGTCTGCTGCCGATAGGCCGCCCGATCGCCAATGTCCGCGCGTACGTCCTGGATCGTCACGGGAATCCCGTGCCGGTCGGGGTGCCCGGAGAGCTGCACCTGGGCGGGGAGGGCGTGGCGCGGGGCTACCTGGGCCGTCCCGGTCGGACCGCGGCCTCCTTCGTTCCAGACCCGTTCTCCGCCCGGCCCGGCGACCGTCTCTACAGGACCGGAGACCGTGTTCGCTGGCTACCCGACGGAAACCTGGAGTTCCTCGGCCGGCTCGACGACCAGGTGAAAGTGCGCGGCTACCGGATCGAGCCGGGCGAGATCGAGCGGGCGCTCGAGCGGCACCCGGAGATCGCCGAGTCGGTCGTTCTGGCGCGCGAGGACAATCCGGGGGAGGTTCGTCTGGTGGGATATGTCGCGTGTCGGCCGGGAGTCGTTCGGGCACCGGCCTCGTCCGACCTGCGCGCCCACCTGAAGGAGCACGTTCCGGAGCATATGCTCCCTTCGGCCTTCGTGCTGCTGGATCGCCTGCCGCGCACGGCCGCAGGAAAGCTCGATCGCCGGGCGCTGCCGGCGCCCGACCCGGGCCGGCGCAATTTCGAAGGGGAGATCGCCCCTCCGGGCACCCCGGCCGAAGAGACTCTGGCGCGGGTCTGGGCCCAGGTCTTCGGCCGCGAGCGCGTCGGGGTGCGCGACAACTTTTTCGATCTCGGCGGCGATTCGATACTCAGCATCCAGATCGTGGCGCGCGCGAACCAGGCCGGCCTGCGCCTCTCGAGCCAGCAGATCTTTCAGCACCAGACGGTCTCCGAGCTGGCGGCGGTCGCCTCGACCAGCCTCAGGGCGCCGGCCGAGCAGGGGCCGGTCGTGGGCGAGGCGTCGCTGACGCCGATCCAGCGCTGGTTCTTTGAACACGACTTCGCCGACGCGCATCATTTCAACCAGGCGATCTTGCTGGAGGCCAGGCAGGTGATCGACGCGGTGAAACTCGAGGAGGCGGTCGGCCTCCTCATGGGGCACCACGACGCCCTGCGCATGCGCTATCGGAAGGTGGAGGGGGAGTGGCGGCAGTTCAACGCCGGCCCCGGGGGGCCGGTGCCGTTCAGCCGCGTCGACCTTTCCGCTCTGCCGGCGGAGCGGCGCATCGCGGCGATGGAGGCCAGGACCACCGAGCTGCAGCGGAGCCTCGACCTCGCCGACGGCCCCCTCCTGCGGGCGGCGCTGTTCGATCTCGGGACGGGGCTGAGGGCGCGCCTCCTGATCGTCATCCACCACCTGGTGGTCGACGGAGTGTCGTGGCGTATTCTCCTCGAAGATTTGAACACGACCTACCGCCAGCTCGAGCGGGGCGACGCGATCGCCCTGCCGGCCAAGACGACTTCCTACCGTCATTGGGCGGAGCGCCTGGCGGAACACGCGCGTAGGGCCCCCCTGGAGCGCGAACTCGATTTCTGGCTGGCCGAGGGCCGGAGGCGGGTCGGGAGGATCCCTGTCGACGACCCGAACGCCGAGAACCTGGAGGGCTCGGCGCGCATCGTGACGAGCGCTTTCACGGACAAGGAGACCCGCGCCCTCCTGCAGGACCTGCCGGCCACGTACCGCTCCGAGATCAACGACGTCCTGCTGACCGCGCTGGCCCAGGCCCTGACCGAATGGATCGGCGAGCGCTCCGTGCTCGTCGATCTCGAAGGGCACGGCCGCGAGGAGATCCTGGAGGACGTCGATCTGTCGCGCACCGTCGGCTGGTTCACGACCATCAAGCCGGTCCGGCTCACTCTCGAGGACGCCCGCGGGCCGGAGGAGGCGCTGAAGGCGATCAAGGAGCAGCTCCGGACGATGCCGGCACGTGGCATCTGGTACGGCCTGTTGCGATACATGAGGGGCGATCGGGAGATCGCCAGCAGGCTCGCGTCCTTCCCGCGAGCCGAGATCAGCTTCAACTACCTCGGTCAGTTCGACGCCATGGTTCCGGCGTCCTCGCCGTTCCGCTTCGCGACCGAATCGACCGGGCCCAGGGTCAGCCCGCGCGCTCGACGAACGCATTTCATCGAGATCGACGGGTACGTGGCCTCCGGCCGCCTGCGGATGAACTGGAAGTACAGCAAGAGCCTGCACGCCCACGCCACCATCGAGGCGCTGGCACGGCGCTTCGAGCAGACGCTGCGCGGTCTTCTGGATCTGGGCGGACGGCCCGAGGCCGCCGCGCTCACCCCGTCCGATTTTCCCCTGGTGCGCCTCGACCAGGCGGCCCTCGATGCCCTGGCGCGGGAGCATCCGGGCCTCGAGGACGTCTACCCGCTCACGCCCATGCAGGAGGGCATGCTCTATCACGCGCTGTCCGCGCCGGCGTCGGGGGTCTACGTCGAACACCTGACCTGGAAGCTTCACGGCCCGCTCGACGCGGAATCGTTCGAGCGGGCCTGGCGGCGGGCGATCGAGCGCCATCCGATCCTGCGCACCGCGCTCGTATGGAGCGGCCTCGAGAAACCGGTTCAGGTGGTGCTGCGGAGCGTCCCGGCCTGTTTCGAGAGTCTCGACTGGAGCGGGCTCGATCCGGAGGAGCAGGAGAACGGGCTCGAGAGGTTCCAGACCGAGGACATGCGCCGGGGCTACGATTTGTCGCGCCCGCCTCTGCAACGCCTGGCGCTCATGCGCCTGGGGCGCGACCTGCACCGGTTCGTCTGGAGCCACCATCACGTCCTCCTGGACGGCTGGTCCCTTCCGGTCCTTCTGAAGGAGGTGGCGACCCTCTACCAGGCGTTCTCGCGAGGCCAGGATCTCCGGCCCGACGCTCCGCGGCCGTTCCGTGACTATGTCGCCTGGCTTGGCCGGCAGGATCTCGCCGCGGCCGAGAGGTACTGGAAGAGGGCGCTCGAGGGATTCGGCTCGCCGACGCCACTGCTCATGGGCCGCCCGGCCTCGGGCCCGGCGCAGCCGGCCGAGTTCCGGATGGAGCGGATCCGTCTGTCGAGGGCCGCGGCGGCGGATCTGCGCGACCGGGCCCGCCGGCACCAACTGACCCTCAACACCGTGCTGCAAGGGGCCTGGGCGCTCCTCCTCGCCCGTTCCAGCGGCGAGAGCGACGTGGTCTTCGGCGGCGTGGTGTCCGGCCGGCCCGCCGACCTGGAGGGGGCGGAGAAGATGGTCGGCCTCATGCTGAACACGCTTCCCGTCCGGGCGCGTCTCGGGGAGTGCGAGCCGGTGGTCTCCTGGCTGAAGAAGCTGCAGGACGAGCAGGTCGAGATGCGGCAGTACGAGTACACACCCCTGGTGATGATTCAGCAGTGGAGCCGCGTGGCACGGGGCGCGCCGCTCTTCGAGTCCATTTTCGCCTTCGAGAACTACCCGGTCGAGGAGGCGCTCAGCCAGCGGTTCGGCGATCTGGAGATCAGCGAGCTGCGCGCCGCCGAGTGGGCGCACTACCCGCTGACCGTGTTCGTCCCCACAGGTCCCGAATTGTCGATCCAGGTCAATTACGACGCGAGGCGCTTCGAGGCCCCCGCGATCCGGCGCATGCTCCTAAACTTGAAGACGATCCTCGAACGGATCGCCGCCGACCCGCGACAGCGATTGGCCGATCTGCCGATGCTGTCCGCTTCCGAGCGCGCCTGGCTTCGGGAGCGCAACCCGGCGGTCCCGGCGCCTCCCGGTCGGTGCCTGCACGAGGTATTCGAAGCCCAGGCCAAGGACCGCCCCGACGCCATCGCCCTCGTCGTCGACGCCGAGCGGATCACGTACGCCGAGCTGAACCGGCGCGCGAACCGCCTGGCGCGCCTCCTGCGGGATCGCGGTGTCGGGTCCGAGGCGCGCGTGGGGATCTGTCTCGAGCGCTCCGGGGAGATGATCGTGGCGATCCTGGCGGTCCTCAAGGCGGGAGGCGCCTACGTGCCGCTCGACCCCGCCTACCCGGAAGACCGGCTGGCGTTCATGCTGCGGGACGCGGGCGTGATGGCGCTGATCGCGCGACCGGAGACGGTGGAGAGGCTGCGCGAGCCTGCCGGGGCGGTCCTGCCGCCCGACGCGGAGGGCGGCGGGGAGGAGGGCAACCTGCCTCCGGCCGCGCTCGCCGACGGCCCGGCGTACGTCATGTACACCAGCGGCTCGACGGGCCGCCCGAAGGGCGTCGTGGTGACGCACGCCAACGTCGCGAGCCTGTTCGAGGTCGCGGCTCCGTTGCTCCAGATCGACGATCGCGATGTCTGGACGATGTTCCATTCCTTCGCGTTCGATCTGTCGGTGTGGGAGATGTGGGGCGCGCTACTGCACGGTGGGCGGCTGGTGATCGTGCCGTACTCGGTCAGCCGCTCGCCCGCGGAGTTCCTCGACCTCCTGTACCGCGAGCGGGTCACCGTGCTGAACCAGACGCCGTCCGGCTTCCGCGCGCTGATGGGCGCGGAGCAGGAGGGGGCGGGCAGCCTCTGCCTGCGGCTCTTGAATTTCGGCGGCGAGGCGCTGAACCCCGAAGATCTGAGGCCGTGGGTGGAGCGCCACCCCGAGCGGCCCCGGCTCTTCAACCTGTACGGGCCCACCGAAACGACGATGTTCGTCACCTACCGGCCGATACGGCCGGAGGACGCGCGGGGCGGGCCGCGCAGCGTTATCGGCCGGCCGATCGCGAGCCGGAGTGTCCACGTGCTCGACTCGTCCCTGCGGCCGGTGCCGATCGGTGTGCCGGGGGAGATCTGCATCGGCGGCGCCGGTCTGGCGCGCGGATACTTCGGGCGCCCCGATCTCACCGCCGAGCGCTTCGTCCCCGACCCGTTCGCAAGCGAGCCGGGCGCCCGCCTGTACCGATCGGGCGATCTGGCGCGCTGGCTCGAGGACGGCGACCTGGAATACCTGGGGCGCCTCGACGACCAGGTGAAGATTCGCGGCTTCCGCATCGAGCCGGCCGAGATCGAGTCGGCCCTGCAGGGGCACCCGGGGGTGGGCGAGGCGGTGGTCCTGGCGCGCCAGGAAGACCGGGAGGAGCGCAGGCTGGTGGCCTACGTCGTGCCGCGTGCGGGTCGGGACGCGTCGGCGAGCGAACTGCGCGAATTCCTGAAGGCGTCGCTCCCGGACTTCATGGTGCCATCCGCGATCGTCGTGCTGGAGGCGCTGCCGCTCACGCTCAATGGCAAGGTCGACCGGCGGGCGCTCCCGCCGCCCGAGAGCGCTTCCTCCAATCCGGACGCGGCCCGCGTTCCGCCGCGCACCCCAATCGAGGAGGAGCTGGCCCGTCTGTGGGGTGACCTGCTCGGCGCGGTCGTCCCGGGCGTCGAGGACAATTTCTTCGAAGCCGGGGGCCAGTCGCTCCTCGCCACCCTTCTCATCTCCAGGGTGCGGGCCCACCTCGGGGCGGAGGTGTCCCTCAAGGACTTCCTCGATGAGCCCACGATCCGCGGGCTGGCGGAAAAAATCGAGGCGGCCTATCTGCGGGCGGCCGGCCCGAGCGAGCTGGACGGTCTGATGGGATCGATCGACGCGGGAGGCGGCGGGGAGTCGGAGGCGAGGCGTGCGCCGCCCGGCGCCGGGACGAGCCGTGTCGAAAACCTCTGAGCCGAAGGATCGCTTCGGAGATCTGTCTCCGGAGCGGCGGGCGATCCTGATACAGACGCTGCGCGACAGGTCCGTGCGCCGCGCGGCGGCCGAGTCGATCCCGAGACGCCCGGCGGGCCGGCCGGCGCCCCTGTCGTTCGCCCAAGAGCGCCTGTGGTTCCTGGATCGACTCGGCCCGGCCACGCCGATCTACAACATGGCGCGCGCCCTGCGCCTGCGGGGTCAGCTTGACGTCGGCGCGCTCGAGCGCGGCCTCAACGAGATTGTCCGGCGCCATGAGATCCTCAGGACGACGTTCGCCGAAGCCGCGGAGGGCCCGGTGCAGGTCATCGCGCCGTCCCTCGTCCTGGATCTGCCCGTCGTCGATCTCGGCGTGCTGCCCGAGGACCGCCGGCAGGAGGAAGTCTCCCGCCGCGCCGCCGAGGAGGTGCGCCGGCCTTTCGACCTGGGGCGCTGCCCCTTGCTGAGCGGCCTCCTGCTGCGACTCGCCGGCGACGAGCACGTCATGGTCTTCACCCTGTACCACATCGTATGCGACGGCTGGTCGTTCGGCGTTCTCGACCTTGATATGGACGCTATCTTGTAGGCTTGCGCGGGAGGTCGACCTGCGCCCGTTGTGGTTGTGACTATTCAATACGCTGATTA
>Ga0066710_100003978_pt1 | contig 12869 bp, 10 predicted proteins | sample GraSoiAngelo_159_FD_79666 | JGI IMG/M metagenome (GOLD analysis project Ga0066710, IMG submission 79666) | Grasslands soil microbial communities from the Angelo Coastal Reserve, California, USA - 14_1009_16_40cm | ecosystem: Environmental > Terrestrial > Soil > Grasslands | place: USA...
AGCGCGGAGGTGTCGTCCTTGTCGTTGCCGTCCACCAGCACCACGCCCTGGTAGCCTTGGTCGAGCGCCCAGGCGAAGCCCATCCGCAGCTGCGCTCCCAGCCGGCCCGGCCCCGTCTTCACCAGAAGCGCGCGCACGCCCGCGGCGCGCAGCGACGCCGGATCGGTGCTGCCGTCCTTGCTGCCCCCGTCCGCGATCACCACGTCCGCGAGGTCCATCTGGCCGTGCATCTTCGCCAGCTGGCGCTGGAAGCGCCCGTCCTCGTCGAGCACCGGGATGCAGAGGCAGAAACGGGTGCGCCTGGGAAAGAACTCGTGCACGTCGTGCGCCGGCACTTGCCAGCTCACCTCGACTCCCGCACCACGTTGCGGCGCTCGGCGCTGGGCACCATGACCGAGCTGTTGGCTTCCTCCGCGATGTAGTACAGCGGTCGCTCGCGCGTCTCGTCGAGGATGCGGCCGACGTACTCGGTGACCACGGCCAGGATCAGGAAGAGCAGCAGGACCATGCCCGCGTTCTGCAAAGAGAGCGTCATCCAGCCCTCGGCCACGCGCGTCTTGAAGATGCGCACGGCGAAGACGTATCCGATGTAGAGCAGGTTGAGGAACGCCGCGCCGAGCGCGAGCCAGCCCACCAGCCGCAGTGGCCGGGTCGAGTTCCCGACGATGACGGCCAGCGCGGTGTCGGCCGCCTCGAAAAGGCTCTCGCGCGGCGGATGGCCGCTGCGCGAGATCGGCCGGTATTCCACCGTGCGCGTCTCGTACCCGATGTAGGGCGTCAGCGCGCGCAGGTAGCGATGGCGGTCCTTGATCTCGACGATCGCGTTCACCGCCTGCCGCGGCAGCGCGCGCAGCTGTGTCGAGTGCGGCTCGATGGGCACCTCGAGCAGGCGCCGGCACAACCAGTAGAAGGCGCGCGCGCCGGACTCGCGCAGCGGGCCGCGCCTCCGCGAAGGAGCGATGCCGTAGACTGCAGCGTTGTCGCGCCGCGCCAGCTCGACGAGCTGCGGAATCAGGTCGGGCGGGTCCGTCTCGGCGCTCAAGGTGACCACCACGTCGCCGATGGCGCTCTCCAGACCGGCGGTGATCGCCACGTCCAGGCCGAAGGCTCGCGAGAGGCGAAGAAGGCGGACGCCCTCGTAGCGGCCGAGAAGCTCCTTGACGCGCGCCGTGGTGCCGTCGCGCGAGCCGTCGTCGACGAGCACGATCTCCCAGTTCTCGTAGTTGGCGCGCAGCACGCGCGTCAGGTCGTCGAGCAGGGACTCGACCAGCGCGCGCTCGTCGCGCAGGCGGCAGACCACCGAGACGAACAGCGAGGAGACGGCGGTCACGCGGCCTCCGACAACAGGCCGTCCAGCTCGCGCGGCAGGTCGTAGACGTTGTCGATCTTCCCGCCCATCACCGACACCAGCCCGGACAGCTCGGCGCAGGGCTTGAAGAGGATGGGACGCGAGTCGTCGTGCTCGGACTGGGGGAGCACCGTCTTCACCTCGAAGAGCGATCGGACGTGGCGCGCCATCGACATGGCGGGAACATACCGCTGCGCGTCCTTGAGCATGTGCGCGGCCCGCGATCCCGAGGGAGGCGGGGGCGGCCCCGCAGGAGCCGTCCGCTCCTCCCAGGCAAAGTGCGGCGTGTAGCGCACGTGGGTGAGCGAGTACAAGCGCTGCGCCGGGAACGGCATCAGCGAGAAGAACGGCCCGCACATCACCGTGACGGCGCAACCGCGGAGCGCCGGCGGCGGCTCGATCAGCGCCACCTCGGCGAGCTCGTGCCGCAACGGCAGGCAGCGCGCACCCGAGGCGGCGAGCAGCTCGTTCACGGCGGAATACGTGCAGTTGAAGATCCAACGGGCGCGCAGCACGCCGCGGTCGGTGTGCAGCTCGCCGGGGGCGGCCCGCATCGCGCGCGTGGCGAGCTGGAGATCGACGCGGGCCTCCTGCAAGCGCTCGCGCATGGCGGCGCGGAGGAGGTCCGCATCGAAGGCGTGCTCCTCGACCTCGTACACCTTCTCGATCATCTCGGCGTCGAACCAGGCGCGGACCTCGGCCGGCGCCGGCGAAAGGCGCGCGCCGATGCGCTGGCAGAAGGTCTCGAACTGGCGCGCCGTGACGTGGCTCTGCCGGTGCGCGACGGCGTAGTAGTGGTGGAAGGAGCGGTCGATGCAGGAGGCGAACTCGGCGACGAAGCGCGGATAGTTGAGGCGCGAGCGTAGCCCGGTGAGGATGCTGCGCGGGTAGTGGTACCCGCCGTGCACCCGGGCCTGGTTGTTCGCCGAGGCGCGCAGCAGCAGGTCCGCCTCGCGCTCCACCAAAGTCACTCGCTCCCCGCGTGCGCGGAGCGCCAGCGCGAGGCTGCACCCGAAGAACCCGCCGCCGATGACCACGGCCCCCATGGCCACCCTCTGCCTCAGCCGCGCCCCCGCTGTCCAGTCGGTCTGTTACAGTCGAGGTCCATGTCGGAATCGCGCGCGCCGGAAACGGCCACCTTGCTGATCGTCGACGACGAGCCGGCCAACCTCGATTCGCTGGAGCGGATCTTCGCCCGCGAGGGGTATCGGACCCTGCGGGCGGAGAGCGCGGCGGCCGCCCTCGATCTGTTGCGCGGCGAGTCCGTCGACGTGGTGCTCACCGACCTGATGATGCCCGGCCTCTCGGGGCAGGAGCTGCTCAAGGGAGTGCGCGCCGTCGCGCCGGAGGCCGAGGTGGTCTTGATGACCGCCTACGGCACCGTGGAGGCCGCGGTCGCCGCGATGAAGGACGGCGCCTACGATTTCCTCACCAAACCGCTCAAGCGGCACGGGGTGCTGAAGAGCGTGGCGCAGGCGCTGGAGAAGCGCCGCCTCCTCCAGGAGAACAAGCAGCTGCGCGCCCGCTTGGCGAGCGGCGCATCGCCCATCGTGGGCCAGAGCCCACCGCTGCGCGCGACCCTGGACGTGATCCGCCAGGCGGCCCCGAGCTCGGCGACTGTGCTCCTCCTCGGCGAGAGCGGAACCGGCAAGGAGCTCTTCGCGCGCGCGCTTCACGAGCACTCCGGCCGCGCGCAGGGTCCGTTCGTGCCGATCAACTGCGCCGCGATCCCCGAGACGATCCTGGAGAGCGAGCTGTTCGGCTACGAACGCGGCGCGTTCACCGGGGCGACGCAGCGCAAGGAAGGGCGCATCGAGCGCGCGCAGGGTGGGACGCTCTTCCTCGACGAAGTCGGCGAGCTGTCCCCGGCCGTGCAGGTGAAGCTGCTCCGGTTCCTCCAGGAGGCCGAGATCGAGCGGCTCGGGGGCGCCGCCGCGATCAAGGTGGACTGCCGGGTGGTGGCGGCGACCAACCGGGACCTCGCCACCCGCGTGAAGGAAGGCCGCTACCGCGAGGACCTCTTCTACCGGCTCAACGTCATCCAGGTCGTATTGCCTCCCTTGCGCGAGCGGGTCGAGGACGTGCCGCTGCTCGCCGACCACTTCGTCGCGCGGTACGCGGCGAAGAATGGAAAGCCGGTGCGCGCGCTGACTGCCGCCGCGGTGGAGGCGCTCGAGGCCTACAGCTGGCCCGGCAACGTGCGCGAGCTGGAGAACGCGATCGAGCGCGCGGTGGTGCTCTCGCAAGGCGCCGAGCTGGACGTGGACGCGCTGCCCGACGCGGTGCAGAACGCGGCGCGCGCCGGGCCGAGGCCGGCCATCCCGGCGGCGCTCGAAGGACGCACCTTGACGATCGCGCTGGGAACGCCGATGGAGGAGATCGAATTGCGCGTGATCCGGGAGACGCTGCGCCACACCAAGGGCGACAAGAACCTCGCCGCGCAGCTGCTCGGGATCGCGGCGCGGACGATCTACCGGAAGCTGCCGAAGGACTCTTGAGGCGCCGTCCGCGGCTCGAGGAAAAGCACAGCGCCGCCGAATACGGCGGCGACTGACTGACAAATTGTCAGCACGCCGCCGCTCGCGCTTGCCACCTTGTCCCGCGGCGCCCGCCCGGACGCCCTCCGGCGGGGGGCGCCCCGGCTCGGGAGTGGCGGAATCATGGCATGCGCCTTGCTGTTTCGCTCTTCCGTGGAGCTCGCTCTCCAGAGGTACTCGTGGGTCGCCACGCTGCTCGCCGCCGTTCTCGGCGCGTACTTGTGCGCGCGCATCGTGAACACGGTCGCGGCCAGCGCGATCGCGCCCAAGCCTGCGCTGCTGCAGCAGTCCGTCGGGGCATTGCCGCGCACTGCGCAGCTCCCGGTGCGCGCGGAGCTGGACGCGGAGCGCCTGGCGAAGACGTTCGATCTCCCGGTGCCGAAGCCTCCAGGGGAGGACGCCGCTCCCGAGGCGCCGGCGGCGAAGGCCTGGAATCCCACCCCGATCCGCTCGTCCCTGCACGGCGCGCTGGTGGGCACCGCGCTCGCCAATCCCACCCGCTATTCGCTATGCCAGCTCACGAACAGCGACATCAACGAGACGCTGGTCTACGCCATCGGCGACAAATTCATGGGCGCGCGCATCTACGCGATCGAGAGGGACCGCGTGCTGCTCGACAACGAAGCGCGCAACGAATACATCGACAACAGCGCGTCGGCGCCTCCCAACCTGGGCTTCGCGCCAGTGCCGCAGCCCGGCCAGCCGGCCGTGGCGCAGAGCAACGACGTCCGGCAGCTCTCCGAGAACCAGTACGTGCTCGCCAAGGCGACGGTGAACGGCGCGCTCAGCGATCTGTCCAACCTCGCCACGCAGGCGCGCATCGTGCCGTCCTTCAAGAACGGCGTCGCCAACGGCTTCAAGCTGTTCTCCATCGTCCCCGACTCGCTGTATTCGAAAATCGGGATCCAGAACGGCGACGTGATCCGCCGCATCAACGGCTACGAGATGAACAGCCCCGACAAGGCGCTGGAGATCTACCAGAAGCTCCGCGACGCCAACCGCATCGAGGTCGAGATCGAGCGGCGCGGAGACACGATCCGCAAGTCCTACTCCATCGAGTAAGGAACGCGATGCGACCGACCGCCCTGCTCCTCCTGGCAGCCATCGCCGCGGATCCGGTCCGCGCGCAGAACCGTCCCGAGGATGCGCCTCCGCAGCGCCCCGGACAGCCGCCCGTGCGGCCCGGCACGCGACGCCCTGGCCAGGCCGAGGAGCAGCGGCCCGCCCGGGCGTCGCCGGCGCAGCCGCCCGCCACCAACCGGCCGGCGATCGCTCCGCAGCAGCGGACCATCACCCCGCAACCGCCGCCGCAGACCCGCGCGACCGAGCCGCCGCCGGTGAGCCCCATCCAGCGCGGCGAGGCGGCGCGGAAATCGAACAGCGTGGTGATGAACTTCGACAAGCGCGACCTCGCCGAGGTCATCCAGTTCGTCTCCAACTACACGCAGCGCAACTTCATCCTGCCGGAGCGCGTCTCGGGGAAGATCACCATCCTCTCCAACCAGCCCATCCCTCCCGAGGAGGTATGGACGGTCTTCGTGGCGGCGCTGGACGCGAACAACTGGGCCGTCTACCCCATCGGCCATTACTGGAAGCTCTCGGAGAAGAAGCAGTCGGCGCGCGCGAACATCCCCACCTACCTGGAGCCGGGCCAGGAGCCGCCGCCCATCGAGCAGATGGTCACCAAGCTCTTCAAGCTTCGCTATGTCGAAGCGGACCAGATGCGCAACACGCTGAACCAGTTCACCAGCCGCGATAGCGACTTCCAGATCTTCCCGCCCGACACGCTGATCATCAGCGACCTGGGCCTCAACATGCGCAGGCTCGAGCGCCTGATCGAGCAGCTCGACCAGCCCGGCGGCACGGAAGAGATCCACATCGTCCAGGTGCAGTACGCCAGCGCCCAGGCCTTGCAACAGAAGCTGCAGGAGATCTTCACCCAGCAGGGGAGACCCGGCGTGCCGCGCGCCCTCGGTATCGCGGACGTCCAGCCGCAGCCCGGACAGCCGGCGTCGCCCGCCGCCGCAGCAGCAGCCGCGCAACTGGCACAGCAGCCCGGCGGAAGCGGCGGCCCGGTGACGGTGAGCAAGATCATCGCCGAGGAGCGCACCAACAAGCTTATCGTGATCGCCGGCGCGCGCTCGTTCTCTCGCGTGCTGGACCTGATCCGCCAGCTCGACGTCCCGGCGGGCGGCGGGGGCGTCAACGTCTACTACCTGCAGAATGCGAAGGCCGAGGACGTCGCGACCACGCTCCAGGCGCTCGCCCAGGGCGTGACCGCGGGGCGGCGCACGACCGGCGGAACGACGCCCGGCGCGGTGGGCGGATTCGTTCCTCCCGCGCCCCCGCCCCCAGCTGGCGGCGCGCCCCAGGGGGCGCCGACCGCCGAGCTGTTCAGCGGAGAAGTGAAGATCACCGCCGACAAGACCACCAACTCGCTGGTGATCATCGCCAGCGCGTCCGACTACCGCAATCTGACGAAAGTGATCGAGAAGCTGGACGTTCCGCGGCGCGAGGTGCTGGTCGAAGCGGTGATCATGGAGGTGAGCCTCCAGGACCAGACCAAGCTCGGAGTCTCGGCGCATGCCGGCACCGTGATCGACAACGTGAACTTCCGCAACGCGAGCGGCCCGGCTCCGCTGGTCTTCGGCAGCGAGCTGGGCGGGCTCAACTCGCTGGCCGGCGTGGCCGGGCTTGCCTCGCTCAGCGGCTTCCTCGCTGGCCTCCAGGGCCCGCCCATCACGGTGCCGGGGATCGGGCTCACGCTTCCCTCGTTCGCGGTGGTGCTCAACGCCCTGCAGACTTCCAGCGACGTGAACGTGATCAGCACGCCGCACGTGACCATGGTGGACAACACCGAGGGCGAGATCACCGTCGGCCAGAACGTCCCCTTCCAGGCCGGGTTCTCCCCCAACCTGGGCGGCCTGCTCGGCACCTCCACGACGACGGGGACGACCACCACCCCGACCGGCACGACCACCGGCACGACGCTGCCGACCAACCTGTTGGGGCTGGGCGGTCTCGGATCGCTGTTCGCGCCCATCCAGCGGCAGAACGTCGAGCTGCGGCTGCGCATCAAGCCCCAGATCAGCGCGAGCGACACCGTCCGGCTCGAGGTCGACGAGCAGACCGAAGAGATCGCTTCCACCGATCCTCAGCTCGGCCCCACCACCAGCAAGCGCTCGGCGAAGACCACCGTGGTGGTGAAGGACCAGGAGACGGTGGTGCTGGGCGGGCTCATCCAGGAACGGACCGTGAAGGGCATTTCGAAGGTGCCGTTTCTCGGGTCCCTCCCCATCCTCGGGTGGCTGTTCCGCAACGAGAGCACTACCCGGACGAAGACGAACCTGCTGCTCTTCCTCACGCCGTACATCATCCGCGACCAGAGCGACTACCGGCGGATCTTCGAGCGCAAGATGGCCGAGCGCGCCGAGTTCGTGAAGCGCTTCTACGGAGAGGACACGCGGTATCAGGCGGCAATCGATTACGAACGGAAAGCAGGCATGTTGAGCAGGCTGCGCCGGGGCGTGCGGGCCGAACTGTCGCGCGCGGAGAACGGCGGGCCCGGCAGCGCGGACGAGCGCGTGATCGCGCCCGCACGCGGCGCCGCGCCACCGGACGTGCGCCCGCCTGCCGAACCGCCGAGCCCCGCTCCGCTCGCCCCGGATGAGAAGGGGCCACCGCCCGGCGTCCAGCAGAGCCCGCAGGCGGCGCCTCCGTCGCAGCAGAATGCGCCACCGCGACAGGAGACGCAGCCTCCGGAGGTGCCTCCCGTGCGACCGCCTGCACCGGAAGAATCACCTCCTCCTCGTGGTTGAGTCTCGAATGGACCGTACCGTCGCCCAGGCTGCCGCTCCCCGCGCCAAGGTGCCCGGCGCCAGCCTCGCCGGACTTCCCATCGGCGAGATCCTGGTCGCTCAGGGCGCCGTGCCGCTGGAGAAGATCGCCGAGGCGCTCGCCGTCCAGGCCGAGCGCGGCGGCCGGCTGGGCGAGGTGCTGATCTCGCTCAAGGCGTGCAGCGAAGAGCAGGTGCTCAAGGCGCTGGCGGCGCAGCTGGAGCTGCCGTACCAGATGCGGCTCGCGCCGGACGAGGTGTCCCCGGAGCTGGTGAAGCTGGTGCCGATCAACTTCGCCAAGCAGGCGAAATTGATGCCGCTGCGCATCGAGACCGACGGCGACGCGCACGCGCTGGTGGCCATCGCCGACCCGCTCGACTCGAGCGCGCTGGACAGCGTGCGCCTCCTGCTCGGCGCCAGCATCTCGCCGGTGCTGGTGCCGTCGCAGGCCATCCTCGACTGCATCAACTCGGTCTACGACCGCGCCGCCAACGAGGCCGAGCAGCTGGTCGGCGATCTCGAGGCGGGCGACCTGGACATGGTCGCGCACGAGCTGGAGGAGCCGCAGGACCTGCTCGACTCCAGCGACGAGGCGCCCATCATCCGGCTGGTCAACTCGCTGCTCTTCCGCGCCGCCAAGGAGCGCGCCAGCGACATCCACATCGAGCCGCAGGAGAAGGACATCTGCGTGCGCTTCCGGGTGGACGGCGTGCTGCAGGAGGTCATCCGGCCGCCGAAGCGTTTCCAGAACAGCATCGCCTCGCGTGTGAAGATCATGGGCGGGCTGAACATCGCCGAGAAGCGCCTGCCCCAGGACGGGCGCATCCGCGTCAAGCTCGCCGGCCGCGACATCGACATCCGCCTCTCCACCACGCCCACCGTCTTTGGCGAGCGCATCGTCATGCGCCTGCTCGACAAGAGCGCGGTGCTGCTCGACCTGGCCGAGATCGGGATGGACAAGGACCACCTCGCCGCGATGGAGGGGCTGATCCACAAGGCGAACGGGATCGTGCTGGTGACGGGGCCGACCGGAAGCGGCAAGACCACCACGCTCTACGCCGCGCTCAGCATCATCAACCGGCCGGACTTGAACATCATGACCATCGAGGATCCGGTCGAGTACCAGCTCAAGGGAATCTCGCAGACGCCCGTCAGCCCGAAGATCGATCTCACCTTCGCCAATGGCCTGCGCAGCTTCCTCCGCCAGGACCCGGATGTGATCATGGTCGGCGAGATCCGCGACCGCGAGACGGCGGAGATCGCCATCCAGGCCTCGCTGACCGGCCACCTCGTCTTCAGCACCGTCCACACCAACGACGCCGCGGGCGCCATCACCCGTCTCATCGACATGGGGGTGGAGGCCTACCTGGTCGGGTCCTCGCTCATCGGCGTCCTCGCGCAGCGCCTGGTGCGCGTGCTGTGCAAGGAGTGCCGCGAGGCGTACCTGCCCACGCCGGAGGAACTGAAGGAGATCGGGCTCGCGACGGAGAAACAGAAGCCCCGCGAGCCGCGGATGATCTACCGGCCGAAGGGGTGCGACGCGTGCAACGGCACCGGGTACCGGGGGCGCACGGGCATCTACGAGATCATGATGGTCGACGACGCCATCCGCGAGCTGGCGGTGAAGAAGGTGGACAGCGGGAGCATCAAGCGCGCGGCCGTGCAGAAGGGCATGCGTACGCTGATGGAGGACGGCGGGCGCAAGGTGCTGCGCGGGATCACCAGCGTGGCCGAGGTGCTCAGCGTCACCCAGGAGGACCTCGCCTAAGCCGCGAGGGGGCACAATGCCGGTGTTCGAGTACAGCGGCCTGACGGAAGCGGGAAAGTCGGTCCGCGGCCTCAAGGACGCGGAGAGCCGCAAGGCGCTCCGCTCCGTCCTGCGCAAGGACGGTATCTTCCTGACTGACGCGCGTAGCGCGGAAGGGGCGGCGGCGGTCGCCGCGGCGGGGAAGGTCGAGGCCTTCAGCGGGCAGGGGCTGTCGCGCGAAGTGGACCTGCGCGCGCTGTTCGGATCGCGCGTGTCGGCGCAGGACCTCGCGATCTCCACGCGGCAGCTCGCCACGCTGATCGGCGCCGGCATCACGCTGCCGGAGTCGCTCGCCGCGCTGGTGGAGCAGGTCGAGCACCCCCGCCTGAAGAAGGTGTTGGGCGCCGTCAAGCAGCGCGTGAACGAGGGCGCCTCGCTTGCCGACGCGCTCGCCGACCACCCGCGCATCTTCTCCAATCTCTACGTGAACATGATCCGCGCCGGCGAGTCCTCCGGCGCGCTCGACGTGGTGCTCACCCGCCTCGCCGACTTCACCGAGGCCCAGGCGGCGCTGCGCAACAAGCTGCTCGGCGCCATGCTGTACCCCGCGATCATGGTGCTGGTCGGCGTGGTCATCGTCGGCATCCTCTTCGTGGTGGTGATTCCCAAGGTCACCAAGATCTTCGAGGACATGAACGTCGCCCTCCCCTGGACGACGCGCATCCTCATCGCCACGTCCAGCTTCGCGCGCGATTACTGGTACGCGCTGCTCGTCGGGCTGCCGCTTCTGGCCTGGGGCCTGCGCCGGTGGCTCAAGACGCCCAGGGGGCGCGAGTGGTGGGACGCGAGGCAGCTCACGCTGCCCATCTTCGGCGAGCTCGTGCGCATGCTGGCGCTGGGGCGCTTCGCCAAGACGCTGGCGACGCTATTGAGCTCCGGAGTGCCGCTGCTTACCGCGCTCGACATCGTGAAGAACATCGTCCACAACTCCCTGCTCGCGAGCGTCATCGAGGATGCGCGCGACGCGATCCGCGAGGGCGAGAGCATCGCCGCGCCGCTCAAGCGCAGCGGGCAGTTTCCCCCCCTCGTGCACCACATGATCGCCATCGGCGAGAAGAGCGGGCAGCTGGAGGAGATGCTGCAGAACGTCGCGCGCAGCTACGACGCGCAGGTGGAGATGCGCATCGGCGCGCTCACCAGCCTTCTCGAGCCGATCATGATCGTGGTGATGGGCGGAGGCGTGGCCTTCATCGTCTTCTCCATCCTCATGCCCATCATGCAACTCACCAGCTTCGTTCCGAAATGAGGACAGCCATGCAGCAGAAGATCGAACGGCTCCGAAGACTCCGCCGCAGCCGCGGCATGACGCTCATCGAGATCATGGTGGTGCTGGTGATCCTGGGCCTGATCGCGGGAGCGATCGGGTTCAACGTCTTCCAGAACCTCAAGGAGGCGCAGATCAAGACCGCGAGACTCGATCTGCAGGCCATCTCGCAGGGCGTCGACTTGTACCACGTGGAGACGGGCAACTGGCCGGATACCCTCCCCGCGCTCACCCCCAAGTTCGTCCGTGAGCTCCGCAAGGATCCCTGGGGGAACGACTACCAGTATCTGAAGACCGGCGACGGATACGACGTGTACTCGTACGGGCCGGACAAGGCGCAGGGCGGCGGCGACGACATCACCATCCACGGCGGCGAGAGCTCGACGCCCACGGCGCAGGGAGGCAAGTAGCGTCGATGCGCGCGCGCGGGATGACATTGCTGGAGATCGGCATCGCGCTCGCGATCGTGGCGGGATTGATCGCGCTCGCCGTGCCGACCATCTCCAGCGTCGCGCGCGTGCAGCTCCGGCAACGCACCGGGCAGCTCGCGGGGGGCGTCCGCTCGCTGTATGGGGCGTCCGCGGTCGGCGGGCGGAGCTGCCGGCTGGTGATGGACCTCGACGCTTCCGCCTACTGGTCGGAGTGCGCGCAAAGCGCCGTGCGCCTCGCCTCGGACGGCGAGCGCGCGCGCGGCGGCGCGCGGGAGGCGAGCCGCGAGGAGGAGCTGCTCGCCAGCGTGGCCCAACGCGGAGATGCCCTCTCCGACGAGGAGCGCACGCGTGCCGAGCTGGCCCGCAAGAGCGCCTTCGCGCCGACGAGCGACATCCCGAAGACCGCCCTGGGCAGCTCGGTTCGGTTCGCCGCGGTGTGGGTCTCGCACCAGCCGGAGCGCTACGTGGCCGGAAAGGCGTTTCTCTACTTCTGGCCGAGCGGCCTGACCGAGACGGCCTCCATCCAGCTCGCGCAGGGCGACGACGTGAATACGCTGCTGGTCGAGCCGCTCACCGGAAAGGTGCGCATCGCCAGCGGCCGGGTCGACGCGGAGGGGCAGAAATGAGCCGCCCCGCGCGCGCCGGCTTCACGCTCCTCGAGGTGATGATCAGCCTCGCCATCCTGGCGGTGTCGCTCGTCGCCATCTCCGGGTTGACCGGCGGCGCCGTCGCGATGGAGGCGTACTCGCGCCGCGCCACCGAGGCGACGCTGCTCTTGCGCGCGAAGATGAACGACGTCGAGGACCAGCTGCACAAGGACGGCTTCTCCGACTTCGACGACGACAAGCGCGGCACCTTCGACGAGGAAGGCGCGCCCGGTTACGCATGGCGGGCCGAGATCCTGAAGCCCGACGTGCAGCTCGATCCCTCGCAGCTGCTCGGCCTGCTCGGCCTCGGCCCGAGCAAGACCGGCGGTACTTCGACGGGCGGCAACCGCCTGTCCGAAGGCCTTGCCGCCGCGGCGGGCGCGATGGGGACGCAGGCGCCCGGCGCCGGCAGCATGCCCGGCGCCGCTGCCCTCGCGGGCGGGCCGATGGGAGGGTTCCTGCAGGGGCAAGCGCAAGGATTCCTCGAGACGCTCAAGAAGAGCGTGCGCGAGGTGCGCATCACGGTGAGCTGGAGGGATGGCAAGGACGAGCGCAGCGTCTCCGCTTCGCAGGAGATCGTCATCCTGCCCGAATCGGTGGGCAAGGCGGGCCAGGTCCAGGCGCAACCCCCGCCGGCACAGCAGGTCCCGGTCCAGCCCGGACAGCCCGTGCGGCCAGGCATGGGGCGCGTCTCGGGCGACGGAGACTCGCAATGACCCGCGCCCGCGGCTTCACGCTCCTGGAAGTGCTCATCGCGATCGCGGTGCTGGCCCTCATCGGCGGGCTCACCTGGAAGAGCTTCGACGGCGCCTACGCGGTCAAGGCGCGGGTCGAGCAAGCCGAGGAGCGCGACCAGATGGTGCGTGGCGCGCTCACCCGCCTGGCGCGCGAAGTCTCGATGACCTTCCTGTCCGATCACTACGATCGCAAGCGGTTCCGCGAACGCCCGACGCTCTTCCGCCTGCGCGACGGACGCCGCGAGGCGGACCTCATCTTCAC
>Ga0066710_100003979_pt1 | contig 12868 bp, 11 predicted proteins | sample GraSoiAngelo_159_FD_79666 | JGI IMG/M metagenome (GOLD analysis project Ga0066710, IMG submission 79666) | Grasslands soil microbial communities from the Angelo Coastal Reserve, California, USA - 14_1009_16_40cm | ecosystem: Environmental > Terrestrial > Soil > Grasslands | place: USA...
CCTGCAAGAAAACGGCGTCGAGATCAGGGACGGCGAAAGTGCATTGGTCGACTTAGACGAGATGCTCGACCTTTGGCAGCAGCTTCGACGGCATGGCTTTGCATCCGATGCACTAATTCCAGTAAACCTGGAAACCCGCGTCCAATACCTGCTTCCGCTGCTTGCAGAGTTGCCTTACGTTCGCACAGTAAGGGTAGGGCGCAACTATGCCGAGCTAACAGGTAAGTGCAGTTATGGACTGCAGTATCTCCCGCGCGTCGATAAATCTCACGCCCCTGCTCCGCGGGCGCAGCCGCTCACACTGGGTGCCGGGCATCGCCACACACCACAACGGGCCTTGCCGCTCTAGCGTTACGTGCCAGCAGCGGCCCGCAAGACTGATGCAGGCGCGATTCGGAACTTCTTTGCGGAGCTTGCGAATGAACCGTGGCTGGCCGCGAGCAAGCGCAAGTGGTGGCCTGGATTCGTTTTTCATCACACAGACGTGCGGAACGCCGCTCGTGCCTTGAACGGTGGTCGCCTGCTATCTCGCGCCCGTGCTACGGCGGGCGGTGGCATACCGGTTGATAGCGCGAGCCCCGAAGTGATCAGTCATACCCGGGGATGGGTAAAGAACTACGTTCGTCTCTACTTTCGCCCGCGGACACCAACGCAGTACCGATGGGAAGGAATTCGTCCGGTAGGACAGCTGTATCACGGTGCAGCACATTGCCCGGTACCAATCTACTTCTTATTTGATTCAGATGAAGTCTGCACTATGCCTCAGTGCAGCTTCTCCAACGGGAACTTGGGCTCCGAGGGAGCGGATCTTGGCTCGAGCGCTGAGTTCCTGGCAAACCTCGACTTTCACAAAATATATTCGGTGGGATCTCACGATCCTAACGACCGATCGATTCCGTATGGGCGATGCGCTGAGGTTGTCGTTGAAGACCAGCTTGGCTTCAAGGGATTATTGCTGATTGCTACGCGTAGCGCCGCCGAGCGTGAGACGCTTATTAGCTTGCTCTCGCCGCCCGGGCTTCGTCAATGGGAAAGCAAAATACTGATTGATACTCGCCTTGACCTCTACGAACGCAAGTGGACTTTTATCGAACGGGCCGACCTTTCAACCGATAAAGCGACTTTACATTTCTCCCCGGACACTCAGTCGCCGGGCCCTTTCAGTTTCAGAGTTGAGGTACATGACCTCGCGACAGGTCAGGGGTACGAATACGCCGAGGACAACTTCTACAGCACGCCCGAGTGGTCGCTAACTATCCCGGACGACGTTTGGTCCTATCGCGTCAACGTGACGTTGGATAGCAATCTCGCCTACCAGAACGATTACTTTCAAGATCTTCCATTCTAGCTGGGCCCGAGTAAGTGCATCTTCGGGACGGTTCAGCAGATGCCTATTTTGTGTCACAGGCGTCGCTCTAAGGTCAGCGCAACTCGCGCCGCGAGTCGCGGTCGCAGCCTGCCAATTGACTGGACTACTGCGCTCGTAGCGCTCCAGGTAGACCATCGCCATGCGCGCATCGCGTCCAGGCGTTGGTTAATGATGTGGAGCGGAATCCCTTTCCCTGCGGGCTAGGGCGGACACTTCCAGCGTGTCGCTTATGAGCAGTTCTGTCGCGGCCGGAAGATAGCGGCGTCACCGCTGCTGAAGAGTTCTTCGAGCGCAGCGCTCGCGCGAAGCGTCTCGAGGCTCGGGAAGTGTCGATGCTCTGAGGGACTGTTGCTCGCGCCGCGATAGACATAACGGATGCCCAGCCGGCACGCCGCCTGTCTCACTTCCGGCCGCGTGTCGAGTTCCGAAAGATTCGCCCGCACCAGTGACTCCGGGCCCCGCGGATCGACCGCTTTCGAACGCGGCAGGACGATCGAGACGCCGGTCTTGTACGCCGCCCAGATACCCGCGTCGGCCGCGCCGTCATTCATGAGGACATCGCCCCGCTGAGCGTGCGCCCGCAGCCACGCGAATGCCGCCGCGTCGTCGGGCGTGTACGTCACGATGCCATTGGTCTGCAAGACGAATTTCTGCGCGACCAGGAACACCGATAAAGGTGCGAAAGCAACCCCGAGGAGCAGCGCCATGCGTGCCACGCGCCTGCGCCCTCTGTGGTGGCCGATTTTTACGCTTAGCTTGTCCGCCGTCGACCAGTCCCGCGTCGACATGTCCGCCGTCGACATGTCCGCGGCCGCCTCAGCCGCCGTTTGCTTGTCCGTTTTCGCCTTGTCCGTCGTCGCCCCGCGCGACGCTTCGACGATCACCTCGCCGGTGCGCACCAGCCCCAGTGCGCTCAACGGCGTCGCCAGCAGCGGCACCGTCATCAGCAGTCGCCCATCGACGCCCCACGGCAGCGTCAGCGCGAACACCTGCCGCACAAGCGGGGTGTCCAAATACCTGAACATCGCCACCAGCGCCACGAACAGGCTCGCCAACGCGACAAGCAGCGCGCCATGCTGCCGTCGGAACGCGAGCCAGGCGCCACCCAGCAGCAATCCCAGTCGAACAGGAGCGTCGAACAGCAGCCCCGAGCCGAACGCGCTCGCCCAGAACAGCGCCTCCTGCAGTGGGTCGTCCAGTGCGAAGCCGCCGTGACGTACGTCGAAGTACTCCGTCCCCACCGCCACGGCGCCGCCCCCAGCAGCCCAGCCCGCGAGGGCCGGCACGTACGGAGCCGCGAAGACCACCGCAGCCGCCGCAGCAACGCCGACGTGCCACGCGACCCGCGGCGATGCGACGGTCCGCCAACGCGCGCCCGCGATGACGAGCAGAACGATCGCGGCGCTGTAAAGCTCGGTACCGTGGGTCAGGAGCAGCCCGCAGGCGAGCAGGCCGCCGAGTATCGCAAGCCGCGGGCTGGGTCGAGCGAGGTACTCGAACGCGACTGTCCCGAGGCCTAGCAGCAGCAAGAACCCGGCAGCGCTGGGCCAGACGCTGTACAGGTGCGGCTCGTATGGAAAGTTGTACGTCAGCGCCAGCACCAGCGCGCTGGCCGCCGCGACCCGCGTGTCCGTCCACAGCGCCCTGGTGAAGCCGAACATAGCCAGCGGCGCGAGCAGCGTCAATCCGACCGCCCATCCCACTGCGCCGCTCGCGGAATCAACCGCTGGCACCAGCGACAGCAGCGCCGCCGCCGGCGCATGAAAGCCGCTCGGGTACCAGCCGTAGCCAGGCAGCGGACTGCCCCGTCGCAAGGCGTCGATCATTTCCGTGTGGAAGGCGCCATCGTGGACGTAATCCGGCACGCCCGCCTGGACCGAGACCGATTGCCCCAACACCACCAGCGTCGTGATCAGCGCAACGCTCAACGCGCCCAACTCGAGACGGTGGCAGCGCCATCTTTCGCTTCCGGCAGCCAGCTCGCTTGCGCCGAGCGCCGCGCCCGTCACACCCAGCCCCAAAATCATCAGGCCCACGATCGGCTCGGGCACCTGCAGCCGCAGCGCCCACGTTGTGAGCACGGCCAGCAGACCAATACCCGCCGCTGGCGCCAGGCCAAGCGCACTTGGCCCGCGCGAGACGCCGACCAGGCGCAGTCCCGCGAACCCGGCGCCGATCATCAAAGTGGCGGTGATGATGCCCAGCAGCACTGGCGCGGTGTGCTAGATCCTATGGTTCAGGAGATAGCAGGGGCAAAGCCATCACACGCCGACCGGAGTGTCGGCGAACGCTTCTGCCCGAAGTGGTCAGTCCGACACTGAACCCGTAGCGAAATCGCTATCCGGCCCGCAAGGGAAACGCACGCTCAGTGAACCGGTACCAGACACTTTTCACTATGACAGTTGCCGACCACAGCGAGAACTTACCCAGCAGAACAGCCGTCACCAGGCAGGCGAGCCAAATGCGGCCAAGGCGTCCAGCGGACGAATATGCAGGTGACGCCCAGGCTATGTCGCGGAAGACGGCATCCATGATCAAAACGTAAGGTATCTTTGTTGCGAAGGCTCCAAGGCGAGTGTGGCTCGCAACTTTCTGCCAACTGCCCGTCGTGCCGCGAACGGACTTATATATGGCGGTATCGTCTAACGTCTGGATCTTACCTAGGAACGCGAGCCATGCCACAAACAGCCAATCACCGCCCAGGACCTCTGGCATAACCGGTAGGCGGGCGAGTACGGCGCGCCGCATCAGGCCGTGGAACGGCACATTTTCGCCAACTTGCCAGAAATAGGCAGCAACCCGCTCAGTGCTTGTTCCGTGGAGCAGGTTCATCCTGCGGCCCTCGTAGAGGAACTGATCATCTCGAAACATGCGAGGTGTTCCGCACACGGTCGCCGTCTCGGTGTGCGCGAGCAGCACTTCCGAGCACCGCGAAACATACGTCGATTCGAGCCAATCGTCGTCTCCCAATACCATGTACAGGCTGCCGCGCGACAACTCGAAAACGCGGGCAAAATTTGCGAATGCGCCGACGTTCGTGGGCTGGCGCACGTAGCGCAACCGGCTATCTCGCCGAGCGAGTTGTTCACACCATGCCTGCGTACCATCCGTAGACGCATTGTCCGAGATCACTACCTCGAGATTTGGATAATCTTGCGAAAGCGCGGAATCAACTGCCCGACGAAGCATGATGAGACGGTTGAAAGTCGGTATCCCGACGCTTACAAGTGGGGGTTTCCTGTCCTGGACGCGGTTCGCCGTGTTCATTTGCGATTCGGTCAATGTCCGAGCACCCACTTGCCTGAAACCAGAAGCTGACCAGATCAATTCGAGTCCGATGCTTTAGTCGCGGGCGGCTGCAGTGAAGGTAGTAATTCTAGCCGGGGGTTTTGGTACCCGGTTGTCGGAGGAGACTGACACAAAGCCCAAGCCGATGGTTGAAATTGGCGGGCGGCCGATCCTGTGGCACATCATGAAAATGTACGGGTCACAGGGTTTCAATGAGTTTGTCGTCGCTCTGGGATACAAGGGCGATGTCATCAAGCGCTACTTCCTGGACTACCATCGACTGACCGCTGATCTGAGCGTTGCCGTCGAAACCGGTGACGTTACGGTCCACAATCGTGCGCACGATGCCTGGACTGTCCATCTTGTGGATACCGGCCTCGAGACTATCACTGGTGGCCGCCTCAAACGGCTGGCATCTTGGCTAGCTGACGAGACCTTCATGCTGACGTATGGCGACGGCGTCGCGGACATTGATCTTTCGGCCGTACTGCAGTTTCACCGTTCACATCACAAACTTGCCACCGTGACCGCAGTTCGACCACCGGCACGCTTCGGCGGGCTGCGCTTTGAAGGAGACCGAGTTGCCGAATTTACGGAAAAACCGCAGATCGGCGAGGGATGGATCAACGGTGGTTTTTTCGTACTCGAGCCGCGAGTGCTCGAGTACATCGAAGGTGACGCTACTCATTGGGAGCGCGAGCCGCTTGAGCGATTGGCGGTGGAAGGTCAGCTGGTCGCGTTTCGCCATTACGGATTCTGGCAGAGCATGGACACACTTCGCGACGTCCGTCTGCTGAATTCACTATGGGATGGCGGCTCCGCTCCCTGGAAGCGTTGGTCGGATTGACGCATGGGGCCGTCAGAATTGACTCGATACGCAGATGCTCATGCGCGGAGCTTCCCGTTCGTCGCGTCAGCTCGAGCCAATCCGAATACCTGAGAGGCAATGTGGATTGCAAGTCTGTAGTGCTCCGGCAACCACATGTGGAGAAACGCGGCGAACAGGGCAACCCCGGCGATTGCAGAGGGCAAGCTCCAGATATCGCCGCCCAGTAGGCTGGCAACGATCCGGCATGGGATAAACGCGGCGAGGCCCATGACGGTTAGCTGAGCAAGCTCGCGACCCAGAAAGACGATCGGGCCAAACATGTCTCGGCCATAGGTCGCGCCAACCACCAGGACCAGTGCCGCGACACTGCTAACTGTCGCCGCGGCTCCGAGCAGTGGGACTTCGCCTGTCTCGTACGCAACCGCACTAACAACGATATGCAAGCCCGAGATGAGAACCAGCAGCGCCGCGACTCTACCGTAGTGAGACCGCGCATACGCAGCGAGCAGCGGTACCTGGATGGACATGGTCGCTATGATCATGCCGCCAAGCGATAGAAACGTGATGACGATCGTGTGTGCGTCGGACCGAGTGAGCGACCTGCCGAGTACCAACTCGATGATTTCCTCGCCGGTGAGTGCCGCCACCGCCAGGATAGGTACAACGATCAGTAACCCTACTCGGATCATAGTCTCCAGGTATGGTGCAAGCGATTCCGAACGACGGTCCCACGTTTGCGAGAGTCGCCCAGCCAGAACAAAGCTCGCCGCGCTCGCAGTAACCCCCGTGACGACTCCCGCGGCGGAGAAGGCGTAGGTGTAAAGGGTGACGGCTCCCGTGTCCAAACGCGCTGCAAAGCCGAGACTCATCAGATAGTTGACCTGCCAGGCGAGAGGTGACAGAGAAGCCACCAGAAGCATGACCAATGTCCGGAGCTCACGCGCGCCCTCGAAAACAGTGCCCAGCTTGGGCGCGTAGCCAAGCTGAATGATCCTGAGGATCGTCAGCGCGGCGAGCAGCAGCGATCCAGCAAGTATTCCCAACGGTAGCGCGAGCACGCCCAACGAGATGGGCAGCACCAGCACGAAGCCGAGCGACGTCAGCGCACCAAGTACGTAGGCAACGGCTGGTAGAGCGAACTCACCGCGGATGCCGAGCACGGCTGCGCCGAGTGCTCCGATCAGTTGGGCGGTTAGAGCGAGCGACAGCACTGCCAACGAGACGCGGACGGTGTCCTGTGCTTCTGGTCCGAGTCGACCAGCCAGCAGCGCGGCGACCCAATTGCCGAACCCAATGAAGACGATTCCGACCACGAGCTGAAGCGTGATGCCCGCACCCAAGAGGTGGTCGAAACCGCGAAATAGCGATCCATATTGCGTCAGACGAGGCACGACTGAAACACGGAAACCGAGACAGAGGACGAGTAAGGCGGTGTAGGCACCATAGGAAACAAATGCAGCATCTGTCTGAGCGCCCTTTCCGAACCGAACCAGGAGGATGATGCCTACACCTGCGCCAAGTGCCATCGTCGCAAATTGGGAAGCAGCGGTCCAAGCGGTGTTGCGGAACACCGGCTGGGATTCCGTAGGCGGGCGAACCTCCGTTCTCGCGCCGTTCGCGATCACGGCAAGACAAGTACCTCCGGGATACTCACGACGAAGCGGCCAGACCAGTCTCGGATGTAGCTCATCTGGTCAACTATTTCGTCCTTCAGGTTCCACGGAAGAATGAATACCAGGTCGGGTTTGGTCTGGCGGATTTCGTCGGGTGCCTTTATCGGAATGTGAGAGCCGGGCAAAAAATGCCCTTGCTTGTGCGGGTTCAGATCGACCGTGTACTCAATGAAATCTGTTCCAACTCCGCAATAGTTCAACAGCGTGTTTCCCTTTGCAGGAGCACCATATCCAACGATCTTCTTATTATTCTCTTTACAATCAATAAGGAAGCGCAAGATGTCCCGTTTGGCCTTGCGTGCACGTTCTTCGAATGACGAGTAGACAGCTAGCTCGAGAAGCCCCGCCTCGCGTTCGCGTCGATACATTTCGCTGACCCGATCCGATGCTGCCTTTGTCTCGTCCGCGGCGTGGCGAGCGTAGACCCGAAGCGATCCTCCGTGAGTGGGTATCTCCTCGACGTCAAATACGGTCAAATCATGAGCTGCGAACGCTCTTTTGACCGTAGAAAACGAGAAGTACGAGAAATGTTCCTGGTAGATAGTGTCGAATTGCGTTTGTTCTATCAAGTGTAGTATATGCGGAAATTCGACGCTTATGATTCCGTGCGGCTTTAGCAGTATTGCAAAAGCCGCCAAAAAGTCGTTCAAATCGGGCACGTGCGCGATCACGTTGTTCCCGATGAGCAGGTCGGCCCCGAATTCGGCCGCTAGCCTCTGCGCCGTCACACGCCCAAAGAATTCCGTGACGGTGTCAATGCCCTTTGCTCGTGCCGCCGACGCTACATTGGCTGCGGGCTCGACACCGAGAACGCGGATACCATGTCGAGCAAAGTACTGAAGCAGATAACCATCGTTGGAGGCAATCTCCACCACCGTACTCGATTGATCGAGCCCGAAGCGTTCGATTGCGGTCTCTGCGAACGCACGGGCGTGTTCAATCCAGGTGGAGGAGTAAGAGGAGAAGTACGCGTAGTCGGAAAAGATGCGCTCGGGAGTTTCATACGCTTTGAGCTGCACCAGGAAACAACGGTCGCAGACGAGAGCACGGAGTGGATAAAACTGCTCCATTTGAAGGAGTTGGTCGGCCGTAAGGTAGGAGTTCGAGAGTGGCGACATTCCCAAATCGACGAAGACGTGCGAAAGCGGCGCGGCACAGAGTCTGCAGCTAGTTTGTGTCACGAGAGCAATTACTGATCAGAGTTGGCAGCCTGGTAAGCGCCAATTTGTTCAAGACTGAAGCGGTGCATGTCCTCCCCGGCCTTGTAGGCGCCGTACCAGTTGACAGTGGCGGCGACTCCTTGCTCGAGGTCCCAGGCCGGTGTCCATGCAAGGCGCGTGCGAGCCAGTGTGGAGTCGAGCTTCAATATGTTCGCCTCATGCGGGTGCTGGTCAGTATCCCGTTCCCACCGCAGACCGTCATCCCAGAGATCCGCGATGCGCTCGACGATCCACGCTACAGACCGGGAGTCGATCTCACCAGGACCAAAGTTCCACGCCCCTGCAATCTCCCGAGCGTGCCACAGATGCTCGGCGAGCACGAGATACCCCGACAATGGGTTGAGCACGTGCTGCCAAGGCCGCACGGCATCGGGATTTCGCACCCTTACCGGGACACCTTCGATGGCACCACGCATCAGGTCCGGGATGATGCGGTCTGCTCCCCAATCTCCGCCGCCTATGACATTTCCAGCTCTTGCCGTTGCAACGGCAGCACTGTCATCAGATGAGAAGAAGGATGACCGGTAGGCCGCCGTAACCAACTCGGCGCACGCTTTGCTGCTGCTGTACGGATCGCGGCCACCCAACGCATCGATCTCTCGATAGCCCCATTCCCATTCGCGATTTTCGTAGCACTTGTCGGTGGTGACGTTCACCAGCACTCGGGTGCTAGGAGTGCGACGAACTGCCTCGAGCATATGCACCGTACCCATGAGGTTCGTTGCATATGTCCCAATCGGGTCCTCATATGAACCTTGCACCAGCGCTTGAGCCGCCAGGTGGAACACTATGTCAGGAACGTACTCGCGGACGACCCGCACCACATGGTCCAGATCACGTACATCGCCCTCAACGGACGTGACGTCTCGTGAGACGTGTGCTACATCGAAAAGACACGGTTGGCTGGGCAGGCTATTTGAGAAGCCGACGACCTCCGCGCCCATGCTCGCCAGCCATAATGCCAACCAGCCGCCCTTGAACCCGCTGTGACCAGTGACGAGTACACGTCTCCCGGACCAGAATCGCTGATCTGGCATGCAAACATCGTAACCGCCATTCCGTGTGCTCTTGGCGCATAGACCATGCGGATAGTGATCAACGGGCTGTTCGTCATCCCCAATCAGGTAGGTGGGTCTGAGACCTATTTACGCGGATTGATCGACGGACTTTCGAAGGTCGACGCGCGCAACGAATACATCCTGTGTCTTGGGTCTGACGCCGCGGCAACGTTTCGCCCACCCGATAACCATTGGCGGATTCTCGCCAGCCCCGTTCGTTCCGCCCGCCGTCCACTGCGACTGTCATTTGAACAACTCTGGCTGCCGATGGTCGCGGCAAAGCTTGGGGCTGACCTTATCCACTCCGCTGGTTACACGGCGCCGCTGATCTCGACAGCGCGGCGGGTGGTGTCGATTCTCGATATGAATTACAAACGCCATCCCGAGGATCTGTCAGTCGTCGAGCGCTGCGTCTACTCGATCCTGATTCCCCAGGTTGCGCGGCAGTCACAGCACGTCATCACGCTATCTGGAGCCGCGCGGGAGGACATCGTCCGCTGGACGAGCGTGGCCGGCTCGAAGATTACGGCAATTCCGCTGGCGCCTCGTGCGATGTGGCCAGGGGACCCGCGCGATGATCATGCGCGAATCGATGCCGCGGGCGTGGTCCCACCGTACATCCTGAGCGTCGCCGCCGCCTACCCTCACAAGAACCTGATGCGTCTTGTCCAGGCGTTCCCGTTAGAGGACCGTACGGACCAAAGCGTTCAGCTCGTGATCGTTGGGCTGAAAGGCAGGGCGGAAGCACCGGTGCATGCCGTCGCGAAAGCAAACGGCCGCTCGTGCAGAATTCTTGGATGGGTGGGCGATGCGCTGCTTGCCAGTCTCTATCGTCAGGCCCTGGCGCTTGCATTTCCCTCGCTCTACGAAGGCTTTGGGCTCCCCATACTCGAAGCGATGTCGCTCGGAACTCCGGTCTTGACCAGCAACTTCGGAGCAATGACCGAGGTTGCAGGCGGTGCCGCCGAGCTCGTAGATGCCTATGACGCTGACGCGATTCGTCACGGTTTGCGCCGACTCGCGTTCAACCAGCTGCGCCGCGAGGAACTCCGCCAGCTCGGCTTGCGCCGCGCAGCGCAGTTTTCCTGGACGCGCACGGCTGAGGACACACTGCGCGTCTACGGAGCGGCTGCAGGCCCGCCTCGGCAGAGGCCTGGCCGACTCTGAGATATCCGACGTGAGTGTCGCCGCGAGATGACCCAGGTGTCCGTACGACGAGTCATGGTTACAGGCGCGACAGGGTTTATTGGTTCGCGCGTGGTGCGGCAGCTGGTTGCGGAGGGCTGCGAGGTCATCGCCCTGACCCGGCCTGGTGGAAGTACTGAACGCGTCGAGCAGCTGGGCGCGGCAGTGACGATCGTCCCTGGCGATTTCCATCATCCAGCGGCTTGGGAACGGCGATTTAACGACTTGCGCCCTGATGCACTTGTGCACCTGGCCTGGCACACGGTGCCTGGACAGTACCGTTCTCACCCGGGAAACTTGACAGACCTGACTGCATCGCTGGGCCTCCACGAGCGCGCGCAGGGTTGGGGGTGCTCACGGTTCGTCGGTATCGGAACTTGCCTGGAATACGATCCGCATTCGGGCTACCTATCGGAGGACGTGCCGCTCGCTCCGACGTCGTTGTATGCGTCGTGCAAGGCGGCGCTCTATCTGTCTGCGTCCGCCTGGGCGCAGAAGCGCGGGTTATCGTTCGCTTGGGCGCGGCTTTTTTACCAGTTCGGCCCGGGCGAGGATCCTCGGCGCCTCATTCCTTCAGTGGTTATCGCGCTTCTCACAGGACGTCCGCTTGCGCTGACGTCAGGTCAGCAGGTGCGCGATTACCTGCACGTAGACGATGTCGCCGACGCTATAAGCAGACTGATATTCAGTGATGCTCAGGGCGCATTCAATGTCGGGTCCGGTCGGCCAATGCGCGTACGAGACCTGGTCAACATCGTCGAGAGTCAGATCGGAAAACACGGTCTGATTCGGATCGGCGAGTTGCCAGAACCTGAGGACGAACCGCCTTTCATTTGCGCCAACAACGCTCGCTTGCGACGCGCCGTCGACTGGCAGCCAGCGCAGACGCTGGAAGAACGACTCAGCAATACGATCAGCTGGTGGGCAAACCGAACAAGCAACACCGATATTGAAGGATTGCAATGACGACTTCAGCCAACCAAAACAGTCTACTGGTGGCCCTACCCGGTGTGGCCAATCCGGTCGACGTCTACACTTCCGAAGGCTTCCGCGAGTTAACGCGCCTGTGGGTCAAGGCCGGCTGGCAACGCAAGCTCTCGTACGAGCTGACCTGGTTGGGTGTCCCAATTATCCAGCTTGCCGAAGACATCCTGATGATGCAAGAACTGCTGTACAAGATTCGTCCAGCAGTAGTTGTAGAAACCGGCGTCGCTCATGGCGGGAGCACTATTCTGTACGCATCGATCCTCGAGATGCTTGGCCGCGGCCGGGTTATCGGCATCGATGTAGAGATCCGAAAGTACAACCGAGTGGCGATTCAGGCACACCCCATGAGTAGCCGCATTACCCTGTTGGAAGGCAGCTCAACTGACGAGTCGACATTCTGGCACACTCAGGAGCTGATCGCGGGGGAGGAGCCCGTGTTAGTCGCGCTAGATTCCAACCACTCGCGCGACCATGTCTTGCGAGAGCTCGAGCTCTACTCGCGCCTGGTGTCTCCCGGAAGCTACGTGGTCGTCTTCGACACCGTCATGGATCTTGTGGCTGATACGCCGAATGGCCAATCCGACTGGAATCTGACCGGCGCCGGGGCGGGTTTACGGGCATTTCTAGAGGCGCATCCGGAGTTCCAACCTGATCGCTACTACAATCGCCTCGGGGCCACATACTGCGAGAACGGCTTTCTGCGTCGTGTAAGCGAATCGGCGGGCAGATTGGCGCAAGTCATTACGAGCAACTCTGACCAGGAATAACACTCAGTTCGAGTTGTTGCTGGGGCCTATTCGCAACTCGGCGAAGCAGCCATACGTGCCAGTTGGCGGCGCCTGAATGCGATGCTGCCGCTGATACGGTCGCGGTGCTGTAGCGGTATAGAAGATGTACTGCGACGTTTCTTGCCTGGGAACGATCGTGATCCCTGGTTGCTTCTGCTTGAGGAGCACCCAGAATGGATACTGGAACCCGTCTATCAGGTCGATTCCTCTCATCGCAGGTGCGTGCTCCGCAACCTCACTCGAGATCTCGCGATAGGGCTCTTCCCAGTACGGTCTGGGATTGAAGTATTGATCGATCCGGGGCTTGACATAAATAGACTGCGGAACGGCTACAACTGTTGTCACGAGCTGCTTGAGGAACGGATACAGCAAGTCATAAGAAATCAGCGGCCGCGAGACATTGAACGCAAGCACCAGCACCGCAAAGGTTGCGGATGTCGACATTGCGAAGCGTAATAGCCTCCGTTTTTC
>Ga0066710_100003982_pt1 | contig 12865 bp, 9 predicted proteins | sample GraSoiAngelo_159_FD_79666 | JGI IMG/M metagenome (GOLD analysis project Ga0066710, IMG submission 79666) | Grasslands soil microbial communities from the Angelo Coastal Reserve, California, USA - 14_1009_16_40cm | ecosystem: Environmental > Terrestrial > Soil > Grasslands | place: USA...
ATACCAAAGACAGCCCTGACGCCCTCCCGCTCCAAAATGTCGACAAGGGACTTGGCCGCGCTCACTCGCTCAGTGCCGGTTTCCATAAATGCACTCACACTCCCGACCCGCTGCTGATTGGCGAGCGCGCCTGGCTTCCTGACTGCAGCTTCGAGATCCAGGCGCTGGCCGAACGGTTTTCCATCCCCGTCATAACCGATCTCGCTTGCAAGTCGGCAGTTGACGAGAGCTCGCCGATGTTCCTGGGGTGTATCGGAGTGCTAGGCCACAAGGCGGGAGAAAAATACCTTAAGGAAAAGTCCGACTTGGTGCTGACGGTGGGCCAGACTTTCAACGAAATCTCGACGCTGAGCTGGGATCCAGCCCTGGCGCACGGGCGCCAGTTGGTTCAACTGGACACCGACATGGAGGAGATTGGCAAAGTCTATCCGGTGGACGAGGCGGGCGTCGGGCATCTCCCGACTGTGCTCACGCGCCTCGCGGAACGGCTAGCCGATCTCGAAATCAGCAACCGGCGCGAACGTGAATCGACGGTGAGCGCGTTGCGGGATCGGTACCCGCTGTTCAGTGGTCCCGAGATGCTCAGCGATAGAGTGCCCCTTTTGCCGCAGCGAGTGGTGAAGGAACTCCGGGAGGCGTTGCCTGAGGACGCTGTTGTTGTGGCGGATTCTTCCAAGTGGGCGCGCTGGCTCGGACGATACTTCCGCGCCCGGCGGCGCACCTTCGTCACCGCCCACGACTACGAGCCAATGGGCTGGGCGGTGGCAGGAGCGATTGGGGTCAAGCTTGCCTACCCGGACCGTCCCGTGGTATGCGTCAGCGGTGATGGTGCATTCCTCATGAGCGCCATGGAGCTCTCCACCGCGGCCAACTATCATCTTTCCATCTGCTGGTTGGTCATGAACGACTCGCGCTTGGGCATCATCTACGATTTGCAAAAAGGACTCTATGGCGGCCGCGTCGCCGCCACTACTTTTAAAAACCCCGATTTCGTGCAGTTCGCAGCATCTTTGGGGATGGAAGGTCGAGTGATCGAGAAGCCCGGTCAATTGGCCGAAAGTTTGTGCGATGCTGTTCGGCGTGGAGCTTCGGCGGTGCTCGACGTGCGTTTCGACGCCGATGAGATCCCGCCGGTGCGGCCGCGAAGCCTGCTCATCACGAAGGAAATGGGGCTGCCGAATCCTAAGCCCGGCCCCGAAGTTACTCGTGCGCTCTTGAAGCTGCTGAAGGAGAAGTGACCATGCCCAACAAGACACACCGCATTGTTATGTCACGGACATTGCGTCGGCCGGCTGCCGAGGCGTTCAGGACCGTCGAAGATCTTGAACGCTTCCCCGAATTCATGCCCAACGTCAATGCCCTGACCCTGCTGGAAGTGGACGGCCACCGCAAGGTCGCCGCCTGGGACACCACCATTGACGACGCGCCGTTAAGCTGGATTGAAGAAGGTATCTACGACGAGAAGAACCTGATCGTTCGCTTCCGGGCACTGGAGGGGGTCTTTGATCGGTTTGATGGCCACTGGCAGGTGGTACCCGAAGGTGAGGGAAGCCGAGTCACCTTCGACCTGACCTACGAGATCGGCCTCCCGGAAATCGAGGATCTTGTCGGGCCCATCTTCCGCCAGCGCCTGATCGAGAACGCCGAAAGCATGTTGAAGGCCATTGAGGAAAGGGTGGAGAAAGCGCGATGAATGGCGATGGCCATGGCACCCCGGTGGACTTTGTCCTGCTTGGCCATCCGGCCAACTACGAGCACATGTGCGATCTCTTTCTGCATTTTAGACCTGACTACAATCGCGACAAACTGAGGAACTACAAGGCCACCGTGGCGAAGCTCTTTGAGTGGACTCCCACCTATGCAACCAAGACGCCCTTGACGATAGCGTTAGGGTCCGAACAAGAATTGTCAGGTCGGCTGATTATCTGCACCTTCTTGCCGGAAATGATCCGGTCGCCTCGACAGATGGTCAACGCTTTCCAGAAGACCCTGGCAGGCTGTCGTCTGGGAAAAGACTTGGGAGCGAAAATCGTGGGCTTGGGCGGCTTTACTTCCATTGTGAGCGGCAGCCAAGGCGAAAACCTGGCGAAACAAGTCGACATCGCCGTGACTTCTGGAAACTCCTTGACTGCTGCGCTGGCGTTGGCGCAGTTAGACTGCCTCCTCAATCGCCTGGGTTGGGATCTGAGCAGCCGAACGGTGGCGGTGCTGGGGGCGACTGGTGACATTGGGCGCGCCTGCGTCCTCGCTCTGGCCCCACGTGCTCACCGCACTCTTCTCGTGGCGCGCAACGAAGCCAAATTGTGCGCCCTTCGTGACGAGTTGCCGGCAGGTCTCCAACCCGACGTGAGCACGGACGTGCACGTCGCGAGACGGGCCAGCGTCGTAATCGCCGCCACCAGCGCCAGCCAGCCGATTCTAGCTGAAGCTGACCTGAAACCCGGCACGCTTGTCTGCGACATTGGCTACCCGAAGAACCTCTCTTGCGCGCCGGAACCGCGTCCGGACCTTCTGGTCATTTCAGGTGGCTTGGCTACAATGCCCTTCGAGCTTGGCATCACGTACTATACGGGGCTGCCGGCTCCCACCTTAATCTACGGCTGCTTTGCAGAAGCTATGATCTTGGCGATGGACGGCCGTTACGAAAGTTACTCCGTCGGACAGGGCCGCATTACCCCGGAGAAGATGGAGACGATTCTAGCCCGGGCCCTTGCCCGCGGGTTCCGCCCGGCACCCCCCTACCGTGGCGGCAAACCCATCTCTGAGGAATCTCTGGCCTTGTTTGCCCAACGTTATCACTCCCCTGGAGAAGTTCGACCTTGAACTCGGCGACTACTCTCACTGAACAAAAGTTGCAGGCCATTGTCGGCCGGAAGCTTAAGATAGGCCCCGAAGGGGTGCCTTTGAATCAGTCGCTGCTCGAGGGCCTGGGCCTGGATTCGATCGATGCCATGGCGGTTATCCTGGAGATCGAGCAGGAGTTCGCCCCGGTTACATTTTCCGAAAGGGCGGCTGAGGAGCTCAAGACGTTACGAGATGTTGCCTCATATATTGACCGTCAGATGGGTGCGAGATGACGCGGGCTTTGGTAACGGGCGCAACCGGCATGTTAGGCAGTCACTTGGTCGAGCGGCTTCTAACAGCACACGTTGAGGTGCGCGCCTTTGTACGCCCCACCAGCGATACCCATTACCTCGAAACATTGCCGGTTGAGATCGTGACAGCTAACGCCACGGATCGAGCTGCCATCCGTCAAGCCGTGGCAGGCAGCCACTGGGTGTTCCATCTGGCGTCAGATTTTGATGCGGGGTCCGCCTTCCGCACGGGCGAGGGCCTTGAAAAATACAACGAGGCGGATTTGCATTTGACCGAAGGTTTACTCCTTGCCAGCCAGGAAGCCTCCGTGAGGCGCCTTGTTTACGCCAGCTCCGTGAGTGTTTACAGCCTGAACGCTGCTTCGCCCATCGCGGAGAGCGCGCCGCTCGATCCCGTGTCAGACTATGGGCGTTCCAAGCTGGCGGCAGAGGGCCGCGTACGCGCCTATCAACAGCAGGGCCTGCCCACCGTCATCCTTCGTCCTTGCATCATCTACGGGCCGCGTGACCGCCACTTTCTTCCCGCCGCCATGCGTCTCGCCCAGCTACCACTCTTGCCGCTGATTGACGGCGGGCGCAATCTAATTGACTTGGTGTACGCCGGCGACGTGGCAGAGCTGATGTGGAAAGCTACCCAATCGGATGCGGCGGTCGGAAAGGTCTACAATGCCGCCTCCGGAGCGCCGCGCCCCCTGCGCGAGCTCTTGGGAGACTACCGCCAGTTGACCGGTCGTGCCCCACGGACTTGCGCGATGTCAGCCGGAGCGTTCGAACGGTTTGCCCGCCTGACCCACCGATATTGGGGGAGGTATGCGCCGGGCCTCGAATCGCTCTTAAGTCCGGTCGGCGTCAGTTACATGGGCCGAGACGTGTACTATGATGTCTCTCGAGCCCGAAGTGATCTCGACTATGCTCCGCAGGTCAATTTCAAGCAAGGCGTGGCTCTTACCCTGGCCTACGTCGGCAACCGGGCGGCAGCCTGAGCCGCAGGTCTCGGCTTGCCGGACTAGCTCCGCCTGCTGACTTGCATCCGCAAGCCGTACTTCGGTCGCAGAGTAATTAACGGTTGCGGCGAAACCGGATGTCCGGGCACCAGCGCAAGTCTAAACGACTGCGCGATGGTCGACATCATCAGCACCGATTCCATCATCGCATACGAATACCCGATGCAATGCCGCGAGCCGCCGCCGAAGGGAAAGTACGCGTACTTGGGCAAGAGTTGTGCCTGGTCGGCGGCCCAGCGCTCCGGCAAGAACAACTCCGGGTGGTCAAAGTAGCGCGGATCGCGGTGAGTCACCCACGGGCAGATTATGATCATGGCGCCAGCGGGCATCCGAAAGCCGCCGATTTCGCAATCCCGCAAGGCGACGCGCCCACCCAGCAACCAAGCGGGCGGATACAGCCGAAGCGACTCCCGGGTAATCAGCTCCGCATAAGCCAGCCTCGGGAAGTCGGCTGCCTCCGGGTTTCTTCCTCCCAGGACTGCTCCCAATTCTGCCCACAACCTGGCCTCGACTTCGGGGGACTGCGAAAGCAAATACCAGGTCCAGGAGAGCGCCAGGGCCGTCGTTTCGTAGCCCGCGATAAACAGAGTCATGATCTCGTAGCGCCACTGATTCTCAGTCACACCGCCAGGCTCTTGGTCCCGGGCGCGCAGCAGGATGGACAACAGATCGTCCTCGCCCTGGCCATTGGCTCGGTGCTGGCGAATGGTCTTATCGATGAACTCGCGGAGTCGCTCGATGGCCCAACGAAAACGTCGGTTGCGAGACGTTGGGATGCTCGTCGGGAGGCGTAACGGGCTGACCACCCGGCTTGTTATCTCGTGCATAATCGTGTCGAGTGCAGCGTTCAAGTCCGCCACTTGGTCCGTCACGTCTGTGTTAAACAGGGTCTTGGCCACTACCTCCAGCGTGAGGTGCCTCATGTCCTCATAGATATCGCGGACTTCTCCGTCCCGCCATGTGTCCAGCATCCGCTGCGCGTGGGCGACCATCACCTCGCCGTAACTGGCAATTCGATCTCGATGGAAGGCGGGCTGAGCCTGCATCCGGTGATGAAGCCAGAAGTCACCGTCCGAGGCGAGCAGGTCCTCCCCAAATAGTTTCTCAGATATTCGCGAGGGTTCACGGCTCGGCGGCTTAATGAAGTTTTGACTGTTGAGGACAAGGACCGACTCAATATCGTCCGGATGATTAATGAGATAGGCGACCCGATTGAAGAACCGTATGCGTACGACATCGCCATACTCACGGGCGCACTGGGTCAGGAACTGTAGCGGGTCTCGTCTCGCTTGAAATATATTTCCGAAAAGGAGACTACCCTTTGGACCAGGAGGGAGCATTCCAGGCGCGACCGGAGATCCTTCGCGGGATATCCTGCTCATGCTTCAATTCTTCAGATAAAGTCAGCGCAGGGGAGGTATTGGAGTAGTTATCAATGAGGACGAGTCACGAAGGCTTGGCCGAAGGGCGAAGCAGCCCAGTAGCCCGGCTACCTCCATCCCAGGACTCCTGCAAACCCTCCGACACTAACCAAGGAGTTCGTATCGAGCAAACCTGTTTGCTTGCCTCATCGCTATTCAGCGCCATTGCCTCGATAGGCGCTGGTTCTCTCGGATACCGGCGCCTTCTGGGTAGGCTCCTTCCCAGCCCCGGCAAACCGGGAGAAGCTGTATCCTAAGTCGTGTACTCGCATCGTCCACGGGCCGATCACGCGTACGTTAGCTGTGAACTCGGAGGAGGTCGGCTGCCACACTTTGTCGACGTCTGCGAAAACAAACACCACGTGGACGTCCCGCAGCCACCACGAAGGGCTTTTCTGCGGCTCGCCCTCGATGCGGCGAATCAGATAGGTGTCAGCATCAACCCAGATCGTCCCGCGAAGCAGATTGTTATCTTTGCGTCTGGGAAGGAGCTTAAGAACGTAACAGCGCTGACCACCTGCAACTTCTTCACGGAGGAATCCAAAATTGTAATTGTCCTGGGAAATATCGGTTGAGCGGTGTTCCTTCACGATCTCGGCCTCCCCGGCCAGTACGTGACGAACAATCTTTTCTCCGATTTTACTGCCCTCGGCCCGCTGGATACGGTAACTTCTCAGGGCGGGGGGAAGAAAGGTTACGTCGGCAATCACCCGCGTCCTAACTTTGTCCCGCTTTCGGCCAAATAGTTCGTATTCCCGGGTCACGGTGTAGGAACGGCGGTGAGTCTGATTGTGAATCGCGGCCTGCGACATGCGAGCCAGAGTGGTTTCGAGGGTGGGGACGGTCAGTCCCGTACCAGCCTTGGGGAGAGGCATTTCATCCGAATTCAGGTTTGCTCCCCTTGACGAATCGGACCCCAGTTTTGACGCTCCATAATTTTCGACGTTCTGCTTCGGCTCCTGGCTGCCACTCAGCGAACCTGTCATCACAGGCAACGCAACCCAGAAGAGAGCAAGGTTCACACAATATCGGCCGCATTTCATGATCATTCGGCTACCTGCTAGCCAAACCAGTTCCTCAAGCACCACCACGTTGCATGCTACCACATCAGGATTTGAGCTGTCTGTTCAAAACGGCACATTTCCAGACGGAGTCCTGGCCCGACCGGAAACGGCGCTCCTGGTAGGGTCGGGAACTGGCGCGGTCGCTCCTGCGCCGATAGCAAGAAAGATCACCAAGCCAGCCAGCCCACCTGGAACCGAAAGGTGTGGAGCGTAGAGCTGTTCATGGGCACCCCGTAGTAACGGGTATGTCTCCCGACATCGGAGCGCAGCCACTGTCCCACTGCGGGGATTGGATCGTGCCGGCGTCGCTGAGGCTCGGCTTTCACCTCGTTCAGTAAGACTTGGGGTGAGGAGCGCATCGCCGCTGAGCTGCGGTTGAAACTCGGGATTCGGATCTCACCTCGGACCGCCAGACGCTACATGCCCGATGGCACAGGATCCCGACGCGGCCCCTCGTCTCAGCGTTGGGTGACGTTTGTTCGCAACCGTGTCCAAGGCATTCTGGCCTGCGATTTCTTCGTCGCCGTGACGGTCAGCTTTCGGGTGTTGTACGTCTTCGTGATCATGGAGGTGGGAACGCGCCGAATCGCTCAGTTCAACGTCACCGCTCATCCGACCGCGGGCTGGACGCTCCAGCAGTTCCGGGAGGTCATCACGGGAGAGAAACCATAGCGGTTCCTCATCCACGACCGCGATAACATCTACTCCTCCGAGCTCGATTCGGCCCTGAAGGCGATGGGCCTGAGCATCTTGAAAACACCGTCCCGCGCGCCCCAAGCGATTGGCAGTGCATTTTTAGGGAGGGTTCGAATCGAGGCCGTCGGAACTGGAAGTCACCACTCGGCAGGAATAGGTTTTGGCCACCAGCCAAATCTTCTGGGCAACTCTAAGGTCTAGTTGCTCGAAGTCGCCCGGGGTTAGATGGACTTCAAGTCTTACCCCCGCGTCCATTGAAGCGACTACGGTGACACCCTTGTCATCCGCAAGAAATCCGTCGGTTAAGAGGTTGACTGCAGATTCTCAAGCCGCAACCTTCTCGAGTTCCTATTCGTGGTGAAGCCCGCCCAGAACGGGTCGAGCCACAACTCGTAGATCTCTGGGAATAGGCCGTGCACCGGGGCAGGGAAGGGCAAGTTATTTTCCGTCGCACACGGTTCTGGTGATCCAGCTTGCGCCTGTTTGATCCACTGCCCTCTCTGGACTGCGCCAGCCGAGCATAAGAATGCAAGGGGTTTTTGGAAAAAAGCGAGTCCCCATCCGATCCTGAACCGCACAATTTCCTTACGACCGCGCGATGGGATTCGTAAGTAATTGACACTAAGTGAGTTAGATGGTGGAGGCGGGGGAAAGGAACTTCCTCTATTCCTCGAAACCTATTGAAATGCCGACATATAAAATGGAGGCGGGGGGAGTCGAACCCCCGTCCGAAAAGTCTCACGTTCAGGAGCCTACATGCTTATCTCGTTCGCTTAGGTTTTCGCCAGCGGCCCTCAGCAACGAGCAATCACGAACCGCCGACTAGCCTGTTCCCGGTCGCCCGGGTTCTCGCTCGGGACTTCCAGGCGGCAAGCCCCAAACCAGCCCGCCAATCGACGCCTCTCTCCGTCCTGCGGGCCGAACGGAGGAGACGCGCCACCTTAATTAGGCAGCGTAGGCATACTGCGTGTTGGCAGTTGTCTTTGTCCCACGCCGATTACGGGTGGTGTGGACCCCCGGCATGCCTCCTAGACGCAAGGACTCCCGTCGAAACCGGTACGCCCCCGTCTTGATTTCAGGTTACGCCGTTCCCGGAAGGGTGTCAATCAACCCGCTCGAACTCGTGACCCCGCCTGCCGCGCGAACTTCTCTGAGCCGCTGTGATCAGATTAAGTCACTTAATTCCACCCGCGTTGCGTGGTCGCTGGGTGCCAACATCGGCGTTGACACGTACCCCTTGGCATGTACCATAATCAAAATCTTGGCCTCTTAAGGAGTGATTCTTGTCCGAAAGCCAGGCAAGCTCAGCAGCCGAATTGATCGGCCAGTTGCGGGAACGGCTCAGCAAGACCCTGCAGGTGCAGGCGAAGGAGCTCGAAAGATTTGAGCAAAGCCTTCAGGCTTTGCGGGAGCGGCACGAGCAGTTCCAGGGCGCCCTGGAGCGGCAGCTCGAGGCACTCACAAAGGCGGGAAGTGCGGAGTCGTTTTTTGCCAACTCGGGCGCGACCTCGCTCGACAAAGTCCTGACTTCCGTCCGGAACTTGATCATGGCTACCTTGCCGGAACAGGTCTTCGTCACGCTGGCCGAAGAAGCCGAACAGATGGGAGTCCGTGTTGCCGTGTTCGACGTCCGCGGCAAGGCAGCCTGGGGCGCTTCGGCCCGCGGCTTTGGCGCCGAGGTCTCTGACAAGGGGTTCCGGGCGCTCGTCGTGCCTCTCAACAAGGACAATCCGTTTCGTCTGGCCTATGAGACGGGCGGCGACGTTGAAGCCACGGCCGACGACCTGAAAAAGACCCGCAACATCTACGACAGTTTCAAACCGGAGTCGGAAGGGCCGATTTTGATTCTTCCGGTTCGTTCCGCTGGCTCTGTTTCGGCACTCTTTTATTCCGACCCGGGAGTCTCCGGAGAGGCGCTGCCGGTTGACGCTTTGAAAATTCTGGCGGAATTTGCGGGCGCCCAGCTCGACCGGTTGATGGCCCTGAGCGGCGGCGCTTCCGCGGGAGCCGAGCAAGCGGGCGTCGCCCGGTCGGGGGAGGAGGCCGAAGCGGAGGGGCAGCCCGACAGTGCTGCGAGCGCGGCAGGCGACGAAGTTTCGGCTTACTCGGAGGCTGAAGAGCTCGCTCCTCCGCCGCGCGGCGAGCCACTCTCCGCTGCGGCTGCCGAGTCCTCAGAGCTCGACACTTCCGATCTCAGCGAAGAGGATAAGAAAATCCACAAAGACGCCAGGCGTTTTGCCAGGCTGCTCGTTTCAGAAATTGGACTCTACAACAAAGCCAAAGTGGCCGAGGGGCGCAAGAACCAGGACCTCTACCGGCGCTTGAAGACCGACATCGAGAGAAGCCGTAAGACTTACGAGAAGCGATTCGGGAAGACGGTCGCCAAGCAAGTGGACTACTTCCACGAAGAGCTGGTGAAGACGTTGGCCGGCGACGATCCCACTTTCCTGGGATCAGATTACCCGGGCCCTTCCGTGTGAGCTTGCCTTCCAAATTTTTGTATCGAACGTTGCTCGCGGTGACGCTGCTTTCCTGCGGCGGCGCTGGAGCTCGCGCGCAGGAGGTCATTGACCCGCAGCTCGAGCGGCTCGCCGCGCGCGCGACGAAGAAGCGAGGGTGGCCCCCACTCCGCCGTTACGCCGGGTCGGCGCAGGGACCGGAGCGGAAGGGTCTCGCCTACTTCGTTCTCGGCTACCGTCAATATGAGGCGGGGGACTACCGGGCCGCGGAGAGCGCTCTACGCGAAGCGGCCTCAACCGACTGCTCGCTGGCAGATTATGCCGAGTACTACTGGTCAGCCACGACGGATAAGTTGGGTCACCCGGGGAGAGTGCTCGAGCTCCTCGAGGGGTTCGCCGACCGCCATCCCCGGAGCGCGCTTCGGCTCGAGGCTCTCGAGCTCCTGGCGCGCGCCTACCTCGAGACGAACCGTCCCGAACTGGCCATTCAAATTTTGAGTGCCGAAGGCCGCGCTCGCGAAAACCCTTCTCTCGGCCTGCTCCTCGCCAGGGCTTACCTGAAGGCGCAAAATGTCGGAAGGGCCGTCAGGGGTTTCCAGGAAATTTATTACTTCGACGCTCTCGCACCCGAAGCGCAGGCAGCCTCCGAAGCTCTCGTTCAGCTCAAGGCCAGGCTCGGGCCGGACTTCCCTCAGGCGACAGAAGAAATCCAGACCGCCCGCGCGGATTCGTTTTTGAATAAGTCGAAAGATGAGGAAGCGCTGGGCGAATACGGCTCGCTGTTGAGCGCGATGCCCGCAAGCCCGCTCCGGGGGCGTTGGGAGCTCGGACGCGCCCGATGCCTGCTGCACCTGCGGCGGACTGCGGAAGCCGTCGAATCGCTCGAATCGCTCGCCTCGACCAGCCTCGAAGTTGATGCGGAACGCCTCCGGCTTCTGGTTGAGGCCGAGGCGCGGCTCGGCGAGCGGGACTTGATGCTCGAGGAGCTTGCACGCCTCAAGCAGGTTTATCCCGATTCCCATTCTTATGCCTCGGCGCTCTCTTCGGCGTCCTCATTCTTCGCCCGGCGCGGCGACTGGGAGGGCGCCGCTCATTACGATCGAATCCTGGTGGAAGAATTTCCTCAGTTGGAACTGGCCCGCGAGGCAGCCTGGCGCGTCGCGTGGTCTTATTATCGTTCCGGCCAGGCCGACGAAGCGCGGCGGGCCCTGGTCGAACATCTGACGCGTTTCCCGTACTCGCCGTACGTGCCGCGCTCACTTTACTGGCTGGGTCGGCTGGCCGAGCAGCGGGAGCAATGGGTGGACGCTCGCGGCCTCTATGATTTCCTGAGCAAGCGCTACGCCCATAGCTATTACGCCTTGCTGGCTAGGCGGCGCGTTGAGCAGCTTCCCAGCGTCGCGCCTGCGAGTGCGACCTCGGAAGACTCGTCGCTCGAGCTTACTCCGGCGGCGCTCGAACGCATGCTGCCCCCCGTCATGCCGCCTCCAATTCGCCCGTGCACTCCGCTTCAGTCCGACCCCGACCTCCGGACCTTTGAAATCCTGAAGGCTCTCGGCCTCGACGGCCCGGCCGACCAGTTCCTCGAAGCCAAACTGTCTGAGTTCCCCACATCCCCCAGCCTGCTTTTGACCCTGAGCAAGTCCAAAGCCGAGCAGGACGACTCCAATGAATCGGTTGCGACCGCAAAGAAAATTGTGCCGAACTACTCCGAGTACCAGTTCGATGACCTGCCCGAGGAGGTCTGGGAGCTGCTCTATCCCCAGACCTTTCGGAAGCTTGTCGAGCGGGAGGCGCGCGCCAGCCGGGTTGACCCGAACCTGGTATTGGGTTTGATCCGCCAGGAGTCGGGCTTCAATCCTCAGGCAATCTCCTGGGCCAATGCGCGGGGGCTGATGCAAATCCTTCCGGAAACCGTAAGCTCCGGGCGGCGCCGGCGTCGCATTGCGGCACGGCGGCTGTACGACCCGGCGTATAATGTGCGCTTTGGGTGCAAGTTCCTGCGTCAACTTGTCGGCCGGTACAGAGGCAACCTCGAGCAGGCGCTCGCCGCCTATCACGCCGGCGTCCCAAACGTTGAGACTTGGCGAAACGGGCGCCAGTCCGTCGAGCCCGGTGCGTTCCTCGAAGCGATCGCCATCCCCGGGACTCGCGTCTATGTCGAAGCCGTTTTGCGCGACGCGGAAGTCTATCGGCAGCTCCGCGCGGGGGCGGTCAGATTCAAGAAGTGCGATCAAGAGACTGCGGTCGCGGGGCCGCGGTCAATCTTCGGCGGGCCTTATTCGGCGCTGGAGCGGTCTGGCCGTGCGCGAGCCGGTCGGAAAGAAGCGACAATAAGCGATGAGTGACGAAGGCCGCGCCGACAACGTCCGGCGTTCAGCCAGGCACTTACCTTCCCGTGCTCCGCGCGTCCTCTCAGCCAAGAAATCATCGGCTTCTCGAGGCGGCAGAGCTGTGAACGCGCAGCCATCATCCGGAGCAAAGTCCCGCCCGCCCGTTTCCCGCAAAGCGCAACAGTTCACCGAGTCAGTCATCCGCGAGATGACGCGCCTGGCGCTCGAACACGACGCCGTGAACCTGGCGCAGGGCTTCCCGGACTTTCCTGCCCCCGCCGAGGTCAAAGAGGCGGCAGTGGCCGCAATCCGCGCGGACGTCAACCAGTACGCCATCACCTGGGGCGCGCGCGGCTTTCGCCAGGCGGTCGCCGAGCGTTTCAAGCGCGACTCGGGGCTGAAGATCGACCCTGAGCGGGAAATCACCGTCTGCTGCGGCGCCACGGAAGCGATGATCGCGTCACTGCTCGCGGTGGTTGACCCCGGAGAAGAAGTCCTGATCTTCGAGCCTTTCTATGAGAACTACGGTCCGGACACGATCATTTCCGGCTCCGTCCCGCGCTTTGTCGCGCTGCGCCCGCCGGAATGGAAGTTCGATCCCGGGGAACTCGCCGGCGCGTTCAATGACCGGACTCGGGCCGTCATTCTCAACACGCCGAACAATCCGACGGGCAAAGTCTTTACCCGCGAGGAGCTCGAGTTCATCGCCGACCTCGCGAAGCGCCACGACGCCTACGTCCTGACGGACGAAATCTACCAGCACATGGTCTATGACGGCGCGCGGCATGTCTCC
>Ga0066710_100003983_pt1 | contig 12865 bp, 9 predicted proteins | sample GraSoiAngelo_159_FD_79666 | JGI IMG/M metagenome (GOLD analysis project Ga0066710, IMG submission 79666) | Grasslands soil microbial communities from the Angelo Coastal Reserve, California, USA - 14_1009_16_40cm | ecosystem: Environmental > Terrestrial > Soil > Grasslands | place: USA...
GATCCTCGCCGTCGACTATCCCGCCGATCGGCGCCAGATCCTGGTGGTGTCGGACGCGTGCACCGACCGGACCGAGGAGATCGTCTCCAGCTTTGCGGACCGCGGCGTCGAGTTGCTGCGGCTGGCGCGGCGCCAGGGCAAGACCGCCGCCGAGAACGCCGCCCGCCGGTACCTCACCGGCGAGTTCATCATCAACACCGACGCCTCGGTGCGCATCCACCCCGACGCCGTCAAGCATCTCATCGCCGCGTTCGACAATCCCTCCGTCGGTGTCGCCTCGGCGCGAGACGTGAGCGTGACGCATCTCGAGGATCGTGCGATTAGTGGCGAGGGAACCTACGTCGGATACGAGATGTGGATACGCGACATGGAGACGGCTGTGGGCGGGATCGTCGGCGCCTCCGGCTGCCTGTACGCGATCCGCGCGGAGCTGCACCGGCATCCCGTCCCCGAGGGACTGAGCCGGGACTTCGCGGCGGCGCTCACGGCGCGCGAGCACGGCTGGCGGGCGGTGTCGGTCCCCGAGGCACTCTGTTACGTGCCTCGCGGCACGTCGCTGCGCCAGGAGTACCGGCGGAAGGTCCGGACCATTACTCGCGGCGTCGCCACGCTGGGGCACAAGCGCGCCCTCCTGAACCCGCTCCGCTACGGCGCGTTTGCGTGGATGCTCCTGAGCCACAAGGTCTGCCGCTGGCTCGTCCCGTGGTCCTTGCTGTCGTTCCTCGCCGCCCTGGCCGCCCTGGCGCTTACGTCCGGGTGGGCCCGTGCGCTGCTCGCCGTCGTGGGGGCAGTGGGCGCGCTGGCCGCGATCGCGTGGGTGTGGCCGGAGCGTAGGCCGCTGCCGCGGTTGCTGGCGCTGCCGGCGTACATCGTGGCGGGGAACGTCGCCGTGCTGCACGCGTGGCTCCGGGTCCTGGGCGGCCGACCCGCGCCCGTGTGGGAGCCGACGCGGCGCGGCACTCCCGCATTGCCCTCCAGCTAGCCTTCTCCGCCCCCCCCCCCTGTCCGCCCCCCGTTCCCGCGCTTGCCGGCGACGTACCGGGCGATGTCCGCCAATGTTCCGAGGTTCTGCTCGGTGATCTCCTCATCCGCCACGACCACGCCGAATTCGCTTTTGAGGAACCCGATGAGCTCCATGACGCCCATCGAGTCGATGACGCCCCGCTGCAGCAGACGGTCCCTGTCTCCCAGAGCAAACCCGGGCCGCATGTAGAGGAAGGTGTCGCGCACGTAGGTGCGGGTGCGCGTCAGGATGGCCGATTCGTCCATACGTGGCTCTGTCTCCGATAAGTGCACGGTCAGCTCAGCGCCGCGACGCCGTCTTCCAAGGCGACGTCGGGCTGTGGGAGCGGCGCGAGCGATCCGCGGGAGGGCGCGGTGTTGGCGATGAACTGCCGGTACCACAGTTCCGCCGAAACGACGGCTACCACGGCCTGGCTCTCCCGAAAGCCCGTCGCCGCTCCCGTCCGGCAGCGTTGCACCAGCGCCGCCACGGTCTGCGGCTCGAACAACCCACTCCGCGCCGGGCTCCGCTCGTCCAGGAGCTCCCGCACGTAGTCGACCGGCTCCGGGGAAAAGAACGCCGGAATGTCGGGCGCTCGGTACGGCTGCTTCGGTCGCTGCCGCACGGCCGGGGGGACCACGTGACGCGCCCAGCGCCGCAAGATGGCCTTCTCCCGGAGGCCACGGAGCTTGCTCTGCGTCGGCAGGCGGGCCGAGAACTCGAACAGGCGGTGATCGAGAAACGGGTATCGGCCCTCGACGCCGTGGGCCAGGGACATCCGGTCGCCCTGCGCGCTCAGCAGGTACGGCGAGAGTAGTGTGACCATCTCGAGGTACGCGGCGCGGTTGAGGGGCGACCAGGCTGCGAACCGGGGCGGCAGGGCGGCGCGCAGCTCCTGGAGTGGATCGACATCGGCGAGCGTGGCGCGCAGGTCGGCGGAATAGAAGTCCTTGATCCGCGACGTGAGCAAGAACCGCGGCAGGTGCGAAAACAGCGGGTCGTCGGGCGGGCCGGCCTCGAGGAATGAGCGGCGCCAGAAATCGCCGCGCCTGCCACGCGGATCGAGGTAGGGATAGAGGCGATCGAAGAGCCGCGGCCGGGAGCGCGACTGCGGCTGGCGCAGACAAAACAGGCGCAGCGCTGTTTCCTTGAACAGATCGTATCCGAGAAACAACTCGTCCGACCCTTCGCCGGTGAGCACCACCTTGATGTCGTGCTCGCGCGTGAGACGGGCCAGCAGGTACATCGGGGCCGGCGCGGTGCGCACGAGGGGCGACTCGGCGTGCCAGACCACGTTGGGGAACACCGCGGCTACGTCCCCGGGCCCGATCGCGCGGACGAAGTGCCGGCTGTTCAGCTGCCCGGCCACCAGCAGCTGGAACTCCCGTTCGTCGAGCCGCGGGTCGTCGAAGGTGACCGAGAAGGTCCGCAGCGCGAAGGGCGACTCGCGCGCCGCGAGTGCGCAGCTGATCGACGAATCCAGCCCGCCGCTCAGGTACCCGCCGACCGGAACGTCGGACCGCAGGCGCAGCGCGACGCTGCTCCCGAGCAGTCGGTCCAGGGCCGGGAGGGCCTCGGGAGATTCGTCGCGCCCCTCGGGGTAATCGAGCTCGTAGTAGCGGCCGTGGCGCAACGCGCCGTCGCGCCACACCGCGAAGCAGCCGGGCTCGAGGGCGTGGACCCCGCGGAATACGGTTCGCGGCGGCCGGGCGGCCCAGAAGGTGAAGACCTGGTCGAGCCCGACCGGATCGGGCGCCGCCTCGACTTCGCCGCTCGCGAACAGGGCCTTCGCCTCCGAGGCGAAAAACAGGTCGCCGTGCGCCACGCTGTAGAAGAGCGGACGCACGCCGAACCGATCCCGCGCCAGCAGCACCGTTTCCTTGCGGCGATCGTAAATGGCGAACGCGAACTGCCCGTTCAGGCGGTCCAGCATCGCCGTGCCCCACTCCTCGTAGGCGTGCACGAGGACTTCGGTGTCGCTGCGCGTGCGGAAGCGATGGCCGGCGGCCGCCAATTCTGCCTGCAGCTCGAGGTAGTTGTAGACCTCGCCGTTGTACACGACGAGCACGGACCCGTCCTCATTGCCGAGCGGCTGCGCGCCTCCCGCCACATCGATGATGCTGAGGCGCACGTGGGCCAGGCCCACCCGCGCGCCGGCGTATCGGCCGCACCCGTCGGGGCCCCGGTGCCGCAACACCGCCGCCATGCGGTCGAGCGTCTCCACGGAGACGCCGCGCGGCTCGTGGCGAGCCACCCCCGCCAGCCCGCACATCAGACTGGCTCGCGCTCGAGGTCGGTCGACACCTCGGGGACGGGCTCGACCAGGAGCGGGGGGAGATGCAGGTAGCGCGTCGTGGCCCGCTTCTGATCGATGTCTCGCAGCGCCCGCGCCGCTTCGTCGGGCGTCCGTCCCAGCTCGGCCGCGACGGACGCCGGATCGCGACCGAGGTTGTGCGCGAAGAGGACCAGGTCGAGCGTGGCGGCCGGGAGGGTGAAGTAGAACTCCTCCTGCGTCTGCGGCAGGGAATACGTGTCGGTGGTCGGCGGGCGCGACCGGATCGCCGCCGGCACGCCCAGGAATTCGGCCAGCTCGTACACTTGCGACTTGTACAGATGGGCGATGGGCTTGACGTCGGCGAGCCCGTCGCCGCCTTTGACGAAGAACCCCTGATCGTACTCGAGCCGGTTCGGCGTGCCCACGACGGCGTAGTGCAGCCGGTCCGCGTGGAAGTATTCCACCATTTTCCGGATGCGCTGCTTGAAGTTCGTCGCGGCCACGATCTCGCGGTATTCGGCGGCCGGCAGTCGGACCTCGCGAACCGCGCCGCCGGGCTCCTCGACCGCCAAGTGGGACACGTTCAGGCGATCGGAGTCGAGCCGACCGCCCGGCAACACCACCTTGCACCGCCACTCATCCTGGAAGTCGGGCAGGACCCGGCGGATGGCCGCGTTGCGCCGGCTGTAACATCCGACCGCCGTGAGCATCGGCGTGATGTCCTCGACGGCATACGCGATCCCGAGCGCTTGTGCCCAGCGTGTAGCGAGGTCGAGGCTCTGGCGATCGGACTCGCGCTCGGGCATCATCAGCCCGAATACGTGCGCGGGCCCCACGGCGCGGACGGCGAGCCCCGCGCACACGGAGCTGTCGATCCCCCCGCTCATCCCCACCACGAGCCCCCGCCGGTTCAGCACCTCGCCGACCTGCTGGCGCAGCGTCGCGGCGATCCTCTCGGCGGCCTCCACCTGATTGAGTTGCAGTTCCTTCGCCAGATGCACGTGTGCCCTCGAGTTCGCTCGCAGCCTGCTATGCAAGGATGGCGCCGTGGGGCCACCCCACCGGGCGTGCGACGCACGGCCCCGCCTGCTGCGCCAGCGCAACACTTGGCGGCGCCGAAGGCTCCGCCACGGTGTGGCACAGGTGATGCGATAGGCGTGACGTGGAGGTATCTCTGATTCCCAACGTCGCCAACCTTTTGTGGAGCACTGCCGAGGCCGATCCCGCGCGACCCGCGGTGATCGAGCCGGGGCATCTCACCGACTACGCGTCCCTCCGACGCCGCGCGGCAGCCATCGCTCTTGCGCTGACGGACGTGGGACTCAAGGCCCACGACCGGGTCGGGATCTTCCTCGACCCCGGAGCCGATGCCGTCGCGGCGTTTTTCGGCGTCGTGGCCGCGGGCGGGATCGCGGTGGTCGTCAACGAATCGTTTCGGCCGCGCCAGGTCGAGCACATGCTGGACGGGGCGGGCGCGGCCGCGCTCATTACGTCCCCGGATCTCCTCTCCCGGCAACCCCGCCCGCTCGAGACGCCATGCCAGGTGCTCTCGGTTCGAGAGCTCGAGGGTCCCGGGGACTTTCGTCCCGTGCCGCTCGTGGGCATGGATCCCGCCCAGATCGTCTACACATCCGGCTCGACCGGCCTGCCCAAAGGCGTGACCGTCACCCACGCGAATCTGCTCGCCGCGGCGCAGACTGTGATCGCGTATCTGGGCATCGAGGCGACGGACCGGATCGCGAGCGTGCTGCCCTTCAGCTTCGTCTACGGGATGAGCCAAGTCCTGTGTGCGGTCGGCAGCGGAGCCGCGCTGGTGGTGGAGCGGTCGCCGCTGGCTCCGCAACTCGTCGCCAACCTGCGCGCGCAGCAGGTCACGGTCCTGGCGGCCGTGCCGCCCCTGTGGCAGCAGCTGCTCAACGTGCCGGCGTTTCGTGACGAGCCGATCGCATCACTGCGGATCGCGACGAACGCCGGCGGCCACCTCCCGGTGCCGGTGGTGCGCGCGGTGCGCCGGGCCCTGCCGCGAGCCCGGCTCTTCCTCATGTACGGATTGACCGAAGTGCTGCGAAGCACCTTTCTCCCTCCGGAAGAGGTGGATCGCCGGCCGGATTCGATTGGCCGGGCGATCCCAGGGGCCGACGTGCTGGTCCTCCGTGAGGATCTCACGCCCTGCGCGCCGGGGGAGGTGGGAGAGCTGGTGCATCGCGGGCCCACCGTCACGCTCGGGTATTGGAATGACCCGGAGGCAACGGCTCGCGTGTTTCGCCCGCATCCGCTGCGACCCCCGGGTGCGCCGGACGCCGAGCGCGTCGTGTTCTCCGGGGATCTCGTGCGACAGGACGCCGAGGGCTGGTTGTATTTCGCGGGGCGCCGCGATCGGATGATCAAGACGCTGGGCTATCGGGTAAGTCCCGACGAGATCGCCACGGTGCTGTACGCCTCGGGTGAAGTCGCCGAGTGCATCATCACGTCGGAGCCCGACGACGCGCGCGGGGAGCGCGTCGTCGCGTTCGTGGTCCTGGCCGTCGGCGGATCGCTGGAGCGATTGACGCTCTACGCCGGCACTGAGCTCCCCCGGCACATGCAGCCCTCCAGGTTCGAGGTCCGGGACGCCCTGCCGCGGTTGCCAAGCGGTAAGCACGACGTGGCCGCCCTGCGCGGAGACCCGAAGCCCGCTTGATGGAAGCGATTCGGGCCTTTCGCCGGGAGGACATTCCCCAGGTCCTGGAGCTCTTTCGGACGGCGTTTCTGCAGACCGAAAAGACTGCGGCAGGGCTCGAGACGTATTTCGACCGGGTGTTCTTCGAGAGTCCGTGGCGCGACGAGGACCTGCCGTCGTTCGTGCACCTGAACGCCGCAGGGTCCGTTATCGGCTTCGTCGGGGTCCAGCCGAGGCCGCTGCTGCTGCGCGGACGCCGCCTGCGCGCCGCCGTCGCCACGAAGCTCATGGCCTCACCGGCCGCCGGGGAGCCGTTGGTGGCGGCGCGCCTCCTCAGCAAGGTGTTTGCCGGACCCCAGGACGTCGTGCTGTCTGACCTGAGCAATGACGCGGGGCGTCGCATCTGGGAGGGCCTCGGCGGCGCCACGGCGCTGCTGTACAGCTTCCAGTGGCAGCGGCCCCTGCGGCCGGCGCGTCATTCACTCGCCTGGCTGCAGGCGCGGGGTGTGCCCAACCTGATCACCCAGGGCCTCAGGCCGCTCGGCTCGGTTGCCGATGCCCTCGTGGCCCGGGTGGGCGCCGGTCGGTTCCGCGACGCGTTCGCCGGGTACACCACAGAAGACCTCCCCTTGGACGTGCTGGCGGCGCGGATTGGGGAGTTCTGCTCCGATCGCGCGCTGCGTCCGGAGTATGACGAGCGGTCCTTGCAGTGGTTGCTGGGTGTGGCGCAGCAGAATGAGCCGCACCGCGCTCTACGCCGCCGATTGGTACGCGATGCGCGCCGCGACGTGGCCGGCTGGTTCCTCTATTTTCTCGAGCCCGGCGGTACGAGTGAGGTCGTGCACCTCCTGGCGCGCAAGGGCGCCACCGAAGGGGTGTTGCACGCGCTCCTCGCCGACGCCTGGAACGGCGGGACGGTGATGCTGACGGGTCGCTTGGAGCCGAGCATGGTGCGGGAGATGTCCGCGCGCCACTGCTACTTCAGGCAGGTGGGCCACTGGTCATTGGCGCACTCCAAACAGCCCGACGTCCTACAGGCCATCCTGACCGGGCAAGCGTTCTTGAGTCGCCTGGAGGGTGAGTGGTGACGTGCGCCGACTTACCAGCCGCCACGCCCGCCGAGCATCACCGCGGGCGTCAGCAGCATGATCTTCAAGTCCTCCAGCGCTGAGCGCTGCCGTATGTAATCGAGGTCGTAGTTGAGCTTCTCCCGGACGTCGTGCACGCTGCTGTCGTAAGACCGGTTGATCTGGGCCCAGCCGGTGATTCCCGGCAGGACGCGCTGGCGCCGCTGGTATTCCTGAATCTGCTCGCGCAGGTACACGAAGATCGAGGGCTGCTCGGGTCGCGGCCCTACGATGTTCATGTCGCCCATCAACACGTTCCAGAGCTGCGGCAGCTCGTCGAGGCGCAGCCGGCGCAAGACGCGGCCCACCGCGGTCACGCGCGGATCGTCGGGCTGCGCCCAGACTTGCCGCGACGGCCCCTCGTCCACTCGCATCGTGCGGAACTTGTACATCGTGAACAGCTGGCCGCCGTAGTCGAAATGGCGCCGCGTGTTACCACCTGCTCGGGTGAGCGCGCGGCGGTCAAGCCCGATCCGCAGCTGGGCAAACAGCACCGGGCCGCGGGATGTGAGCTTGATCAGCACCGCGATCGCGACCATCAGCGGGAGCGCCAGCACGACACCCAGCATCGCGATCGCGACGTTGAGTAGACGCCGGCCCTGATCGCGTCGCCTCCGCGAGTAGGTGGCGCGCGGTCGCGCGAGCGGTAACGGCCACGGCACTGTCATGGCCCGACTGACTTGCAAGCCGCGTGCCGGTTTGGGTTGCCCCAATCCAGTGCAACCGCTGGTGGCGCAAGCGTCTAGCCGATTGCGGCACGCGTGCCACGTGGCGTATCAACGTCGATTGTAGGGGGGCTGCGACGTCGGTTTCTTCAGGCCTCGACGGACACGGGCACGGCGGGCAGGTCAAGCTGGAACGTGAACGTCGTGCCGCGCCCGGCGCGGGTTGTGACCTCGAGCTGCGAGCCCATCGCGGTGACGAGCTTGTTGCAGATGGCGAGGCCAAGTCCGGAGCTCGAGAAGTGGTGCCGTGCGGTGGCGGGCGCCTTCCGGAACGGCTGGAACAGCGTCCGGAGCGCCTCGGGGTCGAAGCCCGGGCCGGTGTCGCGCACCGCGAACTCGACCACGGTGCCGTCGAGCTCGCGCGCCACGACTTCGACGGAGCCCTGCTCCGTGAACTTGAGGGCGTTGGTGGTCAAGTTCAGCAGCACGCGCGACAACGCCCGCTCGTGGCCGACGCGCCGGTCACGCTCGGGTCCCTCGAACCGCAGGTCCAGGCGCTTTTCCTCCGCAAGGGGCGTCACGACATCGCGGACGGCTGCGAACAGGTCGCGCATTGAGAACGATCCCGGCTCGCGCTCGACCAGGCGGTCGCCGCCGCGCGCCAGCTCGAGCACGTCGCTCGCGGCGGCGCACAGGCACAGCGCGGCGCTGCGGATCAAGCCGAGTTGCCGGCGCTGCCGGTCGCTGACGGGCCCGCTGCGCTCGCGCTGCATCGTCTCGGCGAGGAACAGGATGGAGGTCAGGGGGGACCGCAGGTCGTGCGCCATCTCCACGACGAGGTCCAGCCCGCGCGGCCCCGCGAGACAGGCGGCGAGGTCCGCCGGCTCCGCCTCGGGGCGGGTGCGCTGCCGGCGCTCCGCGGCGTTGGTCTTCATACCGCTTGCTGCTCCGTCTCGACCGGTTCGCGCTCCACGACCCACGCCGCGTTGGGGCTGCGTTGCAGGCCATGGCGCTCCATGAGCCGGTAGAGCGTGGTCCGATCGACGCCGGCGATGCGCGCGGCTTTGGACATGTTTCCAGTCGCCCGGCTCAAGAGCCAGGTCAGGTATTGCAGCTCGAACTGTGCGATGACGCGTTCCCGCGCGACGTGGTAGCTCTCCTCCAGCATGGTGGAGATGAGCGACGCCGGGTTGGCGGCGAGCCCCGGCCGCCCCTCCGCGCTGAGCGCCAGATCCTCCGGACGGATCACCACACCCGGCTCGGCGAGGACGGCCACGTGCTCGATCACATTCTGCAGCTCGCGCACGTTGCCGCGCCACGGATGGGTGCACAGCGCGCGGACGGCCCCGTCGGACAGCTTGGGGAACGATTCCCCCTTCTTGCGGTGCCGCACCCAGTACGTCGAAAGGAAGTACTCCGCCAAGAGCGGGATATCCTCAGGCCGGTCGCGCAGCGGCGGCACCTGAATGGGCACCACACGCAGCCGGTAGTACAAATCCTCCCGCAGCGCGCCCGACTGTACCGCGGCTTCGGCGTCCCCGTTGGTCGCGGCGATGAACCGGACGTTCACCACGGCGTCGGTGGTCTCGCTCCCCACGCGGCGCACGACGCCGTCCTGGATGACGCGCAGCAGCTTCGCCTGGATCGGCTTCGACATTTCGATCAGCTCGTCCAGGAACAGGGTTCCGCCGTTCGCGGCCTCGAGCAGGCCCGCCTTGTCGCGGACGGCTCCCGTGAACGCGCCTTTGCGGTGCCCGAACATTTCCGACTCGAGCAGCGCCTCGGGGAGGGCCGCGCAGTTGACCGCCACGAACGGCCGGCTCGAGCGGCGGCTGTGCTGATGGATGAATTGGGCGATCAACTCCTTGCCCGCGCCGCTCTCACCGGTCACGAACACGGAGGCGTCCGTCGGGGCGACCTTGCGCGCCAACTCGATGGCTGCCCGGAAGGCGGTCGAGGTGCCGAGCAGAGTGACCCTGTCCCCTGCGGCGGGCTGCCGCTCGAGCACCGCTTCCTGCTCGCGCGTTTCTTGACCGACCAACACGGTGTGCACGGCCCGCCCGATCGCGATCTGCAGATGCTGCGCGGTGAACGGCTTCGGCAGGTAGTCCCACGCGCCTTGGCGCAACGCTTCGATGCTGGACTCGACGCTGGGATTCCCGGTCATCACGATGACGATCGTGTCGGGGTTCGCCGCAAGCGCGGCCCGCAGTAGCGCGAGCCCGTCGACCTGCGACATGTAGAGGTCGGCGAGCACGATGTCGAAGGGCCGGCGCTTCAGCAGCTCGAGCGCTTCCTGGCCGCGCCCGCTCACCGACACATCGTAGCCTTCCCCGCCCAGCACGCTGGCGCAGCTCTCGCGCAGCGTGCGCTCGTCGTCGACGACCAAGATGCGGATGCGCGACCTGGCCTCGGGTCCGATCTGCAGGAGTGCGCTTAGTCCGGCCGGGTCGGCCGCGCTGCCCGAGCTGTTGGAAGCCATCGATGTGGTCATGGTCACCTCCGGTCCGCTGCTACGCAGGGATCGGGCCAGAGTGTCGCACTATTGCAGCAGCGGCGGACCTGTGCGGGAAAACCGTAGGTTGCGAGGTCCGAGGACCTGAGTCGGCACCGGCTCCTTTGCACCAACCTGCATCTCCGGAAATGGTGTTGTGCACCGATTTGCGACATCGCAGGCGCGCCACAGGGAGGGGAATAGGGCTGCTCTGGTCGCCACGCGGTATCGGACTTGCTACAAAGGGGGCACGATGATTCCGAAACACCTTCCGGCGATCCGCGCCCAGTCCGCCGCTGCAGCGGCGGTTCGGCGCGCCGCCCCGCCGCCCGTCCCGAGTCTGGCCGATGAAGAGGCGGGCCCCGATTGGCGACGTATCGCGAGCGCCTTATGGCGCTTCAAGTGGGTAGTGATGCTCATGGCCGCCGCGGGCCTCGGGGCCGCCTTGGCGGCGACGCGCGTGATGCGCCCCATGTACGTGGCCCAGGCGAACGTCGTGATCGACGTTCCGGATCGCCGCGGCGGTACGAGCACCGACGCCCGGGGCCCGATCCGCTCGGGCGCGCTGCTCGACGCCGATGCCTGGGTCGAGCTGCTCCGGTCGTACGTCGTGCTCGACCAAGTCGTGCGCGACCTGCGCCTGTACCTGGAAGTCAGGTCGCCCGGCGATCGGGCGGGGTTCGCGTCCTTCGGCGTCAGCGACGAGTTCCGCCCGGGTGATTATCGCCTGAGCGTGAGCTCCTCGGGTCGGGAGTACACCCTCTCCTCGGCCGGCGGCATGACGCTCGAGCGGGGCAGTGTCGGCGACTCGGTGGGCAGCCGGTTCGGCTTGCGCTGGGTGCTCGCGGCGGGCGCCTTCGCGGCCGGCCGCACGGTCGAGTTCTCGCTGGTGGCGCCGCGCGACGCCGCCCTGCGGCTCGGCCAGGAGCTCGATGTCCGCAAGGACTTGAACGGCAGTTTCCTGGCCGTGGAGCTGCGCGGGACGAATCCGGTTCTGATCTCAAATATCTTGAACGCGGTCACCAAGCGCTACGTGGAGGTGGCGGCCCAGCTGAAGCGCGAAAAGCTCACCGAGCTGACAAAGATCCTCGAAGACCAGCTGACGACCGCGCAGCGCAACCTTGATGACGCGGAGACGGCGCTGCAGTCATTCCGCACGCGGACGATCACGCTGCCGACGGATCAGCCCGCGGGGGGCCCCGGCCCCGAAGCCCGTGACCCGGTCCGCTCGAGCTTCTTCGACATGCAAGTCGAGCGCGATCAGCTGCGCCGCGACCGCGACGCGATCGAGCGGTTGCTCGCGCACCCGGGGGACGCCGGGCTGCCGGTGGACGCGTTATCCGTCATCGGCTCGGTCGCGCACGCCCCGGAGCTGTCGAACGCGTTGAAAGAGCTGAGCGACAAGCAGGCGCAGCTGCGCGCCCTCCGGTACCACTACACGGACACCTATCCCCCGTTGCAGCACCTCGTCGCGGAGATCGCGGCGCTTGAGCAGCGCACGATCCCGACGTTGGCGCAGGCCCTGGTGGCGCAGCTGGCAACCCGGGAAACGGAGCTGGGGAGACAGGTGGGCGCCACCTCCCGCGATCTCCGTCAGATTCCCAGCCGTTCGATCGAGGAGGCTCGGCTGCGCCGCAACGCCGACCTGAAGGATCAGCTCTTCAGGGCCGTGCAGGAGCGTTTCGACCAGGCCCGGCTCTCGGCCGAGGCGACGGTGCCGGACGTCCAGATCCTCGACCCCGCGATCGTTCCGCAGCGCCCGGTCAAGAACACGGCACCGCGGCTGCTCTTGATGGGACTCCTGGCCGGCCTCGGGCTCGGCGTGGTGGGCGCCGTCGTGCTCGACCGTGTTGACCCCCGGGTGCGCTACCCGGAGCAGGTGTCGCGCGACCTCGGCCTGCCGATCCTGGGCGCCGTGCCGCACCTCCGCACCAAGGACGACCCGGCCGAGGTGGTCGAGGCGCTGCGTGGCGTGTGCCTCAACCTCGTGCACGCGCACGGGGCGGCTGGCCCGCTGCTCGTCACCCTCACGAGCCCCGGGCCGGGCGACGGGAAATCGTTCCTGGCGGCCAACCTGGCGCTCACCTTCGCCGATGGCGGCCACCGCACCCTCCTGATGGACGGGGACATCCGTCGTGGTGTGCTGCACCGCCGCTTCAACGTCAACCGGCAGCCGGGCCTGGTCGATTACCTGCGGGGGGACGTGGGCCGCGAGCCGATCGTGCAGGCGACGCCGTATCCCGGGTTGTCCCTCATCGGTTGCGGCACCCGTACGCAGCGGGCGCCCGAGGTACTCGGCTCTCCGGCCATGGGCGACCTCGTCGCGGCGCTGCGGCCGGATTACGACGTGATCGTGGTCGATAGCCCGCCGCTCGCGGCAGGGGTCGATCCGTTCATCCTGGGAACGGTGACGGGCACCTTGCTGCTCGTGCTGCGCACCGGGCACAGCCACCGTGACGTGGCCGGCGCCAAGCTCGAGGTGCTGGAACGCTTGCCGGTCCGGATGCTCGGCGCGGTGTTGAACGACGTCCCGCGCGGCGCCGCCTACGGGTACTACGCGTACTACTCGTACTACCTGCCGGGCTACGAGGCCTTGGACGAGGGGGACGGCCGGCGGACGTCAGGCCCGCGCGTCGTCTAGC
>Ga0066710_100003984_pt1 | contig 12863 bp, 22 predicted proteins | sample GraSoiAngelo_159_FD_79666 | JGI IMG/M metagenome (GOLD analysis project Ga0066710, IMG submission 79666) | Grasslands soil microbial communities from the Angelo Coastal Reserve, California, USA - 14_1009_16_40cm | ecosystem: Environmental > Terrestrial > Soil > Grasslands | place: USA...
CTGTTTGCCGGCGATACGTTTACGCCATCTTCCAGCACGGGGATGGGTGCAGTGCAGGTGCCAATCATTCGGGATTACGGCAACGGAATAGATGTCAGTGGAGCAGCAAACAGCACTTGGACTTACGTTGAGCGCGGGTCGAGCGGCGGGTTGCATACAGATATTGTGAACTTGTCCACTCTGGACACCGGACTTGTACCCACCAGCGTTTACGCAGACTCCACAAGTGGACACATTCTTTTGCATGTTCGTACTTCATCTAACGAAAGCAGTCTTACCGGATGCGAAAGAACCGGGAGTAACGACAATTTCTTGATGAGCAATGGACCATACGTTTCGGCCAGTGTGCTCGGAGGGGCGTTTGTCGGTAATAGCTATGTCACCTATTCTGATTCTGGTGGGACCGGGTATTATCTTTGTAGTCGAACGACATCCACGCTCATCACACTTTACAAAAATGGTACGTCAGTTGCCACCAACACGACAAATGACAGCCCGCTACGTCCTGATGTCTCCTTCCTGATTTTCGGATGTCATCTTGGGGGAGCCACTTCCCTTCAGTCTGTGAAAACTTTGGGCGGCTATTCCATCGGACTCGGGCTGGATGGGACGCAATCCCCCAAATATGATGCGGCATGGGAACGGTTCGAAACCACGGCTCTTGGGCGATGAAACGCATTATCGGCAGAATTCTTTGTTTCGTCGGTCTGCACAAATGGCGGCGGATAGATGAGAAAGTTTACGGCTCGTCCTATGCGCACAAACGGTTGGTCTGTGTTCGTGGGCATTGTTTGAAGTACCTTTATGTTACTCGCTGACATGGGCATGTTAATAGTCACTGTGGTTGCTTTTGCCATCGGGGTTTTGGTTGGCAGAATCCTTTTTGCGAAAGGCCCTAAAAAACCCGATGTCTGACATTCACATCAAAATGTTAGTCATTGGAGTTATGGCCTTCATCATCGGATTTTTTGTCGGGAGAATCATGAAATAATTCCGACAGCGGTTTGCGGATCAAGCCCATGTCGTACGCCCATTGCACGGCTTTGCGGTAATCTTCCACCAGCGTATTGCCCGGTGAAAAAATCGGGCGCTTGATTTTTGGGTCTTGTTTCATGACGATTCTCTGTTGCCGTCCGGAAAGGATACTGCCGGTCACACTTGTTGGGCGGGAGTTTTCATCGCTACGTTTCTCCCGCCCGATTTGGTTCTGCCTCAAAGAAAAGAACCGGCGCTCCTGCACGCCGACTGATTCGGCACGGACGGCAATTCGTTAACTTGCCAGTTTGTCACCTTCTTGAAGCGGGTATTTGCTTTGCGCAGGTGTCACATCCAACCAGTACTCGTGTCCAGGTTCAAACAGTTGCTTACGCATTCGGCCAAGTGACAAATTCCCGACAGCAGGCACCACAAAAGTACCATGCGGATCGAGAATGGAGATGGCGCTTAAATCGGCTTCAAACAACACTGACGGTTCGTCCAGATCAATGGAACCATGAATTTTTTCGGAAACTTTGCGGCAGAGGAGCTTCAGGTGCAACATCAGGCGTTCACAGTAACCCAGAATCAGTAATGACACAACGTTGGATGCATCATGGATTTACGAATACGCAAACCGCTCAATTCTCCAATCTGCGATCTGTGTTCTTTGAGGAGCATCAGCAAAGATTCTCGAATGGCAACATCAAATGCATCCACCTGCGAAGGCAAGTACATGCCGAACGGTTCGCCGCATTCGCACCTGAAATAGACGATTGAACCTTTCTGCTCTTTAATGAGAACATGCACGCGTTTATGTCGCCTCAACGTAAAAACTTGGTTGAAGGGATTATCGTAATCATCCTGTTGTTTATGTTCCTCGCCATCGTGCTGTACCGCTCCAAATATGGGTGACACCGATTTTGCCGTGGTCAACGGGAAAGTGCAGGTGCGTTTGATGTGGGCTTTCCGCGTTATTGTTACCACGCTCGTTACGCTTATCGTTTGGCTGGTAAGCGGAAGTTTGGCCGAAATCAAATCAATGCGGGAAAGCCTGAATGAATTGAAGCAGGATGTCAGAGTGATGCAGGCCGAACAGAGGATGCGGGATTTGCGCGGCAGCAAGTGAAGCGATGATGGGAAAGACGTTCCGGCTCGGTCCCCTGCGGCGTCCCGCTCTCCGGGCCGGAATCCGGTGCGCTGAACGCCACGCATCGGAAAGCTTTCAAGACAAACGGGGGACCGGCTACGTGACAACCGGCCCCCCGCTCGTCCATCAACAGAGTGCAATCACCAATTCCAAACCGTCCTCAAGTTCGCATGAAAGCAGATTGAACGCCACTCGAAACTTTTTCCTTTTCAGAGCACAAAGCGGTTGCCATCGTCGCCAAAATTTGTCTCAATCTTCGGAATGCTGTCTTGCGCGCAGACAATCCGCAATGAATTGGAACGCTCACTCCATTGCCGATTGTCCAGATTCTTTGGAGTTCGCTTGCGCCGTGATAGCGCGGTAACGCTCTGCCATTTGCTGGCGCATCTCGTGGAGATAGACCGCAAGCTCAACGATTTGCACCAGAGTCAATCTGGGAACACGACCGGGACGGCGCGAAGTTCTGCGTAATGCTGACGGTTGCGACAGTTGCATTCGTGTTCGGCGCGGCCTGCGCCGTTGCCGTTCTGTTGTTTCTGGACCGCCGCACTCCTCATGATTAAGCGACCACCGGCGCAACAGGAACGGCAGGCGTCTCTTTGGACTTTTGAAGAACCTTGAATCCCAACGGGGCCAGTGCCAGAGTCAACTGTTCAGCGGAGATTGGTGCCAGACCGTGGGCTTGAACGGACGTGACGCACCAAACTGTCAGAACGGCGAGGGCTGAGATTGCGGCGACAAGCCGGACGGTGGAGGGGCTGCCGTCGGCTTCGGATAGAGCAGAAGTGAGAAATTTGAACATGTGAAAACCCAAAGCAATTTAGCGGCCATTCGCGTCACCATCTCGATTTGTCTGCTTTCCTTCGGGATCGCCTTCTGCGGGTGGGTTTCCGGTTGCCACACCGACTCGGCCACTGCCTCATATCGGATCAGTTCGACTGCTCGGGTTGGAGCTGAGGCAGCAATGCGCGCGTGGGGTAAATACGTGTCCGAGCATCACCCGCCGGTCGAACAGGAATTCAAAGTGCAGAAGGCGTTTGATGTTTACAAACAGAGCCAGCTCACGCTTCTTGATGCGGCCATCGCGTACAAAGGCCAGACCAAGGTGGTTGGAGCACAGGCACAACTGGATGGGGCCGTGGCAACCGCAAGCTCAGCCTTAACCGATCTGACTGCATTGTTGGTCAAATTAGGTGTGAAACTGGAGCCATGATATGGAACTGGAAGCGTTAATTCGCGTCTCGATTTTTGCCGCTGAAGAGTTGCTGGAACGATCCCCGGAAGCCTTCGCAAAGTTGCAGGCCATTTTTTCCAAACCGGGCGTGACGGTTCAGGATCTCAGAACTGCCCGAGAGGAGATTGCGGCGTCACATTACAAGGATTTTGTGAAGGACACCTCCATTCCAGAAGACCAACAGACTTAAAGCCCAAAGTCTCGCGGCTCGGTAACAGTCGCTCTTTTTCGGCACACATCGCATGTCCCGGTATGCCAAGTCGTGCCTTCGCCAGGTTCATGTCCGCCACGCTTCATCGCGCAAGAGTAGCAAATCCAATTCAGCTCTTTGGGCTCCTTCGGTTTGTTCTTGTCCATAAACGGATTGACTGATACTCTCAAACCGCTTCAACTGCGAGAGGGTTCAACGATTAACAGTCGCCATGTCTTCCGGCGTGTGCCGGGGTGGACGCGGCGACTTTTTACGCTCTGATTATGTGCTTTTCCTAAGAATTGGCTCGCTCATTCGTTTTGTTCATCTACTGATTTGGCTCGCTCCTAGCTTTTGCTGTTCCTTGAATCTGGCTGTTTGCAGAATCACGATGGTCCCCTCTTCTCCCGGCCATTGCACCTGACTATATGCCCATTGCACCTGGTTGTCCGCATCGTCCAACCCGAACTCTTCCGAAATCCTGTCCCTTAATCCTTTGTAGCTGGCAATGAGATTGTCGAGATCATGGACTCGATTGCCGAACGCAATGATGCCCACTCGGAGCAATGGTCCCGTGCTTCGGCCCACGCTGCGGCGGCTCGTTTTCTTTCGGCGAACAAAACGCTCCAATGCCGGCTGGCCGTTTGATTCGGTGACTTCGGAAGATAACGCAGCCACAAAATTAGCGGCGTTCGCGTTGAGAAAGCTTTTGCTGGCGTTGGGGAAGTGTTTTTTGAGTTCATGCGTGTTCATGCGCTTTTCTTTAACATCCTTCTCACAATCCATCGGCGCGCTTTTCCCAAATGCCAGCACTCCTTTTCCCCGCGCTTGGCTGGCCCCTTGAATTCCCAATCTTCACAGCCGCACCACTTCTCCTCAACATCCACCAAATGCAACACGTTTGGCCGGCTGCGCGAGCGCACCAACACCCGGAACTGCTCGCCGGGAATTGGGATGATCGTCGGCTTCATTCACACTCAATACCCCTGTTTGGCAAACCAAGCCGCAATCTGTTTCCGGGTCTTCATTCTGCTGGAGTGCAAAAACGAAGCTTGCACCAACAAATGCAGCGGCACTGCGAACCGCTCCGACAACCGACTATAAATATTCGGAACCGACACGGATTCAAAGTCCATCGGCAAACCAGCCGCCACATACGCAGTTCCTATTGCACAACAACACTTTGGATTGTTATAATCGTCAATAAACTGATGGCGACTGTTCCCCAAAAACGTCATGCCGAATCGGATTGCCTCACTGATTTTCTTTGGTTTGTCCATGATCTTCTCCTTTCAATTCCCCGGATTGCCCGGTGCCTTGAACAGCCGGATTTCGTTGATGTGCCCCAGCCGATACTTCTCAAACACCTTCTGCACGATGTCCGGGTCGTTCACGCACTCCCGGCAAATCCAAATCTTGCCGCCGGGCGCGCACGGCACGTTCAGCGGTTTGGTCGCCTCAGCTTTGGGATGCAGGTAACACTTCATTCAAAATGGCGTATCATCAGGTTCAAACTCTGGTTCTTCTTCCCACTCGTCCTCGTAATCATACCGGCGACGTTCGAAATGTCTCCTATCCTCCAAGGTCTTCAGTACGGCTTTGTCGGATGGTGAACGCTGACCTTCAGGCGTCTCTTGAAGTTCCTTTTCTCGACGTAACATATTCTCTAATATCTGTTCGTCTTGGGTTGCCAATTCTGCGTTGCGCTTGGCAACTTTGTATTGTTCAACGGCCTTGTCAGCCAGTCGCGCAGCGCATTTCCGTAGTTCATCGGCCACACCGAGGCTGTCTATCTGGTTCTTCAGTGTTGTGCCAAGAACGACCTCGAAATGGCAATAATCGTAACTCCTCATGACCTTCACGGAGACCGTTTCAATGGGAATGTTGGTTGTCATTTCGCCAATCAGTTCGGTTCCGGGGTGGGGGTGTTCAAGGTCTTTGGATCAGGACTATAATATCGCTCCGCATCTTCAAGAATCCTCCGAGCAAATGAAAGAGCACAATGCGGATGCCAATAAATCAGCGGGTTGTCATTCTCATGTCTTTGGCCCATCCACATGATAGCTGTTTTACCGATCCGTTCTCCGCATAGGAAACAAGGCTCATCCTCTGGAGGTTCCCAAGGGTCAGTATTGCCATGTCTTACTTGAATACTCATCAGGGATAGATGAGACAGAGGAGCACAACTATCAAACGTGCGAGTTCGCACTCATTCTTTTATCCCGCGCTTTGGTTGTCAAGCTCATAATTTGTAACGCGATGGTTCAATGAGTTACGTTGATGAAAGCGTGCTAGCATTGACAACTGTAGAGCTATTGGTCGTCATGGCCTCTTCCAGATTACACTCCTCAACATTGCGTCCAGCATCGCCTTGGTGCCGTCAGCAAGCACAAAAGCCCTCAAATCCTTGGCTGGCAGGACGAGAATAGCTGTTGGACAGGACAGTACTGCAGCCAGCCGACGGGCTCCATCCAAGCCTGGTTTATCAGCGTCGGCCACGATCACTGCCCGTTGCCGTCCCAGAAGCTTGTGCAGGTGCTCTTCCCCGCCGGTCGCTGCTGGTCTCCCGATGGTGTACAGACCAAGGCTCAAGCCGGCGGCGGCGTCTGTGGCTCCCTCCACCAGCCACGCGGGTCTCTGCGGCTCCATGCCCATCGGCACAAATAAACCGTTCTTGGAGCCGCTTACAGACCACTTGGCTCCTTTGTCGTCCCGCAATCTCACTCCAATAACTTTACCGTTGCCGTCCCACATCGGGAAAGCGAATGCCCTGTGTTCCTCTGCCCAGGCGCAACCGAGTGCGTGCAGGGATTCCACTGACACCCCAGCTTGCCGGCGAAGTCCACCAGTCTGCTCTCGTCGGTCTGGCTCTCCCACCGGACCATGAGCCGCGTCCAGTCTGGCGCTTTGCCCGGCGGCATTGGACGCCACGGCATGGTTGGCTTTGTGGGCGCGCCGTGAGCCAGTTCCCATATCCTCTTGCGATGGTCAACATCCCCCGGCTGGACGGCACAGCCCCAGCGTCCGTCAGGGAATATCCGCAGGTGTTGACCGCTGCGATCAAGCCCCGCCTCAGCGCAGGCCGGACATTGGGCACGGTAGCCTTGGCCGACTGGCTTCACTTTGCGCAGGGATTGGAGGTCAAGGCTCACAGTTGTCAGGTGGTGATTGTGTAACCGGTAATGTGAATTAGTTCCCCTTCTTTCCAGACCTTGACAAGCATTCCGGCTTCTAAACTGTCTGCTATTTTCATCAGCATTTCGAGTTCTGTTTCTGCTTCATCTGTCCAGTCTCCATCCCGAGTCAGTAAATCGGAAAGAGTGCCGTTATGCCTACGTGCTTTAGCCAGTAATTCTTGAGCTGCACACATGTAACGGCCGTAATCGTTCATACTGTTGGCTTCCAGTTTTTCGGATGGTCCGGGTCCTCTGGCGGCAATGGTTTAAACTTGTTGTTGATGATTCGCAGTTTGATTCGCCGGCCTTCGTCCTGATGGACTCGCTCAAGCAGGACTCGCGGGTAATGGTATTTGGCGAGGAAGTTGATTTCCTTTTCGCTCAGGCGATCCCCAAGAAACACCGGCTCTGATTTCTTTGGTTCCGGCGCTTTGGTTCCCGGCGGCCCGTCTTTCTCTGGGCGTTTCCAACCATTTTTGGCTATCTCGTCAATCTTTGCGCTCGCGGTCCTGAAGGTGAAGTCGAACGGATCATAACCATGTCGACGCAAGACTCGCGCTTGGTCTTGCGAACACTGCGGTTGTCCAAGAATGCGCGCTGCTTCGATTTCGCTCACGTCGGTTGGCTTGTTCAGTGCCTTCAATCCCATCGCTTGGGTGACTGTGCAAAGACCAGTTCCCAGCGTCGGAATTGTTCATCCAGAATTTGTTTCTGTTGGCTGTAGGTATAGAGTTTCGGGTTTAATTTGATAACGGCGAAGACTTTCAATTGCTGTTCGGTCAATTGCTTCCCCTTCTCCCAGCCGCGTTCCCGTCGAGGTTGCAGGTCGCAGGCATTGAACGGATCAACCGGGACCGTCTTGTATTCGGAGACGCCGACAATCTTCCGTTTCTCGGCCTCGATCCGGCGTTTGCGTTCCGCGATTGCTTTGGCGATTTCTTCGGCGGTTTTCTCCAACAAACCAACGGTGCTGAATGGAAGGAGCTGCGCGGCCTTGGCCCGTGCTTTCTCCAACATTTCATCCGAAGTTTTGCCACCGAGAACGTCAATGGTCGAAATGAGCTTGTGTTTGCCTGAGACGCCAACGAAGTCCACGATCAAGCAGCTTTTCTTTGCGCTGGCTGCAATCGCTTGCTTACGTGCTTGGGCGTCGCTCAGTCCATCAATGATACCCGGTAGCGGTCGCGTGGCTCTGCCGATTTGCTGCTGATACACGAGCAAACTTTTCGTGGCTTTTGCCTGGACGATGACCTCAACGCCAGGATCGTCGAAACCCTCACCCAGAACGGCGCAATTCATCACCACCTTGATTTCGCCCCGGCCAAATTTTGCCAGTAGTTTTCTCCTGTCGTCTTTGGGTGTGGATTCACATACGAAGCCGGCGCAGTCTGGCAACGCACGGTTCATTATGTTGGCGAACGTCTCGGCCTGTTTGACCGAAGCGCAAAAGACAATTGCCCGACGCGGATTAGCGTTTGTCAGTCGTTCGGCCCACTGTGCGACTGGCAGGCCGCGTAAAGTTCCCGCTGAAAGTCCCCAGCAAATTTCCAAGGTTGGCACAATCATGCCTTGGATGTTGCTCTCCTGCTCGATCACCGCCGCCAAGTCCGATTGATTCAGGTCGCCGCATGTGGTTCTGACGTGTGAATAATCCAGACCCCACACCGGGACGAAGATTTGCTCAATGTCCACCAAGTAACCGTCCTTGATCCCGTCCTCTATCTCGTATTGATGAGCGCACGACTGGAAGATTTCGCCCAAGGCCATTTCGTCCGTCCGGTTCGGCGTGGCCGTCAGTCCGAGACATTTGAGATTGGGATTCTGGCGGTAATGGTCGATGATGCGCCGATAAGCCGGCGCGATGAAGTGATGCGCTTCGTCAACCACGAGCAAACCAAAGTCTCCGGGTGGAAAGACGCGATTGTTTCCGTTCGCGTATTGAGTCTGGATTGTTGAAATGACAACGGGAGCTTTGCAGGTGAAATGGCGGTTGGCTCTTTGATCCGCCATTTCAATGTCGCACTGCAACCCGGTAAACTGCTCAATACGCTGTTTGGCTTGGTAAATCAACTCGGCGCGAGGGGCCACGACGAGCGTTCGCTTCGGAGCCATCCGGCGGATGACCTCGGCTGCAACAACAGTTTTGCCAAGCCCAGTTGCTTGGACGAGTAACGTGGAATTATGGGTTTGCCACTGCTCGAACACCGCCTCGACCGCTTTCCGTTGGTATTCTCGCAGGTGATTTGGTTCCATGACCGTTTAACGCGTTAATGGCTTTGACTCGCATTTCCCGAAGGTCGCTTTCGGTCTGATTGTTCCAACGCCACTGACTCACCCAACCGCGATGGTAACAGGTTGGTTTTTGTTCTGTTCCGCAGGTTTCTGGAATCTGTCCCTGGCATCTGACACAGACCGCATAAGGAATCGCTGCGGAAAGGTGGTCTCTCAAGTTTCTGAAGTCGCCTTCCATCGTGGATTTGTTGACCTCTTTCCAATCGGCTGTGCCGTTGTCCTGTTCGGCCATGCACTCGGCGTGTAGAGCGTCCAGCCGGCGCAAACGGTCCATCCCGATCTGGAGCCTTGCCTTGAAATGGTCCGCAATCCGGTCTGGTAACGGCCAACCCATTTGATCGGTGCCATGCTCGACGGCAGATTTGGCGGACACTCGCGGCTTTGTTCTTTGTGGAACAGGCTCGCCGTTGCCGCTCACATAGGCCCGTGAATAATCCCTCGGTACTTTGTCAGCTTGGAAGCTCCCTTTGAGAGTTCCTTGTTGATTACACGGATGGCTTTCTTCGGTGGAATCCGCTCGTCGAACAGTGCCTGAAAGACTACGAACGGGCCCGGGTGAAGTCGCTTGTTTTTCATGTGTAAGTGGTTGATGTTGGCTCGTACGAACCGGAATTATTCCGGTTTTGAAACCTTCCGTTAACAACAGTTCTGAGGCTTCAGCGAGTGTCTTGATTTTTGAAATATCAATCTTGGCGCGATGCTCCCATAACCACATGTAACGGTTGGCTGTTTTGTCGGTTAACTCAACTGCTGCCAGCACGTCGTTCCAATCACCGTGTTTTGTTTTTGCTTTGATCTTGGTGAGTAGTTCTCCAGCGTGAATGCACTGATAGAGGAAGTTTTTTGATGTCCCTGTGATTTCTTGGAGGACTTTCTTCAGGGCTTTGATCTCCGTGGTTTCAGGTGGGTTTTTCATTGGGTAGGAACAAATGAAGAAGCCGTCCGCCCTGCCGTTGAAAATCGGGGGAGCACCCGCCGGGACGAACCCGCAACAGAACGGACGGCAAATGTTAGATGTTGATCCATGCTCCGGGGCGCTTTTCAAAGCGCGACGAGGTGCCGGACCAACTTGAACCAAAACCACCATACCCCTTGCAACCTTTTTCTTCAAAAAGTTGTACCCATTCTATTCACAGAAAGCGTCTTGACCGTGGTGGAGGTGCAGAGAAAATCCGCCCACCTTTACCGGCGTTTCTTTACCGCACTCCGCGCATTCTCCGTTTTCCCATAACTTGTTTGGCTCGTTAAACGTGCACCGCGCTCCGCACCATTGACAGGTGAACTTGAAATAGACTTCGGCGTGATCTGGCCCGCCAAAATCAGCGATGGCTTTTTCGGCCATTGCAGCCAGTTCGATTCTTGGCATGTCGCCTTTACGTGGAGGGTGATTCATTGTCCGGTGGATGAAGGATTATTTCCAAATGCAGATGTCGGGCATATTCGTCTATCTTGTTGGCACACACGGCAACCTTCTCCCAATCCTCGGCTGCGACTGCATCGCTCAAGATCATGTATTGAGAGCGTAACGCCTGCTTGTATTCGGTCGTGGTCACAACAATCCCTTCAGGCGTTTGTCCAGATCGTAAGCCTGTCGAAGCAGGATAAATTGTTGTTGGGCAATAGGAATCACTTCTGCGCTCCAATGCCGGTGCTCGAAGCTTACCGGGTCATCTTCAGCATCCGGCTTACTGATGCGCAGGATGTCAATGCCGCCAATTGGGTCGTTGGGATAATGCTCTTGCCAGAGTAACGAGTAACCGCCGGCAACTTGTAATAATTGATCGGTGTATATGCCGCTTGCTGTTTTGTAATCCAACAACCGCAACGAGTTACCAGACATGAAAGCCGCATCAAAAGTCCCGCCGTATTGATACTTTTCGCTGACCAGACTCAACTCAGCGGCTTTCATGGCAAGTTTGGATTGTTCCGCCCATTCTAAGAACGCCAGAAAGCAATGTTCGGCTTTCTCAAGAATCCCAACCTTCCAAGGTTTCCGGTCGAATTCCCGGCCATGCAGATGAGCGTCAATCATCTCGTGCGTGGCAGTGCCGGAGTCTGCCGCCCGGTCGCGCGCTTGATTGATGTCTATTCCTTCTTTTCCGCAGTTGTACGCCCACTGGATCAGACCGCCGCTCTCTTTCCAGCGACCGATCACAGTCGTTACGCCAGGGACCTTTTTGCCGGCAGCGTTGACGTAACCGCTCTTTGGCCGGCCCGTGGATTTTGGTTGAGGAGTCTTGCCAACTGCCGGCAGTTCAGGCTGTTTCATTCTGGTGGTTCATTTTCTGGCTGTTCGGCTGCCGCTCTGCCAGCTTGAAGACCCTTGAGCATGGCTTTGGCGCTCTTGTAAATCCGTGCAGCTACCTCAGCCGGCACAGCCTCGAAATCAATGTAGCTGGCGTCTTCCTCCAGGTTCCCTGACCCAACGGCCCACGCCAGCCATTCCTCGAATGAAAAGCCTGCTGCCGTGCAAAAAGCCGCCAGTTGGCCTTGCGGCGTGAGTTTGTCGGTAGGCTGTTGCTTGCCTTTGATGAACTCGGCCAAGTCAGCTTTCAGCTTTCCCAGCTCTGCTTTGCTGGTCGGAACCTTTTCCAATGGCCAGTTGCCCAAAGAGGTTCCTGTTTCCAAATATCCTCGCTCTCGTGCCCAGTGTTCTAAGTGTCCAATGTCAAACTCTTGAGCAAGATGCCTCAGGAACCAATTCCGCTGTTTTTCATTGGCGACTTTGAGTGTCGGAGTTTCCAGCTTGGTTTCAGGTTGCGTCGGCTTTCCTGTTCTGCGGCGTTTCCACCAACCTTCGCACCATTCCTTTTTCCATGCCTGCAACCCTATCCCAAGTTCCTTTGCGCAACGCCTCAACGCCGCCGTTTTCGCTCCCTCCACCGCATCCCCGTAATTTTGCGATGGATTGTTCTTGTAATAGACCATGTCGCCGATGGCTTCGGCAACAAAACAGCCTCGAATACAAAGCATGGCCTCTACGTAAACCCGACTGGCAGGCTGGCCTTTCTCGGTCACAAAATCTTCGGCCCATCGGTTACGCGGAATGATGGCCCATTGTCCTGGCCGGAAAACACGGTTCAGCCGATCTCGCAAGTGGGCATGTTCAATGTAAATCAGATGCTCCTTGCCAGAGGCTCCCGGCTGGAAAGCTTCATCGGGGAAGTCCTCTTGCAACGCGGTGATTTCCTTGGGTTGGAGCTCCAATGTGCTGGCTTTCTGATAAGCCTGCATCGTTAACTGGGCGATGGCATCAATCTTGGCCTGTGCTGGCGTGATTGGAAGATTGACCGGTTCCTGAATCGTTAAAGCCTGAGAATCAGACTCTTTGACCAGTTGCCCGGTAGCCTGTTCTTGAGGCTTGTCACTCATGAATTGCACTTGAGCATGGTCTTTTGCGCTTACCTTGTCAAGCTATTGTTGGCCTTTCTTTTTGCCTGTGCAGCTTGCCCGCCCATCCGCGCAATCTCACGGCGGCGCGCAGGTGAAAGGTTTTCTGCCCGTTTAGCGCCACCGATCCGCCCGCCACGCGCCCAGGCACGGCGAAGTTCTTTCATGGTTGGCACACTGGAATGGTGCTTGATAGGCTTGTGTTGGCAAGTTAATAGTGGGTTTCAGCCGTTGGCTATCGCCATTTAGAGGGTTTTGGAGATTCTCAGGACTGCGTACACCATAGCGTAGAGGACCTGATAACGGCTTGGGAGGCGTCGGAAGCCTCTGGACAGGTCAGAGTAGCGGACCCCCATTGGAAAACGCTTTACAGAGCCAATACGGGTAAAGATGTCCCCCCCGCCGGTAACGCCTATGCGAGCGTGCCGGGGAACCACGGCAGCGAGGGGGACAAAA